>Ga0208180_1000016_pt1 | contig 301291 bp, 293 predicted proteins | sample MalvireepMed_s16_FD_184241 | JGI IMG/M metagenome (GOLD analysis project Ga0208180, IMG submission 184241) | Marine viral communities from the Global Malaspina Expedition - Malaspina viral metaG DeepMed_s16 (SPAdes) (version 2) | ecosystem: Environmental > Aquatic > Marine > Oceanic | place...
ATGCGATACTTCGTCTGCTCCCGCTGCCGGATGGATCGCGAACGTATCGGACCAGGCGGGAGGAAGGCCTTTCGGGGTCTGGCGGAACGTGCGCCGGGTCGCGCAAGGAGGCGGAGGCCATCGGGGCTCCGCTGGCGGGCGGCCAGATTGGCCGTGCAAAGCCAGCCACCGGGCCGGCACCCGTTTTCGCAAACGCCACTTTGGCGGCAGAAGACGGACGCTTCGGTCCGGGCCTGTGGCGGACATGACGCGCAAAGTGCCGCGTCAGGGTCCGTGCCGGCCCCCGAGAACCACTCCCGCGGTCAGTCCAGACCGCGGCCGGAGCAATCCGGGCGGGAACCTGGTGGATAAGCCACTCCCGGGAATGCGAGGCTCCGCCTGTCGGATGCGGACATCATCCGGCGAGACTCGGGCCGTGCGCGTGGCTTTCGCCACCCACTATTCTACCACTTCCAGAGGCAAAGCCCGCGTGCGGCCCTCCGGACACCGGCCAGACCCGTCGGCGGATTTTCGCGCGCGGGGGATTTGGTGTGCACACGTTGATTGGAAGAAGGCCCCTCCCCAACCCCTCCCCACAGGTGGGAGGGGCTTAACCTAGCCCAGCCTTCTCTGCCACAAATAGACATCTGCGGCTTAGCCGATCTCGTGATCCGGGCAGGATGGCGGCCCCACGGAGCCCCTCCCACCTGTGGGGGTCCGCAGGACGGGCGAGACCCGTGGCTCGCCCCGGCAAGGTTGGGGAGGGGTCTTTGGCACCCCCTTTTTCACCCGAATCCCGCCTCAGCCCTTGCCTATGACAAAGGATTTTCCTAATTCCCCCTCACACCCAGCCGCCGGGACAGCGATGAACCGTGTTCCCTAACCCCGTTGCCCTTGCCGGCGCCCTCTTCCCCCGAAACGCGCAAGCCACCGAATTGGATGAGACATTGATCCAGACCCCCTATTATCTGATCGACAAGTCGAAGCTCCAGATCAACATGGAGAAGATCGCCCGGCTGCGCGAGCTCTCCGGCGCGAAGGCGCTCTTGGCGCTGAAATGCTTTGCCACCTGGGGCGTGTTCGATTTCATGGCCGAGTACATGGACGGCACCACCTCCTCGTCGCTCAACGAGGTGCGGCTTGGCCGCGAGCGGTTCGGCAAGGAGACCCACGCCTATTCGGTGGCCTATGCCGATCACGAGATCGACGAGGTAGTCTCCCATGCCGACAAGATCATCTTCAATTCCATAAGTCAGCTGACTCGCTTTTCCAGCCAGTCCGAAGGCATCATCCGCGGTTTGCGGCTCAATCCCGGCGTCTCCTCCTCCACCTTCGATCTCGCCGACCCGGCGCGGCCGTTCTCGCGGCTCGGCGAATGGGATCTGAACAAGGTCGAGCCGGTGATGGATATGATTTCCGGCTTCATGATCCACAACAATTGCGAAAACGGCGATTTCGCCCTGTTTGACCGCATGCTCGGCGACATCGAGCAGAAATTCGGCCCGCTTCTGAAGAAGGCCGAATGGGTCAGCCTCGGCGGCGGCATCCATTTCACCGGCGAAGACTATCCGCTGGAACAGTTCGCCGAACGGCTCAAGCGCTTTTCAGGCGAATTTGGCGTGCAGGTCTATCTCGAGCCCGGCGAAGCCTCGATCACCAAATCGACGACGCTGGAAACAACCGTGCTCGACACCCTGTTCAACGGCAAGAACCTGGCCATCGTCGACTCATCCATCGAAGCCCACATGCTCGATCTCTTGATCTACCGCGAGACCGCCAAGATCGAACCCAATCAGGGCGATCACCGCTACATGATCTGCGGCAAGTCCTGCCTCGCCGGCGATATCTTTGGCGAGTTCGATTTCCCGACCGAACTGAAGATCGGCGACCGGATTTCGGTCCAGGACGCCGCCGGTTATACTATGGTCAAGAAGAACTGGTTTAACGGCGTGCGAATGCCGTCAATCGCCATCCGCGAGCTGGATGGCAGCATCAGAACGGTCCGTGAGTTTGATTACGCGGATTTCGAACACAGCCTCTCGTAAGGCATCTGACGATTGGACGTAAGGAGTTTGTCCCCATCATGAAGAAGAATGTCCTCATTATCGGCGCCGGCGGCGTCGCCCAGGTCGTCGCCCACAAATGCGCCCAGAACAATGATGTGCTCGGCGACATCAACATCGCCTCGCGCACAAAGGAAAAATGCGACGCCATCATCGCCTCGATCGGCGAAAAGAACGCCATGAAGGTCGACGGCGTGCTGGCCGGCCATGCACTAGACGCGATGGACATCGAAGCCACCAAGGCGCTGATCAACTCGACCAACTCCGAGATCGTCATCAATGTCGGCACCGCGTTCCTGAATATGTCGGTGATGCGCGCCTGCCTCGACACCGGTGCTGCCTATATCGACACCGCCATCCATGAAGAGCCGGGCAAGATCTGCGAAACCCCGCCCTGGTACGGCAATTACGAGTGGAAGCGTGCCGACGAGGCCGCCGAAAAGGGCGTCACCGTCATCCTCGGCGCAGGCTTCGATCCAGGCGTCGTCAACGCCTATGCAGCACTTGCCAAGAACGACTATTTCGACAAGGTCACAGATGTCGACATCGTCGACATCAATGCCGGCAGCCACGGCAAGTATTTCGCCACCAATTTCGACCCGGAAATCAATTTCCGCGAGTTCACCGGCGTGGTCTATTCCTGGCAGAACGGCGAATGGCAGACCAACCAGATGTTCGAGATCGGCAAGACCTACGACCTGCCGGTCGTCGGCCCGTCGAAGGCCTATCTCTGCGGCCATGACGAGGTCCACTCGCTGGCCAAGAACATGGACGGCGCCGACGTGCGCTTCTGGATGGGCTTCGGCGATCACTACATCAACGTCTTCACCGTGCTGAAGAATATCGGTCTGCTGTCCGAACAGCCGGTGACGCTGGCCAATGGCGATGAAGTCGTGCCGCTGAAAGTGGTCAAGGCCTGCCTGCCCGACCCGGCCTCGCTGGCGCCCGAATACACCGGCAAGACCTGCATCGGCGATTTCGTCAAGGGTCAGAAGGACGGCAAGGACCACGAAGTCTTCATCTACAACGTCGCCGATCACAAGGACGCCTACAATGAAGTGGGCAGCCAGGGCATTTCCTACACCGCCGGCGTGCCGCCGGTTGCAGCCGCGATGCTGGTCGCCACCGGCGAGTGGGATGTGAAGAAAATGGCCAATGTCGAGGAGCTCGACCCGAAGCCGTTCCTCAACATCCTGAACCACAACGGCCTGCCGACACGCATCAAGGACGAGAACGGCGACCGGGCGCTGGACTTCTCCTAAGCCCGGCAGCCTTTGAAAAGACCATGAACCTAAAGCCCCCGCAGCTCAGGCCCGCGGGGGTTTTTTCATGGTTCCGTCACCGCTTGTGACGATACACCAGCACTTCTGGCCCCGGCCGGTCCGGGTCCAGTTCGAGTTCGGCGCCCAGCCGCTCGGCCAGCTTGCGCGAGGGGTGATTGCCGGGATCGATATGGCTGACAATGGTTGCAAGACCGCGCTCGCCAAAGCCCCAGGAACGCAAGGCCTTCGCCGCCTCGTAGGCATAGCCCTTCCCTTGAAATTTCGGATAGATCAGCCAGCCGAGCTCGTGCTCGGGAAACAGCGGCCCATGATTGATCCCGACCTGACCGACGCAGTCTCCGGTCTCGCGGTTGTCGATCATCAGCGCCCCGCATCCCAGAAGCGACCATTGCGCCAGGTCATGGCAGAACAGGCCCCAGGCTTCCGCCATCGTGTGCGGTCCCTCCATGTATTGCGCATGCTCCGACATCATCATGCCCGCATAGGCCGGCCAGTCGTCCATCGTCTGCGGTCTGAGCAGCAACCGTTCGGTCTCAAGTGTCGGGATCAAGGTGGGCCTCATCATTTCTGTAAAATCGACGCGGATACAGAATCGTTTTCCGCACCGCGCCATGGAATGCTAGTCTATAAGGCGCTAGGTAACACATCGCGGCAGCGAGCGAGACCTTCTCTGCACAAGACTGACCTGGACGCAGCTTTTGGGACCCCGGACATGAAAGCCATTTCAGATGACGCGTGATTTGTCGGCGTTCCAGCACCTTGCCGGCAAGGATCACACCACCCAACAGGTCACGCGCCTCACCAGCCTTGGCTGGCAGGCCTTTTTCGCCCAGCAGATCAGCATCGACGAATTGAGCGAAACACCGCCCGTCCGGGTCACCGAAGTCCATCGCAGCGGTCTTCGCGTGCTCGGAGAGAATATCGACAAGATGGTGCCTCCCCGGGCCGATGCCACCGTCGGCGACTGGCTGCTGCTCAATCGCGAGCTTCCAAGTTCCAGCCAACTGCTCGAGCGCAAGAGCCTGATCAAGCGCCGCGCCGCCGGGCACGATCGCTCGGTGCAGCTGATCGCCGCCAATATCGACACCGCCTTCATCGTCACCTCCTGCAATCTCGATTTCAACGTCGCCAGGCTCGAGCGCTACGTGGCGCTCGCCTTCGATGCCGGAGTCACCCCGGTCATCCTGCTGACCAAGCCGGACCTGTGCGATGATCCTGCCCCCTATATCGCCGAGGCCGAGGCGATCTCTGCCGATATTGCCGTGCTGACCCTCAACGCCAAGAGCGACGAGCCGGTGACGAAGCTGGCGCCCTGGTGCAAGCCCGGCCAGACCATCGCCTTTCTCGGCTCGTCAGGAGTAGGTAAGTCAACACTAACCAATGCATTGTCCGTCAGTGAAGTCGCCGCCACGCAGGAAATACGCGAGGACGATGCCAAAGGCCGGCACACCACCTCGCACCGCCAGCTCCACATCCTGCCCAATGGCTGCGCCGTGCTCGACACGCCGGGCGTGCGCGAACTGCAGCTGACCGATGCGGAAGAAGGCGTCGCCGAGGTTTTCTCCGACCTTGATGAGCTGTCGCTCGAATGCCGCTTCAACGATTGCAAGCATGTTAGCGAGCCCGGATGCGCCATCCTCGCAGCACTGGAACGCGGCGAGATCGACGAGGCACGGCTGGCGCGCTGGCGCAAGCTGGTGGCCGAAGACCAGCACAACACCGCAAGCCTTGCCCAGCGCCGGTCCAAGGACAAGGCGTTCGGCAAGATGGTCAAGCAGGCCAAGAAACACAAATCGAGATAGTCAGACGAAAAACCCCGCCGGTTCGCACCAGCGGGGTCACATTCATTCCTGATCTGAAGGCTGATCAGATCTCGGACTGGTTGGTGATGATCTTGCCCACCAGGCCGTAGTCCTTGGCGTCCTCGGCCGACAGCCAGTAATCGCGGTCGGTGTCGGCTGCGATCTTTTCGACCGGCTGACCGGTGGCCCTGGAGAAGATCTTGTTGAGCCGCTCGTTCATCTTGATGATCTCGCGCGCCTGGATCTCGATGTCCGAAACCATGCCGCGGGTACCGCCCGATGGCTGATGCAGCAGGAAGCGGGTGTTGGGCAGGCACAGCCGCTGCTCCTTGGGCACCGACACATAGATCAGCGCGCCGGCGGAGGCGACCCAACCGGTGCCGATGATCCAGACCTTGGGCTTGATGAAGCCGATCATGTCATGGATCGAGTCGCCCGATTCGACGTGGCCGCCCGGTGAATTGACGAAGATGCGGATATCTTCGTCGCTGGCTGCGGCGAGCGCGGCCAGCTGCGCGCAGACCTTGTGCGCCAGTTCCTGGGTGATCCCGCCATAGATGAAGATCGAGCGCGATTTGAACAGGTTTGCTTCGGCTTCCTTGCCCAGCGGCAGTTCAGTCGTCTTGTCTTCTTCGTCGCTCATGAGGCAGTCTCCGTGTGTTTGCATGTCTCGCAGATAGTACGAACCGGCGCGCGAAACAATGGCTGTAGGGCCAATCGGTTTCCAACATGCAAACGGCGCCACAAAAAATTGCAGCGCCGTTTGCTTGTCGATTGCTATTTGCAGGCCCGTAATCAGGTCTACAGCCGATCGGGCGAACGCCCCTCAGCCGCGGGCAACGGCCTTGTCGCCACCCTGCTCGGGCCGTGGGCGACGGTCACCGCTGCGCTTGCGACGGCGCGGCTTGGCGGCTGCGGGCTGGTCGCCATTCTGGTTGGCGGCCGCTGCCGGCTGATGCCGGTTGGAGCCGGGCCTGCCGGCCTGCTGGCCATTGCCGGAGTTGCGGCCCTGGCCCTGCGGCTTGCCGCCCTGACCCGGCTTGCGGCCCTGGCCCTGCGGCTTTGCGCCCTGTGGACGGGCACCCTGGCGCGGGCGCGAATTGCGGTTGAGCGGAGCGAAATCGCCATCGGGATCAGCCAGTGCATCGACATAGGTACCTTCCGGCGCCTTTTCGACCGGGATCTCGGTCTTCAGCATCTTTTCGATGTCGCGCAGCAGCGAGCGCTCATCCGGTGCACAAAAGGTCACGGCCGTGCCCTCGGCGCCGGCGCGCGCTGTGCGGCCGATGCGGTGGACATAGACTTCCGGCACATTCGGCAACTCGTAATTGACCACCAGGCTGACGCCCGGCACGTCGATGCCGCGGGCGGCGATATCGGTGGCGATCAGCACCGGCACGGTACCGGCGCGGAACCCGGCGAGAGCGCGCTCGCGCTGGCCCTGAGACTTGTTGCCGTGGATCGCAGCTGCATTGATACCGTCGGCATCAAGCCGCTTGACCGCCTTGTCGGCGCCGCGCTTGGTGCGGGTGAACACGATGACGCGCTCGCCCTTGCGCTCGCGGATAAGACCGGCAAGTGCGCCCATCTTGTTGGGTGTCTGCATGTGCATGACCGAATGCTCGACGCGGTCGGCGGTCTTCTTGGCCGGGATCACCGACACTTCAACCGGATCCTTGAGGTGACGGTCCGAAAGCTGGCGGATTTCTTTCGGCATGGTTGCCGAGAACAACAGCGTCTGCCGCGTGTTCGGGGTCATCGCCAGAAGACGCTTGATCGCCGGCATGAAGCCGATGTCCATCATCTGGTCGGCCTCGTCGAGCACCACCACTTCAATCTCGTTGAGCGAGACGGCGCGCTGTTCGATCAGGTCCATCAACCGGCCCGGGGTGGCGATAAGGATATCGACGCCCGAGGCCAGCGCCTTGATCTGCGGACGGATCGACACGCCACCGACCACGACGGTCGAGGTCAGGTGCAGCCTGCGGCCATAGTCCCGGACGCTCTTGGCGATCTGGGCGGAGAGTTCACGGGTTGGAGACAGGATCAGCGCGCGCACCTTCTTCGGCGCGGCTTTCTTGCCGGGCGCCAGGCGATGCAGGATCGGCAGCGAGAAGGCTGCGGTCTTGCCGGTGCCGGTCTGGGCCAGGCCGATGACGTCGCGGCCTTCAAGCACCGGCGGGATCGCCTGAACCTGGATCGGCGTCGGCGTTGTCAGGTGCAGACCGTCAAGCGTGTCGAGCAGGGCCTTGGAGAGGCCGAGTTGGGAAAACAACATGGAGTAACTTTCAAAATTTTGGGCATACATCGGGGCGTACGCAAAGCGTCGCCAGTCGCGGACCATGCCCTATCACAAAGGTTCCACCGGCTACGGCAACACCGCAATCGGAGGAGTTCGGGTTGGGCGCATCGCCGCTGGCCGACGCGAAAATTTCAAGGTGGATGTCAGGGGAAGTCAGAACACACTCATCACAAGGGAGGCGTGCAGCGGCCGAATTGGCCCCTATCCAGTTGCGCCTCTTAGGCCTGACAAATGCGGCCATGTCAAGGCGTGAGAGCTTATTTCCGCTGCGGCGCAGCAAACAGGCTTAACGATTGGCGTCGTTTTGAGCGTCCAACGCCACATTGCCAGCAACGCTGCGAATGGACCTGCCCGGCGTCAGCGCAATGGCGGAAACAACGATCGCGCACGCGATCCATTGGGACAGTCCAACCGGTTCGGCAAAGGCAAACCAGCCCACCAGGAACATTGTCGGCAATTCGAAACTGCCGGCGATTGCCGTTCGCGCGGTGCCGATCACGGGGGCGGCCACCGTGTAGAGCAATTGCGGCACCAGGGCCGAGCCGAAGGCAATGCCCGCCACCAGCCACCAGCCTGAAGCCGTCACTGGAACCAGTCCCGCGACAGGCGTCGCCGCCATCAGCGGCAGCAGCCCGAACACCGAACCAAGACTGGCGCTGGCAATCCGCAGCACCGGCCCGAGCACCGAGAGCTTGTGAACCAGAACATTGATGCCGAAGGCGAAGCCCAGTGGTGCCGCCAACGACAGCAGCAGCGCAGGCACCTGCTCGGCAGAGATCACATCCGGGGACGTCGCGAGCAGGGCCGCGACGACAATCATCAGCGCCGCCAGGATGGCGCGCCGTTGCGGGACGTCTCCGAACATCAGCCAGGCAATCACCAGGGTGAAAACCGGATAGGTCATGTAGAGCACACCGGCCGTGGAGACCGGGGCAACTTCCACCGCCCGCACATACCCGACCCAGCCAAGCCCCATGGCCATGCCGGCGGCAAAGCCCCACGAAAGCGGGATCCATTGCGCTCGGGCCCGCAAGACAAACGGCACCAACACGATTGCCGCAAAGGCGTAGCGGTAAAAGGCAATCGCCTGCGGCGCCATGCCCTCGGCCGTCAGCGACCGTGCGAAATAGGGCACCAGCCCAAAGCCGACCGATGCTGCCACAACCGCAAGTGTGGCCAGCCCGGTCCCGAACAGATGTGGATTGTCGGAGTGTTCGATGCTCATGCCGGGTGAGTAACAGCCGTCACCGGCAGGAGCAATCCGTGCTGCCTCAGCACGGTGCGCGGCATGCTGCAGCGATCAGCGTCCGGCAAACGCAAATTCAGATTACGATCAAGCCGGTGCCGAAATACCCTTGAGTCGTTCGGGTTCCATGAAGGCCAAGCCTTCGGGATTAAAGGGGAGCACGGTAGGGAGGACCCGTAAAGGGGCCCGATCCGTGGCTGCCCTCGCAACTGTGAGCGTGAGCCGCATTCACGATGCCACCGGGAGAGCCGGTTGTTACCGGACGGCAAATTCTCCGGATATCGGCAGAACCATCTGGAGAATCAGTCCGACTGCGCCTAGCTTGCCAAGCCGGAACTGTAACGGGAACCCAGCCATGAACATCGACATGATCCGCGCGGCGGAAAAGCGGCTGGATGGCCATGGACGGCGCACCCCGCTTCTGAGCTCTCCATTCCTCGACGAGATCGCCGGGCGGCGGGTCTGGGTCAAGCCCGAATGCCTGCAGCACACCGGCAGTTTCAAGTTCCGCGGCGGCTGGTCGGCACTCTCGGCCATGGAGCCGGAGGCGCGCAAGCGCGGTGTGATCGCCTTTTCCAGCGGCAATCATGCCCAGGGCGTAGCGCTCGCAGCCGCACGCCATGACGCACCTGCGGTCATCATCATGCCATCCAATGCGCCGCGGATGAAGATCGACAACACCCGCGCGCTCGGCGCCGAAGTCGTGCTCTACGACCGCGCCAATGAGGACCGCAACGCAATCGGCGCCCGGCTTTCGGCGGAACGCGACCTGACCCTGATCAAGCCGTATGACGAACCGGAAGTGATCGCCGGCCAGGGCACCTGCGGGCTGGAAATCGCACAGCAAGCCGCAGCAGAAGGTATCACTAAGGCGGATGTGCTTGTCTGTTGCGGCGGCGGCGGCTTTGCGTCCGGCGTCGCGCTCGCCCTGGAGGCGGATGCGCCAGGCCTGCGGGTGCGCCCGGTGGAGCCCGAGCACTTCGATGACATGGCCCGCAGCCTGGCGTCGGGCGTCATCGAGAGCAATACGCGACGCTCCGGCTCGCTCTGCGACGCCATCATCACCCCGCAACCGGGTGACCTGACCTTCCCGATCCTTTCGCGGCTTGCGGGCCCGGGTATCGTCGTCACCGAGGACGAGGCCCTTCGCGCCATGGCGCTCGCCTTTTCCAGGCTCAAGCTCGTCGCAGAACCCGGCGGTGCCGTGGCGCTCGCGGCTGCCTTGTTTCATGGCGGTGACCTTGAAGGCGAGGACGTGATCGCCACCATCTCCGGCGGCAATGTCGATGCGGAGGTGTTTCGCATGGCACTGGAGCGCTTCGGCGGATAACGGGTTTCACCTATGAAAGCTGATCTGGGCCTGCCAGGCAGCGCTCAGCCCAGCACCACGCCCTCGTCTTTCGCCTTGTGCCCCGGCTCGACGTGGATGATCACCTGCACGCCCGCCACGGCCTGCTTCAGCGCCGATTCCAGACGGTCGCAAATCTCATGCGATTGCTCGACGGTCATGCCGCCGTCGACCACCAGGTGAAACTCGACAAAGGAAACCCGGCCCGCCATCCGGGTGCGGATATCATGCGCTTCGATGGCGCCATCGGCCTCTGCCTTGATAATCTCGTGGATGCGCTGTTCGTCAATCGGATCGATGGCGCGGTCCATCAACCCGTCGACGGAGGATGCGATCACCTTCCAACCCTGCCACAGCACATTGAAGGCGACGATCAGCGCCAGCAACGGATCAAGCCGCGGCTGGTCGAACGCAAGCGCCAGACCGAGCCCGGCGATCACCCCGACAGATGTCACCACATCCGACAGGATGTGATGCCCGTCGGCCTGTAGCGCCGGCGACCGGTGCCGCCGGCCGAAGCGCAGCAAGACCACCGCCCAGACGCCGTTGAGCACAGCGGCTGCGGCATTGACGGCAAGACCGAGACCCGGCGCCTCGATCCGCCTCGGCGCCAGCAGCCCGCCAACCGCCTCGTTGACGATCAGCAATGCTGCCAAAACGATCAGCACGCCCTCGAGCACAGCCGAGAAATACTCGGCCTTGTGGTGCCCGTAGGGATGGCCCAGATCGGCAGGTTTCTGCGCATAGCCAATGGCGATGAAGGCTGCCAGCGCGGCAATCACATTGACGATGGATTCAAGCGCATCGGAGTAGAGCGCGATCGAGCCGGTCACGTACCAGGCGACAAATTTCAGCCCCATCACCCCGAACGCCAGGGGAATTGACCAGAAGGCCAGCCGGCGGATGGTCCTGGAGGCGTGAGGCATATCGGCTAGGTCCTGTGGACAGTTATTGTTGCGGCGCTGGCGAGGCATGCAAAACCAATGGCTAGGCGCAAAAAGCGCCATAGTGCCGACCACTTTAAGGTTTTTGCAACAACGTCCATTGGCTTTGCATGCCTCGTCCCGAAGGGATTTGGCCAGAATGGCCCTTGGACGCGGCCTTCGTCGTCGAATATGCTCAGCATGTCTTTCCTCCTCAGGTCACGCCCATGAACCATTCTGACCAAACCAGCTCCACAACAATAACTGTCCACAGGACCTAACCCTGCAGCGACGCGATATAGGCGATGATCGCATCAACCTGGTCCGGCGTGGCGATGAATTCCGGCATGTCGGGATGGCCCGAATAGATCCGGCCGTCGGAGAAGGCTTCTTCCAGCGCATCCATCGGGAAGTTGTCGGACAGCTTGCGGAACGCCGGTGCTGCCTGGTGCGGGCTGGCGTCCGCCATACCCACCGCATGGCACTGGCCGCAATTGACCTCGACCAGGTCCTGCCCGGCCTTCAGCTCATCGACAGGCTGCGCCATCGCGGAACCGGCGGCGATGAGATGCCCCAGTACCGCAAGTATGGAAGCTGCAATCAGGCGCGTACTCCACTCGTTTCGTCGCATCACGCCGCCTCCACTTTGGTCCTGCGCGACAGATGCGCAACCACGTTCTCGATCATTCGCATCCCCGCATCCTGACCCAGCGTCATGATCGATTCCGGGTGGAACTGAACCGCCGCGATCGGCAGGCTTTCATGTTCGATCGCCATCACCACCCCGTCATCGCTTTCGGCGGTGACGCGGAACTCCTTCGGCAATGTGGCGTAATCGGCAAAGATCGAATGATAGCGCCCGACCGTCACCTCCTTTGCCAGGCCCGAGAAGATGACGCCGTTCGACGACACCCTGATCCGCGACGGCTTGCCGTGAACCGGGATCGCCAGTTCGCGCAAGGACCCGCCAAAACTCTCGGCCAGCGCCTGCAACCCGAGACAGACGCCGAACACGGGAAGCTCGCGCGCCCGGATCTGCTTGATGGTGGAAGCGCAGTCGAAATCCTTCGGGCTTCCAGGACCGGGTGAGAGCACCACCAGATCCGGCGACACCCGGTCGAACACGTCGTCGGCAACAGGCCCGCGCACCGTGGTCACCTTGGCCCCGGTCTGGCGGAAGTAATTCGCCAGAGTGTGCACGAAGGAATCCTCGTGATCGACCAGCAGGATCGAGATCCCCTCGCCCACCTTGGCGGTTTCACGGGCGGACGACCCGGCATTGCCCAGCCGCGCATCGCGGATTGCCGACAGCATTGCCGACGCCTTCAATTCGGTCTCCGCTTCCTCTTCCTCGGGATTGGAATCAAACAGCAGCGTGGCGCCGGCCCGCACCTCGGCAATGCCGTCCTTGATGCGGATCGTCCTGAGCGTCAGCCCGGTGTTCATGTCGCCATTGAAGCTGACCATGCCCACGGCGCCGCCATACCAGGCGCGCGGGCTCTTCTCGTTCTTCTCCAGGAACCGCATCGCCCAGAGCTTTGGCGCACCGGTCACCGTCACCGCCCAGGCGTGGCTCAGGAATCCGTCAAAGGCGTCCATGCCGTCGCGCAGCCGGCCCTCGATATGGTCAACCGTGTGGATCAGCCGCGAATACATCTCGATCTGACGCCGGCCGATCACCTTGACCGAGCCCGGCTCGCAGACCCGGCTCTTGTCGTTGCGGTCGACATCCGAGCACATGGTGAGCTCCGACTCGTCCTTCTTCGAGTTGAGCAGCTTGAGGATCTGCTCCGAATCCGAGATCGCATCCTCGCCGCGCTTGATGGTGCCGGAAATCGGGCAGGTTTCGATCCGCCTTCCGTTGACCCGCACGAACATCTCCGGCGAGGCGCCGACCAGATATTCCTGGTTGCCCAGGTTGATGAAAAACGAATAGGGCGACGGGTTGATGGCCTTCAGCCGACGGCTGATTTCCGACGGGCGCGCTTCGCAGCGTTCAAGAAAGGTCTGGCCCGGCACCACCTCGAACAGGTCGCCGCGCTTGAAGCTCTCCTTGGCGCGCTTGACCAGCTCGGCATATTCACCCGGCGTATGGTCTCCGCGTGCGGGAATGCTGTCGGCATGCTTAAACGGCTCCGGCGCAATCATCGCGTCCCGGCCTTCGGTGGTCACGCCGTCGAGCGAAAAATCATAGCGGTCGATCCAGGCCTTGGCGGCGTGGTGATCGACCACCAGAATTTCGTCGGGCAGAAACAGCAGCAGGTCGCGCTGGTCTTCGGGACGCTCCAGCGACTGCGGCACCGAGTCGAACTGGAACGCCAGATCATAGCCGAAGGCGCCGTAAAACCCGATATTGCCGTCTTCCGCCGAATGAAACTGGTCGACGATCACCCGCAGCACCGAGAACACGGTCGGCGCACGCGACCGCTCTTCTTCCGAAAACACCCGGTCAGGCTCGGCAATATCGATGTGGATGGATTTTGGCTCGCGGTTGGTGATCGCAAACTCCGCATGCCCGTCAAGCCGGGCCGCGAGAATGTCGAGCAGCGCTTCGCCGCGCCCGTTATAGGCTTCGATCTTCAGCTTCCGCCCTTGCGAGGAAATTCCCAGTGGCGGATCGACGATCGCCGTGTCCCAGCGCGTGTAGCGGCCCGGATACTCGTAGTTCGATGAAAACACCGCCCCGCGCCGGCTGTCGAGCGCGTCGATATAGCTCGAGATCGCGTCCGCATAGGGCGTTTCGCGCCGTCGCCGCGTCACTGTCACGCCACCGCGCGTCGTATAGTGTGCCGCGTTGTCTGAAACTACCGTCGTGCCCATTTCAAAACTCCGTTTGAACCGGTCCGGCGAACCTGATCCGGCGGGGCAAACAAAAAAGCCGCCGGACCTTGAGGTCCCGGGCGGCTTGTTGATCTTAAACGCGCATGCGTGGACAAAGGCCGCCTAGGAGCGAACCCACCACCAATTCTTCTGTGCCACGTGCATCGTCATGCCCAAGCTCTTAGCGCAGGCCGTGCAAAGCATCAAGTGCATTGAGAGCGCCCATTGCTTCAAAGCCCACAGCCGAGGCATTGCAACTACCGGGTTTCATCCACATTTCACTCGTCATGCCGCCATCCCGAGATACTGCCATATGCCGACCGGAGAACAGGGATTCCCGGTCCAATGGCCAGCAGAATCAACCCGAAATGATCGCCTTGACTTCGCCTGAATCTTGTCCCACATTTTCATCATGAGCACGTACCGAACCCATATCACACGGTTTTTCAGGGCCTTTCCCATCGCGGAAATCTGACCCTCGGTTCGGTGACATGCGCCCCCGGACCGCGGGGCTTCAATGCAGGGTTTCCAACAGCGTCCTGATGACACTTTGAACTCCCCGCTCTCAACGGCGCGATAACTTCGAAATTTCCGATAACCTACCCTTGCCGCCTGCGGCCGGGGCATCTCAGCGCGTGGACAGATCAATGCAAGCAAAGATGCGGCGCAAGCCCAGAATCACCATCAGTGAAGGCGACTACAACAGGCTCAGCAACCTCGCCTCCGCCTGCGAACGTAACCAACCCGAGATTGCGGAAAACCTGGCTCAGGAAATCGAGCGCGCCCGGATTGTCAGCGACCGCGCCATTGCGGCCTCCGTGGTGCGCATGGGCTCGTCCGTGACCTATGTTGCCGACGGCAACCAGAGCAAGAGCGTGACGCTGGTCTATCCCGGCGAGGCCAATATCGAGCAAGGCCGGATATCGATCACCACGCCTATCGGTACCGCACTGATTGGCCTGAAGACCGGGCAATCGATCAGCTATGTCGCACGCAACGGCCAGATCCACGACCTCAGCGTGGTGGAGGTGACCCCGCCAAGACAGGACGCTTTGGCTAAATGACAAACCGGCGACTTCGCGTTGCGAACCGCGCTACAGCGCCGCGCATCCAATCGGATGCGCGGCGCTGTAGAGCTTTGAAATGATGTTCGTTGTCGTTCAAATGGATTCATTTGAACGCGACATGGATTATGAGTTTTCCTGCTGCCAGGATAGCCACCCTCGGCATTCGGCCGGGGTGGCTTGCTCAGGCGTTTTCGACGTTGATGCGCCGCCAGATCGCTTCGGCAAAGGAATAGACGGAGAACAGGAAGAACCCTGCCCCGGTCGCGGCCAGCAGCCAGACGCCGAACGGCAGGCCGGCGATGAAATCCAGTGCATCGCCAAGCCCGGCACGACCGCCGTCGGCTTGCAATCCGTGCCGCAGCAGCAGAAAGGCGATGACCAGAAAGATCACGCCGCGAGCGCACAATCCGCCGATTGCCGCCAGATCGATCCATTTGCCCACCATCGGCGAAGCCTTGATGTGATCACGGTACTTGCGGCTGATCGCCTTCCAGATATGCGCGCCGCCGACTATGGCGAATATGGCACTCAAAGCCAGCGAGACCGGACCGGCGCCGATGAAGCTCGCCGCCGTCTCGGCAAAGCCGCCTCCGGATCCACCCCCGGAGGAAAAGTTTCCGCCCCACCACAGCGAGAAGGCGTAGGCCATCAGGAAGGCGTAAGAGGCGGCCGAGCCAATCAGGCCGGCCCGTACGGCCAGGCCGAATGGGTGAATGCCATGATCATCAGTGTCGAACACCGCCTGCACCAGCCGCCACAGGCAATATCCTGCGAGGCTGACGATCAACAGCGGCGCCATGATGGCGCTTGCGGTCGACTGCGTGATGAAGCGGATGGCGTCTTTGGAATCGCCGCCGCTGCCGGTCGTCAGGGCCGCGCTGACAATAAAGAAGGCCAGCACCAGGTAGACCAGCCCGCGTGCGCCATAGCCCAGCCGCGCAAACGGCTTGAACCAGTCATGCCAGGTTGTATCGGCTGTCATTGTGTCTGCCATTTTCTGGTCCTCAGGTCGCGTCGTTGAAGCATGTGGAAAATCAGCCAGGAAAAGCTTGCCCAGGCGGCGCCCAGCGCCCAGCCGGCGGCGACATCGCTCGGCCAATGGACACCGAGGTAAACCCGGCTGACACCCACCATGACGGCGACGAGAACGGCAACACTGATCACGTAGATCCGTGCCCGGCCGGTTTCGAGATAGCCAACCACGATGGCCGCAAGTGTCAGATAGGCTACTGTCGTCACCAGCGCGTGGCCGCTTGGAAAACTTGCGGTATGGACCGTGTCGAGATGGTCCACCAGGTCAGGCCGGGGCCGGGCATAATATTGCTTGAGCGTATAGCTGATCAGCGCCCCGGAACCGATCGAGGCAACGGCGTAAAGTGCTGCGCCATAATGCCGTGTCACGATGAAGAAGCCGCAGACCGCAGCAAGTGTAAGCACGATCAGCGGATATCCGCCGACAGCTGTCACTTCGACCGCCGTTTCCTGCAACCACGCGGGACCTAGCGCCCGCGAGGGGTCGCCGGCGACGCGGAACATCAGGAACAACGCCTCATCGAAATGGCGGATTTCACCTTCGGCCACTTCGTCAGCGATCTCGATAAAACCGTAAACCCCGAGCGTGATGATCCCGAGCAACAACACCGGAAGGCGATTGGCGTTGCCGGTCTTGAGCCCGCGGACAAGCCAGTCCCTCAGTGTTTCGGTGATGTTTGATTCAGCCATTCAGATCGTCGCCCCACTGTTCAGTCAGTATCATGAACACACCAGACGCCGCTTCGTTCCACATTTTAGATCGCGGCACCGGTGAGCGTTACAATTTTGTCATCTCCCCGTCATCGCATGGAAAGGTGGCAATCCGTAATTTTCAGGCGTCAAACACAACAATGGGGAACATCATGAATACCACACTCGCATACGTGCTCTTTGCAGGTGTCACCGCTGCTGGAGTTATTGCAAGCGCCGCGGTCGCGGAAGCCGCTTCCGGGTCTGTTTCCATCACCAAGAGCCGCGGCCAGATCTGCATGGTCTCCAACGGCTTGCCCAACCATGCCACCGGCAAATTCCCCAATTCGGGCAATCCGCACCGGATCAGGGCTCAGCATATCGAGGTTTGCGTGCCGGAAAATCCGAAGAAGACCGGACGCGCCACCATGCTTCGCGGATCGACAGGCTTCGCCATCAATGGCGTCATGATCCGGCCGGGAACCGCCGACTATTACGACGCGTCTTCGAGACGCGGGCACAGCCGCAACCCTGCCTCGGGCTGGCAACTGGACGGCAAGGGCGCCGGCAAGATGCTGGGCCTCGACCGCAACAATGCCCATGTCGATCAGCGCGGTCTCTACCATTATCACGCCATGCCGACGGCTGGCTTGCAGGGCACATCCTCGCTCGTCGGCTTTGCCGCAGACGGGTTCGAGCTCCACTATGTCGGCAGCCGTGCCAAATCCGGCTATTCGCTCAAGCCCGGACACCGCAATGGCGGCCCCGGCGGCAAGCATGACGGCACCTATGTGCAGGACTGGCACTACACCGGCGGATCGGGCAGGCTCGACGAGTGCAATGGCGGAACGCTGAACGGCAAATTCGTCTATTTCGTCACCGACAGCTACCCCTATTTCCCGCACTGCGCCTGGGGCAAGGTCAGCCGCGCCTTCAACCGCCCCTGAGGCGACCTTTTTGAAATGCCCGGAACGCTTGCCGCGGTCCGGGTGCTTGGCGCGGGTGCCTGGCCGCCTGCAACCGCGCGCTACTGGCTGAGAAACAATTGATCCTCATCAAGGACGCCAACCCATGCAGCGTCTACGCAAGGATGCACTCAATCACCTTCACGGCTCATCAAGGAGAAATCCATGGATACGCAGGACGGCAAGGGAAAGAGAACATTCACCGAGGAAATCGAGGTCATGGGCAACCAGCTCGTTGACCAGATCAAGGATCTGCTCAAGCAAGGCAATGTCCGGCAATTGCGCATCAAGGCATCCGATGGCGACATCGTGCTGGAAACGCCTCTGACCTTTGGCGTGGTCGCCGGCGGTGCTGTTGCGCTTGCCGCACCCTGGCTCGCAATCCTCGGCACCATCGCGGCTTTCATCACCCACGTCCAGGTGGAGATCGTGCGCGAGATCGATGACGATGACGATGACGATGACGATGACGATCAACCCGGCACCGCGACAGCTACGCAATCCTCAGACAAACCGGACGACGCGTAACGCCCTCATGCTGTCATGAGAATGAAGCCCGTTGTCTGTATTTCTCGGCCATAGCTGCAGACCTGGACAGCGGGTTCCCGATCGCCTCCCCCCCGGAAGGACAGATGTGAGCGAAGATACCGGCAAGTTTCCAGACCACGGCCGCAGACCGGCAAACACCGAACAGATTGTCGCCTGCCGCAAACTGCTTGATGAAGCCATCACCCGTATTGACGCGGACAGCGCCTTGATCTTCGCTGGCTGGGAGAGCGAGATCGCCCGTCCGGTGTTTCGTGCCGGGGCGGAAAACCTCGCCTGTTACCTGGCCGCCCGGCAGCACGATCTGACCGGGCTTCAATCCAGCCTTTCGGTTCTCGGCCTGTCATCGCTGGGGCGCGCCGAATCCCGTCTGCGCCCCTCGCTCGCCGCTGTCAGCGCCACGCTCAACGGCCTCTCCGGATTGCCGGCGGCGTGGCCCGAACCCGCAGAACTTGATGCCGGGCTGGCGCAGATCACATCCGACCAGAACCGGTTTTTCGGTGACTACCCCGGCGCGCACAACACCCGCATCATGGTGACCATGCCGCAACAGGGCGCCACCGATCCGGACTTTGTTGACCGGCTGGTCGAGGCCGGCGCCAGCTGCTTCCGCATCAATTGCGCCCATGACGGACCCGGCATATGGGCTGCCATGATCTCCAACATCCGCGCCTCCGCTGCCCGGGCTGAGAGAACCTGCCCGGTTGTGATGGACATCGCCGGTCCGAAATGCCGGATCGAGAGCATCAGCCCGCGCAAGACCAGGCGGCTCTATCGTGGCGACCGGTTTCAGCTGCTGCGCAAGCCTGCCTCGAAACACGCAGCGTTGCTGTCAATCACGATCACATTCTCCGATATCGTCGCCAAGCTGCAACCGGGACTCCAGGTATGGATCGATGACGGCAAGATCGGCGCCCGGGTGGTGGAACTGGTCGAGGACGGCGCGATCCTGGAAGTCACGGTGGTTGCCGACAAGGGCAAGAAACTGAAGCTCGAAAAAGGCATCAACTTCCCCGCTGTCGATCTTGAGATCGAACATCTGACCGCAACCGACCGCGAAAACCTGCCTTTCGTTGCTGCCAACGCAGATATCGTGGGCTGTTCTTTCGTGCAGCGCCCGCAAGACATCCGCGGCCTGATGGCCGCCCTCAAGCAGCATCGCGGCGAGCGGCCGCCACAACCCCTGCTGCTGAAAATCGAAACCGGACTGGCAGTACGCAACCTGCCCCGCCTGATCGTTCAGGCAGGCTCGCATCATCCCGTCGCGGTGATGATTGCGCGCGGCGACCTTGCGATGGAGGTCGGCACCGAACGGCTCTCCGAGGCCCAGGAAGAGATACTCTGGCTTTGCGAAGCCGCCCACATACCCGTGGTATGGGCGACGCAGGTGCTCGAAACACTGCTCAAGACCGGTGCCCCCTCACGCGCGGAAGTCACCGATGCCGCCATGGGGCAGCGCGCGGAATGCATCATGCTCAACAAGGGCCCATATATCGCCGAAACCATCTGGTTTCTGGCCGGGATTCTCAGGCGCATGGACCGGCATCAGTTCAAGAAGACCGCGCGGCTTTCCGCGCTCACCTCTTGGCGCGGCGCCCAACCGCTCTGACGGTTCCGCCCAACGGCGGCAGGATTCGCAGGCCCCGTCGCCCCGCTCCGTACCCGGAGGATGTCTCCAGGTTCAGCATCGCCGCGCAAAATTTCGCGGAAGAAACAGGCCTCATGCATCTTTTTCGCATCTCGCGCGTTTGAAACCCGTGACGCTCACTTGCGAAGCGTCCTGGTATGAACGGGGAATACATTCGATGGACACGATCCAGATCCTGCTTGCGATTGCTGCCGCCACCTTTGCTGCTGTCGTGACGATGGGCAAGGCGGATGCGGCTCCGATGGACCCTGCCGCCATCAACGCGGCTGCGTTCACTGGCGAGCAGCTGGCCGAAGGGCAAAGCCCGCTAGCTGCCCGGTTGCAGATCCTTCTCGACCGCGCCGGAGCCTCACCGGGCGTGATCGACGGCTACTCCGGCGAAAATGTTGAAAAGGCGATCCGCGGTTTCGAGCAGGTCAACGGCATCGACGCCGACGGTCAGCTCGACCAACTGGTCTGGGACACGCTGCAGGCAATGGGCCATGATGTGATCGTCTCCTACACCATCACCGAAGAAGACATGACGGATCTCTCCGCCGAGCTGCCGGAAGACTACGCTGAACTCGCCAAGCTCGATCGGCTGGGTTTCACCAGCGTCAAGGAAAAGCTGGCCGAGCGCTTCCACATGGACGAGGATTTCCTCACCGAGCTCAACCCCGAAGCACAGTTTACTGCGGGTGAGACCATTTTTGTTGCTGATCCCGGCACCGATCAGCAAGCGGAAGTCGCAAGCCTCGTGGCCGACAAGAGCCAGGCGCGTCTTCTGGCCTATGATGCTTCCCAGACCCTGATCGCAATCTACCCGGTCACGATCGGCAGTTCGAGCACGCCGTCCCCGTCCGGCACGCACAGCGTCACCGCCGTCGCCATCGATCCCACCTACAGCTACAATCCGAAGAACTTCGTGCAGGGCGACAACACCGAGCCGCTGACCCTGCCGCCCGGCCCGAACGGCCCTGTCGGCAATGTCTGGATCGATCTGTCCGAGCCGACCTACGGCATTCACGGAACGCCCGCGCCTTCCAAGATCGACAAGACCAGCAGTCATGGCTGCGTGCGCATGACCAACTGGGATGCGAATGAACTCGCCCATATGGTCAGCCAAGGCGTCACAGTGGAATTCAGGGATTGATCACGTGCGCCGCCTGACTGTCCTTCCCCTGTGCCTCGCCATTGCGGCGGGCGTAACCCTGCCCGAAGACGGCCCGCTGCCTGCCGAAAATCCGCGGCCTGCCGAACAAGCCGCCGGCAGTCCGCCGGTGCCGAAGGACAAGCCGTCGAGCGAGGAGAAGCCGGCCTCTCCGGGCAATGAGGAAGCCGAGACCACGCCTTCTACAGAGGCGACGAAACACGCTGCCAAACCGGAGCTTCCGGAGATCACCGCCCCCGAACCGGACGAGACAGCACTTGCAAGCTGTGAGGCGGAGCTGCGCAAGCTCGGCGCCGTGTTTGACCGCACGGAACCGCTACGTGGCAAGAACGGCTGCGGCATCACCGCGCCCTATAGTGTCGAGCAGGTCATCCCCGGCGTTTCGCTGGCGCCAAACTCTCAGCTGCGCTGTGAAACGGCTCTGGCGCTGGCGCGCTGGACCGATACTGTTGTGGTGCCGGCGGCAAAAGCCTTGGGCGACAGGACCACCCTTGCCCAGATCAACCATGGTTCGACCTATGTCTGTCGCCGCCGCAACAACGCTTCAACCGGCAAGATGTCGGAACACGCCATCGGCAACGCGGTCGATGTCATGAGCTTCGAGTTTGAAGGCCACGATCCGATCCCGGTGTCACCACGGGCAGGTGATGGAACCGTGGAGGAGGCTTTCCAGCGTGCAGTCCGCGGCGGAGCCTGCCTGCACTTCACCACCGTGCTCGGCCCCGGTTCCAACGCCAGCCACGCCGACCATCTGCATCTCGACATCATCGAGCGCAAGCGCGGCTACCGGCTTTGCGAATAGCTGCCGCTGCGTCGCGGCTGTGTCATTGATGGTTCACACCTGGGGGCTATTGGCTGTGCCTCAGTCCAAATCAGGTGAACCATGCAAGACGAACTGAAACAAGAATTCATCCACACTTTCAGTGGCAAAGGCCGGAGCGCGCCGCCCCCGGGCCTGGGTGTCAGGTTTGACGAGACCGGCGCCTTCCTGCCTGAACCAGGCAACACCGTGGTCTGCCATGTCGTGCCCGGCTCGACCACACAAAAAGCGATGGAAAAACTGCGCAACCGGCTGCAGGCGCTGGATGCCCACAGCCATTTCACCTGGACGCCGGTATCGAGCTATCACATGACCGTTTTCAACGGCACTATCGACAGTCAACGCCAGCCCGGACATTGGCCCGCCGATCTGCCGCTCGACGCCACCATCGCTCAGACCACCGATTACATCATGCCGCGGCTCACAGGCTTCCCGCCGCTTGCTCCGTTCAGCGTCAAGCTTGACCGGATGACGCCGCATGGCCTTGCCGTTTCCGGCGCAACGGCGGAAGATGAGAACGTGATCCGCGATTTTCGCGACCGGCTCACGCAGCCCTTTGGCTATCGCAAGCCGAACCATGACAGCTACGGGCTGCATCTTACACTGGCCTATCTCGTACGCTGGTTGCCACTCGATGCCTACGAAACATACCTGCCGGCTCTTCAGCAGATGACTGCCGCCTTCCAGGCGGAAGTCCCCGTGCTTGAACTGGGCCCGGCGGATTTTTGCACCTTCGAGGACATGAACCATTTCGAACCGGTGCTCAGCCTGTCCTGAGCACCAATTCGACCTGCATCAGAACAGACCTTCGATCTGGCCCTGCTCATTGAGAAAGATCTTTTCTGAAGACGGCGCTCTCGGCAGACCCGGCATGGTCATGATCTCGCCGGTGATGACGACAATGAAACCGGCTCCTGCTGACAGCCGCACCTCGCGAATTGCCACAGAGTGGTCAGTCGGCGCGCCGCGCAGGTTCGGGTCGGTCGAGAACGAATACTGCGTCTTGGCCATGCAGACCGGCAGTTTGCCATAGCCTTGAGCTTCCCATTGTCTGAGCTGCTCACGCACCGATTTGTCCGCTGTCACCTCTCCCGCATGATAGATCGACTTGGCGACGGTTTCGATCTTTTCGAACAACGGCATCTCGTCGGCATAGAGCGGCGCGAACTGCGCCTGGCCGGATTCGGCAAGCTCGACCACCTTGTGCGCCAGATCCTCGACGCCAGCCGAGCCTTGCGCCCAGTGCTTGCACAGGATTGCCTCGACCCCGAGTGTCGCGACGTAGTCCTTGACTGCCTGCACTTCGGCCTCGGTATCGGTGACGAAGTGATTGATCGCCACCACCACCGGAACGCCGAATTTCTTCACGTTCTGCACGTGCCGGCCGAGATTGGCGCAGCCTTTTTCGACCGCTGAAACATTCTCCGGACCGAGATCCTCCTTCTTCACCCCGCCATTCATCTTCATCGCCCGCACCGTGGCGACGATGACCGCCGCATCGGGCTTGAGCCCGGCCTTGCGGCACTTGATGTCGAAGAATTTTTCCGCGCCGAGATCGGCGCCGAAGCCGGCTTCAGTGACGACATAATCAGCCAGCTTCAGCGCAGTGGTGGTGGCCACCACCGAGTTGCAGCCATGCGCAATGTTGGCGAACGGCCCGCCATGCACGAAGGCCGGATTGTTTTCCAGCGTCTGCACCAGATTGGGCTGCATCGCGTCTTTCAACAGCACCGTCATGGCGCCATCGGCCTTGATGTCGCGGCAATAGACCGGTGTCTTGTCGCGGCGGTAGGCAACCACGATCGCGCCCAGCCGTTCCTGCAAATCCTCGAGATCGCGGGCCAGGCACAGGATCGCCATCACTTCTGAAGCCACAGTAATGTCGAACCCGGTCTGGCGCGGGAAGCCGTTGGCGACGCCACCGAGATTGACCACGATGTCTCTGAGCGCCCGGTCGTTCATGTCCATCACCCGGCGCCAGACAACCCGGCGCGCATCGATTTCCAGCTCGTTGCCCCAGTAGATGTGGTTGTCGATCATCGCCGAGAGCAGATTGTGGGCGCTGGTGATGGCGTGGAAGTCGCCGGTAAAATGCAGGTTCATTTCCTCCATCGGCACCACTTGCGCCATGCCGCCACCCGCGGCCCCGCCCTTCATGCCGAAATTCGGCCCCAGCGAGGCTTCGCGGATGCAGATCATGGCGCGTTTGCCGATGCGGTTGAGGCCGTCACCCAGCCCCACGGTCGTTGTGGTCTTGCCTTCGCCGGCCGGCGTCGGGTTGATAGCGGTCACGAGGATCAGCTTGCCGTCGGGCTTGTCCTTCTGCCGGGCGATGAAATCGGCCGACACCTTGGCCTTGTCGTGACCATAGGGCACAAGATCGAGTTCGGGGATGCCAAGCTTGCCACCGATCTCCATGATCGGTTTCTTGCTTGCCGCACGGGCAATCTCGATATCGGATTTGTACTCGGCCATGGTGTCGTTCCCTCTTCCCGTCGCAACCGCGTCTCCCGCACGGCATCAAGCTGTGAATAGAAACCGAAAGAGGGATCGATGCCTGCATGAAACGGGACGCCCAATGCGCCGTTTGCGACACGACCAGCCGTTGCCATCGTCCAAACACCAAAGGTTGCCAGATCGGGGAAAATCCGAAAAATGCAAGACAAGTTAAAGACCCCGAACACCAGACGGTTTATTAAACTTGTTGATTCCCTGCGCGGGCCCTGCGGAACCCCGACACGATACTGCCCGGCCACGACACCGTGGCCCGATCTGAAAACGATCCGGGAAGGGCATCTCGTGCACGGCCTGCATTGCTCATCAAACAATACGACGGAAAGCCATTTGACTGACCAAAATTCGTTTTCTCGAAAGGCATTAGCATGAAGGCCCCACTGCATCCCCGTCAGGACGAACGCTTGAAGGCCTTGCAGGCCTATGAGGTGCTCGACACGGATCCGGAGAAGGATTTTGACGACATCGTCAAACTCGCCTCCTCGATTTGCGGCACCCCGATTTCTCTCGTCAGCCTGGTTGATTCCGAACGCCAGTGGTTCAAGGCCTCTGTCGGTCTCGAAATGCGCGAGACGCCGATTGAACAGGCCATTTGTTCGCACGCGATTCTGGAGGAGGAATTTCTCGAGGTCGAGGATACGTTGCAGGATGAGCGGATGATCAACAACCCGCTGTGCTGTTCCGATCCGGGTTTGCGGTTTTATGCCGGCGCCCTGCTCAAGACCCCCGACGGGCTGCCGATCGGCACGCTGTGCGTGCTCGACCGCGAGCCCCGCAAACTGACGCCTTTGCAGCGCGACGCGATCAAGGTTCTGGCCCGCCAGGTGATGGCGCAGCTCGAGATGCGCAAGGCCCTGGGCTCAGCCGCGACCATGCGCCAGGAAGTCGATCACCGGGTCAAGAACTCGCTGCAATCGCTCTCGGCCTTCGCTCGCATTCAGGAGCGCCGGCTGCAGACCGAAGAGGCCAAGTCCGCCATGTCCAAGATCATGACGCGGATCGATGCGGTCTCGACGCTGCACGAATATCTCTACAAGACCGACGCAGGATCGAATGTCGATCTGGGTGTCTATGTCTCCAACATTGTCGAGTATCTGACGGAAACCGCACCTGCGCATGTCACCATGGAGTATGCCCCGGTCTCGGTCATCGTCGGCTCCCAGCAGGCCGTCTCGGTGGGTACCCTGGTCAACGAATTTGTCGCCAACTCCTTCAAGCATGCCTTTCCCGATCAACAGAAAGGTGTGGTCAGGATCGAACTGGCCACTCCCTCACCCGGGATCATATCCGTGACATGCTCGGACAATGGTGCCGGCATGACACCGGATGTCACCACCCAGTCCGGCGGGCTTGGCATGAAAATCGCCGAAATCGCCTGCATGGAACTCAGGTGCGAACTCGACCTGAGGATCGCGGCGCGAGGCGTCACCGCCTCGATCGAGTTTACTCCGGAACCACGGCCGCAATACCGGCGATAATGCCGCGAGCCCGACGCAGCTGGCACCTTGCAGCTGCGCCGGAAATCGCGGTTCTATCCGTCGCCCATCGCAATCAGACCGGCATTGCCGCCGGCGGCCGCGGTGTTGACCGACACCGCCTGCTCGACCGCAAACCGCATCAGGTAATGCGGGCCGCCGGCCTTGAAACCGGTGCCCGACAGGCCCGATCCGCCGAACGGCTGGGTGCCCACCACCGCGCCGATGATGTTGCGGTTGATGTAGACATTGCCGGTGTCGAGCCGGTCGATGACCTTGCGCACGGTGGCTTCGATGCGCGAATGCACGCCAAGCGTCAGGCCAAAGCCGGTCGCATCAATGGCGTCGAGCACGGCATCGAGCTTCTTGGCCTTGTAGCGCACAACGTGCAGCACCGGCCCGAAGATCTCGCGGTCAAGCGCTGCGGCGTCCTTCAGCTCGACGATATGCGGCGCAAAGAACAACCCTTCGTTTGGCGCGTCACCGGCATAGACGAGCTTCTGGGATTTCGAGATCGTTGCGACATGCCCGGCCAGCATCTCCCGCTGCGCCTCGTCGATCACCGGACCGATATCGGTTGATGGTTGCGACGGGTCGCCGAGCTTGAGTTCGCGCGCAGCACCCTCGATCATCTCGAGCATGTGATCGGCGACATCTTCCTGCACAAACAGCAGCCTGAGTGCCGAGCAGCGTTGCCCGGCAGAGCGGAAGGCCGACATCACCACATCGTCGGCCACCTGTTCGGCCAGCGCCGTGGCATCGACGATCATGGCGTTGAGCCCGCCGGTCTCGGCGATGAACGGCACGATCGGCCCGTCCTTGGCTGCCAGCGTCCGGTTGATGGCGCGCGCGGTTTCGGTCGACCCGGTGAAGGCGACGCCGCCGATCTTCGGATGCGAGGTCAATGCCGCACCGACATCGCCCTCGCCCGGAAGGCACAACAGCACATCCGTTGGCACCCCCGCCTCATGCATCAGGCAAACGGCTTCATGCGCGACCAGCGAGGTCTGTTCAGCGGGCTTGGCGATCACCGCATTGCCGGCTGCCAGCCCCGCTGACACCTGGCCGAGAAAGATCGCCAATGGGAAGTTCCACGGCGAGATACAGACGAAGACGCCACGGCTACGCCAGCCGAGCCGGTTTTCCTCGCCGGTCGGGCCGGGCATCACCTGCATCCGGCCGAACATCTCGCGCGATCGCGCCGCGTAGTAACGCAGGAAGTCGACCGCTTCGCGGATCTCGGCGATGCCGTCATCCAGCGTCTTGCCGGCTTCAATCGACAACAATGCCATGAAGCGGTCGCGGCGGTCTTCCAGCAGATCCGCGGCCCGGTCGAGCGCTGCAGCCCGCAGTCCCGGATCGGTGCGCGACCAGTTCTTGAAGCCCTGAAGCGCCGTGGTGACCGCCTTGTCGACATCCTTCGGGTCGGTGAACCGCACGCTTCCGACACGCCGTGAAGGATCGGACGGCGAGAAGATCTTTTGCTCGGCGCCGCCTTTCAGCCCCGGGGCAAGTGGACCTGCCTCGACGAGTGCCGATGAGCGCTCCATGCCTTCCATCAGCGAGGCCAGCTGGAACCGGTCGCCGAATTCCACGCCGCGCGAATTTGGACGATCGGGATAGATCGCAAGCGGCAACGGGATCTGGCTGTTGCGCGCAGATTTCCCCCGCGCCAGCCCGAGTTTGGCATCCGGCCGCTCCAGAAGCGATTCCACCGGAATGTTCTTGTCGCCGGCCACCGCCACGAAGGACGAATTGGCGCCGTTTTCCAGAAGCCGGCGCACCAGATAGGCGAGCAGATCCCGGTAGCCGCCGACCGGCGCATAGATGCGGCAGGGCACCCGGTCATTGCCCTTGTGCAGGCTGTCATAGACCACCTCGCCCATGCCATGCAGGCGCTGGAACTCGAAGCCGCTGCGGTTCTCGGCCATCTCGATGATGGTGGCAACCGTCAGCGCATTGTGGGTGGCGAACTGCGGATAGATCACGTCGCGCAGCTCGAGCAGCTGACGCGAGCAGGCGAGATAAGACAGGTCAGTCGCAGCCTTGCGGGTGAAGACAGCATAGCCTTCAAGCCCGCGTTCCTGCGCCCGCTTGATCTCGGTGTCCCAATAGGCGCCCTTGACCAGCCGCACCATCATCCGTCGGCCATGCTTGCGGCACAGCCCGGCGATGTGATCGATCACCTGCGGCGCGCGTTTCTGGTAAGCCTGGATGGCGAGCCCGAAACCGTCCCATCCGGCAAGCGACGGATCGGCGAAGGCGCGGTCGATGACATCGAGCGACAGCTCAAGCCGGTCGACCTCTTCGGCATCAACGGTGAAATTGAGATCATGCGCCTTGGCCATCTGCGCCAGCTCGATGAGATCGGGCACCAGCTCCTCAAGCACCTGTTCACGGTGCGTCGCCAGATAACGCGGATGCAGCGCCGACAGCTTGACCGAAATGCCGGGGCGATCGGGCAGCTTGCGACCGGCGGCCACCTTGTCGGCCGACTTGCCGATCGCCGCGATGGCATCGGCATAGGATTTGAAATAGCGTTTGGCGTCGGCGCGAGTGCGCGCCCCTTCGCCGAGCATGTCATAGGAATGGCGGTAGCCGCGTGCTTCGTTTTTGGCCGCGCGGCCGAGCGCATCCTCGATGGTCTCGCCGAGCACGAAATGATGCCCCAGAAACCGCATGGCCTGACGCGTCGCTGTTCTGACCGTCGGCATGCCCATCCGCTTGACCAGGCCACGCATCACGCCTTCGGGCGTTTCGCCCGGCTTGATCACCTTGGCCGACATCCCGAGCGCCCAGGCCGACGCCGAGACGAACCATGTGTCACCGTGCGATTCATGATCGCTCCAGCCGCCTTCCTTGAGCTTGTCCTCGATCAGCCGGTCCTGGGTCAGCGCATCGGGCACCCTGAGCAGCGCTTCGGCCAGAACCATCAGCGCCAGGCCTTCCCGGGTCGACAATCCGTACTCGCGCAGGAAATCCTCAACCCCGCCGATCTGGCCGGAATCGGACCGGATCGCCTGGATCAGCCGCGTGGCACGCGCGTCGATGGCCCGGTCCTGGACGCTGCTGAAGGAAAGGCGCTCGCTGAAATCGCGGATCAGGCGATCATCGTCAGGAGCGTGTGAGGCATGAAGGGCTGTAAGAGCTGGCGCTGCGTCGGCGGTCATGGCAATCTCTCCGTGAATGACCCAGGATAACCCTTGATTGACCGCATTTCTCACTATATTCACATTCAGAGACTGTCATTTTCTCTACAAAACGAGGCTTGGATTGGATTAAATGCGGGAAATAGATCGCATCGACAAAAAGATCCTCCGCACCATGCAGGACAATGGGCGGCTGACCAATCTGGAACTGGCGGACAAGATCAGCCTGTCTCCGACGGCGACCGCCGAGCGCCTCAAGCGCCTCACCCGCGATGGCTTCATCGAGGGTTATACTGCCAGGCTGTCGCCCGAGAAACTCAACCGAGGCATGCTGGTCTTTGTCGAGGTGAAGCTCGACCGCACCACGCCGGATGTGTTCGATGCCTTTTCAAAAGCTGTGCGCCAGTCCGACGACGTCATGGAATGCCATATGGTCGCCGGCGGCTTTGACTACCTCGTCAAAGCCCGCGTCGCGGGCATGGACGCCTACCGGTCGTTTTTGTCCGATATCATCCTGTCGCTGCCCGGGGTTCGTGAAACCCATACCTACCCGGTGATGGAGGAAGTCAAGAACACAGGAAAGCTTCCCGTTTGATTATTTCATTACTTCGTGAGATTTAGCACTATCAATTTGTATTCTTTAGAAAGACAATATGGCGCGCGCGGAAACAGGTTTTGACAGAAGGGAATTCAGCATCACGATTGTCCCGGACTGCATAGGGATGGAGAATAGCTGCTGATGACGGATCTGCCACCGCTGCTTCGGAGCCTGGATCTCATTCGATCCGAAATCGACCTGATGGCTTTCTTGCGAAGGCTTGCCAGGCATTTCGACTTCGCCGGGTTCCTGCTGTTCAACATACCTGCAGTCGCCGATGATAACCTGCTGTCGCGGATCGAACTGTCGGACCTGCCTGACGGCATGATCGAGGCCTATGACGACCTTGGACTGCTGAAAAACTCGCAGATCTTTCAGATGTTGCGACGGTCGACCATCCCGCTCACCCTCGACACCGAGACGGCACACGCGACCCGTCCGTCCGGGGAGGCCGAGCGGGCGATTCAGTTCTTTGCCAGGTACAACATCACCACGGCCGCATTTTTCCCGGTCCACGATCACGGCGGCTGCCGCGCCGCCTTCGGATTTCTTGGCGACCGCAATCAATTGTCCCATGCGGAACTCGGAGAGCTCGGCGTCTACGCGGCGCACGCCTACAACATCTACTCAAGCCTGAGAAACGGCCAACCGGAGAAGGAAGGCGTCCTGAGCCTGCGCGAACTCGAAGCCTTGCACTGGGTGGCGAACGGCAAGACCTCCAGCGAGGTCGCCTCGATCCTGTCGCTGTCGGAGCACACCGTGAACACCTACATCAACAATGCCATTCGCAAGCTTGATTGCGTCAACCGGATCCAGCTTGTCGCCAAGGCCATGCGGCTGCACCTGATTTCCTGATCAGCGTTGCCGCAAGGCGCGCAATACGCTCACGCCGCACCTCCGGCCAAGCCGGACAGCCTCCACAAGGACGACCGGTCAGCGATCGAGAATGTCGCGCATTTCCACCAGGTTGGAGCGAACCCGCAGCAGGTAGAAACCCATGGTCGCCAAGTGCGACGGCATGATCCAGCTTGCCTCGTTGCCGTTCGAGATGATGAAGGGAGTCATGTCCAGCGCCTGTCGCAGCTGCTCCCTGGCAACATTCCAGACACTGCCGATACGCCGGTCGTCAAAGATGTCGCTGAAATCGGATTCGGTCGCAATCAGAATGCCGTAATAGGCATAGAGCTGTCCGTAGGTGAACCAGAACCGGTCATCGGCTCTAGGATCGAACCAGCCAAGGTCGCTGGCCTCCATACGGCTGCGCAGAATGTCTGATGTGGAACCGATATCTCCGGTCACCCGCTCGAGAAACTGCAGCAGATTATCGGTGCGCGCGTCGAACTCTCCCTTGCAGTCGGCCATTTCCGTGTTGAAGGTATCGAGCGCTTCAATCGCCGTGCGGTGCCGTTCCGCCGTCGAGGGCTGGATGAAGGGCGGAGAAAATGTCAGCCACCAGGCGTCCTCGTTGTAGGACATGGCCTGCTTGGCATCCTGCAGGTTCTGGTTGATCTGCGAAGTTCCGCGCACCCGTCCAAGCCTGTCGGCCAGTTCGATCGTGGTCCGGCGGATGACCGTGTTGATGCCGAGCTGGAAGGCCGCCTTGTTATCCATGAACGGCGTGTTCTTCCAGTCGATGCCGAAAAGCCCGGCTTTCGACAGCGGATGCGAGGGGATCCAGGTGTTCTGGTTGACATTGAAATCGATCAGGTCGCGTGTCACCTGAACGATCTGCGACGGCACGCAGCTGTTCGGATCACTGGCATTCACCGGCTCTCCGACGGTCCCCGCATTCACCTCATACTGTGCCGGGTAGTCCGGATCCCAGTTCACCCAGCGCTCCGCGACCCAGAGGAACTGGCCATAGCCGAAGATCAGCAGAAGCAGCAGGATGATGATCGGCGCCCGGATCAGCCAGTTGCGCCCCTGAAACCATCGCCCGACCGCCACGAACGGCCACAGGATGAACGAAATCACCATGCCGATGCCGCGGCCGATGGCGTGAAAAATCCGCTCGAAAAACGCGATCACCGGGTCAAGCATCTTCTTGGTATCCTTCCAGTCCGTAAAGCCGCGCTCTGAGTGCGGCCTTGTTGTTCAGATAGGTTGTCCCGAGGACATCCACCACATGGGCGCGGTAGCTTTCGGAATAGGTTTCATAAGCTTCGTAAAACCCGTGCTTGTCAAAGATGAAGCGGCTGACAAAGTCAAATGGCGCCAGACGCGCCAGCAGCCGGTTGATCAGCCATTGCTCCGGATGATCGGGGATTGCCCGGCACAGCATCAGCTTGCGGTCGTTGCGCACCTCGCGCATCCTCACCTGCCCGGTGGTCGACAGCTCGCGCATCGCCTCCTGCAGGAAGGGATAGGTCCCCTCCTCGGCGAGCAGCCCCGCATTGCGGTGCATCCATGTCTGCAGCCAGATCCGGTCGGTCCCGGCAAGATCCACGGAAGGGTCGGCCCGCCGGATGAGATCATCCACCGCCATTTCCGCCCGGTGCGCAAAGAAGCCCGACGGCTCGACCCAAGAGGCGCGCGGCAATTGCAGCCGTTCGGACTTGGTCAGGAAATCAAAAATTCGGGCGTGATCACTAAGGTCAATATAGCTGACTTCCCAAGGGCGAGAACGCCGGAAGCCGGGGGCATGGCTGTCGCAGATCACCGTCGTGCTCCGGTCATCGCGGAAGATGAACACGCCGCCGAAATGATTGGCCCAGAAGGATCTGTGCGGAAATACCAGCTTGTCCGGCACCAGCGCGTTTTGCCTGATGTCGCCGGTCTCGCGCGCAAGCGTCACCATGCGGTTTAGCATGGCGTCGTCACGCCAGCCATCGCGGGAGGATTTGAGCCGGTCCACTAGGCCGCGCAGTTCTGTGGCTTTTCCAAGCATGTTCTCAGCAGACATCACCCGGAACCGGATTTCATTGATCGAAAGCAAATCCTCGACACTTGTGACCAGATCGATCGGCTCTTCGATCTCGCCAAACAGCGCATCCTTGATCGTCACCGCATGCACCGCGCGACGATTGTTGTCGAAGAACTGGTGCATCAGTCCGGCCGTGTTGGAAAACTGGGTGTGAACCACCGGCAGGTTCTCCTGCTCCGGTGTCAGCACGACAAAACGACGGTTGACGCCATTGGGGTCGAGATATTGCACATCGCCGAGCTCTTCGGCGACTTCCGGCGAAAATCCGGTCATGTCGATCCGGAAACTCTCGAGCCTGGTTTCCGCCAATCCGAACGCCCTGAGTGCCTTGTTGTAGCGCGCCACCAGATGCGGCTCCGCCACCGGCAGCAGCCGGCCATAGATCAGTTCATTGTCGACCAGCCGCTTCATTGGTTCCAGCGCCCGTCCCGTTTCATCACCTCGATCTCGCGAAGCGCCCGTTCACGCTGCCGCTCGCGCCGGATGATGTCGTCCACCGCGGTCGCATCGGAACGGTCGGTGTAGCGGAATTCGGAATCGGCGTAGCGGTTGATTTCCTGCAGCACCATCTCGATGGTGAACGGCTTGCGCAGCTCGGAGACCATCGCGACCTTGTCGTCATAGGGCTTGTGCATGAAGCTGTCCGGCGTCTCGAACCATTCATCCGGCAGATCAATGTCCATCGCCCGCATCTTGATCGCGTCGGTGATGTTCTTGATCGCCCGCCCGGTGAAGCGCGGTTCGGCCAGCTTGATCCGGTGCAGATAGGCGCCGATATCGGCAATGGTCGTAACCTCGCCATTCTCGCTCTCGAACCGTTCCCAGACCGAGAGCAGGCCCTCTTCCTGCGGCTGATCGTGCCCGTCATAGGAGCGCGCCACCGCCTGTTTGATCTCCTGGCTGGCGTAGAGATCATGCGCGCCGAGCGGGATCGAATGGTTCTTGCCCGCCAGCAGCGCGAAGATGTCGATGTAATCGTCAAGCGATTGCGGCCCGTCGACCAGCCAGCGTGCACCGGCGCGCTGTCTCAAGGCATCGTCGACATTCTCCGGATAATTGGAAAACATGCCGAAGCTGCAATTGCCGCGCACCACGGTCGAAGCGCCGGCGAAGGCCTCCATCAATACGGCGGTGACTTCCTGCTGTCCCGCCGATGCCCGGTCATCCGAACGCTTGGCCGCGACCTGGTCAATGTCGTCGATGGTGCCGAAACCGATCGCCCGCGGGTTGAGCACATTGTCGACGAATGCCTTGCAGTTCTGCCCCGACTTGCCCTGGTAGGACGAGATCTGGTCGACACCGAAATTCTCATAGTGGAACGGATAACCGGCAATCTCGCAGTAATCATTGATTATGCCGGCCAGCATCTGGATCAGGATGGTCTTGCCGGTGCCCGGCGCGCCGTCGCCGATGAAGGTGAATAGGAAGCCGCCAAGCTCGACAAACGGATTGAGCTGCCGGTCGAAATCATAGGCGACGATCATCCGCGCCAGCCGCATGGCCTGGTGCTTGGCCAGATGATTGCCGATGATCTCGTTGGGCTTCTTGAAGCTCATCACCAGCGGCTTGCGCCGCTGCCCCGGCGCGACGTCGAAGCCATCGAGGGTGAAATTGTCGCTCTCGAGCCGCATGTGCGATTGCGCAAAATCGCCCAGCGCATCGAACCGCGCCCGGCGGCTGATCAGCCCTTCGATCGCAACCCGGGCCAAAGCGCGGGCCCGCGCAGTCATCGCCACCTCGTCCGGCGCGCCGGAGATCGCCTCGTCAAGCGCGGCGACGATCGATTTCAGCGCATCCTGCGGTGTGTCGAACTGGAAGTCCGGCTCTTCCGTATCATTGGCCGGTTCGCTCTCGCCATCGACGGTCTGCAGAATGTAGGCCGCAAGCGTGAAGGCAGCGACATAGGCCGAAGCGGACAGCAGGCGCTTGAACCGCTCGGCCTCCTCGCCCTGCAGCGGCGCGCCGGCATTGCGCGATTGCAGGCTTTCAAGATCCGTCTGCCGGGCAAAGATTTCCGCCACCGCCAACGCCACCGAAATGCCGCGTCGGGTGCGGTAGAGCAGCGTGTGCTGCGGGATCGACAGCATCTGGTCATTGGCGCGCACCGACTGGATGGTCTTGCCAAGCTCGATCTCGCGGGTCTTGCGCATGCCCCGGGTCGAGACCGTGGACACGAACCGCCGGTTGGTGCCGGCCAGCGGCGTCGAGGATGACCCATCCTGCGTGACCAGCACGACGACACGCGTCACCATCGATTGCGCCACCGCCTGATGCCGGGCGATGTCTTCCTCGGAAATGGTCGTCAGCCCTGTAGTCTGGCTCATGTTCTCATACCTCGCTGATGACCTGGTTGCCCGAGATTACATGCACGGTGAAGCCGGAGAATATGCTCTCGGCGTCGCCAGACGCATAGAGCGCCTGGTAGGCTTCGTGCGGAACCAGCGCGTGTTTCTGATAGGCGCTGACGCCCTGCCGCGTCGCTTCCAGATCGTCGGTCTCGATATGGTACTCGTCGCGCGCCGGCTCCGAGCTCCACAGCCCGCGCTTGGCAGGCCGCTCGGTCTTGGAAAACACCTCCTGCATGGTCCAGGTCAAAAGCCAGGCATTCTCGTCCTTGCGCACCTTGGACAGGATGGCGGAGATCCGGTCGGAATTCTCGGTCACGCCGGCCGAATAGAACGGCCCCAGCACGAAGCGGCGCAGCTGTTTGGGGTGCAGATGCTCGAAATCCGCGTCGAGATTTTGCGCAATCGTCACCGGCGACAGCGAGTAAGCGCCATTCTTCTCCGCCGAGGCATCAAAGGCACGAGCGAATTCGGGATTGAGCAACCCGCCGACAGGCAGCGGGATATCGACCTCCGGATTGAGCTTGCCGTCCCTGGTGACCAGCATCTTCGCGATGCTTTCGCTCGAATCCTCGATCGTCGCCATATAGACCATCGGCAGCGTCTGGCTGCCGTCGAACACACCCCAGTGCACCACATAATAGGGCCTGCCGTTCTTCGGATTGACCGACACCCGGATGGTTTCGGGCAGGATGAACGGCGCGAACACCGCGTCCTTGCCGATATCCTCAAGATAGAGGCGTTCGGCGATCTGTTCCTGCAGTGCTGTGGGAAATTCCTTGTGGCGCAGGATGAAGTCGGCCATCTCCGCCTTCAGCGTTTCCACATCGGGGATCGCGGCCAGCCGTTCCTCGGCGGTCGCGCGATCGTTTTCCAGCGTCAGCACATTTTGAAAAACCGGAAAGCCGCTGTCGGCCTGGCTGATGCGAAAGCGCTCGAGAAAGCCGACCCGGTTTTCCCAAGCCGAAAACGTCGCTTCCAGCCGGTCGACATAGGGGATGATCACCTGGCCGACCAGGCCATGCGCGTAGAGCGGCGAATTGTCATCTGCCAGATAGACCCGCAGGCCTTTCAAGGCCGCGCGCATCGATCTGAAATAGGCTCCGGCTGCGCCGGTGTCAGCGCGCATGACGACCCCTCAACGTGACCATGCCAGCTCAGGGCTTTACGTAGTTGGCGGAGTTATGCTTCTCGAGAACCTCCGCAAAGCGCCGCGCGAATGCGTCATCGGCCAGTTGCTTGCGGCGCTGGATGTCCTTGGTCGAGAGCATGTTCTTCTCATGCATTTCCAGAAGATCGCCGATATGGGTCTGTGCTGCGGCACCAATGCCGGCCATCGTCTCTTCCGCCGCCGTGTCGACCCGGCTGCCGAGCGTGTTGATCTTGTGCGCCACATCCTGCTGCGCGGCTGTCTTCAAGGAATCCTCAAGCGCCTTGTAGAGCACGATGCGCTGTTCGGTATCGATGGTCAGCTTGTTGATCAGCGTGTTCTGCGCCGCGATCTGGTTGTTGAGTGAATCCACGAAGGTCTGGAACATCGAGGTGTAGCGTTCCAGCGTCTGGCTTTCCGCCAGCAGCTCCTGCTCCTTGGCCTGGCGCTCGTTGTACTCGGTGGCAAGCTTCGAGCGCTCGCTCTCCAGATCGGTCCGGGTCTTCTGGTCCGTCGAGGCTGCGATCCGGTTCTCGATGTCCATAAGTTGCGGATTGAGCTCCTCGATCCGCTGCTGGGTGGCTTCGAGATTGGCCATCGTCGCCTTGCGCCGCTCGATCACCTTGATCAGGCTGGCTTCCGAGGTCTTGTAGCGGCTGTCGAGAATGTCCTTCTGGTCTTTCAGAATGCCGGTAATGGTGTCCGACTTCTGCAGCAGTTCCTGCAGATTGCCCGACAGCGACATGTTGCGCACGCGGTCACTGCGCATCCGCTGCGCCCGGGCCTTGGAGAAGATGGCGATGAATTTCTCCATCCCGGAATAGCCCTTCATGCTTTCGAACTCGGCGCCGAACACATTGGTGGCATCTTCGAGCCCGATGATCAGGTCGGCGATGTTGGTTTCCATCATCCGCTGCTGGCGCAACACGTCCTGGATACGGGCATTTTCGATATCGAACTGCGGATCGCCAAGCTGGGCGTCGGCTTCGGACATTTTCTCCAGCACAACACTGGAAGCGTCGATCTTCGAGCGCATGTCGTTGACCGCGGAGCGTGTCTTTTCGATCTCCGCATCGAGTGCTTTGATATCGGCCATGTCCAATTCCCCTGTTTTTCCGCGTCGCCCGAAAAGCACGCCCCACACCTTGTCCAGTAGCGCCGGACATCAAAACTTTAGTAGCACCGGTTCTCGTCTCCGCAAACCTTGCTCATCCAAGACGTAGGTATGATGAAGGCCAAAAAAAAGACCGTTCCCGAAGGAACGGCCATTGGCTTCGGCTTTACCGCCAGGATTTATTCCGCGGCGGCCGGATCGGTCAGATAGGCGATGACGTTTTCGACATCCTTGTCCTTCTTCAGGCCGGCAAAGGCCATCTTGGTGCCTTTGACCACGCCCCTGGGATTGCGCAGATAGGCTTCCAGCGCTTCCACCGTCCAGGTCGGAACTTCCGTTGCGTGCTCGACCATCGCCTTGGAGTACTTGTAGTCCTCGACCGAGGCCATCGGACGGTCGATGATGTCCAGCAGATGCGGGCCGACCTTGTTCTTGGCTTCCGTCGCCACGTGGCAGGCGGCGCATTTCCTGAACACCTTGGCGCCGGCCTTTGCATCGCCGTCGGCAAGAGCAAGCGTGGGAGCAGCGACAACAGCAGCAATTGCCGCACCAAGAACCATGGATAGTGAAAAGCGCATTAGCGTCTCCGTTCGCGATTATATTCAGATATCGCAATTATAGCCCTCGTCGGCACAAGGGCAATGAGCCCTTGGTACAGGCCAGCCGCTTCAGCATGCCCGCAAGCAGCCCGTTCTTCGCCGAAAAGCGCCGGAAGGCCTATTTTCCGGCCTCGGCGTTCATCACATCGTCCCAGTGGCGGCGACAATACGACACATATCGCTCGTTGCCGCCCACTTCGATCTGCGCGCCGGCGCGGATCACCTGGCCCTGGTCGTCCGTGCGGACAACCATCGTCGCCTTGCGGCCGCAATGACAGATCGTCCGGACTTCGCGCAGCTCGTCCGCCAGCGCCAGCAGGGTCTGGGATCCGGGAAACAGCTTGCCGCGAAAATCCGTGCGCAGACCATAGGTCATGACCGGAACCTTCAGCCGATCGGCGACCCGGGCCAGCTGCCAGACCTGGTCTTCGGTTAGAAACTGGGCCTCGTCGACAAAGGCGCAGGCAATCTCGCCCTCGGCCTTCAGGCTCTCGATCACCTCGTAAAGATTGTCTTCAGGGCGAAACGTATGCGCCTCGCTGTCGAGTCCGATGCGCGAGGCGATGCGCCCTTCCCCACCGCGGTCATCGAAGGCCGCGATGAACAGCACCGTTCGCATGCCGCGTTCGCGGTAGTTGTAGGACGCCTGCAGCAGAAGCGTCGACTTGCCCGCATTCATGGTTGAGTAGCTGAAATAGAGCTTGGCCAAGCTGGGCTCCCGGTTGTCATGTCTTGCCGGTCCCACAGACCGGCATTGCCCGTCTGCCAAAGGGCCGCCGGTGTGATATCTTTTGCCGGTCGGCGCGTTTGAATTCCACCCCTGGCGCGCTGCTTTCAACAGCCGATTTTTGCTGCAACGCAAATTTTGACCGCATTGCGGCTTGAGTTCGCGGCCCATAGGTGGTTGTTTCTGCACTCCGAACACGGGAGAATATCGACAATGACAAGAAAAATGACCCTCACATTCGCAGCCCTTCTGCTCGCCAGCACCGCAACCGTTCAGGCCGCAGACGACGCATCCTGCCAGACCGTTCGCTTCGCCGATGTTGGCTGGACCGACATTCAGGCCACCACCGCCGTCGCCGGCGTCGTTCTCGATGCGCTCGGTTATGAGCAGGACGTACAGGTGCTCAGCGTGCCTGTGACGTACCAGTCGCTCAAGAACAAGGACATGGACGTATTCCTCGGCAACTGGATGCCTTCCATGGCCGCCGACGTGCAGCCGTTCCTCGATGACGGCTCGGTTGAAACCATCGCACAGAACCTCGAAGGCGCCGGCTACGGCCTCGTTGTGCCGACCTATGCTGCCGAAGCTGGCGTCAAGAGCCTGAGCGACATCGGCAAGTTCAAGGACGAGTTCGACGGCAAGATCTACGGCATCGAGCCTGGCAATGACGGCAACCGCATCGTGCTGGAAATGATCGAGGACGAGGCCAATGGCCTTGACGGCTTCGAACTGGTCGAAAGCTCGGAAGCCGGCATGCTCTCGCAGGCCGAAAAGGCGCTGCGCAACGAAGAGTGGATCGCGTTCCTCGGCTGGACCCCGCATCCGATCATGGGTGAGATGTCGATCACCTATCTCGACGGCATGGGCGATTCCGGCTTTGGCGCCGCCACCGTGCACACCAATGTGCGCGCCGGTTTCACCGAGGAATGCCCGAACGTCGGAACGCTGGTCAAGAACCTCTCCTTCTCGCTCTCCATGGAAAACAAGATCATGGACGACATCCTCAAGGGTGAAGACGCCAATGACGCAGCTCTTGCGTGGCTGAAGGCGAACCCGGACACGGTTAAGCCATGGCTTGAAGGTGTCACCACCTTCGACGGCGGCGACGCAGCTGCCGCTGTCCAAGCCAAGCTGGGCATGTAATACTGGTGACTTGAAATCTGATCCGGGGCTGCCACGACGCGGCCCCGGATCATGACGTGTGTCGGGGGTCAGGGCATGGATGGAATGGCGGATTTTATCACCGCGTGGAAAATCCCGGTCGGGAAATGGGGCAAGAGCTTCTTCGATTTCCTTACCGACAATTTCGAGTTCGCCTTCGACGCCATCGCAGACTCGCTCAAATATCTGCTCGACGGCATGATCGACGGGCTGTTGTGGTTGCCGCCGCTGCTGCTGGTCCTGGCCATCGCCCTGATCGGCTGGCGCATCCAGAAATCCTGGAAGCTGGCGCTCGGGATCGTTCTCGGTCTTACCTTCATCATCAATCAGGGCCTGTGGAAAGAAACCGTCGAGACACTCGTGCTGGTAATCTCGGCCGCCTTCATGTCGATGCTCATCGGCGTGCCGATCGGCATCTGGCTGGCACACCGGCCCCGGCTCTACACCTATCTGCAGCCGGTGCTCGACCTGATGCAGACGATGCCGACCTTCGTCTACCTGATCCCGGTGCTGATCCTGTTCGGCCTCGGCCTTGCGCCCGGCCTGCTGGTCACCATCATCTTTGCCTCTCCGGCACCGATCCGGCTCACCTATCTCGGCATCACCTCGGTGCCCAAACCGATGGTGGAAGCGGGCATGGCCTTTGGCGCCTCGCCGCAGCAATTGCTGCGGAAGGTCGAATTGCCCGCCGCCCTGCCGACCATCATGGCGGGCCTCACCCAATGCATCATGCTGTCGCTGTCGATGGTTGTCATCGCGGCCCTGATCGGCGCCAACGGCCTTGGCAAGCCCGTGGTCCGCGCACTCAACACGGTCAACATCCCGCTCGGCCTTGAAGCCGGTATCGCCATAGTGATCCTGGCCATCATCCTCGACCGCATCTGCCGCGTGCGCATCGGAGCAACCTCATGAGCCAGGATCAGTATCGCGGCTCGGTCCGCATCGACAATGTCTCGATCATCTTTGGCGACAACGTGGCCGAAAGCCTGGCGCTGGCCGATGCCGGCAAGTCCCGCACGGAGATCCAGGAAGCAACCGGCGACGTTCTCGGCGTGCACGACTGCACGGTCGACATCAACGAGGGCGAGATCCTGGTCCTGATGGGGCTGTCGGGCTCGGGCAAGTCAACGCTTCTGCGCGCCATCAACCGGCTGAACCCGATCAGCCGCGGAACCCTGACCGTCCATTGCGGTGAAGAAACCTTCGACGTCGGCGCCTGTGACGACAAGACACTGATGCAGCTGCGCATGGACACCGTCTCGATGGTGTTTCAGCAGTTCGGACTGCTGCCCTGGCGCTCCGTGGCCGACAATGTCGGCTTCGGACTCGAGATTGCCGGCGTTGCGAAAAAGGAACGCGACCGCCGGGTGGCCGAACAGCTCGAACTTGTCGGCCTGTCGGACTGGTCCGAGCGCATGGTCGCCGAACTTTCCGGCGGCATGCAGCAGCGCGTCGGCCTCGCCCGCGCCTTTGCCACCGGCGCGCCGATCCTGTTGATGGACGAGCCGTTCTCCGCCCTCGATCCGCTGATCCGGACCCGGCTGCAGGACGAGCTGCTCGAACTCCAGACCCGCCTGGGCAAGACCATCGTCTTTGTCAGCCACGACCTCGATGAGGCGATGAAACTCGGCAACCGCATCGCCATCATGGAAGGTGGGCGGATCATTCAGTGCGGCACCCCGCGCGAGATCGTCAACTCGCCGGAAAACAGCTATGTCGCCGATTTTGTCGCCAACATGAACCCGATCGCCATGCTCACGGCGCGCGACGTCATGACAGCGGGCAAGCCCGATGAATCGCGCGGCCAATCGCCGCTGTCGGCCTCGGTCAAGCCCGACACGCCGCTGGAAGAGGTGATGGAGGCGCTTGCCCGCCGCGACGGGACAATCGGCGTTATTGACAAAGGCGCCGTGACGGGTTCCATCACTGCCGACGACATCGTGCGGGGGCTGACACGGCACCGCCGCTGAGACCAGACAACAGACATACAATCGAGTGCATTCAGGGAGATCGGACTATGGACGTTAAAGGCAAGGCCGCCATTGTAACGGGTGGAGGCTCCGGCCTCGGCGCGGCAACCGCACGTGCACTGGCGAAAGCCGGCGCAAAGGTTGCGCTGCTGGATGTGAACGTCGAGCAGGCCGAGAAAGTGGCTGCCGAAATCGGCGGCAAGGCCATTGCCTGCGACGTCTCCGATGCCGCCGCAGCCGAAGCCGCGCTCGCCGAGGCCGCAGAGGCCAATGGCGAGGCCCGTATCCTGATCAACTGCGCCGGCATCGCACCCGCCGTTCGCGTTGTCGGCCGTGAAGGCCCGCACGATCTCGACCTGTTCCGCAAGGTCATCGAGGTCAACCTGATCGGCAGCTTCAACATGCTGCGACTGTTCGCCGACCGCGCCTCCAAGCTCGAGCCGCTGGCTGACGGCGAACGCGGCGTGGTGATCTCGACCGCTTCGGTCGCAGCCTTCGACGGCCAGATCGGCCAGGCCGCCTACTCGGCGTCCAAGGGCGGCGTCCATGCCATGGCCCTGCCGATCGCCCGCGAGATTGCCCGTTTCGGCATCCGCGTGATGACGATTGCACCGGGAATTTTTGCAACCCCGATGCTGCTTGGCATGCCGCAGGAAGTCCAGGACAGCCTCGGCGCATCGGTGCCGTTCCCGTCCCGCCTGGGACAGCCGGAGGAATATGCAAACCTCGCCATGCACATCATCGACAACGCCATGCTCAATGGCGAGACCATCCGTCTCGACGGCGCCATCCGCATGGCGCCCAAGTGAGGATGTGCTGACCGCGATGAAGGAACCGGTCAAGACCATTCGCGATACGGATGAGGAGGCGCGCCGTCTGGCCCGCCGTCTCATCCGTGGAGCACGGTTTGCCGCGATCGGCGTGCTTGAGCCGGAAACGGGCTTTCCCTTCGCCAGCAGGGTGCTGACCGGCACCGATGTCGACGGCACCCCCTTGATCCTCGTCTCCGCTCTCTCGGTTCACACCGGCGCGCTGGCCGCCGATCCCCGCGCCTCGCTGCTGTTCGGGGAGCCGGGAAAAGGCGATCCGCTTGCCCACCCCCGCATTACCGTGCGGACCCGGGCCGAGCGGGTCGAAAGAGACGACCCTGCCCATCTGCGTTTGCGCGCGCGCTTCATCGCGCGGCATCCCAAGGCAGCGCTTTATGCCGACTTCCCGGATTTCGCGTTCTTCCGCATGGTGCCCGAATCAGCCAGCCTCAACGGCGGCTTCGGCAAGGCCTTCGTTCTGAACGCATCTGACCTTCTGATCGTCTCACCGGCGATCGGGGATGTGGAAAAGATCGAGCCAGAGGCCATCGCCCACATGAATGCCGACCACACAGACGCGGTTGACACTTATGCCCGTTTGCATGGAAAATCGAAAAAAACCGGCTGGAAAGTCTGCGGAATTGACTGCGCAGGGATCGACCTGGCCAATCATGATGACCTGATGCGTATCGAATTCGGCTCGCCATTGGAGGACGCGGGCAGCTTGCGTGCAAAACTAACCGAACTCAAGCGTACGCTATGAAAAAATAGGGGTGTACATTGACCCTTTTATAGTTGAAATATAAGCCACGACTTTTTTGTGTATTTGCATAATTTGTTTAATGACCGCCTCGCGCGGTGACTACGGAAGACACCAATGATCGATGCGAACCGACTGGAAACCTACTCTGAAGAAGCTGCCGATCTGCTCTCAGCAATGGGCAATCAAAAACGGATGATGATCCTGTGCAACCTTGCAAATGGTGAAATGCAGGTTGGAACGCTTGCTGAAAAGGTGGAGCTCAGCCAATCCGCCCTGTCCCAGCACCTTGCCAAATTGAGAACCAGACAGTTGGTCAAGACCCGCCGCGAAGCGCAGGCGGTCTATTATTCGATCAACTCCGAACCGGTTCTCCAGATGTTGCGGACACTCTCCACCATCTATTGCAACTGAGGCAGTCGCGCCGTTCCCGATTTCAATTGCAACAGGGAACCGCAGAGCTTGACGTATCCCCAATCCCCTCCCCATATGAAGGGGCGGAAGGATACTTTTGATGACTGTTTCGATGCAAATTGCTGGGATGCATTGCGATGGCTGCGTGCGTTCCGTGAAAAACGCCGGCACCTCCATCGAGGGCGTTTCAAACCTCTCGGTTGATTTGGAGAGTGGAGAACTGACCGCCGATGTCGCCAGGCCCGAGCTCACCGAGACGCTCAGGGGCGCGATCGAGGATTGCGGCTTTGACGTGACCCGTGTCACGGCCTGAAGCCGACCCGTGACCGTCAAACCTGAACATGTGACATTCGACATCACGGGCATGACCTGCGCGAGCTGTTCCGCGCGCGTGGAAAAGGTTCTGGGGCGTCAGCCCGGTGTAGAGCAGGCCCACGTCAATCTGGCGCTCGAGCGCGCCGATATCGAAGGCGTTGCCCTCGACCCCGACAAGCTGGCTGAAGCCATCGGCCGGGCCGGTTTTGGCGCTGTCCTGCGTCGCAATGATTTCGCCGCCCATCGTGATGCCGACGAGGCCCAGGCAGCCATGCGCCGGGCCGATGAACGCCAGACCCTTGTGCGGCTGGTGATTTCAGCGCTGCTGTCCCTGCCCATCATTGTCGGCATGTTGCCGATGATGACCGGATTGGGAGAGGCGTGGATCTCGCCGCTTTGGCAGGCAGTGCTGGCCACCGGCGTCATGGCGGTTTCGGGCAGCCGCTTCTGGCGCGAGGCCGCCGGCGCGTTGCGTGGCGGCTCGGCGAACATGGCCGTGCTGGTCAGCCTCGGCACCGGTGTCGCCTATCTCTGGTCGCTATGGGTCATGGTCAGTGGCTGGATGGGAGACCATTCGGGCCATGGCGCGGAAATGGCCGCGCATCTGCATTTTGAAGCGGCCGCGGTCGTACTCACGCTGATCATGCTCGGCAAGTATCTTGAAGCCCGCGCCAAATCCGGCGCCGCCGGCGCCTTGCGCGCGCTCGGGCGGCTGCAGCCGGACACCGCAGAGCTCGTCACCCTGAGCGGATCGATCCGCACCATACCCGTCGAACGGCTTGCGGTCGGAGACGTGATCATCATCCGGCCCGGCATGCGTGTCGCAGCCGACGGCATCATCCGCAGCGGCAGCTCTTCGCTCGACGAGGCAATGGTCACGGGGGAAAGCCTGCCGGTATCGCGCGGACCGGGTGATCCGGTCATCACCGGAACCACCAACACCGATGGCGTGCTTGAGGTCGAGATCAGCGCCGCCGGCGCCGACACCCGGCTGGCAAGGATGACAAGACTGGTCGAGGAAGCCCAGACCGGCCACGCGCCGGTGCAGAAGCTCGTCGACCAGATTTCCGCGGTCTTCGTGCCGCTCATTCTGGTTATCGCACTGGTCACATTCACAGGCTGGCTGTTCACAGGTGCCGACATTGAAACCGCAATGGTCGCAGCCGTCGCCGTGCTGGTCATCGCCTGCCCCTGCGCGCTGGGACTTGCCACGCCGACCGCGCTTGTGGCCGGGACCGGCGCCGCCGCCAAGTCAGGTATCCTGATCCGGGACATAGAGACGCTGGAACGCGCCACCGACATCAAGCTTGTCGCCTTTGACAAGACCGGCACGCTGACAATGGGGGCCCCGGAAGTCGCCAGCCTGCATCCGGTCGGCGCAACGCCCCCGTCACAACTGCTGGCCCTGGCCGGCTCGGTCGAGACCGGCAGCGAACACCCGCTCGGCCGCGCCATTCTTGACCATGCCGAACAGCAGGGCGTCGGCATCACGCCCGCCACCCGGATCCGCGCCGTGCCCGGCCGCGGACTGGAGGGCATGAGTGGCTCGCTCAAGGTCATGGTAGGATCGGAGCGCTATCTCAACGAAGCCGGGATCGACACCGCAGCTGCGGACGTAACGGGGGCTCGAGAGGCAACCGGGACCCTGGCCTGGGTGGCGGGCGGCGACCGGCTGCTCGGCGTCATCCGGCTGGCTGACAGGATCCGCCCCGAAACCCGTGAGGCTCTGGAGGACCTGTCCACCCGGGGCCTCACCAGTGTCATGCTGACCGGGGACAACGAGGTGACAGCCGCGGCGATTGCCGCCGAGGCCGGGGTCAGCGATGTCCGCGCCGGATTGCTCCCCGACGAAAAGCTCGACATCATCCGCGAACTGATGGAGAGCACCGGGGGCCATGTTGCCTTCGTGGGTGACGGGCTCAACGACGCCCCGGCGCTGGCCGCGGCAAATCTCGGCATTGCCATGGCCACCGGCGCGGACGCTGCCCGCGAGGCAGCCGCCGTCACCCTCATGCGCCCCGACCTGCGCCTGGTTCCTGCAGCCCTTGATGTGGCTGCAAAAACCCGACGCACGATCCGGCAAAACCTCGGTTGGGCCTTTGTCTACAATCTAATTGGCATCCCGCTCGCCGCCCTTGGCATCCTGCCGCCGGTTTTTGCCGGCGCGGCGATGGCGTTCTCATCGGTCAGCGTTGTCACCAACTCCGCCCTCATGGCGCGATGGAAGCCGAAATTCTCCCGCGATTGAGTTGGACCAGGCAACCCCTGTGAAACGATAGAAAAAGCCCGCCTCGTGAGAAGCGGGCTTTTGCATGTACGGAGAGGATCTTCGAAGTCTGGGAAACCCGCTCAGAACTCTTCCCAGCTGTCCAGGGCCACGGCGGCATTGCCCTGGCTCCGCATGGCCGGCTGCATCGGGCTGGCGGCGGGCTCGGGGGCCTCTGCCGCGACGGCCTTGGCCATCGTCTGCGCTGTGGAGCGCAGGGCGCTCGACTGAGCCGTTGCAGAACCATCGATGGTGAACTGGGAGATCAGTTCCCGAAGCTTTCCGGCCTCCGCGGCAAGTTCGGACGATGCAGCATTCGACTGCTCCACCATTGCCGCGTTCTGCTGCGTGGTCTGGTCCATCGAATTGACGGCCTGATTGACTTCGGACAGCCCGGTCGACTGTTCCTTGGCAGAAATCGCGATCGCGTCCATGTGGGTGTTCATGTCGGTGATGAAGCCGCCGATGGTGCGAAGTGCTTCGCTTGCCTTGCGCACCAGATCCACACCGCTGGAGACTTCCGTCGAGGAATTCTGGATCAGCTCCTTGATTTCCTTGGCAGCATTGGCCGAACGCTGGGCCAGCTCGCGCACTTCCTGGGCGACAACCGCAAATCCCTTGCCTGCTTCGCCGGCACGCGCGGCTTCAACACCGGCATTGAGAGCCAGAAGGTTTGTCTGGAACGCGATTTCGTCAATCACGCCGATGATGTTGGAAATCTGCTTCGAGCTCTCTTCGATCCGGCGCATGGCGTCTTCAGCCTGGCCGACCACCTCGGAAGACTGGTTGGCGGAGGTATTGGCCTGCGAAGCGACGCTGCGGGCTTCTTCGGTACGCTGCGTCGAGTTGACCACATTGGCCGTGATTTCCTCGACAGCGGCGGCTGTTTCCTCAAGCGCCGCGGCCTGCCGCTCGGTGCGCTTGGACAGATCATCCGTGCCGTTTGCAATTTCGCGGGTGCCGGTTTCCATCATCGACACGCTGTCGGTGATCGAGGCCATGGTCGCGCTCAACTGCTTGACGGACTGGTTGAAGTCGTGGCGCAGGGCTTCGAAATCCGGTGCAAAGGCTTCTTCGAGCTGGAAAGAGAGATCCCCTGCGGCCAGCCGCTGAAGGCCGGTCGCAAGACCTGATGTGGCGATCCTGAGCCGCTCCGCGGCATCCGCTTCGGCCTTTTCCTGGGCCGCGATGCGGTCGGATTCGGCCTGCTTGCGGTTTTCTTCGGCTTCCGCCTGCAGCCGCTGATTGGCGATACCGGCTTCACGGAAGATCTGCATGGCTTCAGCCATCTTGCCGATCTCGTCCTTGCCGCCCTTGTCGATGGTCACGTCAAGTTCGCCATTGGCAAGACGTTGCGTGGCGTCGGCCAGACGACCGAGTGGACGGGAAACCAGCTGGAAGTTCAACAGTCCCATTCCAGCAGCCACCAGCGCGACAATGATGGAAGCAACCAGGCTGATCGTCTCGACGGCGGACAGGGCCGACATCTGTTCACTCGATGCAGACGCGCTCTTTTGCTGGACACTGCCGATCAGTGCGCCGACCTTGCTGCCGAATTCACCCAGCAGCGCCCGGCCCTCGCCGGTCAATTCCAGCACGCGGGCCAGTTCAACCGTCATCGGATCGCGCATCAGCTTGATTTGCCGTTCGACCACGCTCGTGCGCCATTCGCCCAGCACTGCCGCAGCTTCGTCCAGGACCGGGCTTTCGCTGGCTGCATGCTCGGCGTAAAGCCCTTCCAGCTTGGTAAATCTCGCATCGATGGCGGCGCTGGTTTGCTCATAGGCCGTAACAAACTGGCGGTTGCCGGTGAGCAGGAAGTTCTTCACCTGGAGGTTGGCCTGGTTTGCATCGGCGCTGAGGCCGGCAGTCTCCGCCAGCAAGCTGGCCATCGTCTGGCTGTTTCGGGCCAGCTCGTGGGCGGTCAGGGCCCGCATGTAAATAAGGCTGGAGGCTCCGATGGCGATGAAGGCGAGAATGGCGAAAGCCGCAAAGCCCTTTGTACTGACAGATATGTTCTTGAGCATGTTAGACGTCCTGTTGTGTCTGCCGGGTCGCGGCCTCATGCATGAGGCGCATCACGACGCTGTTTGCCTGAGTTGCGTCATGCACCAGCGGCTGTGCGCCGCTCGAGTTCAGTCAGATTGACTTCCATCGTTACTGCGCCGATCGATTTGTCTGCATCAGTCAGGGTAAAGCTGACCTGTCCGCGCCAGATTTTATTGTCCTCGTCCCATTCGGGCTCATCGACAAACAGCGCGTCACCGGAAACATCAAAGGTTTTCTGGAACTTGGCCTCGTCACCCTGCCAGAAATCGCCGGTGATGGAGCTCTGACCGACATTCAGCCCGTTCTGGTCCATGACGAATATCTCGGCATAAAGACCAAGCGATTTGCCTTGCAGCCGGGTCAGGTAAACTGAAAGCGGGTTAGACAGGGTTGCTGCGATCAGCGGCTTGTCGTCGCTTTCGCGTTCGGCACGCCACTGCGTGTCCAGCGCATCGATCTGATCCTGCGGCAGTTTCTTGAGGCGATCATTCTGCGCCTTGATCGAAATCCGAACGATATCGGTTTCGATCCACTCACGCATGTCTTCGATCACCGAGGGGGTGATGAGGCGGTTGATGTCCGGCTTGGCTGTCTGCGCCGATACTGGCGATACCAACACAGCGACAGCAACTGCAGCGAATATGCTTCTCGTAAGGCCCATGATTGTCTCCTTTTCGTGACAATTGGACCATCTTTTTTAATGCGTAGTTAATATTAGAATATTTGATATTAATTCATCGAGATTTTGTTATCCCGCATGCAAGTATAACGCGTTCTTGCCGAGACCACGTCAAAAAACGACAGCCAGGGGATGAAAGTGGCGGCTGGCCGCGGATTCCGCTGAGTTTCGTGCACCCCACGGCCCGATCGGGACTGCAGCAGAAGGCAGCAACGACCCGGCTGACGGGATCGTGCTGACAAGGCTGTTTCCCAACGGCAGTCCCCGAAAAGCAGACGGGCGTCATCCGGCGAGAACAACGCCCGTCAAGCGACGACAGGAAAACCCTGCCATGCCGCCGGTCGCTGAGGAAAATGAACAAGTAATCTTGCTCCGGCCTTACCTTGTTGCCCGGTTTTCTTGTGACGACTCTCCTGCCGTGTCATTGGAGATGCGACAGCAGCAAGGAAAACCCCATGAAGCACAAAGTTATCATAGACACTGATCCCGGGATCGATGACGCAATGGCTATTGCCTATGCCATAGCCCATCCGGATATCGAGTTGCTGGCGCTGACAACGATTTTCGGCAATGTCCGGACCCATGAAGCAACCCGCAACGCGCTCGCCCTGCTCGACCACTGGGGCTGCGACGCGGATGTTGCTGAAGGCGAAGCTGCGCCGCTGACGATTCCGGCCAATGAACCGAGCTACCTGGTCCACGGCCGCAACGGTTTTGGCGAAGTCGACATTCCGGCTTCGGCCCGCAGCAAGCATGCGCTCGACGCTGTCGACTACATCATCGAAGCCTCGAAACGTCATCCCGGCGAAATCACGCTCTGCGCGGTCGGCCCGGTGACCAACCTCGCCAGGCTGCTCGAGCGCGACCCGGACGTGGTGACACGCCTCAGAGCCGTGATCGTCATGGGCGGTGCGGTGCATCGCAAGGGCAATGTCACCCCGGTGGCCGAGGCCAATATCTGGAATGACCCGCACGCCGCCGATGCGGTGTTCGAAGCCTCCTGGCCGCTGGCTCTGGCTCCGCTCGATTGCACCATGCCGGTGGTCTTCACGCCCGATTTCATGCAGGCACTGGCAAAGGAAAACCCCAGGCTTGGCACACCTCTGGCGGCGATGGCGGAATTCTATGCCCGCTTCTACCGCTCTCACCAGGGACTTGCCGGCTGCGTGCCGCATGACGTGATGGCCCTGTCCTGGCTGACCGTGCCCGGCGCCTTCCGCCTGCAGAAGGGCGCCCTTTGCGTGGTCACGGAAGGAGCCGCCATCGGCCAGACCCTGTTCCAGCCCGGCGGCACGCACAGCCGCGCCCGTTGCTTTGAGGGAAGACCGAACCATATGGTCATGGTCGACACCGATCCGCAGATGTTCATGGCTGACTATATGATGGTGATGACCCGCCACGCCGGGTGAGCATCGAAGCGGCGACCCGATACAAGGAGCAGCCGCATGGACACGAACCAGGCAGGTGGAACAGCAGTCGTCATCGGCGGCACCGGCGGGATCGGTGCCGCGATGGTGGCAGCCTTGGAGCAGTCCGGCGCCTTTGCCGAGGTGATCGGGTTTTCGCGGCGATCGGATCCGGCGATCGATCTTCTGGATGAAGCGAGCATCATCAGCGCCGCCAATGCCGTAAAGGCACGGGAAACCGACCTGCGGCTGGTGTTCGACGCCACCGGCTTTCTGCACGGCGATGGCTTCAGCCCCGAGAAATCGCTTTCCGCGATGACTCCCGAACACATGACCCGCGCCTTTGCCATCAATGCGATCGGTCCGGCATTGCTGATGAAGCATTTCCTGCCTCTGCTGCCCCGGCAAGGCAGATCGGTCTTTGCCACATTGTCGGCCAAGGTCGGCTCGATCGGCGACAATGCGCTTGGCGGCTGGTACAGCTATCGCGCCTCCAAGTCCGCCCTCAATCAGCTCGTCCACACCGCCGCCATCGAGCTGGCACGACGAAAACCTGACGCAATCTGCGTCGCGCTGCATCCGGGAACTGTCGACACCGGCTTGTCATCGGATTTCGCCAAGAAGGGCCTGACCGTGCGCCAACCACCCGAAGCAGCCGCCCAGCTGGTCGGCGTACTCGACAGCCTTACGCCGGAGGAGACCGGCGGCTTCTATGATTACCGTGGGAACCCGCTGCCCTGGTGACAGCCGGCCGCGGTTCGTGCCTGCGTTAGCGTGCCACGATGTTCATGGCGTATCGGCCAGGAACGACGCCATCCATGCCAGTGGCGCGTTCCAGTTGATGGCGATTTCGTTGGTCGAGAAGGAGCGCGGATCGTCGACATAGCAGGCCTGCGGCGCGCAGCCTTCCAGCCGGGAAATGGCATAATCATCGGCAAGACCGCTGTTTGGCCCGCCCGCAAGTGCGCCTTTGGGCACCGGGGGATAATAGGGATCGATAGAGTCCGCGAACATGTTTGAGTGCTGCCGCCGGGCATAGGTCGTGCCGTAGCCGGTGACATAGGAAATCCCCAGCGCGTTGCGGCCGAGAATATAGTCCATGCTTTCACGCACCGCCTGCAGATAGCGCTTGTCGCCGGTGATGTCGTAGGCGGTCGCGACCACGATCATGTTCTGGATCAGCAGATGGTTCGAGCCCCAGCCAAAATGCTGGTTGTGATACATGAAGCCGAAGGCTTCCTGCTTCTGATCCCGCAGATGGGCCTCAGCGGCGTCTCTGACCGACAACTGGATCGCCTTCAGATCACGCATTGGCAGTTTTGACGGAACCGAGGCCAGATGGAGCCGGCCGAGTGCTGCAACCGATCGCCAGTCAAACCCTGTGGAATGGAACACCGGCCCGTCCCAGTGCGGGGAAGCCTTTGCCCGGTCCAGCCAGACCTGCTCGCCGGTGGTCAGAAACAGCTCCGCCGCCGCCCAGTAGAATTCATCGCTGACATCGTCATCCTGATAATCGCCGCCGCCAAAGCTGCCGTCGGTGTAAGGGGCATGAAGCGCCGGGTTGGCCTCCGCCGCGCGATAGGCCCGCACAGCGCCGGCAAGCAGCCAGTCGGCATAGGCCTTGTCAAACGGCGCAAACAGCCGTGCGCCTTGCGCCGCCGCAGCTGCCAGATTGAGCGTGGCAGCCGTCGAAGGCCGGTGCAGCACCCGCAGCTCACGGTCGCGGTGCGGCAGGCTGGGCGAGGCCGACCAGCGATTGCCGTGCATCTTGTGATGCGCCATGCCTGCATAGGGCTCGCCCTCGGGAACCGTCATCGACATGAGGAAATCGAGCTCCCACCGCGCTTCGTCGAGAACATCCGGGATACCATTGCCGGCTTCGGGAATCCGAACCAGGCCATCGGCCAGCGCCGGAGATTTTCCGCGGGTTTGATGCAGCGCCCGTTCATAGACAGCCAGCAGCTGTGCCGTGGCGATGCCGCCATTGACGACATATTTGCCGAAATCACCTGCATCATACCAGCCACCGGCCACATCGAGCTTGTAGCCGCAGCTCCAGGCCTTGCCATAGACCTTGCGGGCCGTACGGGTATCAACGCACCCGACTGCGGTGTCGCCCTCGTTCGGCGATTTTCCCAGATGGCCGGCCGGGCGGCCATATCCCTTGCCGGCGAGATCTTCACGGATCTCGATACCGCTGCGCACCTTGTAGAAGTAACCCAGCGCATCGATACGCAAGCCCTCATAGGCATTGCTCGAGATCGAAAAAGGCGGACTGGTATCCTCCCCGACAACCAGACGGTAGCCATCACCTGTCTTGCGATATCCGCCGAAATCGATGCCGTGTACCACAAGCTCCGACGACGCATCGAAACCAAGGGATTTGCTCGTACCCGAGGCGACGGTCTCGCCCGAGGCCGACAGCAGTTTCCACTCGGCCCGTGCGCTGTCCTTGCGCACCAGCGTCGCCCGCTTCGGGCCATCGGGAAAATAGGCCACCTGGTTGACGCGGATTGCCGAAGGGGTATCCGCAACCGGCTCCGCCTCCGGTGCCTGGCCGGATTGAAGCGATGCCTTATGCAGACAGAAACGCCAGCTCTCGTCCGAACCGCCAAGCTGGAAAGCCAGCTGCGCCTTTGCGTGGGACTCCGCGGCGGTAAAATCCGTGCTCAAGGATTGCTTGCCGGGACCCAGGCGCCGGACAATCTCGCCCTCCGGAGTCCAGGGCTCAACGCCCATCTGTGCCAGTGCCCGCATCGGTCCGCCCGGCTCCGCCGACACCGTGACCGACATCCGGTATCGCTCGCCTTTTGACAAAGCCAGGCCGTTGAAGCCGAGGATCGCGTCCCACTGGTCCCGCGTGCCGCCGGCCACAACCCCGCACAACGCGCCGGCCTGATAGCCGAAGGCAATATTGGGCGTGGACCACCATTCACCGGCCACCGCCGATTGAGCGAAGGCTGGATCAGGCATCAGCTCGCTTGCCGTGGCCTGGGTTGGCAGGGCATGGGCTGCCAGCAAGGCAATGAGGCCCATCATGGCCTTTTGGTGCGTCATGGCTGTTTCCGGATTGCGTGATCGGGAAGGACGGCGGCCCTGATGGCCGCACTGCATGTGCTGAAGCAACCAGGTTAGAATATCGCCATAAACAAAGGCTTAACCTGGCCGCTTCGCGCCGTCCTCAAACCTAGTCCCGGTTCAGCCCTGCAGCCCCAGGAACGTGCGGCAGAGCGGGTGATCGGCATCCCCCAGCCCGTCGATCACGTCGAAGTGGTGTCTGCCGGCTTCTTCATGCATTTCAACGGGTGCTGGAAAGCCGCGCCAGACCTCGTAAAGCGCCCGGTTCTGGCGCACGAACTCCGGCCGTTCGTCTGCCCCGACCCAGGCCATGACCGGAACCGGCGCCAGCGGCGTCAGCAGCACCGGGCTTTCCGCCTGCGCTTCGGCTGCATCGATCGCCAGCACCTCGTTCATCTCGGTGCGCTGCAACGGTCTGAGATCGTGGACGCCGGAAATCGAGGTCACGCCCGCAATGCGCTCGAGCACGTCATCGGTGAGCAGCGGCGCGCCGCTGATCATCCGCGTCACCAGCTGGCCACCGGCCGAGTGACCGGTGAGGCGAACCGGACCTTCCACCTCGCCTGCCGCCAGGCTGATAGCCGCCGCGATCTCGCGTGCGATGCCTGAAATCCGGTTGTCGGGGCACAGCGTGTAGCTCGGCATCGCCACGGCGAAACCGTGCGCCAGCGGACCTGCCGCCAGATGCGACCAGTAGGACTTGTCAAAGGCCTTCCAGTAGCCGCCATGCACGAACACCGCCAATCCGTTTGGCGAAGCTCCCTCGGGCAGAAACAGATCGAGATGGTTGCTCGGCGCCGGGCCGTAGCTCAGATCGAGACGCACCCTGCCCGCCTGGCTCAGTTCCGTACGGAAAGCCTCGGCCTGGCCAGCCCATCGGGGTGGAAAATCGGCAGCTCCGGCGATGTGGGCGCCGTTCGCATAGGCATCGTCGTAGTCGGGAATCGGGTAATCTGTCACTGCAAGCTCCTTGGTTGAAAGCAGTTTTAACCGGCTTCACGCGAAGCGCAATGTTGAGTGAAAAAGTCAAATTTTGATCATTTGATAAAAAATTTGACCTTTTGATAAAACCCCTCCATTCTCACTAAATCGCGGCAGGACGGGCACTGAGGAGTGGCCCTGAAAAAGACCGCAAAAGAGGTTCTCGCAACGAGAGGGGTCCTGATGACTGTATCCGAGACAAACGATGTGAAGGCACACCGCCTTTCCAGCGATGACTACATCGAAAACTTTTCCGACATCCATCCGCCGCTGACCCAGCACGAAGCCTTTGTCGAGGCGGATCGCTGCTATTTCTGCTACGATGCACCCTGCATGACGGCCTGCCCGACATCGATCGACATTCCGATGTTCATCCGCAAGATCCAGGCCGACAACCCGGTCGGTTCGGCCAAGACGATTTTCGAACAGAACATCATGGGCGGCATGTGCGCCCGCGTCTGCCCGACCGAGACCCTGTGCGAAGAGGTCTGCGTCCGCGAGGTCGCCGAAGGCAAGCCGGTCAAGATCGGACTGCTGCAGCGCTATGCCACCGACACCTTCATGGAACGCGAGCAGCCGCATCCGTTCACCCGCGCTGCCCCGACAGGCAAGAAGATCGCTGTCGTCGGTGCCGGTCCTGCCGGTCTGTCCTGCGCCCACCGCCTTGCCACTTACGGCCATGACGTCACCGTCTTTGAGGCCCGCGAGAAGGCCGGCGGTCTGAACGAATACGGCATCGCATCCTACAAGACGACCAATGATTTTGCCCAGGACGAGGTCGACTTCATCCTGCAGATCGGTGGCATCACCATCGAAAACGGCAAGGCGCTTGGCCGCGACATCACCCTCGACCAGCTCTCGGCTGACTTCGACGCGGTGTTTCTCGGTGTCGGACTTCCCGGCGTCAACGCGCTGGGCCTTGAAGGTGAGAATGCTGACGGCGTTATCGACGCTGTCGATTTCATCGCGGTGCTGCGTCAGGCTGAAGATCTTTCCCAGCTAGAAGTCGGACGCCGGGTTGTCGTCATCGGCGGCGGCATGACCGCGATCGATGCGGCGATGCAGTCCAAGCTGCTAGGCGCCGAGGAAGTGACCGTCACCTATCGCCGCGGCCAGGAACACATGAATGCCTCGCTCTACGAGCAGGAACTGGCCCAGACCAATGGAATCACCATCCGTCACTGGATGATGCCGAAGAGCCTCGCGGTCTCGGACGGAGCCGTAAAGGCCATCACCATGGAAAAGACGGCCCTGGACGCCTCGGGCAAGCTTGTCGGTACCGGCGAAACGGTCACCATCGAAGCCGACCAGGTGTTCAAGGCCATCGGCCAGACACCCGACGCTGCGCCGCTCGCCGGTGTGTCGGTCGAGCTGGAGAAGGGCCGGATCCGCGTCGATGAACATCGCCGCACCTCGCACAGCAAGATCTGGGCTGGCGGCGACTGCGTCGCCGGTGGCGAAGACCTGACCGTGGCCTCCGTCGAAGACGGCAAGGTCGCTGCTGAAAGCATTCACCAAGCTCTGATGGCTTGAGGAAGGATAAGATTCATGGCTGACCTTTCCACCAATTTTCTCGGTATCAAATCACCCAATCCCTTCTGGCTTGCCTCGGCCCCGCCGACGGACAAGGCCTACAATGTCGAGCGCGCCTTCGAGGCCGGCTGGGGCGGCGTCGTCTGGAAAACACTTGGCGAAGCCGGTCCTCCGGTCGTCAATGTCAACGGCCCGCGCTACGGCGCCATCTGGGGTCCGGACCGCAGGCTTCTCGGTCTCAACAACATCGAGCTGATCACCGACCGCGATCTCGAGGTCAATCTGCGCGAGATCACCGAAGTCAAGAAGCGCTGGCCCGACCGCGCCCTGATCGCCTCGATCATGGTGCCCTGCGACGAGGAGAGCTGGAAGGCCATCCTTCCGCGCGTCGAGGACACCGGCGCCGATGGCATCGAGCTCAATTTCGGCTGCCCGCACGGCATGAGCGAACGAGGCATGGGCGCAGCGGTCGGACAGGTGCCGGAATACATCCAGATGGTGGCGGAATGGTGCAAGCACTATTCCAACATGCCGGTGATCGTGAAGTTGACGCCCAACATCACCGACATCCGCTATCCGGCGCGTGCCGCCAAGGCCGGTGGCGCTGATGCGGTGTCGCTGATCAACACCATCTCCTCGATTGTCTCGGTCGATCTCGACAATTTCGCGCCGATGCCGACCATCGACGGCAAGGGCTCGCACGGCGGCTATTGCGGACCGGCGGTCAAGCCGATCGCGCTCAACATGGTCGCCGAAATCGCCCGCGATCCGGAAACCCAGGGGCTTCCGATTTCAGGCATCGGCGGTGTCCAGACCTGGCGCGACGCGGCCGAGTTCATCGCGCTTGGCTGCGGTACCGTGCAGGTCTGCACCGCGGCCATGACCTACGGCTTCAAGATTGTCGAAGAAATGGCGGAAGGTCTGTCCGACTGGATGGACGAGAAGGGCTACGCCACCATCGCCGATTTCCAGGGCCGTGCGGTGCCCAATGTCACAGACTGGCAGTATCTCAACCTCAACTACGTCACCAAGGCCCGGATCGATCAGGATCTGTGCATCAAGTGCGGCCGTTGCCACATCGCCTGCGAGGACACGTCGCACCAGGCAATCACCTCGATGGTCGATGGCCAGCGTTATTTCGAGGTCATGGACGACGAGTGCGTCGGCTGCAATCTCTGCGTCAATGTCTGCCCGGTCGATGACTGCATCACCATGGTGGAAATGACCGAAGGGTCCGATCCGCGCACCGGCAAGCCGATCGATCACGATTACGCCAACTGGACCACGCACCCCAACAACCCGATGTCCAAGCAGGCTGCCGAATAATTCCCGCAACCTGCCAGGCTTTCACGATATCAACCGGCCGTTTTTAACGGCCGGTTTTTTCATGCATCGGCTTTGGATGCAGACTAACCGCGCAGCCAGAGCCATCATGCCAGCGGTCTGGGTACCCCCCTTCCTTGTTGCTTGTCTCGCGTCCACCGAGTTGCTATCAGTCGTGTGGGGTCTGTTTGTTGTCCGGGGGATGATCATGAAATTGTATTCTGTACTGGTTCTTCTCGCCTGCCTTGTGCTTGCCTCTTGCCAGACCATGTCGAAAGAGGAATGCGCCATCGCCGACTGGCGCGTGATAGGCGAACAGGACGGCGCGGCCGGCTACGAACCGCAGAACCGCTTCGCCCGCCACGTCAAGGCCTGCGCCAAGGCAGGTGTCGCCGCCAACCAGACGCTTTGGTACCAAGGCTACCAGCAGGGCATTCCGCGCTATTGCACTCCGCTCAACGGCTTGAGCGTCGGAAGTCAGGGCAAGAGCTACGCCAATGTCTGCCCCGCCAACCTGGAGCCAGGTTTCCGGGAAGGCTATGATCTCGGCCAGACCCATCACCGAAGAAAGAACCACATCAATTCTCTTGAATCGCGTATTCGCAGTCTCGAGCAGTCCATCCGCGAGGACGAGAAACTGCTCAGCGACGGCACCGACGACCGCCGTACCGTGGAACGGCGGATCGACAACAACCGCCGCGACATCCGCGAAATCGAACGCGACATCGGCCGCCAGCAATCCGAATTGCGGCTCATCGAGGACGAGATGCAGGACTTCCGCTACCGGGCAGCGCCGCTGTCTCAATGATGGCTGCGTCTGCCGTGCGCCGTAACACCAATGTCTCATGCCCCGTGTGACCAATCGGCATTGCCTCCGGTTCGAATTGGGGCCATGCAGTACTGGCCCTTCCCGGTCAGGTTTCCGGGCATGGCCGGCTGTCCCTGAATATTGGTCCCGTGCATGAAGTATTCCGATCTGCTGCCTTCCCAACTCCGGTTCGCTCTCGGGCTGGTTCTTGCCCTCATCCTGCTTGTGCAAGGCTGCGCTCAAATCGACACCGGGGACGCGCACCTCAAGCCGGCGAAGGCCAGCCTGCAGGCCTGCTGCACCAACATGGAAGAGTATCCGCGCTGGTTCGTGGACATGGCGCGCACCGCCGCCCCGGCGCTGGGCACGGTCCTGAGCCATGTCGCCTGGCGCAGCGGCTATCTCAAATCCAGACAGGCCGCGCAGGATGCCGTGCTCGATGTCCTGGAGCCGCTCGACATTGTTCTGGTCAGCTCGAAGGGAAGACGCTCCGGGCAGATGATCCCGGGGCTTTTCGGCCACGCCGCCATCTATCTCGGCACCGAGCAGGAGCTGCGCCAGCTCGGCGTATGGGCCTCGCCCAAGGTGCAATCTCACGCCAAAACTGTCCGTAACGGTCACGTCTTCATTGAAGCCGATGCCAGGGGCGTGCATTTGTCGAAACCTGCGATCGTCCTCAACACCGATGCAGTCGCAATCCTCAGGCCACGCTTCACCGGCCAGAGCCAACGACGCCGGACGGCGCTCGATTTCTTCGCCTCGCTGGGCATGAGGTTTGACTTCCTGTTCGACGTCGATTCACCAGATTGCACCTTCTGCACCGAGCTGATCCACCGCGTCATGCCGCATCTCGATCTGCCGATCATGGAAATCTATGGGGTCAGAACCATCATGCCAGACAGCGTCGCGGTGTCGGCCATTCGCAAGCGCGGCAAACTGGCCTTTGTCGGTTACGTCAGGGCGAACCGCGAGGGCTGGAGCCAGGCGTCCATTGGCGATCTGGCCAATGACATCGGCCGCAATTGGGCCGCTCGCCAGCCTTAGAGCGTCGTTCGATAAATACGACGCTCTAGCTCGGAACAGGCTCCGGAACCGGATGGCCCACCCGGCTGCCCCGCATGGCGAGCGGGTTCTGTCCATAGTGCTGGCGGAAAGCGCGTGCAAAACCTTCCGCCGATTGATAGCCATAGCGTCGCGCCACCGCGTCGACCCGGTCCCCGTTCTGAAGGTCCTGCCGCGCCACCAGCAGCCGCCACCTTCGCAGATACGCCGCCGGTGTCTCGCCGACGACGCTGGCGAAGGTTTCGGCAAAGCGGCTGAGCGAAAGCCCCGCGACCTCTGCCAGATCATCATTTCGCCAGTTGCGGCCCGGGTTGCCGTGAATGGCCACGATGGCCCGGCTCAGCCTTGCGTCGGAAAGCCCCGAGAGCAGCCCCGGCTCGGTGGATCCCGCCTCGATCTGGGCCCGCAGCAACCGCACCACCATGACTTCGCCGAGCCGGTTGATCACCGACCCGGATCCGCAGCGCGCGGCGGCCAGTTCCGAATGCATCAGCGCAACGAGGCTTGCGGCTTCCCGGTCAGCCGACAGATCGTAACGAAGCTTTTCCGGCAAGGCCGCCAGCAGCGGGTTGGAGGCCCCGCCCCAATCGACATCTGCCGCAAACAGCACGCCTTCAGCCGCAAGCTCTGCCCCGATCCCGGCCAGCCCGAACCAGATCTCGCCAGAGGCGCCGCCACTGCCGGCCGTCACCACCATCGTCGCGCTCTCCAATGACGCCGGCCTCACCTGCAAGGTGAACCGTTCCATCAGAGCTGTCAGTCTGTCCATACGAGCCATATCGGGGCTTTCGTCGGTTTATTCGGATTTTCCAGACTTTAATTCCTGTAGTGTGCTGGCACAACCACCAATCGAAAGGCTTTTCCATGCTCCTGCCCCGCCAGAAAACACCGGATCTCAAAGTTCCGACCCTTGATCACGGCACGTTCGATCTCACAACAGATGTCTCAGAGCGCGGAACCATCATCTGCTTCTATCGCGGACTGCATTGCCCGATCTGCGCCAACTATCTCACCGAGTTCCAAAAGCGCGTCGCAGACTTTGCCGAACGCGGCGTCGCCACCATCGCCATCAGTTCCGACGGCGAGGAGCGGACCCGTCAGATGGCCGAGAAGATCGGCGCGGACACCTTGCGCTTCGGCTATGATCTCTCGCTGGCCAAGGCACGTGAATGGGGGCTCTACATCTCCACCTCGCGCGGCACGACCTCGATCGGCATCGAAGAACCGGCGCTGTTCTCGGAACCCGGCCTGTTCATGGTCACGCCGGAACAGACGCTCTATTACGGCTCGGTCCAGACCATGCCGTTCGTGCGTCCGCATTTTTCCGAACTGGTCGGCGCACTCGATTTCGCCATCAAGAACGACTATCCGGCGCGCGGCGAATACACCGGCGCGGTCTAGGTACCGATCAGTATCCCGGCGCTAGATCGAGCGCTGGTTCACACGCTGGGAAAGCGCTTCGGCGCTTTCCACCCGCTCCGAATAGCGATCGACGAGATATTCCGCCCTGCCCCGGGTCAGCAGGGTGAACTTCATCAGCTCTTCCATCACATCGACCATGCGATTGTAGAACGGCGATGGCTTCATGCGCCCGTCGTCGTCAAACTCGGCAAAGGCCTTGGGCACCGAGGACTGGTTGGGAATGGTGATCATCCGCATCCACCGGCCCAGCACCCGCATCTGGTTGAGGGTGTTGAAGCTCTGCGAGCCGCCACTGACCTGCATCAGCGCCAGCGTTCGGCCTTGCGTCGGGCGCACGCCGCCAATCGGCGCCAGCGGCAACCAGTCGATCTGGGTCTTCATCACCCCGGTCATGGCGCCGTGCCGCTCCGGCGAACACCAGACCTGGGCTTCCGACCAGAGCGACAACTCGCGCAACTCGGCCACTTTCGGATGGGTCTCGGCATCGTCGGACACCAGCGGCAGCCCTGCCGGATCGAACACCCGCACTTCAGCCCCAAGCGCTTCGAGGACACGCCCCGCTTCCTGTGTCAGGAACCGGGAATAGGACCGCGCCCGCAAAGATCCGTAGAGCATCAGCACCCGCGGCGGGTGATCAGGCTCGCCGGGCAAGGCCAGCTTGTCGATGTCCGGACGCAGGAAACTGCCCGGTTCGATATTGGGCATGTCCTTCATCATGGTGCGACAATCACCTCGCCGTCTTCCTTGGTGTAGCGCTTGCCCGAGGCAACATCGAGAAGCGCAAACACGGCTCCCGAAGGCCGGCACAAGGCCACGCCCTTCGGTGTGCAAACAATCGGCCGGTTGACCAGCACCGGATGCTTAAGCATCGCATCGAGAATGGCTTCGTCGCTGACGGACGGATCGGTGAGGCCCAGCTCTTCGGCCGGCGATTTCGACACCCGCAGCGCCGTGCGTGGTGTCAGATCAGCTGCAGCAAACAGCGCCTGCAGCTGCGGCCGTGTCCAGCCGGTTTCCAGATATTCGACAATCACCGGCTCTTCTGCAAACGCCCGGATGATCTCCAGCACGTTGCGCGACGTCCCGCATCCGGGGTTGTGATGAATGACAATGCTCATGATCGGCTCCTTCGCCCTTGCGTCTTTTGCCCCGCTTAGCGCATGCCTGCACGCAATGCCAGTATTATATCAAGATTTCTTGATTAATAGAGCGAGAGGGGTGCTGCCCTGGCTTTCCCTGCTCCCGTCACCTGCTTTGGATAACGCCAAATTGGGAGACCTTTGCTGCCCCCCGCTTGGCCATTGCAAAATCCTGCGCTATCGGTGGTTGAAAGCTCCCGACACGAAGGATTACCCAATGAGCATCGATCTCACCGGCAAGACAGCCCTGATCACGGGCGCCAGCCGCGGCATTGGCGAAGCAGCAAGCCGCATCCTGGCCGGATACGGCGCGAACGTCGTGCTGGCAGCCCGGTCGACATCCGATTGCGAGCGGATCGCCGCGGAAATCGGCGACAAGGCGCTGGCTGTCCCCTGTGATGTGGCCCGCTACAGCGATGTCGACGCGGCCGTCGCCAAGGCTGTCTCCCGTTTTGGCAGCCTTGACATTCTGGTCAACAATGCGGGCCTGATCGACCCGATTGCCCGCATCGAGGACTCCGATCCTGACGCCTGGGATCAGGTTGTCGATGTCAATCTGAAGGGCGTCTACCACGGTCTGCGCGCCGCGATTCCGGTGATGAAAAAGCAGGGCGGCGGCGTCATCATCAATATCTCCTCCGGCGCGGCCGTTGCTGCACTGGAAGGCTGGAGCCATTATTGCGCCACCAAGGCCGCGGTCCTGTCGCTGACCCGCAATGCGCATCGGGAAAGCATTGACGACAACGTCCGCGTGGTCGGCCTTTCCCCCGGAACCGTGGCCACCGACATGCAGCGGTCGATCAAGGACTCCGGCGTCAATCCCGTCAGCCAGCTCAACTGGTCGCAGCATATCTCCCCCGAATGGGTCGGCGAGGCGATCGCCTGGCTGGCGACCGATGCCGGCCGCGCCCATGACGGTGATGATTTCTCGCTGAAAACCGAGGAAGGCCGTCGCGCCGTCGGCCTGATCAGCTGACGACCCGCAAGCTTAAGGGGTACGCACGCGCGGCGTGTCTCTTTTGCTTGCCTGAGGTCGCAGCCCATCGAGAAACAGGGTTTCGAGATACCGCGCGGCGTCCTCGAAACGGCCGTCCGAGCCGCGATCCGGCCCCAGGATCACCTGCACCTGCGTATCGAAATCGGCGTAATGCTGCGTGGTTGACCAGATCGAGAAGATCAGGTGGCGGGCATCAACCGGGTTGATCTGCCCGTCTTTCATCCAGCCGCGCAAGACCTCGACCTTCTCATCGACCAGCGGCTTGAGCTCGCTTTCGAGCAAGCGCTTGATGCGCGGGGCGCCCTGCAGGATCTCGTTGGCGAAAAGCCGGCTTTCACGCGGGAAGTCGCGTGCCATTTCAAGCTTGCGGCGAATGTAGGATTGCAGCTCCGGCAGCGGGTCACCGGACGCATCAAGCTCCTTCAGCGGCTCAAGCCAGGTCTCAAGCAGACGCGCGATCAGCGCTTCATACATGTCCTGCTTGCGGCGGAAGTAATACAAAAGATTGGGCTTTGACATGCCGGCATGCTCGGCGATCCGGTCGATGGTGGCGCCACGAAAGCCATGTACGGAAAACTCCTCCAGCGCCGCATCGAGGATCCGTTCCTCGTTCTCCATCTGAATGCGGGTCTTGCGCTGGGTTTCCGTCGCTCTAGCCTTCAAGTTGTGTGCTCCATGTCATTCCCCTGGCCAGCTGCAATCCGTCTCGACAAAGCTGTTGCGGACATGGCGGAATTTGCCTTGACCGGAGTATTGACCCTGCTAGAGTTTTATCAAACAGTCAATATTTTCGTCCTTCAGCCGATGTGCGAAAAAAAAGCCTAAAAAAGGGCTATTGACCAACGATCGGGAACTCATTGCGTCAGGAGGCGCACCAGCCATGTCAAACCGGCTCAACACCACCCCCAACGATCTGCGCGCCTTCTGGATGCCGTTTACGGCCAATCGCCAGTTCAAGCAGAACCCGCGCATGCTTGTTGGCGCCAAGGACATGCATTTCACCGCCTCCGACGGCCGCCAGATCCTTGATGGCACCGCCGGCTTGTGGTGCGTCAATGCCGGTCACTGCCGCCCGAAGATCACCGAGGCGATTGCCCAGCAGGCAGGCGAACTGGATTACGCCCCGGCCTTCCAGATGGGCCATCCCAAGGCGTTCGAACTCGCCAACAGGCTGGTCGACATTGCGCCTGACGGCATGAACCACGTGCTGTTTACCAACTCGGGCTCCGAGTCGGTCGAGACCGCGCTCAAGGTGGCGCTCGCCTATCACCGGGTAAAGGGTGACGGCTCCCGCTCCCGTCTGATCGGCCGCGAGCGCGGCTATCACGGTGTCAATTTCGGCGGCATCTCGGTTGGCGGCATTGTCACCAACCGCAAGATGTTCGGCACCTTGCTGACCGGCGTCGACCACATGCCGCACACGCATCTGCCCGCCCAGAACGCGTTTACCAAGGGACAGCCCGAACACGGTGGTGACATCGCCTCCGAACTCGAGCGCATCGTCACCCTGCACGACGCCTCCACAATCGCCGCAGTCATCGTCGAGCCTGTCGCAGGTTCCACCGGCGTGCTGATCCCGCCAAAGGGCTACCTCAAGAAACTGCGCGAGATCTGCACCAAGCATGGCATCCTGCTCATCTTCGACGAGGTCATCACCGGCTTCGGCCGGCTTGGCTCGCCCTTTGCCGCCCAGCACTACGATGTCATGCCCGACATGATCACATCCGCAAAGGGACTGACCAACGGCGTCATCCCGATGGGGGCGGTGTTTGTGACCTCGGAAATCCACGATGCCTTCATGCAGGGCCCCGAGCACATGATCGAGTTCTTCCACGGCTACACCTACTCGGGCAGCCCGATCGCCTCGGCCGCAGCCCTTGCCACGCTCGACACCTACAAGGAAGAAGGCCTGCTGACCCGCGCCGCCGAAATCGCGCCTTACTGGGAGGAGCAGCTGCATTCGCTGAAAGACTGCCCGCATGTCATCGACATCCGCAACACCGGCCTCATCGGCGCCATCGAGCTTGATCCGATTGCCGGCGAGCCGACCAAGCGCGCTTTCTCCGCCTTCCTCAAGGCCTATGATGACGGCTTGCTGATCCGCACCACGGGCGACATCATCGCGCTGTCACCGCCCTTGATCATCTCCAAAGAGCAGATCGACGAACTGTTCGAGAAACTGCGCAAAGTACTCAAAGGGGTCGCCTGACCATGCAGATCATTGAAAACGCCGTTGGCGGCAAACTCACCGTATCCGGCTCGGAGCGCCGCTCCCCGGTCTTCAACCCGGCAACCGGCGAGCAGATCGCCGAACTTCCGCTGTCGACCGTCGAGGAAATCAACGCGGCTGTCGCCAATGCCAAGGCGGCGCAACCGGCCTGGGGCGCCATGCCGCCCTTGAAGCGCGCCCGCTTCATGTTCAAGTTCAAGGAACTGCTCGATCGCCACGCCGCCGACATCGCCCGCGAGATCTCGCGCGAACACGGCAAGACCCATGACGACGCACTGGGCGAAGTCACCCGCGGCATCGAGGTGGTCGAATTCGCCTGCGGCATTCCCAACCTGCTCAAGGGCGATTTCTCCCGCAATGTCGGACCGGGCGTTGATTCCATCGCCGACCGCCAGCCACTGGGCGTGGTCGCCGGCATCACCCCGTTCAACTTCCCGGCCATGGTGCCGATGTGGATGTACCCCATCGCCATTGCCTGCGGAAACACCTTTGTCTTGAAGCCCTCCGAGCGCGATCCGTCCGCACCGATGCTGGCCTGGAAACTGTTCCAGGAAGCCGGTTTCCCCGAAGGCGTGCTCAACGTCATCCACGGCGACAAGCTCGCCGTCGACACGCTGCTCGACCATCCCGACGTCAAGGCGATCAGCTTTGTCGGCTCCACCCCGATCGCCGAATATGTCTATTCGCGCGGCACCGCCAACGGCAAGCGCGTGCAGGCCCTGGGCGGCGCCAAGAACCACATGGTGATCATGCCCGACGCCGACATGGACCAGGCAGCCGACGCGCTGATGGGCGCGGGCTATGGCTCCGCCGGCGAGCGCTGCATGGCAATCTCTGTCGCGGTCCCCGTGGGCGAAAAGACCGCCGATGCGCTGGTGGAAAAACTCAAGCCCCGCGTCGAGGCGCTGAAGATCGGCCCTGCCACCGACGATACCGCCGAGATGGGTCCCGTGGTCACCAAGATGCACCAGGAAAAGGTGCTGGGTTACATCGACCAGGGCGTCAGCGAAGGCGCCGAGCTGGTTGTCGACGGCCGCGGCTTCTCGCTGCAGGGCTATGAGGACGGCTATTTTGTCGGCGGCACGCTGTTTGACCGCGTCACCACCGACATGACCATCTACAAGGAAGAAATCTTCGGACCTGTTCTTTCGGTCGTTCGCGCCGGCACCTTCGACGACGCCGTCAAGATGATCAACGACCATGAATACGGCAATGGCACCGCGATATTCACCCGCGACGGTGATGCCGCCCGCGCCTTCTCCGATTCCATCGAGGTCGGCATGGTCGGCGTCAACGTGCCGATCCCGGTGCCGGTGGCCTACCATTCCTTCGGCGGCTGGAAGCGCTCGCTGTTTGGCGATCACTCGATCTATGGTCCGGAAGGCGTCCGCTTCTACACCCGCCTGAAAACCATCACCTCGCGCTGGCCCAACGGCATCAAGTCCGGCGCAGTCTTCACGTTCCCGAGCTGACCCATGACACGTGAACCTGCAACCGCAACACTTCTGGTCGATGACGAGCGCGTCCGCGTGACCCGCTTCGACTTCACGCCCGGAGCGGAAACCGGCTGGCATGTTCACGGCCATGATTACGTGATCACACTGGTCACGGACTGCGAAATGCTGCTCGAGGAGCCCGGGGGCACCTCCCGGACGGTCACCATGGCGGCGGGCGATGCCTATCGCCGGCGGCTCGGGGTCGAGCACAATGTCATCAACGCCGGGACAAAGATGATGAGCTTTGTCGAAGTCGAACTGAAATAGGAGACGACTATGTCCGCACCCGCCGCCAATCTTCGTATCAACGCCGACAGGCTGTGGGACTCGCTCATGGAGATGGCCAAGATCGGACCCGGCGTCGCCGGCGGCAACAACCGCCAGACTCTGACCGACGAGGACGGCGAAGGCCGGCATCTTTTCCGCAAATGGTGTGAACAGGCAGGCATGTCGATGGGCGTCGACACCATGGGCAACATGTTCATGACAAGGCCCGGAACTGATCCGGATGCGCTGCCGGTCTATGTCGGCTCGCATCTCGACACCCAGCCAACGGGGGGCAAATATGACGGCGTGCTCGGCGTTCTGGCAGGTCTCGAACTGGTCCGCACGCTCAACGATCTCGACATCAAGACCAAACACCCGATCGTCGTGGTCAACTGGACCAACGAGGAAGGCACCCGCTTTGCGCCCGCCATGTTGGCGTCGGGCGTGTTTGCGGGCGTCCACACCCAGGACTGGGCCTATGACAAGGTCGACGCCAAGGGCAAGCGCTTTGGCGACGAGCTCGAGCGCATCGGCTGGAAGGGCGACGAGGAAGTGGGTGCCCGCAAGATGCATGCGCTGTTCGAGCTGCACATCGAACAGGGCCCGATCCTCGAGGCCAAGGGCAAGGATATCGGCGTCGTCACCCACGGCCAGGGTCTGCGCTGGATCCAGTGCACCGTCACCGGTAAGGAAAGCCACACCGGCTCGACCCCGATGCCGATGCGGCTGAATGCCGGTCGCGGCCTGGCCCAGATCACCGAGCTGGTGCATGAGATTGCCATGGACAATGCGCCCAACGCAGTGGGCGCCATCGGCCATATCGACGTCTACCCCAATTCGCGCAACATCATTCCCGGCAAGGTGGTCTTCACCATTGATTTCCGCAGCCATGAACTCGACACGCTCAACGGCATGGTTGACCGGCTGATGGCGGAAGCCCCGAAACTCTGCGATGCACTCGGCGTCAGCTTCGAGGCCGAGATTGTCGGCCAGTTCGACCCGCCGGAATTCGACCACGCTTGCGTCAAGGCAATCCGCGATGCAGCCGAGCGGCTCGGCTATTCGCACATGGACATCATCTCCGGCGCCGGTCACGATGCCTGCTGGATCAATCGCGTGGCACCGACCGCCATGGTCATGTGCCCCTGCGTCGACGGCCTCTCGCACAACGAAGCCGAAGAGATCACCAAGGAATGGGCTGGCGCCGGCTGCGACGTGCTGATGCATGCGGTTGTCGAGACGGCCGGGGTGGTGGAGTGATGGTGCCAGGTGCACCGAGCAACCCTCCCTCCCCCTGGAGGGGAGGGATCGAGGGTGGGGGGCTCATTGTGTCACCAAGCATGAATTCACCCAGGGCCCTGTCGCGGGCGCGCCAGCTTCGCCGGACCATGACCGATGGTGAAAAGCAGCTTTGGCAGGCCTTGAAGGACTTCAGGAAACTCTACGGACTCCATGTCCGCAGGCAGACACCGATAGGCCCCTATGTTGCAGACTTCGCCATCCACTCAGCCAGGCTTGTCATAGAGGTGGACGGAGAGCATCATTTCACCCCGGCGGGAATAAGCCGGGACAAGAAGCGCGATGCGTGGTTGGCAGAAGCCGGCTACAGCGTGATCCGGTTCAATACCGGCGAACTGGCAGAGTCCTTTGATGCCTGCATCGAGAAAATACTGAATGAACTGGGGCTGATGAAATGATCAGTGTGCCCCCCACCCCTAGCCCCTCCCCTCCAGGGGGAGGGGGACCGTTGAACAGCAGACGGAGTTAGCGCCATGACCACATCAGCCAACGTCCTGCCGCTTGCGAGCAGCGACGAGAGCCAACTTCGCATAGATCTCGCAGCCGCGCTCCGACTGGCGGCCTATTACGACTGGCACGAAGGTGTCGCCAACCATTTCTCCGCAGCGGTTTCTCCGGACGGCAAGAAGTTCCTGATGAACCCGCGTTGGAAACATTTCTCCCGCGCCAGGGCCAGTGAACTGCTCCTCATCGACGCGGATGACCCCGAAACCATGAACCGGCCCGATGCGCCCGATCCGTCGGCCTGGTCGATCCACGGCGCCATTCATCGCCGGGTGCCGCATGCCCGGGTGGCGCTGCATCTGCACCCGCCGCACGCCACCGCCCTTGCCGGACTGAAAGACCCCTCGATCAAGCCGATCGACCAGACCACCGCCCGGTTCTTCAACCGGCTGGCGATGGACATGAGTTTCGGCGGCATCGCCAATGACGAGGCCGAAGGCGAGCGCATCGCCGCCTCCATCGGCAATTATTCCAACGTCATGATGGCCAATCACGGCGTCACCACCGTGGCCCGCACGGTAGCCGAGGCCTTTGACGCCATGTATCACCTCGAGCGCGCCGCCCGCACCATGGTGCTGGCCTACTCGACCGGCCAGCCGCTCAACGTGATGAGCGATGACCTGGCCGAATCCGTGGCTCGCGAATGGGAAGTCTACAAGGACGCCGAATTCTCGCATTTTGAGGAAATGAAACGTGTGCTCGACCGGGAAAACCCCGGCTATGCCGACTAGACCATCAGATCTTTGAAAAGGCCGCGCCAAGACGGCTGATCAAACCAAACTGGAACAGCAAGAGGACGTGCATCATGAGCACCACCGTCATCAAGAACGGCACCATCGTCACTGCAGATCTCACCTACAAGGCGGATGTGATGATCGAGGGTGGCGTCATCACCGCCATCGGCCCGAACCTCGTCGGCGACAAGTCGCTCGATGCCACCGGCTGCTATGTCATGCCCGGCGGCATTGATCCGCACACCCATCTCGAAATGCCGTTCATGGGCACCTATTCGACCGATGATTTCGAAAGCGGCACCCGCGCAGCACTTTCGGGCGGCACCACCATGGTGATCGATTTCGCCCTGCCCGCCCCCGGACAGTCGCTGCTCGAGGCGATCACCATGTGGGACAACAAGTCGACCCGCGCCCATTGCGACTATTCCTTCCACATGGCGATCACCTGGTGGGGCGAGCAGGTGTTCAACGAGATGGAGACCGTGGTCAAGGACAAGGGCATCACCACCTTCAAGCACTTCATGGCCTACAAGGGCGCACTGATGGTCGATGACGACGAGATGTATTCCTCGTTCTCCCGCGTCGGCGAGCTTGGCGGCATCGCCATGGTCCACGCCGAAAACGGCGACGTGGTGGCGCAACTGCAGGCCAAGCTTCTCGCCGAGGGCAACAACGGCCCCGAGGCCCACGCCTATTCGCGCCCTGCAGAGGTTGAAGGCGAGGCCACCAACCGCGCCATCATGATCGCCGACATGGCCGGGACGCCGCTCTATGTGGTGCACACCTCCTGCGAGCAGAGCCACGAAGCCATCCGCCGCGCCCGCCAGAAGGGCATGCGCGTCTGGGGCGAGCCGCTGATCCAGCATCTCACACTGGACGAGAGCGAATACGCCCATCCCGACTGGGACCATGCCGCGCGCCGGGTGATGAGCCCGCCCTTCCGCAACAAGATGCATCAGGATTCACTCTGGGCCGGCCTCTCGGCCGGATCGCTGCAGGTGGTCGCCACTGACCATTGCGCGTTTTCGACCGAGCAAAAGCGCTTCGGCGTCGGCGATTTCACCAAGATCCCGAACGGCACCGGCGGGTTGGAAGACCGCATGCCGATGCTCTGGACCTATGGTGTCGCCACCGGCCGTCTGACGATGAACGAATTCGTCGCCGTCACTTCCACCAACATCGCCAAGATCCTCAACTGCTACCCGAAGAAGGGCGCAGTGCTGGTTGGCGCCGATGCCGATCTGGTGGTCTGGGATCCGGAAAAATCCAAAACCATTTCCGCTTCCACCCAGCAGTCGGCGATCGATTACAACGTCTTTGAAGGCAAGCACGTCAAGGGCCTGCCGCGCTACACCCTGACCCGTGGACGTGTCGCCGTCGACGACGGCGAGGTCAAGCCGCAGGAAGGCCATGGCGAGTTCGTCAAGCGCGAGCCGGTGACGCCAACCAACAAGGCGCTGTCGACCTGGAAGGAAGTCTCTTCCCCACGCAAGGTCGAACGCACCGGCATCCCCGCGACCGGGGTATGATGGCATGGGACTTGCCAGTATCAACGATGGTGCTGGCAAGGCCGACCAAATTTGAACGCCTGGGGAACACAATGAAACAAAAAGCAGCAACCCATGCCTGAGACAGTCATTTCTGCCCAAAATCTGGACCTCACCTTCGAGACCAATGACGGTCCGGTGCATGCCCTCAAGGACATCACGCTGGATATCGCCGAAGGCGAATTCGTCTCGCTTATCGGCCCGTCCGGCTGCGGCAAGACCACGCTTCTCCGGGTGATTGCCGATCTTGAAAAGCCGACCGGCGGCACCGTGTCGATCAACGGCATGACACCCGAACAGGCCCGCCTCGCCCGTGCTTACGGCTATGTGTTCCAGCAGGCAGCGCTGCTGCCCTGGCGCACCATCGAGGACAATATCTCGCTGCCACTCGAAGTCATGGGGCTTGAGTCCGCCACCCGCGCCAGCCGCATCAAGAGCAATCTGGAACTAGTCAATCTGGCCGGTTTCGAGAAAAAGTTCCCCTGGCAGCTTTCCGGCGGCATGCAGCAGCGCGCCTCCATCGCCCGTGCGCTTGCCGTCGAACCGCAGATGCTGCTGATGGACGAGCCCTTCGGTGCGCTCGACGAGATTGTCCGCGATCATCTGAACGAGCAGCTCCTCAAGCTCTGGGCCAAGACGAAAAAGACCGTGGTTTTCGTCACCCACTCGATCCCGGAAGCGGTGTTCCTGTCGACCAAGATCGTGGTCATGAGCCCGCGCCCGGGCCGCATTCACGAGATAATCGACTGCAGCGAATTGGGCACCGACCGACCGCTCGACATTCGCGAAAGCCCGGAATTCCTCAGGATCGCGCATCAGGTGCGTGAAGGGCTGAAAGCGGGGCACAGCTACGATGAATAGCGCGCCCAAACCACGACAGGACAGCGCGCCGTTGCTGCGCTACGCCACCACCGCCGACCTGCCGGTCTGCGCGGCCATCATCAATGACTATATCGACGCCACGGACTGGCTTCCGCGCACGATTGATCATGCGGCTGTCGAGGCGCTGTTCGTTCCGGCCTTGCTGGAGGCCCGCACGCTGTTCGTGGCGGAAGAAGATGGCAAGATCCTTGGTTATCTCTCGATGAGCGATGACGGCTTTGTCCCGGCGCTCTATCTGCGCCCCGAGGCGCGCGGCAAGGGTGTTGGCAAGATGCTGCTCGACGCGGCCAAGGCGGCACATCCGGACGGCCTCGAGCTCACCGTGTTCGAACGCAACACCGATGCACTGCGCTTTTATCAACGCGAGGGGTTCCATGAGGATTTCACCCGTCGCGACACTGCCACCGAGGAGGGCATCCCGACGCTGTGGCTGCGCTGGCCCGGAGGTGCGGCATGAGTGACAGCAGCCTCTTCAGGGACAAGATCCTGCCGATCGGCACGGTGGTGCTCGCCATCATTGCGATCTGGTACGCCGCAGCCGTCTTCCTCAACGCGCCGTTTGAGCGCGACCAGGCCGAACGTGCCAAAACCACGATCAGCTTTTCCGAAATCCTGCCGCGCACCATGGCTCAGGAACGCCCGGTGCTGCCGGCGCCGCACCAGGTCTTTGCCGAACTCTGGGACACCACCATCGGCAAGAAGATCACCTCCAAGCGCAGCCTAGTCTATCATTCCTGGATCACGCTGTCCTCGACCCTGCTCGGCTTCCTGATGGGTACGGTGCTTGGCGTCGCGCTGGCCGTCGGCATCGTCCATTTCCAGACGCTTGACCGCTCGCTGATGCCCTGGATCATCACCTCGCAGACGATCCCCATCCTGGCAATCGCACCGATGATCATCGTGGTGCTGAATGCGGTCGGCATCTCCGGTCTGCTGCCGAAAGCGACGATCTCGATGTATCTTTCGTTCTTCCCCATTGCTGTCGGCATGACCAAGGGGCTGAGATCGCCGGAAGTCATGCATCTCGACCTGATGCGCACCTATTCGGCGTCCGCGTCCCAGACCTTCTGGAAACTCCGGCTGCCTGCGGCGGTGCCGTTTCTTGTCACCTCGATGAAGGTTGCCATCTCGATTGCGCTGGTCGGCGCGATCGTCGGCGAATTGCCGACCGGTGCCGTCGCCGGGCTTGGCGCAAGACTGCTTGCCGGATCCTATTACGGCCAGACCGTGCAGATCTGGTCGGCGCTGCTCATGGCGGCAGCCCTGGCGGGGCTTCTGGTCATGACAGTTGATATCATCGGAGCCCGGGTCAACCGGCGCATGGGAGTGAAACCGGCATGAACGGGCCCTTTTTGACCGCTGTCGTCTTCTGGCTCGCCGCCTGGGCGGCCAATGTCTGGCTCGCCCGGCTCAGACCGAAAAGCGCCACGCTTGCCCAGCTGATCAACATCCTCATTCCGGTGCTTTTCGGCGCTGCGCTGATTGCGCTCTGGGAAGGGGTGACGCGCGGCTTCAACGTGCCGAGCGTGCTGCTGCCGGCCCCGTCGATGATCTGGGGGCGGATCCTGAGTTCCACCCACATTCTCTGGGCGGATTTCCAGCAGACTTATCTCAAGGCGGTGATCGCCGGTTACGTGATGGGATGCGGCATCGGCTTCGTCACCGCAATTCTGGTCGACCGAAGCCCGTTCCTGCGCAAGGGCGTGATCCCGGTCGGCAATCTGGTCGCGGCTCTGCCGATCGTCGGTGTCGCACCCATCATGGTGATGTGGTTCGGCTTCGACTGGCAGTCCAAGGCCGCCGTCGTCGTCGTGATGACCTTCTTCCCGATGCTGGTCAACACCGTCGCGGGTCTCGCTGCAACCGGCTCGATGGAGCTCGACCTGATGCGCACCTATGCCGCGTCGCGCTGGCAGACCCTGTTCAAACTGCGGCTTCCCGCCGCTATGCCTTTCATATTCAATGCACTCAAGATCAACTCGACTCTGGCGCTTATCGGGGCCATTGTTGCGGAGTTCTTCGGCACCCCGATCGTCGGCATGGGCTTCCGGATCTCCACCGAAGTCGGGCGCATGAATGTGGATATGGTCTGGGCCACGATTTTTGTCGCGGCACTGGCCGGGTCACTTTCCTACGGGCTGATTGCGCTCGCGGAAAGGGCCGTAACTTTCTGGCATCCGTCCTACCGGCGAAGAGCCGGTTCATAACAAGACGGAGCCATAACCAGAGGAGAATGGCATGAAAAAGACGATCTCAATCACAATGGGGCTGGCACTTTCGCTGATGGCCGGATCGGCGCTTGCAGCCGACAAGCTGACGCTGCAGCTCAAATGGGTGACCCAGGCACAGTTTGCCGGCTACTATGTCGCCAAGGACAAGGGCATGTACGAGGCGGCCGGTCTCGATGTCGAAATCAAGCCCGGCGGCCCTGACATCGCGCCTCCACAGGTCATCGCCGGTGGTGGTGCCGATGTCATCGTCGACTGGATGCCTTCGGCACTCGCCAGCCGCGAAAAGGGTGTGGCATTGGTCAACATCGCTCAGCCCTTCAAGGCTTCAGGGATGATGCTGACCTGCCTCAAGGAAACCGGAATCACCTCCCCCGACGATTTCAAGGGCAAGACCCTGGGCGTCTGGTTCTTCGGCAATGAATATCCGTTCCTGTCGTGGATGAGCACGCTGGGCATTCCGACCCAGGGCGGCGAAGACGGCGTCGAGGTTCTCAAGCAGGGCTTCAATGTCGATCCGCTGATCCAGAAGCAGGCCGACTGCGTCTCTACCATGACCTACAATGAATACTGGCAGGTGCTCGACGCCGGCATTTCCGCCGACGATCTGGTCACCTTCAAGTATGAAGACGAAGGCGTGGCAACGCTTGAGGACGGTCTTTACGTGCTCGAGTCGAGTCTTGAAGATCCGGAAATGGTCGACAAGCTCGCCCGCTTCGTCAAAGCCTCGATGGAAGGCTGGAAATGGGCCGAAGAAAACCCTGACGAAGCCGCCGAGATCGTTCTCGAAAATGACGCCAGCGGTGCCCAGACGGAAAAGCACCAGAAGCGCATGATGGGCGAAATCGCCAAACTGACCGCCGGCACCGACGGCACGCTCGACGAAGCCGACTACCGGCGCACCGTCGACACGCTGCTCCAGGGTGGTTCCGACCCGGTCATCACCAAGGAGCCGGAAGGCGCCTGGACCTCTGTCGTCACCGACAAGATGAAGTCCATGTAATCACCCTTTTCGGGTAAACTCGACCGGTCGGCAGAAATGCCGGCCGGTTTTTGATTCGCAAGGCACAACGACACGGAGCTCCCATGACTGACAGACTTGGCGACATGATTGATCAGGGCACGGGGCGCAAGCCTGCCGACATTGTGCTCAAGGGTGGCAAGCTGTTTGATCTGACCACCGGCGAGCTGCGCGAAGGCGACATTGCCATCTACGGCGACCGCATCGTCGGCACGCTGGAGAGCTATCAAGGCCTTGAGGAGATCGACATCTCCGGACGAATCGTCGTTCCCGGCTTCATCGACACACATCTGCACATCGAGAGTTCGCTCGTCACGCCACATGAATTCGACCGCTGCGTCCTGCCGCGCGGCATCACCACCGCAATCTGCGACCCGCACGAAATTGCCAATGTCATCGGCTCCACCGGCATCCGCTATTTTCTCGATTGCTCCGAGCAGACCATCATGGATATCCGGGTCCAACTCTCAAGCTGCGTACCGGCCACCCATCTCGAGACCGCAGGCGCGAAGCTCGACATTGAAGATCTGCTGCCGTTCCGCGACCATCCCCAGGTGATCGGCCTCGCCGAATTCATGAACTTCCCCGGCGTACTGGCCAAGGACCCGGCCTGCATGGCCAAGCTGGAGGCCTTTCAGGGCGGCCATATCGACGGCCACGCCCCCTTGCTGCGCGGCCTGGGGCTGAATGGCTACCTCGCCGCCGGTATCCGTACCGAGCATGAATCGACCACCCCCGAGGAAGCGCTGGAGAAGATGTCGAAAGGCATGCATGTGCTGGTTCGCGAAGGCTCCGTCAGCCGCGATCTCGACGCGCTGATCCCGATCATCACCGAGCGCAATTCACCCTTCCTGGCGCTATGCACCGATGACCGCAATCCGCTCGACATCGCCGAGCACGGCCATCTCGATTACATGATCCGTCATGCCATTTCGAAGGGCGTCGATCCGCTGGCGATCTACCGCGCCGCCTCGATCTCCGCCGCCCGCGCCTTCGGCTTGAAGGATCGCGGCCTTGTGGCGCCGGGCTGGCGCGCCGACCTGGTGGTGCTCGACAGTCTTGAGGACTGCAACGCCCAGATGGTGTTTTCCGCCGGCCGACGCGTCACCGATGAGCTGTTCGCCACGCGCAAGCACACAGAGCTGGTCGGCACCGACAGTGTCCGTGCGCCAAAGGTCGAGGCAACATCCTTCACCGTGCGCAAGAACCGCAGCCAGACCCCGGTGATCGGCATCGTTCCCGGCAAGATCATCACCGAACGGCGCGACCTGGATCTGGCGATCGACAATGGCGAGAAGCAGATCGACCTCACTCGCGACATTCTCAAGATCGCGGTGATCGAGCGCCACGGCAAGAACGGCAATATCGCCACCGGCTTCGTACAAGGCTTTGGTCTCAAGCGCGGCGCCATCGCCTCGACCGTCGGCCATGACAGCCATAATATTTGCGTGGTTGGTGCTTCAGAGGCCGACATGGCCGCGGCTGCCAACCGGCTGAGCGAAATCCGTGGCGGCTTCGTCGTCGCAGACAACGGCAGGGTGGTGGCGGAAATCGCCCTGCCGGTGGCGGGCCTGATGAGCGATCAGCCCTACGAGCATGTGCGCGAAACCCTAATCCCGCTGCGCAAGGCCGCCAAGGCGCTCGGCGGCACGCTCGACGAGCCGTTCCTGCAACTGGCCTTCCTGCCGCTGCCGGTGATCCCGCACCTCAAGATCTCCGACCGCGGCATGATCGATGTCGACGCCTTCGAGATCATCGATCCGTAGGCTCAACCGGGCTCAGGCCAGCCTGGCGCAGAACACATCCAGCCCCGACAGCATGATGGCGTCCGCTTCATGGCCGGCAGCAAAACCAGGCAGACGGACCGCTTCGGCAATCGACACATTCGATGGCGGCGTCCATTCGACCGGCTGACGGTCCAGGTTGAAGACGAACAGGAAGCGTTCGTGCCCCTCCCCCCGGATGAAGGCCAGCAGATCGCCATTGGTGTCGAGAAAATTCATCGGCCCATCGACAAGACTCGGATGCGATTTCCGGAAGGCCAGGGTCTGACGGTAATGGCTGAGCAGTGAGCCGCTGAGATGGTCCTGCTGATCGACCGCATGCCGCAGGTGACTCTCAGGAACCGGCAACCAGGTGCGCGGCGCATCGGAGAACCCGGCATGGGCCGCGTTCTTTTCCCAGACCATCGGCGTGCGGCATCCGTCCCTGCCCTTGTAGGCCGGCCAGAAGCGGATGCCGTAGGGATCGACCAGATCCTCGAACGCGATATCGGCTTCTTCCAGCCCCAGTTCCTCGCCCTGATAGAGGCAGATCGACCCACGGAACGAGGACAGCAGCGTGATGGCGAAACGCGCCAGATGCTCGACGTCATCCCCATGCTGCTTCCAGCGCGACACGTGCCGCTCGACGTCATGATTGGAAAAGGCCCAGCAGACCCAGCCGTCCCGCACAACCGACTGGAAATTGGCAATGCTGCGGCGGAAATGTTCGGCCGAGAACTCGCCACTGAGCATGTCGAACGTGTAGCACATGTGCAGCTTGTCGCCGCCATTGGTATAAGCGGCCACGGTCTTGAGTGACCGTCGGCCGTCACCCACTTCGCCGACGGTCGTGCGGCCCTCGTACTCGTTGAGCAGGGCCCGCAGCCGCTGCAGGAAGACGATGTTCTCGGGCTGCGACTTGTCGTAGAGATGGTCCTGAAAGCCGTAAGGATTTGTGTCGGGCGCATCCACACCCATGAAATTGCCGTCTTCGGTCGCCAGCGACAGCGCCGGGTTGTCCCGCAGCTGTTTGTCGTGGACATAGAAGTTCACGGTGTCGAGGCGGAAACCGTCGACGCCGCGGTCGAGCCAGAACCGCACCGTGTCCAGAATCGCGTTCTGCACATCGGGATTGTGAAAATTCAGATCCGGCTGCGAGGCGAGGAAATTGTGCATGTAGTACTGCCGCCGCACCGTGTCCCATTCCCAGGCCGGTCCGCCGAAGATCGACAACCAATTGTTGGGCGCGGTGCCATCGGACTTGGGGTCTGCCCAGATGTACCAGTCGGCCTTCGGGTTGTCCCGGCTTGACCGGCTTTCCCTGAACCAGGGATGCTGGTCGGATGAATGCGAGATCACCTGGTCGATGATGATCTTGAGCCCCTTGGCATGCGCCAGTTCGATCAGCTCGTCGAAATCCGACAGCGTACCGAACATCGGATCGACATCGCAATAGTCCGAAACATCATAGCCGAAATCGGCCATCGGAGACTTGAAGAACGGCGACAGCCAGATCGCATCCACACCCAGCGAAGCAATATGATCAAGCCTTTGAATGATGCCGCGGATGTCGCCGATACCGTCGCCGGACGTATCCTGGAAGGACCGCGGGTAGACCTGGTAGATGACGCAGCCGCGCCACCAGTCGGAGGATTGTGTCATGCTCACGGCTCGCTCCGTTGTCGGGAAGGATGCGTCCTCAGGCAAAGCCCATGCTAATCGTTTAAATTAGCCTGCCAAGCCATGCAAGCGAGATGCTGTCGATATGAAGTTGACCGTCTTGGCTGACCGCGACAGCCGTGCTGAAAGAAGCCCCACGCGGAAACTTTCCTCCCGGAATGCGGCCACCCATCCTGACTGGTTCTGCAATCAGGCCGCTGGCACTGCGGAATGCTCTTCAAGGCCGAGCAGGAAGTTGATCGAGGGGCGCGACTTGACCAGATCCTCGATCGAATAGGTCGACAGCACCTCGAAGAAGGCTCCAAGCGCCTTTCTCAGTGCGGCGTTCAGACCGCAGGAATCCACCAGAGGGCATTCGGTCGCGTCGTTCTCGAAGCATTCCGCCATGGCAAAGTTGTCTTCCGTCACCTTGACCACATCGAGCAGGGAGATCTCGGCAGCATCCCGGCCGAGCCGAATTCCGCCATTGCGTCCACGCACCGATTCGACCAGACCGGACTTCGTCAGCGGCTGCAGGATCTTGAACAGGAACAGTTCGGAGACGGAATAGGCCTTGGCAATGTCGCCGATACGGCTCAACGGCGCATCATTGGCGGCGCAATACATCAGTATCCGCACTGCGTAATTGGTTTGGCGTGTTAACCGCATTTTTTGGCTCCGGACCTGATGCTGCGCTTCCATTCGCAAGAGCTGATAGTTTAGAATGCTTCCAGAAAAAGGAAACCCTTTCATTCAAGTTTTTCGCGCACTTTGCGCAGCAGATCCAAATCGAGAAAAACCATGGCCAAGGCGACGTATTTCGAGAAAATGAATGGTTTTCCGCGCGAAACCATCACACTGGCCAACTGGCGCACCCGCCCCTACAGCTTCTGGAGCTTCCGGAATGTGGCGGAAATGGTGCGCTCGGCCCGCATTCGCACCGCGCACCCTGCCCCGCTGCCGGCCGCTGTCGAGAACCCTGACCTGCTGTCCCGCCCCGCTGCGGCGGGCGCGAGCACCACTGTTGCCGAGCTGCTGGCCCAAAGCCAGGCCGACAGTTTTTTGCTCTCGAAGAACGGCCGGATCATTGCCGAGTGGCATGCCGAAAATGTCGACCGCTCCGACCCGCATCTGATCTTCTCGATTTCAAAGTCCATCACCGCGCTGATCGCCGGCATTTTGCAGGACCAGGGGCTGCTCGACCCCGAAACCCCGGTTGGCGATCTGGTGCCCGAAGCGCGCAATAGTGCCTATGCCGACGCCACGGTGCAGCATCTGCTCGACATGCGCGTCAGCCTGGATTTTGACGAATCCTACCTGTCGGAGGAGGACTACGCCCGCTACCGCCGCGCCATGTCCTGGAACCCGCCTTCCGGCAAGGGCGACGACGAAGCCATGCTGTCGTTCCTGTGCAGCCTGAAAAAGGCCGACGGACCGCACGGCACCGACCATTGTTATCTCTCGCCCAACTCCGACATGCTCGGTATCGTGCTCGAACGCGTCACCGGCGAGCGCTTCCCGGACCTGTGCTCACGGCTGCTCTGGCAACCACTCGGCGCCTCCGCCGATGCCTTCATCACGGTCGATCCCGAGGGCGCACCCCGCACCGCCGGCGGTGTCTCCTGCCGGCCACATGACCTCTTGGCGCTGGGACAGATGCTGATCGATGGCGGATGCGCCAATGGCAACCGGATCATCTCGCAGCGCTGGATTGCCGACATGCAGACAAATGGCGATGAAGACGTCTGGGCCCGCGGAACCCAGGCAGATTTCCTCGCAACCGGTCGCTACCGCAATAACTGGTACCAGGTGGGAGGCACCTCGAACGCCTTCCTGGCCGCCGGCATCCATGGCCAGTTTCTCTATTGCGATCCGGACACCAGCACTGCGATCGTCTGCACATCGTCGCAGCACGAGCCGCAAACCGATACAATCGATCAGCCGCTTTTGGCGATGTTTGCCAGGCTCAGCGCAGAGGTGTGATCCGCATCAAGTCCTGATCAGCTCGGGGTCCCTATCAGCCCTATTCGAAGACGATATCGGGCATCGCCCGACCACCGTCGCCGGCAAGCTCTTCCAGCCGCGCACGCACCTTGGCGGCAATCTCGAGATAGACCTTGGCATGCGGGCCGTCAGCGGCTGTTGCCACAACCGGGCGTCCGGCATCGGAGGTCTCGCGGATCGGCATTGCCAGCGGCACCTCGCCCAGGAACGGAACGCCGATGCGGGCCGCTTCGTCGCGGGCACCGCCATGACCGAAGATGTCATGCCGTCCACCGCAATCGGGGCAGATGAAATAGCTCATGTTCTCGACGATGCCCAACACCGGCACATTGACCTTGTTGAACATGTTGAGCCCCTTGCGGGCATCAATCAGCGCCAGATCCTGCGGTGTCGACACGATCACGGCTCCGGCCAGCGGCACATTCTGCGCCATCGTCAGCTGGGCGTCGCCCGTGCCTGGCGGCATGTCGACGACGAGCACGTCGAGCTCGCCCCAGGCCACTTCCCGCAGCATCTGGTTGAGCGCCGAAATCACCATTGGGCCGCGCCAGATCATCGCCGTGTCTTCATCGACGAGAAAGCCCATCGACATGACCTTCAGGCCGAAATTCTCCATCGGCTTGAGCACGCGTCCCTCAAGTTGCTCGGGACGGCCGGAAATGCCCAGAAGCCGCGGCATTGACGGGCCGTAGATATCGGCGTCAAGCACCCCGACCTTGAGGCCGGTTGCCTGCAGCCCCAGTGCCAGATTGACCGAGGTGGTTGACTTGCCGACACCGCCCTTGCCCGATGCCACCGCGATGATCGTCGCAATCCCCGGCACATCGGTCTTGGGTTTGCCCTGCGGCTGTCCCGGTTGAGCAGGTTTCGCGGGTGCATGCGCGTGCGCCGCAGGCTGTGCTGCGGGCCGGGGCGGTGGAGGCGTTGAACCAGGTTCCTTGCTCGCCGTCAGCGCTACCATGGCGCCCTGCACGCCGGGCACCGTCTTGGTGGCGCGCTCGGCGGCTTCACGCAGCGGCTCGAGTTCCTGCGCGCGGGCGGCGGGAACCGTCAGCGAGAAATAGACCTTGCCGTCGGCGATGAAGATTTCGGAAACCAGCCCGAGATCGACGATATTGCCTTCGAGATCCGGTCCCTTGACCGATTTCAACTTGGCCAGAACCTCTTCTTTGGTCACGCTCACAATGCACTCCGCGGTTTGTCGTTTCAGACACCCTTCACATAATGCAGCCGGCAACGCAATAAAATGGCTCGCGCTCTAAAAAGCGGCATGCTCCGAGCATCAGTCTCGGCGGCCGCGCAGAACGAAAATCGGCACGATGACGGTAAGCATCAGCAATCGCGCGACGTGGTGGCTGGCGACAAAGGTCGGGTCGATCCCCAGCACGACAGACATCGCAGCCATGGTCTCGAGTCCGCCGGGAGCAAAGGCGATCAGCACCGCAATCAGATCCATCCCCGTCAGCCAATGTGCCAAGACGGCAAAGGCGCCGGCCAACACCACTCCGATCAAGGTGACAAAGACCCCGGCACTGAAAGCCCGGCGCAACTGTACCCAGCTGACACCGGAAAACCGCGAGCCGATCAGTGCGCCCAGAGCCACGAACGCCGCCGCCGCCAGCCAGTAGTTCATGACGCCGCTGACCAGTCCGGTCACATGCGCCACGACAGAAATGAGCATCCCGCCGATCAGATAGGCGGCAGGCAAGCGAAGCCGCTGCAGCAGATACCCGGCCAGACCGGCGCCCACGATCATTGCCAGAAGCGGCAATACAGCCGTTTCGTCCGGGGTCTCCGGAGCGATTCCGGGAAGCTGACCCGACAGGGTCACCGCAACAGGCACCAGCAAGGTCAGCGCCAGAACACGGATCGATTGCACGATGCTGACCGTCTTCAGATCGGCTTTGGCGCCTTCGCTCAGCCCGAGAACATAGCTCAAATGTCCCGGCGAAGAGGCAAGGAAGGCCGTAGAGGCGTCCATGGACCAGAATCTCACCAGGATGGACGGAGTAAGCAGGATGATGGCAAAGAGACTGCCAGCCAGTGCCGCGAGGGTTAGTGGCCAGGCCTGCATTGCGCCGAGCACCTCCGGCGTTACGCCCTGCCCGATGGTCAGACCCAGAATGACAAAAACCGCATCGCGCAATCGTGTCGGAAACGCTTCGGTTCTGATCCCGGCCAGTCCCGCAAGCGTGACGGCCATGGCAGGCCCGGTCAGGAACGGAGCAGGAAACGACAGCACCAGCATCAGCCCTGCACCGAGGACCGCGATGGCATAGGTGATCAGGGGAGCGCGCCAGCCAATCCTCTGCATGGATCTCAACTCCTGTCCTGTTTACCCTGCAGGCCCGCTCCAACCCGCAGGTTCAGCTGCGTCGACCTCAAGCCCAATGCATCTCCTGTGCGATTGGTTTCATTGAAACCTCCGCGAGGACACCTCCCCCCATGTCGCACCAGCCTCGGCTGGAAAAGCCCGAAAATACGGCTGGGTTGATCAGGCTGGCTGAGCGGTCGCTTGCTTCGAGACCTCACTCGTCTGCGGATTGTAGTCCAGCCGGGTCGGCGCGATCTCTTCGACGAATACCGGCTTGCCGAAATAGTAGCCCTGGAAACGATCGCAACCGGCGGCACCCGCGCGCAGAAGATCATCCTCGGTCTCGATGCCTTCAGCCACCACATACTTGCCCGAGCGCCGGGCGATTTCCACCACCGCGCTGACAAAGACATCCGTCACGTGATCTTTGCCAAGTGCACAGATGTAGCTCTTGTCGATCTTGATCACATCATAGGGCAGCGCCCGCAACTGGTTGAACTCGGAATAGCCCATGCCGAAATCGTCGAGCGCGATCCGGAAGCCGACATCCTGCAGTGAAGAGATTTGCGCGGCAATGCGCTGGTTGGCCGCCAGCGATGCGCTCTCGGTTATCTCCAGCACGATCCGATGCGGCTCGGTCCTTGTTTCAGCCAGGATATCAAGCAGCTTCTGCTTCAGGTCTGGCATCGAGATCTGGTTGGCTGAAAGGTTGATGTTGACCGCCACATCCGGCAACTCGGCAAGGTCCTCGCACACCTGTCGCACAACGTAATTGCCGATCTCGCCGATCATCAAGGCCCGCTCGGCAACAGGGATGAAGACATCCGGCGGAATGACGCCGCGGAGCGCGTGCCGCCAGCGCAGCAAGGCCTCGAATGCAACCAACTGGCCATCGGCATCGACGATCGGCTGATAGGCCACGCGCAGATGGCGCAACAGGATCGCAGCCCGCAACTCCCGCACCAGCGCCTTTTCATTGCGAATGTCGGTCAGCATCTCTTCCTGAAACAGCGTCGAGCAAGCCCGTCCGCTCTTCTTCGACGCATAAAGCGCCATGTCGGCATTGGTAAACAGGGAACTCCAGGTCCGGCCATGCACAGGCGCCAGCGCAATTCCGATCGAGGCCGAAACGGCCAGCCGCTGGGTGCCGAGATTGACCTTGTTGGCCAATCCGGCGGCAAATTCCTTGCACAGATCCTTGGCCCAGTTGTCTGTGATCGGGTCGGTGTGTTCAATCAGAACCGCGAACTCGTCACCACCAAGCCGGCCCACGCTGGCCTCTGGAAAATGAAGACGCAGATGCTCCGCGACAAAGACCAGCACCTTGTCTCCTGCCGGATGACCATAGGTGTCATTGACTTGCTTGAAGTTATCGACATCAATCAGGAAGAGCGCAAAGAACTTGTTCTTGGCATCTTTGGCAAGAGCCGACTTGGCGTTCGAGACAAAGGTCTCGCGATTGAGCGAACCGGTCAGGACGTCGCGCTTTGAATCGGCGATGAGCCGATCATGCTCCTTCTTCAGAAAGCGCAGTCTTTTTCTGACGTCCACCAGCGAAAAGACCAGCAGCAGGACCACAATCGCCAGACCGCCGACGAGCGCTACTTCAGCAAGCATGGAATTGATATCGGCTCCGGCTTCCGCAGTGTCGAAGAACTGGTGAAACCCCAGTCCAAGTGCGACCAGGCTTAGAAAAACCACTGAAAAGCTGAACTCCGCGCCCCAATCCAGCCACTTGTTCCGAACTTGCTTGCGCATAATACCCCGCACCGCTATCAGGCTCTTTGCCGAAGAAGCAGCGCCAGTGGGCTCGTTCGTCAGGCAAGATTAAAATCAGTTAACAATCTCATTGCCCCGAAAAAGCCGGAGGATCACCACGCTGTGGACGACCGGCAGGAGGCTTCTTCTAAAATCATTCTCGCATCATGCGCAGCCCCAATTTACCCGCAGCGTATTAACGGATAGCAAACAAGCGCTTGCAATCGTTGAAATAATTTCAATCGGTTGTCCTTGGTTGTGGGTACCAGCTGCATTTCGCAGGCCAGGCAGGATCGGCCACAAGCCGCCAGTTCACGCAGAAACGCCGTAGCTTTCATGGGTTGCCTGCAGGAACTGCCGGGCACAGGCCTGCCAGGAGAATTCCAGCGCCCGTGCGCGCGCATCCTCGCCGGAAAGATCGAGGCAGGCGAGCGCCGCCTTGCGTAAATCACTGTCCACGACCCCGGCAGCGCTGGCGCCGATGATGTCCTTGGGCCCGGACACAGGATAAGCCGCAACCGGCACGCCGGATGCCAGCGCTTCAAGCACCACCAGGCCAAAAGTATCGGTCAGAGAGGGAAACACGAACACATCGCCCATGGCGTAAAGCGCTGCCAGTTCCGCACCTGATCTGGCGCCGGTGAAGACAACATCGGGATATCGTGACCGGAAATCCTCGAGCATCGGACCGTCCCCGACCACCAGCTTGCTTCCGGGCAGATCCATTGCGAGAAATGCCTCGACATTCTTCTCAACCGCCATCCGCCCGACATGCAGGAACACCGGACCCGGCAGGTCCAGTGGCGCCGGGTAGCCGGGATGAAACAGCTCCGTATCGACGCCCCGCGACCAGATATGCAGATTGGTGAAACCCCTGGCCTCTAGCTCCGCGCGCAGGCTGGCGGTCGCCACCATGCAGCCGCGCCCGGCATTGTGGAACCAGCGCATGAAGCGGTAGAGCCAGCTTTCCGGCACTGGATAGCGGGCCGAGACATATTCGGGAAATCGCGTGTGATAGCTTGACGTGAATCCGTTGCGCTTCAGCGCCGCCCGCCGGCCAAGCAGCCCGAGCGGCCCTTCGGTGGCAATCTGGATGAAGTCCGGATCCGACGCTGCGATCCGACGCGCAACGCGTCCCGGAGTGGCAAGAGCAAGCCGGATCTCGGGATAGCCGGGCAAGGGAACGGTCCGGAACTCCGCCGGGGACAGGACATCGATTTCGATGCCCATCTGTTCGAGTTCGCGCACCAGGTTTTCAATCGACCGGACCACGCCGTTGATCTGAGGCCGCCAGGCATCGGTAACAATCATCAGTTTGGGCATGCACCGGTCCGCTTCCGCCTGGCTGGTTTCGCGCGTTCATCCCCTGATAGTCTGGCCACGCGTTGCAAGCAACATCGTGATGCAGATCACAGCGCCAGACGCAGCTTCTGTCCCGCAGCGCGTGAGCAACAGGCCATCATCCGCCCGCCTTGCGCGCGCTCAGCAGACGTCAGTACCCGGTCGCGATGATCCACCTCGCCTTCCAGCACCCGCACCTCGCAACTGCCGCACAATCCTTCTTCGCAATCGCTCGGCACGTCGATTCCTGCGGCGCGCACGACATCCAGCAATGTCTGGCCGGCAGACACAGTCAGGCTGAGATCGGAATCCTCGAGCTCAACATCGAAGGCCGCATCACCCGCATGCGTTGCTCCCGAGCCATCGGTTGAAAACACTTCCGTGCGCAGCATGCCTTCAGGCAGATCAACGCAAAGCCCGTCCAGCGCCTCGAGCAGCCGTTCAGGGCCGCAGGCGTGGATCCGCGCGCCATCTGTGCCGCAATCCGCAATGATAGCCGCTAGATCCGCCCGGCAGCCCTCCTCGGATACATGCAGCACCGCACGGTCTCCATGATCCCGCTGCAACCGCTCGGCAAAGGCCATGGCGGCACGCGACCGGCCGCAATAGTGAACCACGTAATCGCGATCGAGCTGCTTGAGATGGTCTGCCATGGCAATGATCGGCGTGATGCCGATGCCGCCGGCGATCAGAACATGACGGGCAGCGCCGTCTTCGAGGCGGAAATAGTTCTTTGGCCCGCGCAGCCGGATGAGCTGACCGGGGGAAAGCTGATCATGGATAAAGCGCGACCCGCCGCGCCCGTCCTGCTCCCTTAACACCGCGATTGTGTAATCCGGATCCGATGGGTTGCCGCACAGCGAGTATTTCCGTGAGAAATCGCCAACCAGAAGGTCGATATGCGCTCCGGGCGTCCAGGCCGGCAACGGCAGGCCGTCCGGATCTTCCAGGCGCACGGTCTTGACGCCGGCAGCTGCCTCGGAAATTTCGGCAACGCGCACGGTCCGGGCGATGTCCTTGCCGGAAGGCGCGCCGACGGGAAACGAAACGCTCCGGTTCACGATCGAAGGGTCGGCCCGCTCCGGATTGTCTGCCGGGTTCCACTCCACCATCAGCTTTTCCGGACCGCGAAAAGCGAGATTGGGCAGATAGGTGAAGGCCTGATCCTCCGCCAGCCGCATATGCGGCAGCCGCCGGGTCAGTTCCTCGATGAAAACCCGCATTTCCAGCCGGGCGAAATTCTTGCCCATGCATTGATGGCTGCCATAGCCGAAGGTCAGGTGCTCCGCCGCGTTGTCGCGGTAGATGTCGAGACAATCGCCGTTTTCGAAATGCCGGGAATCATGATTGGCCGAGGCGCTGACGATCAGAAGCTTTGCCTCCGCCGGGATCGCGACACCGGCAATCTCGGTATCCCGGGTGGCGCGCCTGCGCCAGGCCGCCACCGAGCCTTCAAGCCGCAGACACTCTTCCACGGCGTTGGGGATCAACTCGGGATCCTTGCAGATCCGTTCCCAGACGACGCGGTTCGACAGCAACAGCTTCAGCGCATTGGTGCTCGCCAGTGTCGTGGTCTCGTGCCCGGCCACGATGATCGCCATCATCATCGAGTGCAGATAGGAGCTTGTCACCACGTCGGGCAGTTCCGCGTTCATGCGAATGGCGTGATGCATCCATCCGGTGCCATCGGGTTCCTTGCGCATCTTGTCGAGCACCCCGCCGGCATATTGCCAGAACCGGCCGACGGCATCAGCCACCTTGACCTGCTGCTCCGGCGAGGGCTTGCCCCAGGTGTTGACCGTGTGGGCGACGGAGAACTCCTTCAGCGCTTCCATGTCCTCCTTCGGCACGCCGAGAAAATGCAGCGCCACCGTCAGCGGGATTTCCCAGAACATCGCCTCGACCAGATCAACCCGGCCGCTGTCGACAAAGGCATCGACCTTCTCGCGCGTCAGCTGGCGGATCATGTCTTCCTTGGCGGCGAGATTGCCCGGCAGGAAATGCTCCATCAGCACCCGCCGCCGCTCCATATGTGCCGGTTCGTCCTCGTTCACCAGGGTCCGGTTGAGCTGGTACTTGTAGCGCTTGAGGGTCTCCATCGCCTCATCGCTGGGCGGCACGACCCGTTCCAGCGCGATGGACGGCGAGAAGGTGACATTGTCCCGGAACACGGCCTTCACATCCTCGTAGCGGCTGACCACCCAGTAGCCGAGCTCCGGGTTGTAAAACACCGGCTCTTGATCCCGTGACCATTTAAGCGCCTCGGCCGGATTGGCCAGATATTCCGCGGAAAACGGATCAAACGCCTGCGCTTGCGCCGAAACCGGACATCGCCCTGCCCCTGCATTTGCATGGACCGGGCAGCCCGGAGACGCCTGCTGATCGTCTTTGCTCAGTGGTTGCTGATCCGGCATGCTCCACCCCATTTACCAATAATGCACAATATGTTCTATAAATGTAACGCGGCTATCCGTGTGCGGTCAACAAACCTCGTAAACCCGGATTTTCAATGAGCACCCTGCAAACCCTGTCCCGTGGCATCCAGGTTCTGGAAATCATCTCCCGGTCGCCATCCGGCCTTCAGATCGTCGATATCGCGCAAGCCCTTGGCGTCCACCGGGCCATCGCCTACCGTCTGGTGGCAACGCTCGAAGAGCATCTGCTGGTCATCCGCGACACCGAAGGCCGCATCCAGATCGGAGGCGGCATCGTCGCGCTCAGCGACCGCTATCAGCCACAGCTGCGGGCCAAGGCCCTCCCGGTGCTGCGTTCGCTGGCGGAAGCCAGCGGTGGAACCGCGTTCCTCTGCATCGGCCAGGGCGAGGAATGCGTCGCCATCGAGGTTGCCGAACCTGAAACACCCTTGCTGAAAGTGTCCTACCGCGTCGGCAGCAGACACCCGGTCACAAGGGGCGCGGCGGGCCTCGCCATCGCCATGCAGAGGCCGCCGCGAAACAATGATTCAGATGAACTGCAAAGCGCCAGACAGAACGGCTTTGCCCTCACCCGTGGTCAGTTGCAGCAAGGCGCAATCGGCGTCGCAGCGCCGCTGGCCCGCTCCGGCCACACTGGTCTGGGGACGGAAGCCTGCATCGGTGTCGTCGCCATGCATGCGCTCGACACCGATCTCGCGACAACGGCCTTGCTCACACACCGCGACCGGCTGCTGGCGGCGCTGGCATAGCCGGCAGCACCGGCCAGCACAGAAGCAATGGCCTCAGTTGTCATCCCCAAGCGCGGTCCCGATTTCCTGCTCCACGGCCAGATGATGCATGAGATCGGACAGTGAGATCACCCCCACCAGACGTTGCCCTTCCACCACCATCAGCTTGCGCCGCGAGCTTGAAGCCATGCGCTTGAAAACCGCATTGAGCGGCGCGTCCGGCGCAACCGTGTGATCAGCTCTCACCGCCTGCATGATGTCAGCCACGGGCATTGACGGCCAGTTCGCCTTGTCGATCGACCGGACGGCTGCGGTATCGGCATATCCGATCAGCACATCGCCTGAGACGACCGGCACGAAGCTCACGCCATAGCGGAGCATGATATTGTCAACGAGGTCAGCAACCGACGTGTCCGCATCCACCGTATGGACCTGATCGCTCATCAGGCTGGCCGCTGTCTTGCCGCGCAGTGCGGATTTGACCAGCAGGTTCTGGTAGCTGCCGTTTGATGCATTGAGGATGAAGAAGCCGATCAGGATCTGCCAGAAACCGCCGATCCCGCCGCCTGCAAAGACCGCGAAAGCGCCGGTCAGCATGAGAAAAAGTCCGAAGGCGCTGCCGATGCGGCTGGCGATCTTTGTCGCCCGCAACAGATCCTGGGTCACGCCCCAGATCACCGCCCGCAACATCCGGCCGCCATCGAGCGGAAATGCCGGAACCATGTTGAACACCGCCAGCACAAGGTTGATCAACGCCAGATAGCCGAAAACCGCACCTATGAGGCTGGGCTCTCCGCCGCCTCCCGTCATGCCTGAGACCACGTAGAACAGAGCCGCCAGCAACAGGCTCATCAGCGGCCCGGCGATGGCGATCAGAAATTCCGATTTCGGATCGTGCGGCTCTTCCTCAAGCTCGGCCACGCCGCCAAAGATGAACAGCGTTATCCCGCCCACCTTGAGCCCGTAGGACCGCGCCACCAGCGAGTGCGACAGCTCGTGCAGGATCAGGGAGGCAAACATCCCCAGCATCGCGATGATCCCGAGCACCGTGTAAGCCGTCGCAGTGTATCCGGGAAGACTGCCTGGAAAATAGGATGTCGACAGGCTCCACACGATCAGTGCTGCGATCAGCAGCCAGCTTGGATCAACCTTCAGCTTGAAGCCGAAAATCTCGAACAGTTGCACCGCATTCTTGAACATGACGCCTCCTGGCTGGCCGGTATGGCCAGGCTATTATGCATCAGGCAGCGTCAGAAGCTATTGATCCACGTCAGTCAGCCAGACGGGTCAGTCAGGAGGCAGGCGTTTGATCCTGCCCGGATTATTCAAGCTTGGCGGGGAAGCCGGGCGCGCGCAGGTCGGTGCCGAGACGGTCTTCGAGCAGCTTGGCGATCATCGGCGACTCCGCATCTCCGCCGTAAGCCGCCTTGGCTTCGACATAGGTCTGTGCGGTCATCGAAGCCAGTTCCAGCGGCACGCCGAATTCACGCCCGAATTCCATCGCAAAGCCGAGGTCCTTGAGTGCCAGGTCGATGTTGAAGGCAACGTCGTAGGAGCCGTTCAGGATCAGCGCACCCTCGGTCTCGTGCACAAAGGAATTGCCCGAGGACGCCTTGATCGCCGCCCAGGCCTGGCCGAGGTCGAGGCCACCGCGCTTGGCGAGCATCAGCGCCTCACCGCAGGCCTTGAGATGAATGAAGGCCAGCATGTTGGTGATCACCTTGATGATCGAGGAATTGCCGAGCGGTCCCATGTGGAAGATCTGGTTCCCCATCGCTTGAAGCGCCGGCAGGTGCAGGTCGAACAGGTCCTTGTCGCCGCCCGCCAGCATGGTGATCTGGCCTTGCGCCGCCAGATGCACGCCGCCGGTCACCGGCAGCTCCATGGTGCGCACACCCTTTTCGGCGGCGACCTTTCCAAGCCGCAGGATCTCGTCCCGGCCGAGCGTCGACATCTCGATCCAGGTGGCGCCGGATTTCGCCGTGGTCAGCACCTCCCGGAGAACCTTTTCCGAAACAGCCGGCGACGGCAGACAGGTGACGATGGCGTCGCAATCGCGCGCTAGGTCAGCCGGCGTCGCAGCCCAAGCCCCGCCCATGTCGACATGACGCTTGCCAAGCGACGGATCGAGGTCGTTGACCGTGACTTCGAAGCCTGCCTTGAGCAGGCTTGCAGCCAGATGGCCGCCGAGATTGCCCAAGCCGATGAAACCATAGCGCATGGTGATACTCCTGAAAATTTGAATGGGATGATTGGATAAGCCGCCCTAGCCGTGGCCGATCAGCGCCTTGGTTTCGAGATAGTCGCGCATGCCCCAGTCGGCATATTCACGGCCATTGCCCGATTGCTTGTAGCCGCCAAACGGCGCGAACAGGTCCCAGTCGGGAGAGTTGATATGCACCTGCCCGGCGCGCAGCTGCCGCGCAATCCTGCGCGCATGCTCAAGCTCTCCCGACTGGACGTAGGCGGCCAGCCCATAGACCGTGTCATTGGCGATCTCGACCGCCTGCTCTTCGCTGTCGTAGGGCATGATTGCGAGCACGGGCCCGAAAATCTCTTCGCGCGCAATCCGCATCTCCGGCGTCACCCCGCCAAACACCGTCGGCTTGACATAGTAGCCATGCGCCAGCCCCTCGGGCCGGTCGCGGCCGCCGGTCACCAGCACCGCGCCGTCCTGAATGCCCGATGCGATCAGGCCTTGTATCTTGTCATACTGGACCTGGCTGATCACCGGCCCGAGATCGGTCGACGGATCGCCCGGATCGCCGGTCACCAGCTTCTCTGCCGTCTCCTTCGCGATGGCAAGCGCGTCCTCGTGCCGGTCGCGCGGCACCAGCATACGCGTCGGCGCATCGCAGGACTGGCCGCTGTTGCCGAAACAGCCCTCGACGCCGGCTGCCACAGCAGAGGCCAGATCCGCATCCGCCAGAATGATGTTGGGCGACTTGCCACCCAGTTCCTGCGCCACCCGCTTGACCGTATCGGCCGCGGACTTGGCCACCAGGATGCCGGCACGGGTCGATCCGGTGAACGAGACGATATCGATGTCCGGATGGCTGGAAAGCACCTGCCCAACACCCGGCCCGTCGCCATTGACCAGGTTGAACACGCCTTTAGGCACGCCGGCCTCATCGAGGATCTCGGCAAACAGAATGCCGCTCAACGGCGCGATCTCGCTCGGCTTGAGCACCACCGTGCAGCCCGCCGCCAGAGCCGGAGCCACCTTGCAGGCGATCTGGTTCATCGGCCAGTTCCACGGCGTGATCAGGCCGGCGACGCCAATGGCCTCATGCACAATCAGCGTCGACCCGCGTTTCTCCTCGAAGACAAAACTCTCGAGCGCTGTCATGGTGGCTTCGATGTGACCCAGCCCCGACCACGCCTGGTCGGATTTCGCCATTGCCAGCGGGGCGCCCATCTCGGTGCTGATCGCCTCGGCGATCTCGTCCATCCGGGTTTCATAGACATCGCGAACCCGGCCCAGTAGCGCCAGCCGGTCGGCCGCACTCCACGCGCTGAAACCCGGGAAAGCCGCCCTTGCTGCAGCGATGGCCTTTTCCGCATCGGCTTGCGAGCCGAGCGCTACCTTGGCCACACTCTGCTCGGTGGCCGGATTGATGACATCGGCAAACGATCCGCCCGCAGCAGGATCAACCCAGGCCCCGTTGATATAGAAGCGCCCGATATTCTGCTCGATGGTCATGGTTCAGTCCCTAGACATGGATATTGAATGCCGCCCGGATCGCAGCATCGACCGCCGGGTCAAGCTGCGGCACGGTCGACTCGGCCAGGATACGGTTCTTGCGCGCAATCGCCTTTTGAACAAGGTCCGGCTTGCCGATTTCCGCCCATTCTTTCGGGCTGGTCCGGTCTGCTACTGCCGGATAGACATATTCGGTCTGCATCACGCCGAGTGTCTGCGGATGGCCGAGATAATGGCCGGGTCCTTCAAGGCAGACCTCGCGCATCGCTTCGATGCTGACGCTGTCCTCGGTCACGTCGATACCGCGCACGCAACGCAGCACCTGCCCCAGAAGATCGTCGCCCAGCACCAGCGATTCCATGCAGAAACCCAACAGCGAGGCATGCATTCCGACCGCCTCATAGACCATGTTGAGACCGCTCAGGCCCGCCATGGTGTTGGAGATCGCCTGCTCCCATCCCGCCTGCATATCCGGCAGTTTTGCGTCGGCAATGCCTGCCGCAGCCCCGCCCGGAAGACCGTAGAAGCGATGCATCTGCGCACACCCGGCCGACAGCAATGCCTGCTCGCCCGAGCCGCCCGACATCGCACCGGTTCTCAGGTCAGATACAAACGGCCAGGTGCCGAACACTGCCGGATGCCCCGGCGCCATGGCGTTGACGTAAACCACACCTGCCAGACACTCAGCCACCGCCTGCACGATCGCAGTTGCCAGCGGCGCAGGCGCCGTGGCGCCCGCCTGCCCGGCGGAGAGCAACAGCACCGGCATGCCGGCACGGATACACTTCTCCATGGTGATGCAGCTTTCCTCGGCGAATTTCATCGGAGGAACCACGAAGCAGTTGGAGTTGGACACGAACGGCCGCGCGCGCCAATTGGCCTCGCCACCGGCAATCATGTGAAGCAGATCCAGGCATCCCTCGACATGCGACGGGTCGGAAAAGCTGGTGCCGACATGCTTGGTGGTGCCGGCACAACAGGCATAGATGGTGTTGATGTCCATCTCGTAATTGTCGACCACATCGCGGCAGACCATCGCGCGCTGGAAGAAATGTACATTGTCGAGCGCGTGCGTGATCCGCGCCGCATCATAGAGATCCTGCGCAGTGGATTCGCGATAGTTTCGTCCCTCGACATCCACCACGTGCACCGCCGCACCCGCTGTTCCGTAATGCACCCGGGTGCCCGACAGGTCGAGATCATGCTTCGGATCGCGCCCACGCAGGACCACATTCTTGTTGGCGATCGCCAGCACGTCTTCGACAAGGGCGCGCGGAAAGCGGATGCGGTCGTCATCACCGAGGATTGCACCTGCACCGGTGAGGATTTCGATCCCGGATGGCGGCGCCTGCGACAGGCCGATGGTTTCCAGCGCATCAAGCGCCGCTTCGTGGATGCGCAGCACATTGGCTTCGGACAAAGGCGAATATTGCCCGCCGCTCATGCCCGCCCGGATCGGCCTCAGATTGTCCGCCAGCGGCGAGGTCCGGACCAGAACCCGGTTGGCCCGTCCGCCGGAGCGGCGGCTCTTCTTCTCAAACGCTGGAGACTCGATTTCGGCACCGGGGTCAATTGCGATATCCATGCTGGTCTCCATTGGGTGGAAGCAGATTTCAGGTCACATCCGGACTCGCAGCGAGCCGGGGTCGTATAGCGGCTTGAGGGACGCAATCGCGGCATGACGCTCCCCGGCAATCTCGATTTCATAAGTTGAGGCAAGCACCTCTTCGGCGCTTTCACCCTTGCAAGGCACGTAGCCGAGACCGATGGCGCCACCGAGATGATGACCGTAATTGCCGGACGTGATGATCGAGACGATCTCTCCATCGCGCACCACCACCTCGTTGTGGAACATTAGTGGCTCGGGATCTTTCAGCTGGAACTGCACCAGCCGGCGCGACAGCCCTTCCTCGCGCTTGGCCAGCACCGCATCGCGGCCAATGAACTCACCCTTTTTGGTCTTCACCGCAAAGCCCAAGCCCGCTTCCAACACATGATCCTCGTCCGTGATGTCATGGCCGAAATGGCGGAAGCCTTTCTCGATGCGGCAGGAATCGAGCGTGTGCAGGCCGCAGAGCTTGAGTCCGTGATCCGCCCCCGCCTGCATCAGCGTCTCGAACACATGCGCCGTCTGGTCGGAGGACACATAAAGCTCCCAGCCGAGCTCGCCGACATAGGTAACGCGGTGGGCACGGGCGAGCCCCATGCCGATCTCGATTTCCCGCGCCATCCCGAACGGATGCGCTTCGTTGGAGACATCATTCGGGCTGACCGCCTGCATCACATCGCGGGCGCTGGGGCCCATCAGACAAAGCACCGATTCCCCCGCCGTGACGTCGGTGATGACGACGAACTCGTCACCCAGGTGACGCCGCAGCCAGGCCAGATCGCGCTGCAAGGTAAACCCCGGCACAATCAGCAGGAATGCCGTATCCGACAACCGCGTCACGGTGAGATCGCTTTCGATGCCGCCGCGTCGGTTGAGCATCTGGGTGTAGACAATCCGCCCCGGCTCGACATTCATCTCGTTGGCGCAGAGCTTCTGCAGGAACTCCAGCGCGTCCCGGCCTTCAACCCTGATCTTGCCAAATGAGGTCATGTCGAACAGACCGGCCGCCTCGCGCACCGCCATGTGCTCGCGCTTCTGGTTGTCGAACCAGTTCTGCCGCTTCCAGGAATAGTGGTACTCGCGTGCCTCACCTTCACCGGCGAACCAGTTGGCGCGCTCCCAGCCGGCCATTTCGCCAAACACCGCGCCATGGGCTTTCAGTTGCTCATGGATCGGCGACCGGCGGATACCGCGCGCGGTGGCCTTCTGCCGGTAGGGGAAGTGGTCGGCATAAAGCAGACCGAGGGTTTCGGTGACACGCTCTCGCAGATAATGCCGGTTCTTCTGGAACGGCTGCGCCCGGCGTATATCGACATCCCACAGATCGAACGGCGGCTCGCCGTCATTCATCCATTGCGCCAGCGCAAAACCGGCCCCGCCCGAGGACACGATGCCGATCGAATTGTATCCGGCCGCGACCCAGTAGCCTTTGATCTCCGGTGCCTCGCCGAGATAATAGCTGTCGTCCGGTGTGAAGCTTTCCGGGCCATTGAAGAAAGTGTGAATGCCGGCGCTGGCGAGCAACGGCAACCGGTTGACCGCCTGCTCGAGGATCGGCTCGAAATGGTCGAAATCCTCCGGCAGCTGATCGAAGCAGAAATCCTCGGAGATTCCGTTCATGCCCCACGGCTTGGCAACCGGTTCGAAGGCGCCAAGCAGCATCTTGCCCGCATCTTCCTTGTAATAGGCGCATTCATCCGGCACGCGCAGCACCGGCAGCCGCGGCAGATCCTTGATCGCCTCGGTGACGATGTAGAAATGCTCGCAGGCATGCAGCGGCAGCGTCACGCCCGATTGCGCCGCAAGATCACGCCCCCACATGCCGCCGCAATTGACCACCATGTCTGCCGCGATTGAACCGGTTTCTTCGCCTTGCTGCCAGTCAACGCCGGTCACCCGGCCGTCGGCGCTGGTGATCGCCGTCACCTTGACGCCTTCGAGGATTTGCGCCCCGTTCATCCGCGCGCCCTTGGCCAGCGCCATGGCGATGTTGGCCGGATCGCATTGCCCGTCGAGCGGCAGATGCACCGCCGCCTTGACGTCGGAGATGTTGAGATGCGGATACATCGCGAGCACCTCTTCGGGGCCGACCTCCTGAACATCAACGTCGAAGGCCCGGGCCAGCGAGGCCTGACGGTAGATCTCTTCCTTGCGCGCCTCGGTCAGCGCCACGGTGATCGAGCCGCATTGCCGCATGCCGGTGGCGACACCGGTTTCCTCCTCAAGCTTGACGTAGAGATCGGCCGAATATTTGGCCAGACGCGTCATGTTGATCGAAGCGCGCAACTGCCCGATCAGACCGGCGGCATGCCAGGTGGTGCCGCAGGTCAGCTGCTTGCGTTCGAGTAGCACGATGTCGCGCCAGCCGAGCTTGGACAGATGATAGGCCACCGAGCAGCCCGACACGCCGCCGCCGACGATGACAACGCGGGCTGTTTCCGGAACCGGCTTGCTCATGCCCGCAGTCTTTCGTTCTTCGGGTCCCAGAGCGGCTCGTCGGCTTGCACGGTGGCGGGATAACGTTCGCCAAAAATCTCGACCTCAAGCCGTGTCCCGGGCACGGCGAGGTGTGTCCAGACCATGCCCAGCGCGATCGACTTGCCGATCCGGTGGCCCCAGCCGCCGGAGGTGGTTTCTCCGACAACCTCGCCATTTTGCCAGATCGTCGACATGTAGGGCGCGTCGCAGTCACCGGACTCGACGGTCAGCGTGACGAAGCGCCTATTGTTGCCGCGTTGCCTTTCTTCCTCCAGCGCCTGCTTGCCGAGAAAGTCCGGCTTGTCCCATTTGACGAACCGCTCAAGGCCGCCTTCCAGAACGGAGTAATCGGTCGACAAATCGCCCTTCCAGGCCCGGTAACCTTTCTCGAGCCGCAGCGAATTGAGCGCGAACATGCCGAAGGGCCTGAGACCGAGCGGCGCGCCCGCCTTCATCACCGCATCAAAGATCTTCGGCGTGTCTTCGATCTTGGAATGGATTTCCCAGCCGAGCTCACCGGCAAAGGACACCCGCACCAGCTGGCACCAGATCCCGTCAACTTGCGCTGACTGATGCGTTAGCCATGGCTTACTCAAATCCGCATCGGTCATGGTGGAAAGGATCTCGCGCGATTTCGGACCGGTCAGGATCTGGCAGGAAAACGCCTCTGTTACATCCTCGACCACGATCCCGGAGCCCTCCGGCAGATGCTTCATCAGCCATTCGAAATCATGCCATTGCGCTGTCGCCGCAGTGATCAGGAAGAAGAAATCCTCATCCAGCGCCATCAGCGACATCTCGGTGACAATCCGGCCCTTGGCGTCGGCGAAATAGCCCAGACCGATCCGCCCCGGCTTCGGCGCCATGCCGGTGATCAGCGTGTTGAGCCAATCCCGTGCACCCGCTCCCTGCACCTTGAACCGCGAGAAACCGGGAAGGTCGAGAATGCCGGCCGCGTCACGCACCGCCAGGCATTCCTCACGCACCGCTTCGAACCAGGAGCCTTCGCGCGCCCAGGTCTGGGTCGCCTCTTCGCTTGTGTCATCGCCAGACCGCGCATACCAGTTGGCCCGCTCCCAGCCGTTATAGGCGCCGAACTGGGCGCCAAGGGCGGCGATCCGGTCATGCACCGGCGACAGCTTCTTGTTGCGCCCAGCGGGCCAGGCGTGGTGCGGGAAGTGCATGCCATATTCATGGCCATAGACTTCCATGCCCTTGGCGATCGCGTAATCCTGATCGCAGAACCCGGTAAAGCGGCGCGGGTCGCAGGCCCACATGTCCCACTCGGTCTCGCCTTCCATCACCCATTCCGCCAGAACCTTGCCTGCCCCGCCGCCCTGGCAGATGCCGAAGGTAAAGACGCAAGCCTCGAATGCATTGGGCACACCCGGCATCGGCCCGATCAGCGGATTGCCGTCCGGCGTGTAGGGGATGGGTCCGTTGATGTTCTTGGTCAGGCCGGCGGTGCCCAGCAGCGGCACCCGTTCGACCGCGTCGTTGATGTACCATTCCAGCCGCTCCAGATCGTCCGGATAGAGCTGGAATGAGAAATCCTCCGGCATCGGGTCGTCGGGCGTGATCCAGTGCGCCTTGCAGTTGCGCTCATAGGGGCCGAGATTGAAGCCGTTCTTCTCCTGCCGGAGATAATAGGAGCTGTCGACATCGCGCAGCAGCGGCAGCTTCTTGCCGTTCTCCCTGCTCCAGGCTTCGACCTCGGGCACCTCGTCAAACAGCATGTATTGATGGCTCATCACCATCATCGGCATGTCGCGGCCGAACATCTTGCCGACTTCGCGGGCGTAGTATCCGGCCGCATTGACCACATATTCGCAGCGGATCTCGCCCTTGGCGGTCGAGATCACCCATTCGTCGTTCTCGCGGCGCACGCCGGTGGCCGGGCAGAAGCGGTAGATCTTGGCGCCGAGATCGCGCGCGCCCTTGGCCAGCGCCTGGGTCAGCTGCGCCGGATCGATGTCGCCGTCATAGGGATCGTAGAGCGCGCCGGTCAGGTCATGGGTCTCGGCAAAGGGGTAGCGGGACTTGATCTCGTCCGGCGCCAGGATATCGAGATCCATGCCCTGGTAGCGGCCCATCCCGGCCACCCGCTGAAACTCCTGCAATCGCTCCTTCGAATGCCCCAGCCGGATCGACCCGGTGACATGGTAATTCATCGGGTAATCAACCGCCTCGGCCAGTCCCCGGTAGAGCTCGGTCGAATAGCGCTGCATGTTCATGATCGACCAGGACGACGAGAAGGTCGGCACATTGCCCGCCGCATGCCAGGTCGAGCCGGCCGTCAGCTCGTTCTTTTCCAGGAGCACGCAGTCAGTCCATCCGGCCTGAGCCAGATGATAGAGCGCCGAGACACCGACCACGCCTCCACCGATGATGACTACCCGCGCATGCCCCGCAATCTCACTCACACCAGTCTCCTGCAAATCGATGGTTGGAGCGAGTATCAGACCGGTTCTGGCGATGCGCAATTGTGTCGAAACCGCTTTATTAATCGGAAAATCCGATTAGGGTGCAAGGCAGCAATTTCCGGGAGCTGCCCATGCAAATCGAGCACCTTGAAACCTTCCTCGATCTGATGGAGACGAAGAGCTTCAACCGCACAGCCGAACGCCTGAGCCTGACCCAGTCAACCGTGTCCGGCCGCATAACGGCGCTTGAAGCCTCGCTCGGGCGCAAGCTCTTCACCCGCAGCCGCGCCGGAACCGAACCGACCCACGCCGGCTACCGCCTGCTCGATCACGCCCGCACCCTGCGCCATCAATGGACCGAAGCCCGCCGCTCTGTTCAGAACACCGGCAATTTTTCGGAATCGATGCGCATCGGCATTCAGCATGATCTTGCATCCAGCCATATTGCCGACTGGGTTGCCGGTTTCCGCAAGGTGCTGCCCGACGCGTCGTTCTACATCGACCTCGATTTTTCCACCCAGATGAGCATCGACCTTCTGGCCGGTGAGATCGATCTGTCGATCATGTTCACGCCGAAAAACCTGCCCGATCTGCACCACGAACTCATCGGCGAACTGGCCTATAGGATGATAAGCTCGAAAGTCGACCGCATCGCCGACATCGAGCCGCAGAGCTATATCTTCACCAATTACTCCCCGGCCTTTGACAAGGTTCACCGGCAAGTGGTGGCTAAGCTCGCCGAGGCGCCCTTGTCGAGCGGCCAGAACATCACCGTCTGCGGCCTGCTGTCGGAGCTTGGCGGCACGGCTTACGTGCTTGAGGATTCCGCTGCGGAAATGGTCGCCACCGGCCGGTTCAGATACATCGAGGATGCCCCCAGCATCCCCCAGTCGGTCTATGTGGCCATGCATCTGCGCAACCGTCATTCACACATCCACCGCCGCCTGCTCGACAGCGTCCGAAAACAACTGTCGGGAACCTGAGCAAGCCTGCGGCCCCATCAGAGCGAGCCCTCTTCCCGGCTGAACATCTTACGCGGCTGCGGTTTGCCGTCCCGAATAGTTCTTCCAGATCCGCCAGGCCTCCAGTCCGGCCAGCGGCAGGAAGTTCACCAGCGCCGGGCCGAGATTGTTGTTGACGAAAATCCAGTGCACCAATGTCAGAACCGCGGCGGGATAGACAAACCGCTGCAGCGTTTTCCACCCCGCCAGCAGCCAGCGCTGCGATGCGGCGTTGCTGGTCAGGCCAAGCGGCACGAAGATGGCAAACGCCAGCCAGCCGGTCCAGATCCCAAGTTCCGTGAACTCCGCAAGCATCGGCGCCAGCGCACCCTCGTCGAGGACATACAGAACCAGATGCAGAACCGCATACAAAAACGCAGCCACACCAAGCGCACGCCGCCGCCGCATCAGGAAATTCAGCCAGCCGGCCTTCGGAAAGATCATCCGCAAGGGCGTGATCATCATCGCGATGATCATGAAGCGGGCGGAAAATTCGCCGCTGGGATGCAGCAGGTTTTCTGCGGCACCCGGGTCCGAAATGAGCGAGATCAGCATTGGCACAGCCGGCAGGGCAAGCAGAGCCCAGAACAGGTAAGGGGAGGAAAAGAGGCGTCTCACGGGTGTTATCCTTGTTGGTTCGGGCTCCCAGGCCAGTTCCGGCTTAGTCCTCGGAGCGAACCATTCCAAGTTAAACTCTTGTAATGAAAACGGCGCCAGTGCTTTCGCGCTGACGCCGTCTGCCGGATGGGCGCGTTGCCACGCCCATCTTGTTTTCCCGATCAAGCCTAGTGCTTGAACTTCCGGATTTCGCCGCTCTGGAGACGACTGGCGTAGGAATGCAGCTCCTTCTTCACCAGCCCCATCAGGAAGTAGAGGCAGAAGATGTTGACCACGGCCATGGCGAAGATCGCCGCATCGGAGAAATCGATGACCGGCCCGAGGCTGGCCGCCGCTCCGATGACAATGAAGATGCAGAAGATGATCTTGAAGGTCAGCTCCGAGTTCTTGCCTTCGCCGAACAGATAGGTCCAGCTCTTCAGTCCGTAATAGGACCACGAGATCATCGTCGAGAAGGCAAACAGCACCACCGCGATCGCCAGCACATAGGGGAACCAGCCGATGGCCGACCCGAATGCCGCCGAGGTCAGGGCGACACCGCTGACATCATTGACTGTGGCAATCGCGGAGCCTGCTTCATTGAGCGTGTAGAGCCCGGTCACAGGATCGACGATCAACTGCTGCGAAATGGTGATCACCAGAGCGGTCATCGTGCAGATCACGACCGTATCGATCAGCGGCTCGAGCAGCGACACGAAACCCTCGGTGATCGGTTCCTTGGTCCTCACCGCCGAGTGGGCGATTGCCGCGGAGCCAACACCGGCTTCGTTGGAAAACGCCGCCCGTTTGAAGCCCTGGATCAACGCACCGACAAAGCCGCCTGCCACACCAAGTCCGGTAAACGCACCAGCGAAGATCTGGCCAAAGGCCCAGCCGATCTTGTCATAGTTCACGAGCAGGATGATCAGCGCAGCACCGACATAGAGAATGCCCATGAACGGCACCACTTTCTCGGTCACATGGGCGATCGACTTGATGCCGCCGACAATCACCGCGAAGACGACGGCTGCAAAGATGATGCCTGTGATCCAGCCCGGATAGTCGCCGACAATGCCGGAGATCTGGGCATGCGCCTGGTTGGCCTGGAACATATTGCCGCCGCCGAGCGCACCAAGGATACAAAAGATCGAGAACATGATCGCCAGGAACTTGCCGCCGGGCAGCCCCAGTTCCTTGAAGCCCTTGGAGATGTAGTACATCGGGCCGCCCGAAACTGTGCCGTCCTCATACTCGTTGCGGTATTTCACCCCGAGCGTACATTCAGTGAATTTCGACGCCATGCCGAGCAATCCGGCCAAGATCATCCAGAATGTCGCGCCGGGACCGCCGATACCCACGGCAACGGCCACGCCGGCAATATTGCCGAGCCCGACCGTGCCCGAGAGAGCAGTCGCAAGCGCCTGGAAATGGCTCACCTCGCCGGCATCATTGGGATCGGAATAATCGCCTTTCACCAGTCCGATGGCATGGCCGAAGAAGCGGAACTGCACGAAGCCGAAATAGATCGTGAAAATCGAGGCCGCGATCACCAGCCACATCACGATCCAGGGAAAGCTGGTGCCGGGGATCGGCGCGAAGATCAGGCTGACAAACGGCCCCGTGGCGGCGGCAAAGGCCTCGTTGACCTGCTGGTCGATGGTCATGGCTTCCTGCGCCGAGGCCATCGTGCCGAAACCTGTCGTGGCAATGGCCGATAGCATCAATGTTTTGAGAAATGTCATGATAGCCCCCTTAGTTGACGACAGTCACAGGCACGGATGCGTGCATGACAAGGTTGGAGGTCGCGCTGCCGAAGATTCGCTTGGCAAATCCGCCTTCCGACGACCGGGCGACGATAATCTGTTCAGCCTTCTCTTCTTCCGCCACGGCTATCAGGATCGATGCGACGTCGCCGTGACGGACCTTGCCCGTTGCCGTGATCCCCGAGGATTTGACCTTGGCCACCGCCGGATCGATGACCCGCTGCGTTGCGGTTGAAATCTCTTCTTCGCGGCGCTTGTGGCGCTGCGCGTTCTCTTCGGCCGTCTGGAACGAATAGGGCGACCACTCCACCACATAGACGATCATCAGTTCGCAATCCCCGATGAGCTTGGCCAGCCGCTCCGCATAGGCCAGGGCGCGCTCGCCCGAACCGTGGCCATCCAGGCCAACAACCAGTTTAGTCGTCATTTCAAGTCCCTCTCTTATTGTTTTCAGAAACATGCCCGTTGCCGGAAACAGACTTCGACAAACTCAAAAAAATCAACAAAATCCGGCACCGAAACACGAATGCAGTCCGGGTAACCCCGCACAATAACTTTAGTCGAAAAGACTAGTCGTTGGACCTTTTATTGGTCTATATTCAAAACTATCGGCCAAAAAACAGGAAATGCAAGGAAAAAAGACTGGATGAGAAGGAATTTGGACCCAGTTGACAAACGCATTCTGAACGAGCTCCAGGCCCATGGCCGCATGTCGATCGTTGACCTTGCCGAGAGGGTGCACCTTACCAAAACCCCTTGCTCCGAGCGGGTCAAGCGGCTCGAACGCGAGGGTGTGATCACCGGCTACAGCGCCACCATCGATCCCGTCGAAGTCGACATGGGACATGTCATGATTGTGCATGTAAACCTGTCCAAGACCAGCGACAGCTCGCTTGAGGACTTCAACCGCGCGGTCAGGCGGATCCCCCAGGTGCAAAGTTGCCTGATGATTGCAGGCCCGTTCGATTACATGCTGAAGGTCCGCACCCGCGACATCACCGAGTTCCGCGAATTGCTGGGCGAGCGCATCAGCCAGTTGCCCTCGGTCATGCAGACCCACTCTTTCGCGGTGATGGAATCGGTCAAGGAAACCGGCATGATCGAACTGCGCAGCTGAAGTTCAGGACGGGGGTTTTGGGCGAATAGCCGGTCCGGCCTTGCCGGATCGTCAACCTAGTTTCCCGGCTTTCCGGCATGAGACAGGCCGGCAATGACGCCGCGCAATTCGGCCAGGCCGCGCATCCGGCCGATCAACGGATAGCCGGGATGGGTGTTGCGGCCGGCATCGTCAAGCAGGTCGTGGCCGTGATCAGGCCGGAACGGGATCTCGCAGTCGGCTCTGCCGGCATCCCTGCGGCGGCCTTCTTCCCCGAGCAGCGCCGCAACCAGATCAACCATGTCGGTATCGCCGGTCAGGTGAGCAGCTTCTTCAAATGATCCGTCCGAGTCCTTCCGGACATTGCGCAAATGAGCGAAATGGATCCTGTCGGCAAACCTGCGGGCAATCGCCGGAACATCGTTCTTCGGATTGGCGCCGAGTGATCCCGCGCACAGCGTCAGGCCGTTTGCCCGGCTGTCGACCGCATCCAGCAGCCAGGCGATATCCTCGACATCTGAGACGATCCGCGGCAGCCCCAGGATATCGCGCGGCGGATCATCGGGATGAACGCAAAAGCGCATGCCGAGCTCTTCGGCTGTTGGAACCGCCTCTTCAAGGAAACGGCGCAGATGCTGGCGCAACGCGGCCCGGTCTATCCCGTCATACAGCGTCAGCGCGGCTTTCAGTCCCTCCGCATCATAGCGGTCATACGCCCCCGGCAGCCCGGCCATCACCGAATGCATCAGTTCCGCACGGTCATCATCCGATGACGCCTGAAACCAGCTTTCGGCCTGTGTGATGACCTCAGGCGGATAGTCGCCGCGAGCCGCGTCGCGTCCGATCATGAAAATTTCAAGCGCCGCCATTTTTGGCGCGGAGAACCGCAGGCAGCTGCCGCCACGCGCGACCGGAGCCGCCAGATCCGTCCGGGTCCAGTCCAGCAAGGGCATGAAATTGTAGCAGATCGTATGCAGCCCCTCGGCCGCCAGATTGGCCATCGACTGCCTGTAATTCGCAAACAGCGCGCTCAGGTCGCCCTCGTTGCGCTTGATCCGCTCATGGATCGGCAGGCTTTCGACGACCACCCAGTCAAAACCCGCCGACTTGATCTCGGCTTTCCGCGCTGCGATCGCTTCCCGGCTCCAGATCTCGCCATAGGGCACCTCGTGCAAGGCGGTGACAATGCCCGTGGCCCCGGTCTGGGCCACTTCCCCGAGTGAAATCTTGTCGAGCGGTCCGTACCAGCGCCAGCTTTCTCTCACAGCATGCCCTCGATCGCTTTGCGCGCCCCAAGAGCTGTGACATGTCCATAGACTTCGGTGACCGGCGCGGCCAACTGGGCCGAGAGGCGCGCGCTGAAAACCTCCCGCACTCCAAGCAAGCCGGCAACCTTCTGCTCGGTCGCTCCGGCCGCATCAGACAGCGCACGCAGCTTGTCCGCCAGCGGATCCTTAACCTCGATCGGCTGCCCCTTTTCGTCAACGCCACCGACATAGCGCATCCATCCCGCGACAGCGAGCATCAGTCCCGGACACTCGCGCCCGGCGGCCAGGTTGTCGGTGATCGTTGCCAGGATCCGCTGCGGCAATTTCTGGCTGCCATCCATGGCGATCTGCCAAGTGCGATGACGGATGGAAGGATTGGAATAGCGCTCGAACAGCGCATCCGCATAGGCCTCAAGGTCAACACCTTCGGGCGCCGTGAAGGAGGGGATGATCTCATCCCGCCACAGCCGCTTGACGTAGCCGGCGAAAACCGGGTCGGCCACGGTTTCGGCAATTGTCTCATGGCCCCCGAGATAGCCCAGATAGGCAAGCGAGGAATGGGTGCCGTTGAGCATCCGGAGCTTCATGTTCTCATAGGGCGTGACGTCGGCAACCATTTCGGCGCCCGCGGCGGCAAGGTCCGGCCGCGCCTCCGCGCCATAGGCCGGGACGAAATCATCCTCGATCACCCATTGCCGGAAAGGTTCGCACAGCACCGGCGCTTCATCCCGGTAGCCGATCTTCTGCGCCAGCCGGTCGATATCTTCGGGTTTCGTCGCCGGTGTAATCCGGTCGACCATCGTCGAGGGAAACCGGCCGTCCGATGCAATCCAGTCGGCAAGCGCCGGATCAAGCCTGCCTGCCAGATCCAGCACCGCCCGGCGAACCAGCCTGCCGTTCTCGGGAAGATTGTCACAGGTCAGCACGGTAAACGGCGGATGCCCCGCATCCCGGCGCCGCTCAAGCGCGCGCACCAGAAAGCCCGGAGCCGATCGCGGCAACGCCGCCTCCAGATCATGAATGATGTCGGGGTGATCGAAGTTCAGAGCGCCCGTGGCCGGGTCATGGCAATATCCCTTCTCGGTCACCGTCAGGGTCACGATCCGGATTGCCGGATCGGACATGGCGTTGAGCACGGCTTCCGGATCTTCCGGCGCGACGAGAACATCCTGAACGATCTCGACCTTGCGGAAGGTTTCGCCGCCATCGGGGTTTTGCGCCACCACCGTGTAGACGAAATCCTGCGGCGCAAGCCTGTCCCGCGTTCCCGGGCTCTGCAGGCTGACGCCGATGATGCCCCAGTCACCGCCGGAAATCCGGACGGCATCTTCCACATACACCGCGCCGAAGGCCCGGTAAAAGGCACCGAGACCGAGATGCACGATCCCGGCATCCGGCCTTGCTGCCCCGGACCGGGCAAGCCTTTTTTCGTCAGCGGGCAAGCCAGCCTCCATCGACATTGAGGATTGCGCCATGGATGTATTTTGCGGCCGGCGAGGCCAGGAACACGGCCGTTTCGCCGATATCTTGCGGCTCACCCCAGCGCCCGGCGGGGATCCGTTCGAGGATCGCCTTGTTGCGGGCCTCGTCCTTGATCAGGTCGGCGGTGTTGTTGGTGGCGATATAGCCCGGCGCGATGGCATTGACGTTGATGCCCTTTGCCGCCCACTCGTTTGCCAGCAGCTTGGTGATGCCGGCCACGCCGTGCTTGGAGGCCGTGTAAGATGGAACCCGGATCCCGCCCTGCATCGACAGCAGCGAGGCTATGTTGACGATGGATCCGGCACCGCCCCGTTCGAGAATCGCCTTCCCGAAAGCCTGACAGGTAAAAAACACTGCCTTCAGGTTCACATCCAGCACATCGTCCCAGTCGCTTTCGGTAAAGTCGACGGCGTCGTTGCGCCGGATAATGCCGGCATTGTTGACCAGAATATCGATGGCATCGTCCGCGAAGACGTCACGCGCGGCCATCGGATCGGCAAAATCGAGGATAAGTTCGCGCGCATCGGCGATCTGGCTGACGGTCTCACCGCAGGATTGGCGCCCTGCGCAGACGACGCGTGCCCCTGCCCGGCCCATGGCCAGTGCAATCGCCTGACCGATGCCCGTATTGGCACCGGTCACCAGCGCGGTCTTGCCGGCGAGCGAAAATGGGCTCACCGCAGATCTCCCATCGCCACCATGTCCATGTCGGTGAAATCCACATTGTCGCCGGCCATCGCCCAGCAGAATGTATAAGCGCCGGTGCCTGCGCCGCAATGGATCGACCAGGGCGGCGAGATCACCGCTTCCTCGTTGGCCATCACGAGGTGACGGGTTTCATCCGGCTGGCCCATGATGTGGAACACTCGCTGTTCCGGCCCGAGCTCGAAATAGAGATAGGCTTCCATCCGCCTGTCATGCAGGTGCGCGGGCATCGTGTTCCACACCGAGCCCGAAGCAAACTGGGTGTAGCCCATCAACAGCTGGCAGCTGTCGGCGACTTCCGGGTGCAGGAACTGCAGGATGACGCGCTCGTTCGATGTCTCGGCAGAGCCCATTTCCACCCGCCGCGCATCCTCGATGCGGATCAGCTTGCTCGGGCAGCTCCGGTGCGCCGGCGCCGACAGAATGTAGAACTTCCCTGGCCCGGAAAATGTCACCGGACCGGAGCCCATGCCGAGATAGAGCACATCGCCCTTGTTAACGGTGTAATCGGTCCCGCCGGCAGAGACCGTGCCACTGTCGCCGATGTTGAGGATACCCATCTCGCGCCGGTCGAGGATCGAGGGGGTGCCGCATTCCTTGACTTGGTCCAGCGTCAGCTTGCCCGTGCCCGGCACCGCTCCGCCCAGAATCAACCGGTCGTAATGGGTGTAGACGAGCCTTATTTCGCCGTCGGCAAAAATCCCGCTGGCATGGAAATGCGAACGCAGTCCCGCGGTGTCGAGGCCTTTGGCGGTGGCCGGGTCGATTGCGTGACGTGTTTCAACGGTCAGCATGAAAAGTCTCCCTTCAAGGGTTGGGCGTCAGAAAATCATCGCGCCGAGGCGCAAACGTGTCGATCAGGGTTCCCGGCTCAAGGCACTTGCAGCCGTGCACCGCATTGGACGGAATGACGAAACTGTCTCCCGGCGACACTTCGAAACTTTCGCCATCAACCGAGAACACGAAGCGTCCGGATTCGACGTATGTCGACTGAACATGTGGATGGTTGTGCAGCTTGCCTTCGGCGCCTTCGGCCTGAAACCGGAAGGCTACAACCATCAGCTCCGGGCTGTCGCTCAGGACCTGCCGTTTGACGCCGGGATCGGCCTGGACTTCGGGAAAATGTCTGATCATGGGAACCTCAACGAAACAGGGATGGGAGCCAGAGTGACAGCGACGGGATGTAGGTGACGAGCAGCAGCGTGAAGACCGCGGCCCCGTAGAACGGCCAGATCGTCCGGATCGCGTCCCAGACCGAAATCCGACCCACCGCGCAACCGACAAACAGAACAGTCCCGACCGGAGGCGTGCACAGCCCGATACCCAGATTGAGCACCAGGATGACGCCGAAATGCACAGGGTCGACGCCGAACGCCGTTGCCACCGGCAGGAAGATCGGCGTGGTGATCACGATCAGCGGCGACATGTCCATGAAGGTGCCGAGCATCAGCAGAACCAGGTTGATCATCAGCAGGATGATGATCGGATTGTTCGAAACCGCCTTCATCAGTTCCACCAGCTCGGCCGGAATGCGCAGGAAAGCGAGCAGCCAGCCGAAGGATGCCGCGCAACCGATCACCAGAAGCACCATGGCGGTGGTGCGAACGGCAGCCTTTGTCGCCTCGACAAAGCTCGACCATTTCATGGTGCGGTAGGCGAGTGTCGTCACAAGCAGCGCATAGACCGCCGCAATGCAGGAGCTCTCGGACGCGGTGAAGATGCCGGACCGAACACCGCCGAAGATGATGACGATCAGCAGAATGCCGGGAATGGCGTTGAAGAAGATCGCGCCGAGCATGGCCCAGCCGGGAAATGTCTCGGTCGGATATCCGGCCTTCCTGGCCACAAACCAGGCAGTGATCATCAAGGAGACCGCGAGCAGAAGGCCGGGGATGATGCCGGCTGTGAAGAGATCCGCAATCGACAGCCGGCCACCGGCCGAAATCGAGTAGATGATCATGTTGTGTGACGGCGGCAGCATCAGTGCGATGATCGAGGACACCACGGTCACGTTGACGCCATACTCGACGCTGTAGCCCTTTTCCCGCATCTGCGGGATCATCAGGCCACCAATCGCGGTTGCATCGGCTGCGGCCGAGCCGGAGATGCCGCCAAACAGCACCGAAGCGGTGATATTGACCTGCCCCAGGCCGCCGCGCATGTGCCCGACCATGGCCCCGGCAAGCGCCACAAGCCGCCGCGCAATGTCCCCGCGCACCATCAGTTCCCCGGCAAAGATGAAGAACGGGATCGCCATCAGCGCGAATACCGAGACCCCGGAATTCAGTTGCTGGAACACCACCACCGGCGGCAGGCCGATATAGAGAACGGTCGCAAATGACGCCACGCCAAGGCAGAAGGCCACCGGTGTACCGATCAGGAGCAGGAACACAAATGTTCCGAAGAGAACCCAGACTTCCATTTTTTAATCTTCCAAGGGATCGGTTTCGCCGAAACGGGCGGTGGGCATTCCGGCAGCCCTGCGCGCGAGCCGCTCCAGCGAGAAAAGGATGACCAGCACGCCGCCGCCGACAATCGGCAGGAAGTCGTAGGCACCGGAGATCCCCAGCGAAGGCAGCTTCACGTCCCAGGCCGACAGCGCCAGCTGGGAGCCGAACCAGAGCATCCCGGTCCCGAAGCCGACCACCACCAGGTCGGAGATGCTGTAAAGCCAGAGCTTTGCCTTCTCCGGCAGGAAATAGAGCAGGACATCGAAGCTCAGATGATAGCCTTCCCGGATGCCCACGGCGGCGCCCAGAAAGATGAACCAGCCCATCAGGATGACAGCCGCAGGTTCACTCCAGACCAGTGAATCGTTGAAGATGTAGCGGGCAATGACCTGGGCCGTGATGAAGACGGTCATCAGGATGAGCCCCGCGGCCGCCAGCCAGAGCGCAAGGCGCGCGACATGGCGCAAGGCCCACGCGACGGATTTCATTATGTCCTGCACCTTAACCCCCGGAAGCAAGCGACCATGGCGGACAATCCGCCATGGTCTTCAAGATCAGATCAGTCGGTTGCGCGGATACGGGCAACCAGATCCTTCAGCTTGTCGGAGGTCACGTGCTTTTCATAGACGCTGTCCATTGCTGCCATGAACGGCTCCTTGTCGATCTCGTTGATGACTTCGACACCCGCTGCACGCACTTTTTCCTCGGATGCCTTTTCACGGGCCACCCACATGTCGCGCATGACCGGGACGGAGTCCTTGGCGGCCTGGCGGACAGCGGCCTGATCCTCGGCCGAAAGCTTGTCCCAGGATGCCTTCGACATGACCAGTACTTCCGGCACGATCAGGTGCTCGTCCAGCGTATAGTAGCCTGCGACCTCGTAGTGGCCCGAGGACTCAAACGACGGCCAGTTGTTCTCGGCGCCGTCGATGACGCCGGTCTGGATGGCCGAGTAGACTTCACCATAGGGCAACGGCGTCGCATTGGCGCCAAGCGCGGACATCATGTCGACGAAGATGTCGGACTGCATGACGCGGACCTTCATGCCCTCGAGGTCTTCGATCGACTTGATCGGCTTGACCTTGTTGTAGAAGCTGCGCGAGCCGCCATCGTAAAATGCCAGACCGACATAGCCATGCGGTTCGAATGCCTTGAGGATGTCCTCGCCGATCGGGCCGTCCATGACCCGGTGCATGTGATCAACGCCCTTGAAGACGTAAGGCAGCGAGACGACCTTGGTTTCCTCGACGAGGTTGTTGAACGGACCCATCGAGACACGGTTGAGATCGATCACGCCGAACTTGGTCTGCTCGATCGTGTCCTTTTCCTGGCCGAGCTGCGCGGAATGGAACACCTCGACGCAGATGCGGCCATCGGTGCGCTCTTCCAGAAGCTTGCCCATGTGCTTGACGGCTTCAACCGTCGGATAGCCGTCCGGATGGGTGTCGGATGATTTCAGTGTGGTTTCACAGGCTGTGGCGGTCATCGCCATGGCTGCGGTTGCCAGCAGGGCGCCGGTCAGGGTTTTCATCAGTTTCATGGTCATTCTCCTCCCAGAAATGGCTCTCAGAGCCGATAAGCTTGCTTGGCAAGCCGATATGCAAGGTCATTGGCGACCTCATAAGCATCCCCCTCCGAAAGCCGCCCGGTGGCGACCAGCGTTGCGAGAAATCCACAATCCACCCGCCGCGCCACATCGTGCCGGGCCGGGATGGAACAGAATGCGCGGGTGTCGTCGTTGAAACCCACAGTGTTGTAGAAGCCGGCGGTTTCCGTCGTCATTTCGCGGAAACGGCGCATGCCTTCGGGGCTGTCGTAAAACCACCAGGCCGGGCCAAGCTTCAAAGCCGGATAGGCGCCCGCCAGCGGCGCCAGTTCACGCGCATAGCTGGTCTCGTCCAGCGTAAAGACGATGATCGTGAGATCCTTCTCAAGCCCGACCGCATCCAGGAGCGGCTTGAGCGCGCGGACATAATCGGTCCGGGTCGGAATATCGAACCCCTTGTCGCGCCCGAACGCCGACATGATCGGGTCGGAATGATTGCGGTAGCTGCCCGGATGGATCTGCAGCACCAGACCATCTTCAAGGCTCATGCGCGCCATTTCGGTGAGCATGTGCCCGCGGAAGGCATCGGCCTCGTCGGCGGTGCAGGCGCCCTTGAGCGCCGTGGCAAACAGCGCAGCCGCCTCACCGGTCGACAGGTTCTCGGTGCGCGCCGTCGGATGGCCGTGATCCGATGAGGTCGCACCGAACTCCTTGAAATAGGTCCGCCGCACGCGGTGGGCCTGCAGATAGCCCTCCCAGGTCGAGGTATCTTCGCCGGTCAACTGGCCGAGCTGCGCGACATTTTCGGCAAAACCATCGAACTCCGGATCGACGACCGCATCCGGACGGTAGGCTGTCACGACCTTGCCGTTCCAGCCGCTGTCGCGGATCATCCGGTGCCAGCGCAGATCATCGAGCGGGCTTTCGGTGGTGGCGATCGCCTCGATGTTGAACCGCTCGAACAGCGCCCGCGGTAGGAATTCCGGCTTCGTCAGGCACTCGGCAATGTGATCATAGGTCTCGTCTGCCGTCGCAGCGGACACCGGCGTGGTCATGCCGAACACGTCCTCAAAGGCATGATCCAGCCACAGCCGTGAGGGCGTGCCGCGAAACACATGATAGTTCTCGGCAAACAGCCGCCAGATCTTGCGGCCATCGGTTTCGGTCGGCCCGCCATCAGCCCGCGGCACCCCGAGACTCTCGAGGCTGATGCCCTGCGAGAACAGCATGCGGAAGACGTAATGGTCAGGCGTGATGAACAGTTGCGCGGGGTCGGAAAACGGCTGATTTTCTGCATACCAGCGCGGATCGGTATGGCCGTGGGGAGAGATGATCGGCTTATCAGCAACTGTCTGATAGAGTTCCCGCGCGATTCCGCGCGTCTGCGGATCTACTGGAAACAACCTGTCAGGGATCAACATTGTCACCCTAATCCTCCCACACGGCCCACTTAGGACGAGGCCTTTCAATCAATCTAGTAATGTAATATGCTAGTATGCACATCAAGTCAACGGAGTGAACGCATGTCCGTACCGTCCCCCTTGCGGGCCCTGGAACCTTTGAACCGACCCTCCGTGGCTGACACCGTATTCGACACCCTGCACAACCAGATCCTGCTGCTTCAGCTGCCGCCCGGGACCAAGATGTCGGAGGTCGAGGTGGCCAAGGCTTTCGGCGTCTCGCGGCAGCCGGTCAGGGACGCCTTCTACCGTCTGTCCAAGCTCGGCTTCCTGTCGATCCGGCCGCAGCGGGCGACACTGGTGTCGCAGATTTCCTCCACCGGCGTTCTCCAGGCCCGGTTCGTACGAAACGCGCTTGAGGCCGAAACCGTCCGCACCGCCTCGCGCGTGCTGAAAACGGAAGATTTCGATGCCCTGGACGAGGTTATCGAGCAGCAGCGCAAGGCAGTGAAGGACAAGGATTCGGTCAGTTTTCACGGACTGGACGACCAGTTTCACAAGGAGATCTGCGAACGTGCCGGTCTCGGTTTCACCTGGGACATCATTCGTGAAAACAAGGCACACATGGACCGGGTGCGGTTTTTGTCGCTGTCATTTGCCTCTCAGGACGCTTTCAACGACCACGTTGAAGTCATGGCCGCGATGCGGGCGCGAGACGAGGAACGCGCCATGCACCACATGCGGATTCACCTTTCGCGGATCAAGGAGCAGATCGTCCGGATCCGCGCAGATCACGGCCGTTACTTCGACAGCGAGACCGACACATGAAGCAGACATTTCTTTCGATCGGCGAGTGCATGGTCGAAATGGCGCCCACAGCTCAGGGCGATTACCACCTCGGCTATGCCGGCGATACGTTCAACACGGCCTGGTATGCCCGCCAGCTCTTCGGTCAGGACTGGGATATTGCCTACCTCACGGCCGTCGGCGAAGACGTGATATCCGACCAGATGGTCGGCTTCATCGAAAGTGCCGGCATCAACACCCGCTTTATCCAGCATCTGAAAGGCTGCACCGTCGGCCTTTACCTGATCCAGCTCGAAAACGGCGAACGCAGTTTTGCCTATTGGCGATCGGATTCCGCCGCACGCAGGCTGGCCAACGACCCTCACCGGTTGGAGGCCGCCTTCGCCTCTGCCGGCTTGATCTACTTTTCAGGAATCACGCTTGCAATTCTGTCCCAGTGCGGTCGGTCGACGCTGTTTGAGGCCATCGCTGCCGCGCGGCAAAATGGCGCCAGGGTGGTTTTCGACCCAAACCTGCGGCCACGGCTCTGGAACAGCTCCGACACGATGCGGCAAACCATCATGACCGCAGCAGCACACAGTGACATCGTGTTGCCGTCCTATGAAGACGAGGCAATTTACTTCGGCGATCGGTCGCCCGATGACACCGCACGTCGCTACGCCGGCGCCGGCGTCAAAACGGTTGTCGTCAAGAACGCAGGGGATGAAGCCGTATGCTTGTCTGGCGGCGAGTTCATCCGCTACACCCCGGCACGGGTCGATGACGTCGTTGACACCACGGCCGCGGGCGACAGCTTCAACGCGGGCTTTCTTGCCACCTATCTCGACACTGCAGATCTGAATGCCGCGATGGCCGCCGGCGCGACGCTGGCTGCCCGCGTAATCTCGGAACGCGGCGCATTGATCAAACTGTAAGGCTCATGCTCTGACGAGCGCTGTTCAGAGAAGCTTGTTGGATATCCTTTCGAAGCCGTCGGTGATCACCTGCTCCATCGCGGCCGAGGCCGCTTCACCGTCCTTGCGCTCGATCGCCTCCACAATCAGCCTGTGCTTGTTGGCCGTGGCGACATGCCTGCCGGTTTCGCCATAGGGCGAGCTCATCTTGAAGCTCGTCACCAGTGCGGCCTCGATCAGATTGCCGACCGAGAGCATGAACGGATTGCCCGATGCGGCATGCAGGGCGAGGTGGAATTTCAGATCGGCATGGGCAAAGCTCTCGTCGGAATCGGCCTTGCTCATCGCCTCGGCGTGGGCGTAAAGCCCCTCGATCTCATCCTTGCTGGCGCGCTGCGACGCCAGCCGCGCGGCAAAGGGTTCGATGGCAAAGCGCATGTCGGTCAGGTGCTTGAGAAATGTGACATCGACACCCGTCTCGATATGCCAGACCAGTACATCGGCATCGAACAGGTTCCAGTTCGCCCGCTCGGTAATCCGGGTCCCGATCCGGGCCTTGGGCACGATCATGCCCTTCGCCGTCAGCGTCTTCATCGCCTCGCGCAGCACGGTACGCGAGACATCGAATTTTTCCACCAGCTCCGCGTCCCCCGGCAGCAGCGACCCGCTCGGATAAAGCCCGCTCACGATCTCCTTGCCAAGTTCGTTGACAACAAACGAGTGCTGGCTGCGGTTGGCGCGTTCGGAAAAGCTGGTATTGAGCAAATCTTCTCTCCCCGGCCGTCTATCCTCCGGCCATCCGTCGCTTGCCTGTCGTCCAGACCAGCCCCTTCTGCAGCACGATGAAAGCGAACAGAAGCATACCGATCAGGATCTTGGTCCACCAGCTCGACAATGTGCCGTCGAAGATGATGTAGGTTTGAATAAGACCCATTATCAGAACACCGATCAATGTTCCTGCGACAAATCCGCTTCCGCCTGTGAGCAATGTGCCGCCGATCACCACCGCGGCGATGGCATCGAGCTCCACACCCACCGTTGCCAGCGAATAGCCTGCCGATGTGTAGATCGAAAACACGATTCCGGCCAGTCCGGCGAGAAAGCCCGACAGGGCATAAATGCCGATTGTGGTCCGTCCCACCGGAACCCCCATCAGCCGCGCGGTCTGGACGCCCCCGCCGACCGCATAGACATTGGTGCCGAAGCGGGTGCGATGCGCCAGCATGATCCCGGCGACGAAGACAATCAGCATCATTCCACCGATCAGCGTCAGCCTGCCCTTGCCGGGCATGAGCCAGTAGCTGCGCTGCAGAACCTCGTAGAACTCGTGCGTGATCGGCACCGAATCGATCGACAGCACATAGGCCATGCCGCGCGCCAGGAACATGCCTGCCAGCGTGACGATGAAGGGCGGCATCTCGAGGAAGTGGATGACCCCGCCCATGGCCGCGCCAAACAGCGTGGTCAGCGTCAGCAACAGCGCGAACACCACAACCGGATGCAGCCCCGTGTCGCGCAGCATCACCGCAATGAAGACACCCGAAAAAGCTATCACCGACCCGACCGACAGGTCGATGCCGCCGGATATGATGACGAAGGTCATGCCCACCGCGACAATGCCAAGAAAGGCGTTGTCGGTCAAAAGATTGCCGATCACCCGTGTCGACAGCATCGCCGGATATTGCGCGTAACAGATTGCATAGGCCACGAGGAAGATGACAAGCGTTGCCAGCAGCGGCAGAAGACGAGCATTCATTGGTTCACCGCCTGTTTCTCGGTTTCCGCCGTGTTTGCTGGCGCCGGTGACAGGAAGATCACCATGGTCCTGATCGTCGGCGATTGCAGAACAAGGATGATCAGGATGATCACCGCCTTGATGATCAGGTTGAACTCGGGCGGAAAGCCCGACAACAGGATGCCTGTGTTGACCGCCTGAATGATCAGCGCCCCGATCAGCGAGGCAATCAGCGAGAACCGCCCGCCCAAGAGCGACGTGCCGCCGATCACCACCGCGAGGATGGCATCAAGCTCGAGCCACAGCCCGGCATTGTTGGCATCCGCTCCCCGAATATCGGCCGCGGCGATGACCCCGGCAAGTGCGGCGCACAGGCCCGATGCCATGTAGACCGCAATCAGCAGCACCCGCGTGTTGACGCCGGCTAGCGTGCTGGCGCGCAGATTGATGCCGATCGCCTCGATCAGCATTCCGAGCGCCGACCGGCGGACAATCAGCGTCACCAGCGCCCCGGTCACGATCGCGATGATGATCGGCGTCGGAACCGTAAACAGCGATCCCGAGCCGAAGAAAATCAGGCCTTCATGATTGAAGGTCAGGATCGCGCCTTCGGTGATCAATTGCGCAATGCCGCGCCCCGCCACCATCAGGATCAGCGTCGCCACGATGGGCTGAATACCGAGAACCGCCACCAGCAGCCCGTTCCATAATCCGCAGGCAAGACCCGCAGCCAGCGCCACCATCAAGGTCACGCCAAGACCATAGCCCTCGGTAATGCCCCAGGCCGCCATCGCCCCGCAGATCGCCATCACCGCCCCGACGGAGAGATCGATGCCGCCCGTGGCGATCACCAGCGTCATGCCGATTGCCAGCAAGGCCACCGGTGCGCCACGGTTGAGAATGTCGATCGGGCTGCCATAAAGCCGTCCATTGGCAATGGAAATCTCGAAGAAGCCCGGAAACATGATCGAGATCAGCCCGACAACCACCGCCAGCGTCACCAGTTGCGGCAGAATCCTGCGCGAAAACAGCTTGAGCCCGGTCAATGGACGGCCTCCCTTTCCGGCGCCGCGATGGCGCGAACCATGTTGTCGGTGGTGATCTCATCGCCAGCCAGCTCGGCCACATGCTGCCGGTCGCGCACGACGATGACCCGGTGACTGTAGGCAACAAGCTCATCAAGCTCGGATGAAATCACCAAGAGCGACATGCCCTGCGCGCAAAGCTCCTCGATCAGCCGGATGATCTCGGCATGAGCGCCGACATCGATGCCGCGTGTCGGCTCGTCGAGAATAAGAAACGACGGATTGGTCACCAGCCAGCGCGCCAGCACGACCTTCTGCTGATTGCCGCCCGACAGCAGCCCAACCGGCTTCTCCGCGTCCGGTGTGCGGATGTCGAGCTTGCGGATGTAGTCATTCGCCATCGCCTTCTGCTCCCGGTCGGGAATGCGCCGCATCCAACCAATCCGCGCCTGCAGTGCCAAAGCAATATTCTCGCGCACGGTGAGATCGGCGATCACACCATCGGTCTTTCGGTCTTCGGGACAGAAGCCGAACCCGGCCTTGATCGCCTGGCGCGAGTTCGTCAGCGACAGGACCGTCCCGTCCTGCCGGGCCTCGCCGCTGTCATGCTGGGCCACGCCGAACAGCACCTCGGCGGTTTCGGTTCGCCCTGACCCCAGGAGTCCCGCGACACCAACCACTTCGCCGGCATGAATGGCAAGATCAAACGGCTCGATGCTGCCTTTGCGGCCAAAGCCGGTGAAGCTCAACCGTGGCCCACCGGCAGAGGCATGGTGCTTGCCGTGCGAGCGCACCTCCTGCTCCAGTTCACGCCCCAGCATCATGTTGATGAGCTTGACCCGATCTATCTCGGCCGTCACTTCGGTGCCCACCAGCTGCCCGTTGCGCAACACGGTCAGACGGTCGGAGATCTCGAAGATCTGGTCGAGGAAATGCGAAATGAACACGATGCCCAGCCCGCGCTGTTTGAGCGAGCGAACCACATCAAACAGCATCTTTACTTCATGCGAATCAAGGCTTGCCGTGGGTTCATCGAGAATGAGCACCTTGCCCGACAGCGTCACTGCCCGGGCAATCGCAATCACCTGCTGAACCGCCACCGAATAGCTGTCGAGATTGCGCGTCACGTCAATGTCGAGACCATATTGTGACAGCACCTGGCGCGCGTCGGCATTCATGCGGCGCCCGGATATCATCCCGAACCGCGTCGGTTGATGCCCCAGCGACAGGTTTTCCGCAACGCTCAGATTGGGCAACAGATTGACTTCCTGGTAGACCGTGCCGATGCCATAGGCTTGCGCGTCGAGCGTTCCCTTCGGATCGATGCTCGCGCCCTCAAGCAGAATATCCCCGCCATCGCGCCGGTAGGCGCCGGTCAGACATTTGATCAGCGTTGATTTTCCCGCCCCGTTCTCCCCGAGAAGCGCATGCACTTCACCGGCCTCAAGCGAAAAATCGACCCCGTCGAGGGCAATGGTGCCCGGAAAGATCTTGCGCACACCCCGCGCACGAAGAAGCGGCTGGCTGACATCGCTTTGCGGCATCCGGGCCTCCCGATTTGAATAATGTCTCATCCCCGTGTGCAGACTATGCCACGGCAGGTCCAAAGCCAAAAAGGCGGCCGGAGACGGTCCCCGGCCACCTTTGACTGATCGATCTCAGTAGCCGAGATCTTTCTTCTGCTCGTACACGGCCTGCGGATCGTCGGCCTGGGTGTAGAGCTTGGACTCTGTCTGGATGAATTTCGGCGGCATGGTGCCGTCCTTCATGTAGGCGGCCAGGGCATCAAAGGCCGGGCCGGCCATGTTCGGCGTCAGTTCCACCGTTGCGTTGGCTTCGCCCGCTGCCATCGCCTGGAAGATATCCGGAACGGCATCGATCGAGACAACCAGGATGTCTTCACCCGGCTTCAGTCCGGCTTCCTTGATCGCCTGGATCGCACCGACGGCCATGTCGTCATTATGGGCGTAGAGCGCACAGATGTTCTTGCCGCCGTCCTCGGCCTTGAGGAAGCTTTCCATCACTTCCTTGCCCTTGGTGCGGGTGAAGTCACCGGTCTGGCTGCGGATCAGCTTGACATTTGCATGTCCCTCGATCGCCTGCTCGAAGCCGTTCTTGCGGTCGATTGCCGGCGATGAGCCCGTGGTGCCCTGCAGCTCGACCACGTTGCAATCCTTGCCGCCGAGCGCATCCACCAGCCACTGGCCGGCAACGCTGCCCTCATGCACAAGATCGGACCCGACGGCGGTCAGATAGAGATCATCGGATGAATCCACCATGCGGTCGAGCAGGATCACCGGAATTTCGGCTTCCTTGGCTTCCTCCAGCACCGAATCCCAGCCGGTTGCGACCACCGGTGCGATCAGGATGGCATCAACGCCCTGGGCGATGAACGACCGCAGCGCCTTGATCTGGTTTTCCTGCTTCTGCTGCGCATCGGCGAACTTCAGATCGATGCCGCGCTCCTCGGCCTGCTGCAGCGTCAGCGTGGTCTCGGCCGCCCGCCAACCGGACTCCGATCCGATCTGCGAAAAACCGACGGTCTGCGCCAGAGCGCTCGACGACATCATAAGCATGGACGCGAGTAGACCCGCCCCAACTAGAGCTTTCTTCGAAATCATATTTTCCTCCCAAAATCAGGGCTCCTGCCCGATTTCTAAAAAATCATACTATATTATTTTTGTAAACATCCATTCTGGGCCAACCACGCATGGCCTCGGATCTTCGCGTGGATGGGGGCCGACGCGTTGCCGTAGTCACACGCCATAACACCCGCGCATCGAGGAGACGCACAGCGCATAAGGCTTTGAAAGAATATATTTTATGTCAGGCAGAAGCGGCGCGCGATTTCATGCCGATCAACGTAGCCAGTGCCGTGTTCAGCGGCGCAGCCAGCTTCAGCGCAGCCGCCTGCCGGGCAACCTCGCCGCACAGTGCCTCGATTTCCGTTTCGCGGCCCGCTTCCAGATCCTGCAGCATCGATGGCTTGTGCGCGGTGTGCTCGGCCAAGGCGACATCCAGATGCTGATAGACCGCGTCCCGCTCGACAGCCAGTCCCTTGGCCTGCGCCACGGCAATGACCTCATCCGCGATCGCCCGCACCAGCCCCTTCCCCTGAGGGTCGGCTGATATCGCAGCAACCCGCGCGCCAATCAGTCCACAGGTCGCGTTCATGGCGCAGTTGAACGCCGCCTTCTGCCAGATCTGCGCCTCGGCATCGGCCGAATACTTGAACCCCACCGGTGCCAGCACTTTTGCGATGGCTTTGGCCTCAGCGTCCTGCGAGTCCAGCATCGGCTTGAACACGGTCCAGCTTTGCGCCGCCGACGAGACATGGCCCGGCCCGAGATAGCCGCCCGGGATCATCGTTGATCCCATCAGGATCTGCGCCTCGGGAACCCGCCGCGCCACCCGCTCGGCATTGCCCAGCCCGTTCTGGATGGTGAGCACCCGCGCGCCCGCGTCTATGACCGGCTGCACGGCGCCAAGTGCCGCATCGGTGTGAAAGATTTTGGTCAGCAGGATGATCAGATCGATATCGCCTGGACATTGCTCCGGCCGCATGGCCGGGATCGCGATCCGCCGGGCTCCTTCCGGCGTGTCGAGCTGCAGACCCGATCTGTTGATCGCATCAATATGGGCCTGGTTCACATCAAGCAGGCACACATCAATGCCCTGCTCGGCCATCAACCCGCCAATCACCGACCCCAGTGCCCCGGCACCCAATATAGCGATCTTCATACAATTTTCCCTTCGAACCCGATTGCCTGGAAATCCATAACCTGACTGTTCAGGTCCTGACCAGCGCCAGCGGCAAGTCTGCCGGGCGTTCTGCCCCGACTTGCGCCATCATGTTTTCAAGTTCCTCGCGGAAAATGCGCACGCAAAGCTGCACGCCGTCCTTGCCACCTGCGGCAAGCGCCTAAACAAACGGCCGCCCAATCCGGGAGCGGTCTTGGCGACACAACAGCTGCAGATGGCGGGAAGCCTTGATTCCCGGCCATCTGCTTTTCGGATGTTACTTCAGTTCGGTCACGGTCAGTTTGCCCTTCACCCGGTCGGCGACGAATTCGATGTCGTCACCAGGCTTCATCTTCTCCAGCATGGCCGGATCGGCGGTGCGGAACACCATGGTCATGGCGGGCATGTCGAGACTGGTCAGTTCCTCATGAATAATGGTGACCTTGCCCGCCTTCATGTCGACCTTTTTGACCTTGCCCTTGGTGTACTCGGCGGCAAGAGCTGCCGAACTGCCGGCGGCGGCGATCATGGCAGCAATCATGAGTGTCGTGAGTTTTCGCATTTGTTTCACCTCTGTTTGTAACGGAAATTGTTCGGTTGATCAGTGGCCTGTGACCGTGAGCATCCCCTTCATGCCGGAATCGTAGTGGCCGGGGATGAGGCAGGCGAATTCGAATGGTCCGGCATTGGCGAATTTCCAGATGACCTCACCGTCCATGCCCGGATCGAGACGCACGGAATTGGGGTCGTCGTGCTCCATTTCGGGCATGCGCTCCATCAGGCCCTTGTGCTCCATCACGCCTTCATGATCATCAAGCACGAACTCATGCTCCAGTTCGCCCTTGTTCATCACCATGAAACGGATGGTCTCGCCCTTCTCGACGTTGATTTCCCTGGGTTCGAAGACCATTTCGCCGTCGTCGGTTTCCTTCATGATCACTTCGATCGTCCGGCTGACTTCTGATGCCTTGCCGGGGTTGCCGACAGCCATCATGCTGTCATGGCCACCGGAATGGGTTCCAGCGGCGCCGGCCAGCGCAGTCATCGTCAAAAAGGATGCGGATGCTATCAGGAGAGTTCTCATGGGTGTTGTTCCTTTCATGAACACTTCGGATTGAAGGATTAGCCGTTGCTGCCGGATTTTACCGGCGCTGGGGTGATGGTTGTTGCGGCATCGGTGGCCTTGGCGAATTCCGGCAACTCGCCGGTCCACTCATAGGCCTGGGTTCCGGGCGGATTTTCGTACCAGCCGGGATCGCTGTAATCGCCGGCAGAGATGCCTTCACGGACCTTGACGACGGAGAACATGCCGCCCATTTCAAGCGGGCCGTAAGGCCCCCAGCCGGTCATCATCGGAACCGTGTTGTCGGGCAGCTCCATCGACATTTCGCCCATGTCTGCCATGCCCGCGGTTCCCATCGGCATGTATTCGGGCTGCACCACCCGGATCTTCCTGGTCACCTTGGACTTGTCGACACCGATGAAGGTGGGCACGTCATGGCCCATGGCGTTCATGGTGTGGTGGGACTTGTGGCAATGGATGGCCCAGTCGCCCAGATGCACGGCGTCGAATTCATAGGCCCGCATGGCCCCCACCGGGATATCGATCGACACTTCCGGCCAACGCGCTTCCGGCCGCACCCAGCCGCCATCGGTGCAAGTGACTTCGAAATCATAACCATGCATGTGGATCGGGTGGTTGGTCATGGTCAGGTTGCCAACCCGCACCCGCACGCGATCATTCCTCGACACAACCAGCGGATCGATATCGGGGAAGATCCGGCTGTTCCATGTCCACAGGTTGAAGTCGGTCATGGTCATGATCTTGGGCACGTAGGAGCCCGGATCGATGTCGAAGGCGTTGAGCATGATCAGGAAGTCGCGATCGACCGGCATGAAGGCCGGATCCTTCGGGTGGACGATGAAGAAACCCATCATTCCCATCGCCATCTGCACCATCTCGTCGGCATGCGGGTGGTACATGAAGGTCCCCGACTTCACGAGATCGAACTCATAGATGTAGGTCTTGCCGGGCGGAATTGCCGGATGGGAAAGGCCGCCAACGCCGTCCATACCCGACGGCAGGATCAGCCCGTGCCAATGCACCGAAGTATGCTCGGGCAGCTTGTTGGTGACGTAGATCCGAACCCGGTCGCCTTCCACGGCTTCGATGGTCGGGCCGGTGGATTGGCCGTTGTAACCCCACAGATAGGCGATCATGCCGTCTGCCAGTTCACGCTCCACCGGTTCGGCGACAAGGTGGAACTCCTTGACCCCGTTGTTCATACGGAACGGCAAGGTCCAGCCGTTGAGCGTGACAACCGGATTGTAGCCTGGACCTGTCGAAGGCATCAGTGGGGCCTGGGTCAGCGGGCTCTCCATCAGAGCCGCGTCAGGCAGTCCCATATTGGTTGTTTTCGACCAGGCGGTCGAGGAGACAAGGGCCGCTCCCGCAGCACCCGCACTGAGCAATTGACGTCTGTTCATCATGGTCTTTTCCTTTCCGGAAAGTTAGTGGCCGCCGCCGCTGCCATCGCCAACGGATGGTGCTGCAGCTGAGCTGCCTGCTCCGGTTCCGCCGCCATAGATCGCTGCTGAAAGGTTGACATCGGCCAGCCAGAACGCGCGTTTGGCATTGATCGCCAGCATCAGGGTTCCGATCTTGGCGCGGGTGTCGGCGAGGAGTTCGAATGTGTTGGAAATCATGCCGTTGTAGGTCAGCAGCGATTCCGCCTCGATCGTGGTGCGCAAGGGAACCACGGCGTTGAGATAGTGCCGTGCGATCTCGTGGGTCGAACTGTAGGCGGTATGCGCAGACCGCGCCTCGGAGCGAATGTTGACTGCTTTTTCCGCCAGTTGGTTGGCCGCCTGCATGTAGGCAAGTTCAGCCTTGCGCAGTCGCGGTTTGCCGCTGTCGAAGATCGGGATCACGAATTCCAGTTCGAGCTGCGGCGTAACCACTGTTTTCCGGCTCTTGCTTTCTTCCAGATTGCCGCCGTCAATCTCGTATTCGGTCTCGATCTCACGCTCGGCTTCAACCCCCGAGATGATCTCTAGATCCGTGACAAAGCGCGTGGCTTCGGTGAGCCCATAGCTCTTGGCGACGGCTTCGAGTTCCAGCCTGGCAACACGAAGGTCGACGCGGTTTTCAAGCGCCTCCTGCTCAATCCGGTTCTTCCTGATTATCCCGCGCGGCAGCCGTGGCAGCTTGTCGGGGACGTAGTAATCGACCTCGCTGCCCCATAGTCCCATGAGCCGGGTCAGCTCTTCCTTGGCCAGCCGCGCTGCCAGCCGGGCTTCGGCCATTTGGCCGGTCAGTTCGGCATAGAAGGCATGTTCTCTGGCCTGACCGCCCTTTGGAAGCGCTCCACTTTCGCCGAGCTTCTGAGCAAGCTCGGAGGCTGCATCCGCCGCCACCCTGGCCTGATTGAGATAGGCGACCGTTTCGAATGCCGAAACAGCATTGACCCATGCGCGGCGCGTGTCGTTGGCAACCTTGAGCGTGGCATCGACCGCCCGCATCTGAGCCTGACGGAAGCGTGTATCGGCGATGTCGACACGTGCCCGCCGCGTTGCGAGCGACAGGATGTTGGCCGCGATCATGCCTTCGATGGCGCGATAGGCCCCGAGCTCCGGTGCGCCGATGCCGAGCAGACCGATGGATACCTTCGGGTTTTCCGGCAGGCTTTGCTGCCAGGCCTCTGCTGCGGTCATGCCGATATCGGCATAAGCCGCCTGCAGGCCCTTGTTGTTGAGAAGCGCCACCTGAACAGCGGTATCGGCATTGATGGTTTTCTTGTGCACCAGGCCATGGACGCGTTCAGAAACCGCCTTTGCCTGATGCTTGTTTTGAAGCCAGACTGCTTCCTTGCCCTTGGTGCCGATGGAGACGGAAGCTGCGACAGGGCCAAAACCGGCTTCTCTGGCGGAATATCCGGCGAGTTCCTGGTCGCTGACGCAGCCCGCGAGAAACAGGGTCGCGGAAGACACGACAGCGATAGCGGCTGACCTGCGGAACACGCTCATGAGCCATCTCCCCCGCCGGGAGCCTGGCTGTCATTCTGCTGCCGCCAGGGTTTTGGTTCCACGGCCACACGATGGGTGTAGCCGTCAAGAACCGTGTGATGATGGGTACTGCGAATGCCGATCGCCGGGTCGGCGGGCGAATTGTCCGGCATGAATTCAGCCGGCCTGCCCGCAGCCGTGCAAGCGGCAAGCGCCAGCGGCATTCCAGCCGCAAAGAGAAAACGAAACATGATTGTCCTACTGCGATAGAAGTGCGATCAGCCGAAAAACCGGCCACGGTGCCCGATAACGGGCGCAGTTGCACTTCAGGCGCGGGGAGGACGTTCAGGCAAAGCCATGGCCGTGACGACAAAGCCCGGCAGGGGCGTGATCACGAAACTGTCGGGAATGAAAACAGCCTCCCTCAGCGGCTCAACCGAGCACAGCGCAGAGGAACAGGAGATCGGGCAGCACTGGTCGGTCGTGTTGCCGTGATCTGTGTGCATCGGGTCCTGAACGGCACCAGAATGAGTAGCCCCAGCCTGATGGTGGTTCATCACCGAATGGTCAATGGACGATCCTTCGTCGACATGATGCGGTGTGCTGTTAACCGCTGCCGATCCACCCATCGCCGCAGCGTGCACGGTTCCCGGCACGATACTCGCAAATACGAGCATCAACACCAGAAACACATGCCCGCGACCGGGTAGATGGCGATTGGATTTCTTCATCGTGAACAGTATTGTCCCAACAGGCCTTGCACGGCAAGCGCCGCGCCTTTCACAAACCGGTGAGCATACCCCTGAGATTGTTGTGCCGACCGGGATATCAACTCAGTACACCCCGTTGGCGCGCTGGAGCTCGCGAATGTAGAAAACGATGCTGTCGAGTTCGGGATCGGTAACTCCTTCAACCGGCGGCATGTTGCCAAAAGACCAATGATGCGCGCGCACCCCATTCTTTGCCGCCAGGTGAAATGAGGCGTCCCCATGATGGTTGGGTTCGTAGATCTTGTGGATCAAGGGCGGCGCGATGCCATCCTGTCCCGCCGCGTTAATACCGTGGCAAGAACTGCAGGATCGATTGAACAGCTTTTCGCCCTCTTGGGCGCCTGGCGACAGATCCGGCACCTGAACATTTGCCAGCGCGGCACCGGTCGCCACCGGAGCAGACGGCGCGAGCACGCGGTAAAGCAGCAATCCGGCCCCCAGCAGCGCGAGGGCAATCACGATGGAGCGCGTGTTCATGACCGGCTTCTCCCTGCGATCTCGTCGATGATCGGGCAGTCCGGCCGGTCATCACCGTGGCAATGATCGGCCAGCGTCTTGAGCGTGCTGCGCAGGGATTTGAGCTCCTTGAGCTTGCGGTCGATCTCCACGATCTTTTCCAGCGCCAGTGCCTTCACATCTGAACTGGCCCGCTCCTTGTCTTCATAGAGCGAAAGCAGAGAGCGGCATTCATCAATGGTGAAGCCGAGGCTTCTGGAGCGTTGAATGAAGGCCAGGCGGTGAACATCGTTGCCGTCATAATCGCGATAGCCATTGGTTGCGCGGGCCGGCTTGATGAGGCCGATATCCTCATAATAACGGATGGTCTTGGCCGGAAGGCTGGTTGCGTCAGCTGCTTCACCGATGTTCATGTCTGCCTCCCTGACTTAATGCCACATTCCGATCTGGCTCTCTCATAAGACTTCCACCTGCTGGAAGGTCAAGCGTCAAGCTTGACCGACCTGAGACGCAGCGCGTTGGAGATGACGGACACCGACGACAGGCTCATGGCCGCGGCCGCAATCATCGGTGACAACAGCGTTCCGGTGATCGGATAGAGCAACCCCGCGGCAATCGGCACGCCGACGCTGTTGTAGGCGAAGGCGAAGAACAGGTTCTGCTTGATGTTGCGCAATGTGGCCTCGGAGAGCTTGCGCGCCCGCAGGATTCCGCCAAGATCGCCCTTGAGCAGGGTGACGCCGGCACTTTCGACGGCCACATCGGCCCCCGTCCCCATGGCGATGCCAACTTCCGCCGCAGCAAGAGCAGGCGCATCATTGACGCCATCTCCGGCCATGGCAACCTTGTGGCCGGCCCTGTGCAGCTCGTCCACCAGTGCCTTCTTGTCCTCTGGCAGGACTCCGGCACGGACTTCGTCGATGCCCAGCTGATCGGCCACCGCGCGGGCCGTCGTTTCGTTGTCGCCCGTCGCCATGATGATCTTGAGCCCGGCCTCATGCAGCGCCCGGATGGCGTCACCAGTGCTGGCCTTGATCGGGTCTGCGACAGCGATGAGACCCGCAAGTCTGCCATCGACGGCGACATACATCGCGGTCTTGCCGTCCGAGCGAAGCGCATGGGCCTGCTCGTCGGCAGCGGCGCAGTCGACACCGGCAAACTCCATCATGGCCGCATTTCCAAGCGCCAGTTTCCTGTCATCTGATCGTCCCGACACGCCTTTTCCGGTAACCGCCTCGAAGTCCGACACCGGTTTCGCCTCGATCCCGCGTCCGGAAATCCCTTCGACGATGGCTTCGGCCAGCGGGTGTTCCGATCCGGATTCAAGACCCCGGACAAGCGCCAGCATGTCGGTTTCAGCAATTTCCCCGAAGGTCACGACATCGGTCAGGGTCGGCTTGCCTTCGGTCAGCGTCCCTGTCTTGTCGACGACCAGAACATCGACCCTTGCCATCCGTTCGAGCGACTCGGCGTCCTTGATCAGAACGCCTGCCTGCGCGCCACGGCCGGTGGCCGTCATGATCGACATCGGCGTGGCCAATCCCAGCGCACAGGGGCAGGCGATGATGAGAACCGAAACCGCCGAGACAATGGCAAACACGAAGGCCGGATCGGGACCGATCAGCATCCAGATCACGAACGCCAGGACAGCAACGATAACCACCGCCGGAACGAAATAGGAGGCAACCCGGTCTGCGAGCCCCTGGATGGGGGCGCGGGATCTCTGCGCCGATGACACCATGGCAACGATCCGCGCCAGCATGGTCTCGTCACCGACCTTCTCGGCCTCAACGATCAGCGATCCGTTCTTGTTCAGGGTGCCGCCGGTGACATGATCGCCTTCGGCCTTCTCCACCGCAAGCGGCTCGCCGGTGAGCATGCTTTCATCAACCGAACTGTGGCCCTCAACAACGATTGCATCCACCGGGATGGCTTCGCCAGGACGAACCCGCAGCCGGTCTCCGCCAACAATGTTTTCCAGCGGCGCATCATACTCCTGGCCATCCGGCAGGATGCGGCGGGCGGTCTTGGGCGCCAGATCAAGCAGTGCGCGGATCGCATCACCGGTGCGTTCGCGGGCTCTCAGTTCAAGCACCTGGCCGACAAACACCAGCGCGATGATCACCACGGCCGCCTCGAAATAAACCGGCATGTGGCCGCCGGCCATCTGCAGCCCGGCTGGAAACAAATGCGGCAGAAAGGTCGCGACAGTGGAATAGAGATAGGCCGCGCCAACGCCGATCATGATCAGCGTCCACATGTTCAGGTTCCAGGTCTTGATCGAGGTCCAGCCGCGGTGAAAGAACGGCCGCGCCGCCCAGACGACGACGGGTGTTGCCAGGGCAAATTCCAGATACAGGGCAAGCGTTTCGCCAAGCCACTGGCGGACCGGAAGTCCCAGCATCGGCGCCATTGTCAAGATCAGCAGCGGAATGGCAGCGCCGGCGCTGACCCAGAGCCTGCGGGTGAAATCCACCAGCTCATGGTTGGGACCATCGGCCACGCCATCCATCGGCTCCAGCGCCATGCCGCAGATCGGGCAGGTTCCCGGGCCTTCCTGCACGATCTCGGGATCCATCGGGCAAGTGTACATGGCGTTTTTCGGAGCAGTTTTCTTCTTTCTGGCCTTGTTGCCCGAGAGATAGAACCAGGGATCGCGCTCGAACTTGTCGTGGCAACCGGTCGAGCAGAAATGAAACGCGTCGCCCTTGTACTCAAGCGTTGGCTTGCCCTTGTCGAGCGCGACATCCATGCCGCAGACGGGGTCCTTGACCTTGCCATCGCGCGGTACGGTGGCCGCCTCGAACAGCGCGTTGGTGTCGACTTTCGGCTCCTCGCCGTGATCTTCCGGATGCGAGTGATTGCAGTGTTGATGATGGTCCATGATGCCGATCCTTGCTGACTTCAGGCGACCCTAATTCTTCCAGTCACTGGAAGGTCAAGCGATGTTTTTCAAGTTTTTCCGACCTCGGATGGAACCCTCCAGCACGGGAAGGTCGTTTAGTCCACATCAAGATATATGGAGAATGGAATGGCATATTCACGATTTCTGGCGATGATTGCGACATCCACGATCATCATGTACGGCCTGATGTACCTCAACACCTGGGACTCCAGCCATGTGTGGTTCAGCCAGACCAGGATGTGGATGGCGCTGTATATGGGCGCAGCAATGGCAGTGGTCATGCTCGCCTTCATGCTCTCGATGTACACCAACAGGAAAGCCAACATTGCGATCCTGGTCGGATCGGTGATCGCCTTCAGCGCGGGCCTGTACCTGGTACGGAGCCAGGATACGGTTGGCGACGTGGCCTGGATGAAGGCGATGATCCCGCATCATTCGATCGCCATCATGACAAGCACGCGCGCCAATATTTCCGACCCGCGGGTGCGCGACCTGGCGGACGAGATCATCGAGGCCCAGAAGCGCGAGATCGCCGAAATGGAAGCCCTGATCGCCGATCTGAACGGCGGCCCGCCCGCCACACCGGAAATTGACGGCCAATAACACCGGGCTTTGCGGGCATGCAGCAAGTTGCCGCTCGTCGGCCATTCGCGCAAGCCGCACCTTTCCCCGGTCAGGCTGTTTCAACCACTGTCCTGAAAGTCAGGGAAATCCTGCGCGCCCTTTCGACCTTGGCTCCATCGGCCGGTCGCTCAGGCGCGCGGGAATTTCGTGGGTCCATTGGTAGCGCGCGGGCCCCGTCATGGCGAGCACTGACCGCGGCTCGAGAAGGACGGGCAGCTTCTCTCCGCTCTGCTTTTGTCGGAACACCATCTCGCAGGGCGACAACAGGCTCAGCGACACGATGCGCTCACCAAAGCACGGGACACAATCAATATGCGCACGGATTCCCTGCCCGGGCAGATATTCATTTGCAATCACCTGGTCCGGAAACCCGCCCAGAACTCCCGCCGACACCAGCCGGCCTGAGACGGCGCGGAGCCATTCGGGAAGGGGCCCCAGACAGGCATCCGGGCTGACCGCCCGCGCCCTGTAGTCGTAGCGGTACCCGAAATGCTGCACCCGGCGCTTGAGCTCCGCGCTCCATGCGCCCTTGTCCAGGTGCCGGACGAGCACAGCCTCCTCGTCCGGCGAAATGAACGAGGCCACATAGACCGCACCGGGCGGCAAGCCCTTGCAACTGACGTCCAACCCGAACCCATCCCCGACCCGCCCGGTACTTCAATCGACACACAGATCCCAAACACGTCGCCAATGCCGGCACCGCAGGAGCCATTATCTTTCGTTTTCACGAAAGCCCCCTTGCCAAAGGCACAGCCTTAATGCTGGGCGCAGAACCCACCTTAAGACCAGCATGGCCCCAACGGCTGGCTGTAGTTTGTCACCCGGTTCTGCCAGAAAGCGGGAATAGGTGGGTTTAACCGGGAAATGCTTGTAAAACTTGTGAATACAGGGGTTTGAGGACGTAATTCTCAGTCAAACTGTAGGTGGGAACTTGTCGCTCGGTTGTTCCAAGGGGGCACTAGCGTTCGGCCGGGAGGATGGTCGGGGCGGGATTTCGAGGTCCCTTCGAAACAGCTTTGAGGGCGGCTTGAAATGCCGCGCAACACAATCAATACAACAATAACCCGACTTTCAAAGCCCTAGTTTTCACAGGCTACTTCAATTCAAACGATGGCGAACTCCAAATCAAACTAGGAAGTCACTTTGAAATTCAGCATTCAACATCAGAAATGATCTAAAAAGTCCTGAAAACCACAGGTGAGCGTTTCCCAGTATGCAAAATCGCAGCTCATTAATCGGCCTCAAAACTCAGAAGCCCCCACACGCTCCAGAGCATATTTGGGCTTCCGATCGCTTCGTTACATTCTCTCCGGAAAACTGCGAGGAATGAGCGCTTTCAACCCATTGCAGCTGTGCAGTCGGCCCAGCCGCGCTTCCGCTATGTATATGCGCCAAGAGCACGCTTTGCCAGCACACCAGCTCGTGCCATTCGGATCCAAACCGTTCAAGTGGATTCCATTAGTTGATAAAAATCTAAAGTATACCTCTGATGCTTTTGTTAGCAGCCTTTTTCATTTTCCTGATATAGCCCCCTAATCTTAAGCGCACAAAAACTATGGGATTACGCCCTGGAGCAGAATTTTAAAGCTCAATATTTTGAGCGCGCAGCATCTTTTGTGTATTTCGGTGCCATTTATGCTGCGCGCTCTTGAATAAACGAGGACCTCGACACCTTTTTATGTGCTCACCCTCCCTGCTAGTTGATCATGAATTGTGAATAGCCGTTGTGCAATCTCATCCTTGTCTTCGAAGAATTGATGGGGATTATGGCGACAAATGTGGAGCCTCCCTACAGCGGATGCGAGATCATATATTTGGGCTCGAACTTGGGAATTAGACGATTGGTTCTTGCTGTGGAACATTGTGTATCTCCTTGATAGCCTGTTTACGCACTTAATGTGCATCCAATGCGCATCGAATGCAAGGGAAAAAAATTGATGTCCGCTTTCGCTTTCGTCAGGTTTTGAATTTATTTCCTCATATATCTGCAAAGCCAAAATTTATAGAAATTTTGATGAATTTTCATCGAAAAATTGTCACTTTGGCAAAGCCAAATTCAAATCTTTTTATTTTTGCTCAGAGGCTTTTCGAGCTGAAAGTACGCTAGAGGCATTGTTCTGTGTTGAACGTAGATCCTGCTTTAAAGCCAATTTTCGTTGACTCTGCAATTTTCTATGCGCATTGTGTGCGACACAATGGGGCACTGAATACTCGATGGATACGCATATTATGCGCTTCAGTACAGAATTCTCAACATTAGCTCATATTCACCAGACGAGGCAGAGCTATTTTGTTGGGCGGCAGAATTCGCTTGATTACTGGGGCGAGTATCTACCGATCTTGGATCAGTCCGAATCTTTCCCATTGACGAAATTTCAACAAACTTGCGAGAAGCTCGATTCAGGTGCATTTAATGCGCCATGAATGCGTTGCGATGCGACACATTGGAAAGAAGGAGACAACAATGGCAGATAGAACGGACCAGACAGACGGCAAGTTCATGAGGAGAAACATTACCTTGCCTAAAAGCGCAGTCGAGCGGCTTAAGCAATTGCGAAGTCGCACCGAAGCTGTATCCGATTCTCAAGTTATCCGAGACGCGCTAAAGGTCTATGCCGATTACATCCAGAATGCGGCAGAGACTGAATCCGATCCCGTTGACTGATCCAGGAATAGGAGTGCATACGATGGCCGATGAAACCTACAACATTAAACTGTCTGGGGAAGCGCTCGCGGAGATAAAACGTCGCGCCGACGCCGAGGGCATATCAGTTAATGAATATATAAAGCGTGCCGTTGGGTTGCGGGCCTTTTTTGCTGATGAATTGAAATCGCCCGACAAGGACATCCTATTGCGCAACAAGCGGAACCAACAGTACCAAGTTTTGGACGTTTTGGACGGCACAGATGGTTGACCATCTTGAAGGAAATGGCGAGCCACCAGAAAATGAATCTGGTGGCTCAACGATTTCTTCCATCTCAACTTATGTGCCGAAACATAATGTAGAGATTCAGAAAAACAGAACCCGCCAGTTTCTCGCTTTTGCTCTGCTTGGGCTCTTTGCAGCTGAAATTTTCGCAATCATCCTATTGGCCTTCTTTTCCCCAGATCAGATTGACAAGCACGTCCAACTGCTCGCGTATATTGTAACGCCGACAATTACCCTGCTGGGGAATGTTTCGGCATATTATTTTGGGTCGCGAACAGCAGAAAATGAAGTTACATAGTAACAATCGAATTATGCACGACCAACGAGATTGAATTTATCGAAGAACCCTTTAAGTTGCTTTTCATGCAAAATAGGGGGGCTCTTGATGAGTGAAAATCAATTCGAATTGAGAACGTCGCGAAAACTTCGTGAGTTTCTCTCCAACAGGGTAAAATACTACCAGGAAAATCCTGTATCAGAACACGAATATGTCATACTTTTGCAAGAGCTTACGCAAGCCGAAATAATGTTCGTTGAGCAGGAAGCAAGAGTCTTTGACATTGATGTCGACTCATACTTAAATGCACTACTAGAAATGTACGAGTACTATGTCGAAATTACGTAATTTTACCTTAAAGTAGATTGCCTTTTGATAGACTTTAGAAAAACTTCAGTTTTTAATTCTTCGATATTAATATTGTTTTTATACAATCTTGACAAACAATCATCTAATTCTTCGGAATTTTTACATAGCCATATGATGGCGTAGTCCCAATCTCCGGTAACTCTGTATACATGAGAAGCCTCTACGTACGAAGACAATAAAATACCAAGCTCTTCTGTTGCTGCTTGATTTTTTTCCTTTATAAAAGTTATCGCAGAAAGTGTATATCCTACCTTGGAGAAATTAATATCTATAGTAAATCTATTAATAAAATTCTCTTCCGTCAGAGACGAAATTCTTTTGCTTAACGTTGGCTCAGATATTCCCAAATCATTAGCCATTACTTTTCTGGAATCGTTTGAATTTATCTGAAGCCGTTTCAATATCCTTAAGTCTAAATCATCCATTCCAATCAATCCCTTCACCCAAGTATGGCGCGCATCATAATTGGGGCTAAACATATCTACTTTCAACGGAAATATCACGCCTTATTGCTTCCCAAAATATTACGGCCGTCATCTTGCCTAGCGCCCCCGGATTGGTCCGCCGGCCCAGACCACCTTGGCGTGAACGGTGATGCGCTCGTCGGCGAATTCGCGGGTGACCTTTTCCTGTTCGTATAGATCGTTGTCGGAGCGGATCAGGATGTGGCCGTCGGCTGTGACCTGGAGACGTTTGACAAGGAGGGAGCCGTCGATGGAGATGACGAAGACGCCGCCGTCTTTGATTGCCGAGCGGTCGACCGAGATATTTAGGAGCAGGAGGTCGCCGTCGGCGATGGTGGGGTCCATGGTGTCGCCGCTTGCTTCCATGATGCCGGGTCTTGCGCCTTCGGGCAGGTAGCGCGACAGCCAGGCGCGCGGGACGCTCAGATAGGGTTCATTGTCCGATGACAGGGTGAGCGGGCCATCGGGGGCTGATGGCTTGAAGCTGCAGCGTGGGATGGCGACCTGGTCCGTTGATCCCGCCTGAGCCGCGGGGCTGGCGCCTGGGGTCCCCTCGCCTGTGATCAGCCAGTTGATGTCGGCCCCGCATATGGTTCTCACCCGTCGCAGGAAGTCATAGCTGGGTTCGCGCTCGCCGCGGAGATAGTTCCCAAGGGTTCTGCTGGAAACGCCGATTTCTTGCGCGAATTGTTCGAGGGTCTGGTCCTTGCCCACCAAAGACTGGATTCGCTCGCCGACGCCCGGCGCGGTTTGCCTTGTTCTTGCCATTAGTAATCGGAACGTTTGGGGTTTACAAAAACTTCAAATGTTCCTATTCTCCCCACGTTCGCAGAATCCAGTTGTCCAGATTGGAGGGCCAAACCCCTCCAATTTTAGAGTCGGAGCACACTATGCCCGCGACAGACGACAGAGTCGATCAGCTCGTTAAAGAGCAATCCCGCATCAAAGCCAAGCTGCTTGAGGCCGGGCTAACCCTTGCCGAGATCGACCGCATTTACCAGCTCTCGAACGGCACCGCCAGAAACACCATGCGCGAGCCGAACGCCAGAGGTGAGCGTGCGATCGCCGCTGCTCTCGGCACAAGACCACATCTTCTGTGGCCGACCCGCTACAGGCCCTCCGGTCAGCGGCGATCGCCCCAGAATTGGACACGGGTTCCGACGCTTGAGCAACGCCGAAACGAACAGGCGGCCTAGACATGGACCGGGCCTCTTTTCTCTCTCGCCTCGACGCCAACCGGCCGGTCCCGGTCGTCCTGATCTTGCTTATCGGATCGCTGGTTACCGGACTGGCGCTTGGCGTATTCGCCCTCTTGTTTTCCGTAGGAGCGACATCATGAACCGCTTAAGTGAAGACGAACTCCACGATCTCGCGTTCCGGGTGTGCCTGGCATCGGTCAAGCAAGCCTTTCCGCACATCCCCCTCGCAGTCATCATTGATCCCCCGCGCGGTCATTTCGAGGCATCCTTTGCGCGGCAGATCGTCGTCCACTTGATCATCGCCCGCTTCGGCATTCCAAAACGCCGTGCGGGCAAAGTCGTCAATCGAAAAAGATGGTCGATTGGCCGAGCGATGGAGATCGTCGACAGGCGCCTCGAGGAAGTCGAGTTCGAACAGCAGTACCGAATTATTGCGGAACGCGCCGATCACTTGTTCCGGGACGAGCTGCGGGGGGCCGCGTGATGGCGATCTCCAAGTCCATTCCTCTTGAAAGCATTCTCGTGCCTGATCGGCTTCGTGTGGTCGACGAGGACCATGCACAGGCAATCAGCAAGTCGATCGCCGAACATGGGCTTATGAACCCGGTGACGATCCGGCAGACACCCAATGGCGCGCGCACCTACACACTCGTGGCGGGGGCGCACCGACTGCGCGGGATCGAGCTTTTGCAGAGGGACAAGGTCGATGCCATCGTGGTCAAGGCAGACGCCAATGAGGCAGTGCTGCTGGAAATCGCGGAGAACCTGTTTCGCAATGATCTCTCGGTCATGGACCGTGCGGTATTCGTGCAGACCTATCGCGATGTCTGGGAGAAGACGCGGGGACCTATCAACCCAAAAGGCGGACGTCCGAAAAACAGGGACAACCTGTCCCCGTTTTCCGTCTCTCCGCTGGACGCGGTCGCCCAGCAAGCCGCAAGCGGCTTCTCCGCTGCCTGTGCAGACCGACTCGGCGTGTCCCCCAAGGCGATCATGCGCCTGAACCGCATTGCTCAGAACCTGCCGTGCGAAGTTCGCTTGGCCATCAGCGGAACGCCGATCGCCGACAACCAGAGCCAGCTGCTCAAGTTGGCAAGGCTCGACCCGGAAAGGCGCGCCAAGGCGCACATCGCGATCCGCGAAGCCAAGGGCGACTTCGGGGTGGCGCTCAACCTGCTGGACCCGCCTGCCAGAAGGCCCGATCCGGAACTGAAGATCCTGTCGCGGCTGATCGACGCCTGGGAGCGCGCCAAGCCCGCGACCCGCAAGAAATTCCTCACCCATGCCCGTCTCGCGGCCACAGCGAAAGGCGGCCGGTCGTGAGTGACCACCATCCCGACCAGCTGGGCCTGTTCGATACCCGTATCTATCCCGAGCGGATCGAAGCCGGGTCCGTCGATCTCGACCGCTTCCGCTCGGAGATCAAACGGGCGATGTCGCGCGCCATCCGCGAGAGTGGTTATGACCGGCAGACCATCGCGCTTCGTATGGCGCAATATCTGGGCCTGCCGAACCTGTCGAAGACTACGCTCGACGCCTATACGGCCGAGAGCAAGGACAGCCATGACATCAGCCTGCTCAGGTTCTCGGCCTTCGTTCATGCGACCGGCGCCAAATGGCTGTTTGATCTGGTGGTCGCCAAGGCCGGAATGACCGTGCTTGAAGGCTCGGAAGCCAAGCTCGCCGAGATCGCCCGGCTTGACCAGGAGCGGCGCTTGATCAATGCGGAGCTGAGAAAACTGCGCGCCCGTCCGGTGAAACCTAAGGACTGGAGGCGGCGCTCGTGAGGCAGTTCTTCAGCCCGAAGGAAATCGCCGATGCCGCCGGTGTGAGCGAGCGGGCGATCAACCAGATGGCCAGGAAATCGCATTGGCGGCACCAGGACCAGAAAGCCCGCAAGCGGGACGGCCGCGGCGGCGGCTGGGAGTACCATATCTCGCTGTTTCCGCAGGCAGCCCAGGCCCGGTTGATGGTGATCCATGGTGCGCCAGCCAATGCCAACCGGAACAAGCTTGCGGACGCCAGAGCTAAGCTCTGGGCCAGATATGAAGGCCTTTCCAAAGACCGTAAAGCCGCCTGCGAAGCGCGTTTGGAGGTCATGGCCGAAGTGGCGCTGCTGATCACCGGCGGGTTGAGCGAAACGGCGGCGATCGCCATAGCGGCGGAGACCCATCAATTCAGCCCGCGCGCGGTGCGCAATTGGCGCGGACGCATTGCCGGTCACGAGCGGCAGGACTGGCTCGCGGCGCTCGCTGACCAGTATCAATCCACCTCAAGCTTTGCCGAGTGCGATCCGAATGCCTGGGCGGCGCTGAAGAGCGATTTCCTGCGGCCCGAGCGCCCGGCATTCTCTGCCTGCTATCGCCGCATGAAGGCTGCGGCGGGCGAGCAAGGCTGGTCACCGATCCCGGCGGAGCGGGCGCTGCGGCGGCGGCTCGAAGCGGAGGTGCCAAAACCGGTTCAAACCGCCGCAAGGCAGAAGCGCGATCAGGTCAAAAACCTCTACCCGGCCCAGCGCCGCGACCGTTCGATGCTGCATGCCATGGAAGCCGTCAACATGGACGGTCACAAGCTCGATGTATTCGTGATGCTGCCCGGAAAGAAAATGCCGACGCGCGTCATCCTGCTGGCGCTGCAGGATCTCTATTCGGGCAAGATCGTTGCCTGGCGTCTGGCGCCAACGGAAAACAAGGACACCGTTCGCCTGGTCATCGGCGACATGGTCACCAATCACGGCATTCCCGACAAGTGCCTGCTCGACAATGGCCGGGCCTTCGCCTCCAAGTGGATCTCCGGGGGCTCGCCCAACCGCTACCGGTTCAAGATCCGGGACGAAGACCCTCTGGGCCTGTTCACCACGCTCGGAGTCGAGATCATCTGGGCAATGCCCTATTCCGGCCAATCCAAGCCGATCGAACGGGCCTTCCGGGATCTGGCCGAGGATATCGCCAAGCATCCATTCTGCGCTGGCGCCTATACAGGCAACACACCCGACGCCAAGCCCGAGAACTACGCCTCGCGCGCCATCCCCTTTGCCGAGTTTGTCCCGCACGTCGCGAGGATGATCGCCGAACACAATGCGCGGCCAGGCCGCAAGGCCGGCACCGCCAAGGGCCGGTCATTTGACGAGACCTTCTTGGTATCGCTTGAGGATCCAGCAACGCTCATTCGCTGGCCTACGGAAAACCAGCGCGCGCTCTGGCTTCTGGCCGGCGAGCGCATCAAGACCAGAAAAGGCTCCGGCGAGATCGAGATCTTCGGCAACCGCTACTGGAACGCGGCGCTCAATGCCCATGCCGGAGACCATGTCACCGTCCGCTTCGATCCGGATCATCTGACCCAACCCATCCGGGTCTATGACGCCAGGGACAATCTCATCTGTGTCGCCGAGTGCATCGCCGACACCGGCTTCTTTGACACGAGCGCCGCACGCGAGCACGCAGCCAAGCGCAATCAGCTGACCAGGGCGATCCGCGAAAGCGCGCGGCTTCATACCGAACTGTCACCCGACGCGCTAGCGGAGATCTATGGAGTAGGCAAGGCCGCTCCCGTTCCCAAGCCAGAACCGCCGAAATTCAAACGCATCGCGGGTGGCGCTTTGCGGGCGGAACCGCAGGCCCAAACCGAATGGGACGAGCAGTCGGAGCAAGCGTTCTCGCGCGCCATGCGGATGCTTGAGGAAAACGTCGTCGATTTTCCCGCCAAAGGAGAAAAAACGGGCCGCTAAGTGCTGTGTGCGGACCCGAAAAACCAAGCAAGGACAGACCTAGATGAACGACACAGCAACCACAAGTCCGACACAGAACGCGGCATATTCGAACAGCCCGAACAGTGGCTGGGCGCTCCCGATAATCCAGCCCGATATCTCCGGGAACCGGCCAGGACGCGCCGAAGCGGATCTCAAGATCTGGAACATCCTGGTGACCCAAGTTGCCAAGATCGGCGAGATCAACGGCTGGAGCAAGTCGGATGTCGCAGGCCGCATCGACATGCCGACCGGCACTTTCAGCCAATGGTTTTCCGGCAAGTATGACGGCCGGCTCGACACGCAGAACGAGAAGGTCGAGCGCTGGATCGCCGCCGTTGAAGAGATGGCCGGACTGGCAGCAACCGTCCCGGCCAGCCCCGGCTTCATCCGCACACGCACGGCAGGCGAAATCACCGACACGCTGGTGTTCGCGCAGATGATGCCGGATTTCGTGACGATCACAGCGGCGGCGGGAACCGGAAAGACGGTCGCCTGCAGGCAGTTCTCGATCACCCGGCCCAATGTGTTCATGGTCACAATGAGCCCGCACACCAAGACCGTGCATGGCATGCTGGTCGAACTGGCGACCGCGCTCGACGTGACCCAGCACAATCCGGCCAAACTGGTCCGCGCCGTCGGCCGGCGGCTTCTCAACACGGGCGGTGGATCGCTGCTGATTGTCGACGAAGCGCAGAACCTGATCGACAGCGCTGTCGATCAGCTCAGGCACTTTGTCGATATCTATTCCTGCGGCGTGGCGCTGGTCGGCAACGAGGAAATCTACTCACGGTTTTCACGGCACACCGACGGGCCGTCCTATGCCCAGATCAAGCGCAGGATCGGCAAAAGGGTGCGGTTGGCAAAGCCGCGCGCCGAGGACATCAATGCGCTGTTGGATGCTTGGGCCATCACCGACCCCGACACCCGCAAGGTGCTGACCGGCATAGGCATGAAGGACGGCGCGCTCGGCCAGATCGACAAGACATTGAAGCTCGCCTCCATGACGGCTGCGGCCAATGGCAAGCCTGTCGACGCGGCCTCTGTCCGCGCCGCCTGGTCGAACCGCGATGTGGAGGGGATGTGAGATGGGCGCGGCGCTCTCAAGAACATCGCCAGTCAGCCGCGAGGTCGGCCTGATCGCCGAACTGCTCGCACAAAACCTTGGCGAGGACGGTCTTCATCTGCCCGGCGACAAGGCGACAGTCCTGCTCAAGCGGCTCGACCTGATCAAGCGGCAGATCGCAAGCCTTGAACACGAGCTCGGCACCTTCCGCGCGGTCGAACAGGCCAGCGGCGCAGCCGGTGTTCTCGATGATCTGTGCCTGGAAGTCCTCCAGGGCGGCGTTCTCGACAGCGCCCAGGGAGCACCTGTTGTCTATCCGGATTTCAGCAAGGGGAAACGGCGATGACGGTTTCGGTGCGCGGAGAGAGCGGCATGAACGCCACTGTCGCCAGGTCGCTCAAGGCAGACACGCCGCAGAAAGCCGTGCTCACCCATGTCGAGGCCGCCCGGATCCTGGTGAGCAGCCGCCATGCCGCGCTTGACCTGACCGTCGACCAGATCCGCGAGCTGGCGGCGGCGGTGTTGATCCTCGACCAACAGCTTGAGGACGCCAACCGCCGCATGGCCGCCATGATGCTGGCCGAGACAGGTCCGCCCGAGCCGGCCCCAGCCACCAAGCCTGGGATAGTTCACGTTCCGCTGGTGACGGGCGGAGATCCTAAACTCACCGAGGCTCTTGAGGCGCTTGTCAAGGCTCGGACGCAGCTTGAGCGCGACCGGTTCTCGAATGGCGAAAACGCCGCCCGCCAGAGTTTCGAAAAAACGGCGATCGCCGTCTGCAATCTCGTTTCACCCAAACAAAGGACATGATCATGAGCACGGCCGTCATTCTCGAAGAACGTCCCGAAGAAGGGATCACCCAAGTCAATGGAAAGCCCTACATGGCCGACGCCAAGGGCGCACTGGTACCGCTCGAAATGGTCAAGGCGGCGGACAAGCTCGAAGACGAGACGGTACGGAAGATCATGGGGTTTGCCAGCGATCTCTCGGCCCGGATCGCGCGGTTCCGGGGCCACACCATGACCGATATCGGCGAGTTCGACGCACTTCTCGAACAGGAATACGGCACCCGGAAGGGCGGCAAGAAGGGCAATCGCACCTACCAGAGTTTTGACGGGCTGATGAAGGTCGCGGTCGCTGTGGCCGACTTTGTCGATTTCGGGCCGCAATTGCAGGTTGCCAAGACCCTGATCGACGAATGCCTGAATGAATGGTCCGCCGACTCGCGTCCCGAGATCCGCGCCATCGTGACTCGCGCCTTCAACACCGACAAGCAAGGCCAGATCAACCGCTCGGAGATCTTCATGCTGCTCCGGCTTGAGATCGAGGACGAGCGCTGGCTTCGCGCCATGGAAGCAATCCGCGATGCGATGCGGGTGACCGGCTCGAAGGAGTATGTCCGCTTCTACGAACGCAAGCGCGTTCCCTGGCAGGCGGTCACCATCGATCTGGCGAAGGCGTAAGCCCATGCGCAAGACCGCGCCCAAACATGCCCCAACCGGGGTCATCGATCTTTTCAGGTGGCGCGCGGCCTCCGACATCCAAGCACGCCGCCGGGAACTTGCCCGGCGCATCCAGACCCTCAAGCCCAACGCCTGGCGGCGCGTCGAACTGCAGGCGGAATTGAGGCGGCTGACCACCGAGGCGTTGAGACTGGAGACAAGACAGTGACCGCTCTTGCCACCATCCACATTGGCCTGAAGCAGCTGGGCATTGCCGAGGATGATGCCCGCGATCTCTATGAACGGCTGACCGGCGAACGCAGTCTGCGCGCCATGCGACCAAGTCAACATCAGGCCTTGATTGATGAACTCAAGCGGCTGGGTTTCAAACCAGCATCGACGGAGTCGAGGCGGCGGCTTGACGGCAAGTATGCACCCAAGCTGCAAGCACTGTGGATTGCCGGATACAATCTCGGCCTGATCCGCAACCGGGACGACGCGGCACTGCTCGCCTTCGTAAAGCGCCAGACTGGCATCGATCACACCAGGTTCCTGCACTATTCCGACGACGCCTCGAAGGCGATCGAGGCGCTGAAGGCATGGCTGGCCCGCGATGGCGGCGTCGACTGGCGGACGTGGAAGGATTGGGAGCCAAGCAACGGCTGCCGGATCGCCATGGCACAATGCCTGATCCTCGATCCGGAACATGGCGCGCGCGATTTCTGGCCGACGGTGTGCGAAGCCGGCGGGATCAGCGCACCCAATCAGTTCAATTCGGAGCGCGACTGGCACAGGGTGATGAACGCGCTCGGCGCGCGCATTCGGGCACAACAGAGATGAGTATCCGCCCGCCGGCGCAGATTGCGGCCATCGTCGAGATCCTCGGCCAGGACGATGCTTTCGATTTTCTCTACGACTTTGGCGGCGCGCCGATCTATCTGGCGGGCAATCCCGGCGCGCGCAATCCGCTGGTCAAGCGCTTCGGGCGCGAGCGGGTGATCAGGCTCTCTGACGCGCTTGGCGGACCGGGCAATTTCTATGTCCCTGTGGCCAAGAGCTGGATGATGCGGGTGCTCGCCTCGCGCGGCCTTGGCCGCTTCGAGATTGCCAGACGGATGCGCGTCAGTCATGTTTCGGTGCGCCGCGTGATCGGCCGGCAGGACCATCTCCAGCTCAATCTGTTCGACGCCGACGAGCGCTGAGGTGAACAGCGTTTCATCGGGTTTTCCCATCTTGGCCATTGCATTGTCCGGACACAGATCGTGACCCCGGAGCAAGGCAATGCTCGACTATCATCCAAACCTGATCGTGTTCACCGGACAGCATGAAGGCATGGTGCTCAGGGCCTATCGCTGCCCGGCAGGTGTCATCACCATCGGCTTCGGCTTTACCTGGGGCTCGAAGGTCTTCAAGGACTGGTGGCTCAAACGGCATGGGCGCCAATTGCGCCTGGGCGACACGATCGCGGAAGGGGATGCCTTCTTCCTGCTCAAGGCGATCATTGACGCGGAATACTCCCAGCCGGTCAAAAAACACGCAGGCCACGCCACGCCGCATGCCAAGGCCGCGGCGATCGACATGCTGTTCAATTGCGGGCTTGGTGCTGCCAAATGGACCTGGTTCAAGGCGCTGGTGCGCGGCGACATCAAGGACGCGGCACGCCGATTGAAGGTGACCGCGACCACGGCCAGGGGCCGCCGCCTGCCGGGGCTGGTGCGCCGCCGCGCTGAAGCCTCAACCATCATGGAATTCAACCGCTGGCCGGTCTGGGTGAAGGCGCCGCGGACAACCGCGCCAAAGGAGATCGCGGTTGCCATGCCCGCCTGGCGGCTGGGCGAGGATGACTTCAAACAGGGTGTCGACTGGCTGATCAAGCTCGGCTATCTGGCAGAAGCTGAGCGTGAGGACATAAAGCAGGTCCGCTCGACCGTCCGGCGTTTTCAGGAGGCGCACCCGCAGCTCGACAATGACGGGGTGATGGGCCGCGCCACGCTCGACCAACTCCAGCGGGTGATCGACCTCAAGGCGAAATCCGCCAAGGGGGCTTCCGGTTCCGCCGCCGGTGCGGCCACAGGCGCGGCCGATCACGCCGCCGCCGTCTCCGGCTATGGCGATCTGGTGTTATACGGCAGCCTGGCGTTGCTCGTGGTTGGCGGGGTCTATCTCGCTTGGCGTTACCGCGACGAAGTACGGCTTGCCCTGAAGGGGTCAGGGACGCTTCGCAGGGGAGGCCTGGCATGAGCGGGCTCGCGGTCATCCTTGCCGGCATCGCCGCCGAGGTGGGCGCGCCGCTGATCAAGAAGATCCTTGCACCCAAGATCGGCTCTGCCGGCGGAGCGCTGGCCGAGACGGTGATCAAGAAAATTGCCGAAAAAGCCGGCGCGGAGCCTGCCGACCTGCCGGCGATCGACCGGCCAAGGCTCGAAACCGCGATCAAACAGGCCGAAGCGGAAGCGCCGGAGCTGATCGCCGTCTACGCGGCCGGGCTGGAAGGCCAGTTCGCGCTGCTGCAGGCCGAGACCAGGGAAGGCCTCTGGCAGTCCGCCTGGCGCTGGGGCTGGATGTATCTGCTCGCCGCCTTCTGGATCTGGCGCATCATTGTTCTGCCGGTCATCAACCGCGCCGCTGCGCAGCCGATCGAACCGATTGATCTCACCGTGCTGATGACGCTGACCAGCTGGTTCATCGGCCTCTATATGGGCGGCCATACGATCAAGGAGCTGGGCCGCAGCGTCGCGGAAGCCGTCAAGGGCCGGAAGGGTGGCCTGTGGTGAACGAGCTCAAGGAATGGCTGGGGCTTGCCGCGCTCGCCATCTCGGTCGGCGGCTTCATCTATGCCTGGATCACCTCGCGCTCGAAGGTCAATGAAGAGCACCTCAAGAGCGTCGATGCGACGCTGGCCAATCACGCGCTGCGCATCCAGGCGATCGAGGGCGAACTCAAGCATCTGCCGGCCAAGGATGACGTCAACGATCTAAAGCTGGCGCTGGCCGAACTCGGCGGCACGGTGGGCCGGCTGGACGAAAGCCTAAACGGGATTTCGCGGACGGTTCGAAGAGTCGAGGATTTCCTGATGAAGGAGGGCAAGTGAGATGGGCTATGAGGAACATCTGGCAGCCGACGCCCGGCTGGTGATCCTGCGCGAGCTTGCCGCCCAAACCGCCGGTCGTCTTAACGACACGATCCTGACCTCGGTGCTGGACAGTTTCGGCCATCGCCGCTCGCGCGAATGGGTGCGGACCCAGATCGCCAAACTGGAAGAACTTGGCGCGGTCACGATAGCCGAAGCCGGGACCATGCGCATCGCTGCGATCACCCGCGCCGGGCTCGATCATGTCGAGCGGCGCTCGGTCATCGATGGGGTCGCCCGCCCGTCGCCGGAGGCGTAAGATGGCTCGCAGGGCGCGGCGCGACAGCGGCAGGCACGCGCTTTCATCAATCGACCTGCTGCCTGAGGCGGCGACCAGCGACATCCTGTGGGCGATCAACGCGCTCGAAGAAGGCAAGCGCACCGACAGCGACATCCTGTTCGAGTTCAACGACCGGCTTGAGGTTATCGGCCATGGTCCGATCTCCAAATCAGCCTTTGGCCGCTATGCGCTGAAAAAACGCCTTGTGTTTGCCGACACCAGCGAATTCCGGATCATCTCGGCTGCATTCGCCAGGGAATACGGACCGGGCGACACCGACGAATTGACGCTGTTCCTGGTCCAGATGCTGATGACGGCGATCTACAAGTTCATCGCCTCACGGGACGCCAAGCCCAAGGAAATCATGGAAATGTCGAACGCGCTGCGCGCGCTGCTTAACGCACAGCGTTCAAGCGCCGACAACCGGGCGAAGCACGACGCGGCGACCCGGAAGAAAATGGATGAGGTGTTTGACGCTGCGGAAACAGCGCTCACCGAAAACAAAAGGCCCGATGGTGCGGCTGTGCTCAAGAGCATTCGCGAGGACGTTTACGGAATTTTCGAATCATGACGTCGCCGGCGGTTCCGCTCTATGGCTACCAGCGCAAATGGATGCTCGATCCGGCGCGCTTCAAAATAGGCATGTTCGCCCGCCAGACCGGCAAGACCTTCACCACGACGCTTGAGGTGGTCGACGATTGTTTTGCCGCAGCACTCGCCGGCCGGAGGCAGCGCTGGGTGATCCTGTCGCGCGGCGAACGCCAGGCGCGCGAGGCGATGAATGAGGGCGTCAAGCTGCATGCCAAGGCCTATGATCTGGCGATCGAGGCGCATGAATATGACTGGCAGGGTCAGGAAGGCTCCTACCGGGCGATGGAGGTGGATCTGCCGCATGGATCCAAGATCACCGCGCTGCCTGCCAATCCCGACACGGCGCGCGGCTTCTCGGCCAATGTCTTTCTCGACGAATTCGCCTTTCACAAGGATTCGGGCGCAATCTGGAAGGCGCTGTTTCCGGTGATCTCGGCGGGCTGGAAACTGCGGATCACCTCGACGCCGAATGGCAAGGGCAACAAGTTCTACGAGCTGATGACCGCTGACGGCGACCGCTGGTCCAAACACGAAGTCGACATTTACCGCGCCGTCGCCGACGGGTTGCCGCGCGATATCGAGGAGCTGCGCGAGGGCCTGGCCGATGAAGACGCCTGGGCGCAGGAATATGAACTCAAATGGCTCGACGAGGCCTCCGCCTGGCTGTCCTACGAGCTGATCTCCTCGGTCGAGGACGAGCGCGCGGGCGATCCGGACCTCTACCAGGGCGGACCCTGCTATGTCGGCCGTGACATCGGCCGGCGCAACGATCTGCACGTCATCTGGGTCTGGGAACTGGTCGGCGACGTGCTCTGGGAGCGTGAGCGGATCGAGCAGAAGCGCGCGACTTTTGCTTCGATGGATGCGGCCTTTGACGATGTGATGGAGCGCTACCGGGTGGTGCGCGCCTGTATCGACCAGACCGGTATGGGCGAGAAGGTGGTGGAAGACGCCCAGACCCGCCACGGCAGCCGCATCGAGGGCGTGCTGTTTACCGGCCCGAACAAGCTGGTGATGGCGACGGCCGGCAAGGAGGCGTTCGAGGACCGGCGCGTGCGCATCACCATGGGTGACGCGAAACTGCGCGCAGATTTGCACAAACTGCGAAAGGTTGCTTCGGCCACTGGCGCGCCGCGCTTTGTCGCCGAGCGCGACGACGACCATGCCGACCGGACCTGGGCGGCGTTTCTCGGCATCCATGCGGCCTCCGAAGGCCAGGCTGACCATGACTACCGGCCGGTCTCTCCGGCCACGCCCTCGCAACAGGCAAAGCGCTTTGACGACCCTGGCGAGGACGAAGATTTCCGCCGCGGCTGGTGGACGCCGCCCCTGGGCGCAGGCGTTAGAGGAGGTTTCTGAATGACTTTGTTTCGCTCACGAGCCGCACCGCGCCTTTCGGCGCTGGCTCTCCGCGGGGGCGGCCCACGGCCGGCGCGCGGTCGCGCGCTCGCTCATCATTCCCGGAGGTCATGATGGCGGATTTTTTCAAGGGACTGACCGACCAGTGGGGCCGGCCGATCGAGAAGCGGCTGCTGACCGAGGAGATTGCGGCGCCGACTATCACCGGCGTGCGCTCGCCGCTCACCGGCTATCCCGGCGACGGGCTCAATCCGGTTCGGTTGGCTGCGATCCTGCGCGAAGCCGACACCGGCGATCCGCTGCGCTATCTGGAGCTGGCAGAGACAGTGGAGGAGCGCGATCTGCATTATGCCGGCGTGCTCGGCACCCGCAAGCGTTCGGTCAGCCAGCTGGAGATCACTGTCGAGGCGGCCTGTGACGACGCAAGGCACGAGGCCCAGGCCGAAGCCGTGCGTGAATGGCTCAAGCGGGATGAACTGGCCGACGAGCTGTTCGACATGCTCGACGCCGTCGGCAAGGGCTATTCCTTCACCGAGATCATCTGGGACACCTCGGAAGGCCAATGGCGGCCGGACCGGCTGGAATGGCGCGACCCGCGCTGGTTCCAGTTTGAGCGCAACGACGCGACCACGCCCTATCTGATTGGCGAGCACGGCGAGGAAACGCCGCTGCCCGGCTTCAAATTCGTGCGCGCGGTGATGCGGGCGAAATCCGGTCTGCCGGTGCGCTCGGGCCTGGCGCGCATTGTCGCCTGGGCCTGGATGTTCAAGGCGTATACCCAGCGCGACTGGGCGATTTTCACCCAGACCTATGGCCAGCCGGTCAGGATCGGCAAATACGGCCCCGGCGCCACCGAGAAGGACCGCGACACGCTTTACCGCGCGGTGGCCAACATCGCCGGCGACTGCGCCGCCATCATTCCCGAATCGATGCTGATCGAATTCGTCGAGGCCAAGAACCTGGGCACCGGTCATTCCAACTATCTGGAGCGGTCCGACTGGCTCGACCGGCAAGTCTCGAAAGCCACGCTCGGCCAGACCGCGACCACCGACGCCATTGCCGGCGGCCATGCGGTTGGCCGCGAACACCGCCAGGTGCAGGAGGACATCGAGCGCGCCGACGCCAAGACACTGTCGGCGATCATCAACCGCGACCTGATCCGGCCATGGATGATGCTGGAGCACGGCGAGACCCAGAATTGCCCGCGGGTGAAAATCGGCCGCGCCGAGGAGACCGACATCAAGACCGCCGTCGATGCGGTGACCTCGCTTGTGCCGTTTGGTCTCAGGGTCGGGCAAAACCAGATGCGCGACATCATCGGCATCGGCGCGCCGGCCGAAGATGACGATTTGCTGGCGGCTCCGGTTCCTTCACCCGTCAACGAACCAGGCAAGGGCGGTGACTCGAACACCTCAATTCAGCCCGAGCCGGAGCGCAAGGAAGCGCGGCATACCGAAGAACCCAAACCAGCGCGATTGCCACTCGATGCCATCGCCGAGAGTGCTACGGCCGAGGCCGGGCCGGCTGTGGCGCGACTGCTGGCCACGATCCGGGAAATGGCCAGCCAGGCGGGCGATCTGGAAGAATTGCGCGCCCTTCTGGATACGGCCAGCGGCGGCGATCTCGCCGACCTGGAAGCGGCAATGCGCCAGACGATGCTCTTGGCGGAGCTGACCGGCCGCGCCGAGATCGAGCCTCTACCAGGTCCGGACTGAGGCCATGGTGGACGGCGTCAAGTTCAACGAGGCCATCGACTTCCTGCGCCAGCGCCTGGCGCTGCCGGATGGCGTCTGGCTGAAGCTGCTACAGGAAGCGGATAAAGCGGCGCACGACCGCTCGGCCGGCATGAAAGAGGCGATGGTGCGCGACATACTCGAAGCAGTGTTAAAAGCGCTTGAACAGGGTTCGACGGTCGAGACATTCCGCGACGATTTCGACGCGATCACGGCGGCGCGCGGCTGGACTGGCGACAACACCGCCGGCTGGCGCTCGGCGCTGACCTTCCGGGTGATGACAGCGCAGGCGATGGCCGCTGGGCGCTGGCGACAGATCCAGCGGCTGAAAGCGCGTCGGCCCTGGCTCCGCTACATCACCGCCGGCGACCACCGCGTCCGCGACGCGCACAAGGCCTGGCATGGGATCATCCTGCATGCGAACGATCCCTGGTGGCACACGCATTTCCCGCCCAATGGCTTTAACTGCCGCTGCCATGTGCAGCAGCTGTCTGACCGCGATTTGCAGCGCTACGGCTTGACCGTGACGCCGGAAGCGCCGCCGCACAATCCGGTTATCAAGTTCGTGCGTGGGGTAGACGGCGTCCGGAAGCCGGTGGAAGTGCCCGTGGGGGTCGATCCAGGCTTTGCGCTGAATTTTGGGGCGGGGATCCTTTGAGAATGGCGCTTGAAACTGACGTTTGACCCGTCAGAGAGATAGCAATTTCTCTCTGTAAAATCTTGATACAAAAACAAATTTCCGGCAAAAATATTACTATCCAAAGTATAAAAACAAAAAAATGACTCTCTAGACAAAATTATGTAGAATACGAGCAAGTGACGTCTTGGGGAGGGGCTTGGACAATGCGCGCATTTCATTTTATATTGACTTGCAGTCTGTTTTTGGGTGGATGCACATGGGTTACTGCGGTGCCGGCGCCGCCTGGTAAACGCATCGCGGGAATTCCAATCTACGATGTAAAACCGATTCTTATTGTAACAGCCAACTCGGCTACCGTCGAACTTGTGCCGAATTACAATCGAGCTTACGGCCTGCGTTTCGGGTCATTTCTTGCGAAACATCACTTCAAGGCGGATCTGTCAGGGGGAATCATATCAAAAATCGATAGCGAGCAAGATTCCACTGAAGCTCTGAAACTACTTGAAGTCCTCGGAAAGGCCGTGATCGATAAGATTCCTATTCCTTCTGCACAAAGTCGCGAACTGGGTGGTGGCGTTGGTGCTCCGCAACGTTTTGCCGTTTTCAGCTTCGACTTTGATAGCGAAGGGAACCTCATCGCTCTACGACCCTTGGTATCCGGCGACAGCCTTATCCACGTACCAAAAGCGCCCAATTCAAACCCGCGCACTCTGGTTCAGCCGGCGACCGCAGGAGGAAGCCAATCAAGCGCCTCAGGAGATTTTTGAGGTGATCGTACGAAGTGCGACCAGTCTATGAATGAGGTCAAGGACAAGAAAAACGATCTATGGACGATTCGTAGGACCATAAAGCATTTCGGGCCAAAGCTAACCATGCTGCCGGGCGTTCAGACCGTTTGTCTTGCAAAGAAGGAAGTCGCTGGCTCAATCACTCCTCGATGGTCAATTAGTGTGATTGTGAGTGAGAAAGCGGATGTGGAGCCCGAAAACTACATTCCGGGGTCTCTGCCGGCGATCATGCTCGATGGTTCGATGGGAACCGCTATCGAAACTGATGTTGTTGAAAGCGCTGGCATTCCAATAGCATTCGGCCTTAGAGGCGGTCATTTGCTATTGTCGCATGACAATGAACAGGGCGCGCTGTTTACCGCGAGCATTGTAGGCGGCCGGAAATACGCGATCACCAATTCCCACGTTGTCACCGACGTTGACCATTCAGACATGTCTGGTCGGGTATACGCCTACGACACTGCCGATCGACGGTATGAGCCTGTCGGTACTGTAGTTGCTGCAACACCGATATTCAGCGGATCAGTTAACGATATGGATGCTGCGCTTATTCGGATTGACGAGATTATTCCGGTAGACCGCCGCCGCATCATCGACGAAGCCGATCCGGTCATCGCTTTCGACTATTTCAGGAGCGAAGATCCCGCCCAGTTTTTCTATAGGGCTGGCGATGAAATCCAGCAATGTCAGCGCCCTATACCGGTCCTTCAACCTGCACCAGTGGTTGTCGAAGGCATCACTGTGTTCTATGAGAAATGTTGGCGCCTACAGATGGTCACATCGGGAAACAGGGAAGGACACTCTGGTTCCCTTATTTTCAAGAGGACGTCATCCGGACTGGTGGGTTGCGGAATTCTATTTGCCGGAATTGAGGGAGTCGAAGCCTGGGCGTTTTCAGCGCAGAGCGTTATCACACGCCTGCAGCCATTCATGACCTAGTCAATCGCAGTAACTGTACAACAGGTAACATTTGAAGCCGAGCTTTTCTGAAAACTACTGTATCTCCGACCCGACTCCGCGGAGGACTTAGAATTCGCTACTAGAATTGGAATTTGCGTCCTCGGCGCAAATTTTCTCAATTTGGTTGATCAGATTCCCATCCAACCCCGTATCCTTCAATTGTCCTAACTTGGACGTATCGGCACATAATGCTGCTATCAACTCTCTTGACCTCTTAGCCGTTGCACTATCGGAAGTTATATCAGAGCCCGTACCGACATCATTGGGCTTTCCATCGCTGCCAATTTCACTGATTGGATAAATGCGATCAATGTACAGGTACGTAAATGAGAGAGCGATCACGAGAATTACTATTCCAATTACTTCTGATGAGACCTTAACACCTGTAGCGCCAATCTCTAGTTCGACCGGATTTTCACGGTCCTTTTCAAATTCCTTCCACGTTAGAAAAAATCCGAAGACCAGTATCGACAGAGCCGCGATAAACAATACTACACCATTCAGGCGTTGCCATCCGAACGCTCGACCACGATCATTTAGAGACCACATGTCGTATGCTGCATTCAAAATGCGAAGTCGGTTATCATAGTTGTTGCGGCAGTGCTCGGTTATTTCTTCTGAGGGATTTGACAATGCTTCTTCACATGCCGGTAAGGTCACGGGAAGGTCCAACTTCGGGCCTGCTTCATAGCTCGCTTCAAGGAACACCCAAGTTAGCAAGAATGGCAATACAATCAGGAACCCTGCAATTCCAAAGCCTTGCAATTTCATTTGCACGGCCTCGGTCGAGGCTCGATTTGGCGGTCTGTATCAATGTCATCAATAATGAGTGCAACCCCACCCAAGGCGTTTGACGAATGCTGGTCCGGCATTAGTGCCATCGCGCCATGAAGCGTTTCAGCATCGGTGGTGTATGACAAAAAGAGTCCGTTGAAATTATTGCCGTTTCGGGGACATCGCGGTACCCGGATGGGCACTTGAGCACATGCCGCGCAACTGTCCATAAGGACTTTTTCCAAGACATTGACCGCTGCCGGATCACTTGTGCCAAACGACCACGTTATGGTCGCTTTCGGCTCGATTCCCGCCTCGAGCAGTTTCTGGCTTGCCTCGGATACCTCCGACGGCGAGCCTTCGAACAACGATATACCTTCAACTGTTGGCATGACAAAGTCTTGCGAGAGCGCGTCGCTAGAAAACATAAACGACGCTACTGAAGCGACGGCGTATTGTATGAATCCCGCCACGATGACCTCCTTCAAAAAGCATGCAATATTAGCCAACTATACACCAATTTTCTCATCAAATAAATATGAGGAAATATACATGAATTACGACTCAAAATATCTATATTAAATGTGAATCGCAGCGCTATTAATTCTCCTTCAAATCATGACGACAAGGCGGTCATTTTCCAAATATGGCAATTGAATCTCGTAAGAAATGGGTTGGCACATCTGAACCAAGTACGAACATGCATCCAAAAGCACCAGTTAAAGAAGCCGACACCTTGCCGTTCAAGAATACCGACCAGAATAAAAACCTCGATGCAGCGGCAATCCTCGACATGCATTTGTCCAGCTGGCTTCTGAACCGCAACCGCTCAAACCGGATGCTGCAATTTGCCTATGATTCCGTCGCAGAACATCTGGCCGCTGGAATGCTCGCTGCCAATCCGGATCGGAAGGGTATCGCAGAGCTGGTTCGGCAAATCCAGACGCGTCCTAAGTCAGGGTTGGCAAAGGCCCTTGAATTTGTGTCAGGGGAGAAAGAGCCGGAAGCCGTCTGAAGCTGCCGACGGCCTCTACTGCACAATGATCCCAAAGAACCAGCTGTCAGTCGCTCCCACGGGCTTTGAAACCCCTTCAAATTCGATTTGAAATCGAATCCCGGACCGCATTTTGCGCCGAGCCGAACGAAATCCGGTCTGAGCCACCCCTGAACACCGTTTCATATGTTTTACAGCCGGGCGGACAGCCACTGTCGTCGCCATGATGACCGCAGCCCATTCACAACGCAACTCCCCTCCGGATCCGGCTCTGACGGCACTGTGCACGGCGTTGCCGTTGCCTAATGCCAGCCAGGACAAGCCGGCACCAGAATGGATCCATCTGCTGCCATCGGGATCGTTTTCGGGCGCCGACGGCCGCGGTCCCTATCATGTCAAGGACGCAGGCAGCCTCGTTGAGGCCAGCCTGGAGGCCATGGCCGGGTCCGGTGTCGTCGACGAGAACCATGCCACCGACCTTGCGACGCCAAAGGGCGAGCCTGCGCCGGCGCGTGGCTGGATCACGGCGCTGGAAGCCCGCGCTGACGGCATCTGGGGCAAGGTCGACTGGACCAGGGCCGGGTTGGCGCTGCTCGCCGACCGCGCCTACCGGCACATTTCGCCCGTCATCATGCATCTTAAAGACGGAACGGTGACCGCGATCCTGCGCGCCTCGCTGGTCAACAAGCCCAATCTGCGCGGACTGGCCGCGCTTAACCAGGAGAGCCCGATGGATTTCATGGACAGGTTACGCGCGGCGTTGGGCCTCGGCGACGAGGCCGGAGAGGACGCCGTGCTCGCCGGCATTAATGCTGCTAAGGGCGGCACCGCGCTGCAGGCGGCGCTCAATGAGGCGCTTCAACCCATCGCCAAGGCGGCGGGCCTCGCAGAAGACGCCGACGCAAAGGCGGTGCTGGCCGGCGTTGAGCAACTCGCCAAGGCGAAGCAGCCCGGCGACGACAGCACCGTCAAGGCGTTGCAGGCCGAGCTCGGCGAGGTCACCAACAAATTCACCGCGCTGCAGACTTCGATCGCCACCGATAAGGCCGCAGCCTTCATCGACGGCGCGATCAAGGCCGGGCGCGTCGGCGTCAAGCCGTTGCGCGAGCATTACATCGCCCGCCACGCCGCCAATCCGGCCGAGGTCGAAAAGGAAATCGCCGCCTTGCCGATCCTCGGACCGTCCGGCGCGCGGCTTGATCCGCCGGTCTCCAGGGACGGCCAGCTGGCGCTGAACGCCGAACAGAAGAGCGTCGCAACCATGCTCGGCATCGATGCGAAGGATTATGCCGAGACGCTGAAAGCCGAACGGGACGCCAGGGAGGCCATGCAATGACCGCGCTCGTAAACGACCGCAACACGCCCATGCAGTTGGGCGACGTGCAGGAATATCCGGTGCTGGCGGCCACGGTGATTTATGCCGGCTCGATCGCCTGCCTCAACGCCGCCCGCTGGGCGGTTCCGGGTGCGACAGCGACGACGCTGATCGCCGCCGGCCGCGCGGAAGCCCGCACCGACAATTCCACAGGCGGCAACGGAACGATCCGCGTCAAGGTCCGGCCGGGCACTTTCCGCTTCGACAACTCGGCCGCCGCCGACGAAATCACCCAGGCCGAGATCGGCGACTCCTGTTTCATCGTCGACGACCAGACCGTGGCCAAGACCGACGGTGCTGCGTCGCGGTCGAAGGCCGGCACAATCGTCCAGGTCGACGCGCTCGGCGTCTGGGTCAGGATTGGAATCTAGGGAACCAACACCATGCTCATCTCCGCTGCCAATCTCGACGCCATCCGCGTCGGCTTTTCCACCGCCTTCAAGCGCGGCCTTGGCCAGGCCAAGCCGCAATATGCCCGCGTCGCCACCACGGTGCCGTCGTCGACACGCGAGAACAAATATGGCTGGCTCGGCAAGCTGCCCAACATGCGCGAATGGATCGGCCCGCGCGCGGTGCAGAACCTGGCCGAGCACGATTACGCCATCTCCAACAAGCCGTTCGAGCTGACCATCGGCGTCGACCGCGACGATATCTCCGACGACAATCTCGGCGTCTACCAGCCGTTGTTCATCGAGATGGGGGAATCCACCGCCGCCCATGCGGATCTCCTGGTGTTTTCTGCGCTGAAGGCCGGTTTTGCCACGCCCTGCTATGACGGCCAGTATTACTTTGACACCGACCACCCGGTGCTCGACGAGGACGGTGTCACTGTGCTGTCGGTCGCCAACACCGATGGCGGCGGCGGCACGCCCTGGTTCCTGATGGCCTCGGGCCGGGCGCTGAAACCGATCATCTTCCAGGAACGCAAGCGGCCGGAATTCGTCGCCAAGGACCGGGTCACCGACGACAATGTCTTCGAGATCAAGGAATTCCGCTACGGCGTCGATAGCCGCAACAATGTCGGCTACGGCTTCTGGCAGATGTGCTGGGGCTCGAAGCAGCCGCTGACGGCCGCCAATTACGCCACAGCGCGCGCGGCACTGATGAGCATGAAGGGCGATCACGGCCGCCCGCTCGGGCTGATGCCGGATCTGATGGTGGTCCCGCCAGGGCTCGAAAGCGCGGCGCGCAAGATCCTCAATTCCGAATATGCAGCAGGCGGCGAAACCAACGAGTGGAAAGGCACGGCCGAATTGCTGGTCACGCCCTGGCTCGCCTGACGCCACCACGCACCCAGGAGAAGTGTAATGGCCAGAAAGAAAGCCGGTGAGCAGAGCAATCCCCAAGCGGCGGCGGCGCAGAGCGCAAAGCCACCGCAGACCGCCGGATCCGTCAAGGAAACCCAGGTTCCGAAAGAAGCGACCCAGGACGAAAAGAGCCAGGAAACCCAGGCTCACCAGACACCGGCGGGGCAAACCAAGGCCGGTGCGGCAACGCCCGCAGCGGTTCCGGCCCCGCCACCAACCCCCGGAGAAGCACCTGCGCCCAGACTGGCGCTGAGGATCACCGCCAAGCAGAGAAAAGGCTTCCGCCGCTGCGGCGTGCATCACCCGGCCGCTGCCGTCGATCATCCCGAGGGCCGCTTCAGCGCGGCCGAGATCGAGGTGCTGAAGGCCGAACCCAATCTGGTCGTCGAGGATCTCTGACGCCGGAAGGAAGGCGAGACGTGGATTATTGCACGCAAATCCAGCTCGAAGCCCGCTACGGCGCGGCACTGCTCGTCGAGATCTCCGACCGCGCCGATGTCCCGACCGGGACGATCGACGCGGACCTGATCACCCGCGCCATCACAGACGCCACGGCCCTGATCGACGGTTATCTCGCCGGGCGTTACGCGCTGCCGCTGGCCACCATTCCGGCGCTGGTCACCGATCTCGCCCAGCGCATCGCGATCTATTACGCCCACACCAATGTCGCCTCGGAGAAGATCGGCAAGGATTACGAGGCGGCACTGAGGCAATTGAAGGACATCGCCTCGGGCCTGATCAAGCTCGACGCCGGCGGCGCGGAGCCGGCCGGTTCCGGCGCATCGGAAGTCCGCACCAACGAGCCCGAACGGCCGCTCTCGGCGGCAACGATGAAGGGATTTGTGTGATGGCGGGTGTGCGTCTGGAGCTTCAAGGATCGGAGGCGGCAATGGCGGCGCTTGGTGCAGCAGCCGCGCGGCTCGACGATCCGATGCCGCTTTATGACGAGATCGGGTCGATGCTGGTGGTCTCAACACAGCAGCGTTTCGAGCGCGAGGAAGCCCCGGACGGCACGCCCTGGCCGATGTCTATCCGGGTGCTGACCGAGGGCGGCAAGACCCTGTCGGACACGCGCCGGCTCCACAATTCGATGACGCATGAGGCGAGCAATGAAGGCGTCGCCGTCGGCACCAACGTGATCTATGCGGCGCCTCACCAGGTGGGAGCCACCATCAAGGCGAAGACGGCCAGAGGCCTGCGCTTTCAGGTGGCCGGCGGCTGGGTCACCAGGCAATCCGTCGACATTCCCCAGCGCGCCTTTCTCGGTCTTGATGCCGAGGACGAGAAAGCGATCGGCGACATAGCCGGAGTCTATCTCGGTCAACCGCTGGGAGGCCTTGATGCTGACTGACGAGGTGATCACCCGCATAGAGGCGACGGTGCCGGCGCTTGATGGCCGCGCCAAAGAGGCCGCCGATCTCTCCGAACTGGTCCGGCGCAAGGCGCTGCCCCAGGCCGCAGCCACGGCCTTTGTCCTGCCGCTCGGGCTGAGGCCGCGCAGCGAGGGCGATGCGGCTGCCGGGGCGTTCACCCAGATGCTCGACGAGATTGTCGGCGTGCTGCTGGTGGTGCGCGCGGCCGGCGACGCCAGCGGCGCGAAGGCACTGCCGCAGATCGGCGAACTGATCGACGCGCTGATCGCCGCCATCGCCGGCTGGGGGCCGGACGGCGCCATCGGCGTCTTCCGCGTGGCGCGCGGCCAATTGCTCTCCGCCGAAGCCGGCGCGGTCATGTACCAGCTCGACTTTTCGATCCAGAGACAGGTGAGGAATTTGGCATGACAAAGAAACCGGCCCTGTTACCGCAAGTCGGTGGCAGTTACGTGCGTGAGAAGGACGGATCGCTGAAACCGGCGAAAGACGGTTCGAAGCCTGAACCGGAAACGCCCGCGACCGAAACCGGGAAGGACTAGGCCATGCCGCTCAAATGGCGATCCAAGATCATTCTGTTCAAGATCGAGGCCAGCTACGGCGTCGACGCGGTTCCGGCCGGCGCCAACGCCTTCCTGATGACCAATGTCTCGTTCTCGCCGATGGAGGGCGAGGATGTGAGCCGCGATCTGGAGCTGCCCTATCTCGGCGCGCAAGCCATGATCCCGGTGGGCTTGCGCGGAAGGCTGCGCGGCCGGGTGGAGCTGGCCGGATCCGGCACAGCCGGCACCGCGCCGGCCTGGGGACCGATGCTGCGCGCCTGCGCCGTCGCCGAGACGATCACGCCGGCAACCTCGGTCACCTACAATCCGATTTCCGACGGCATGGAGTCGGGCACGCTTCATTTCTGGATGGCCGGCACGCGCCATGTTCTCACCGGCTGCCGTGGCCAGTGCACCATGCGTTTTACCGCCCAAGGCCTGCCCTATCTCGAATTCGACATGCTGGGCCTGTGGTCGGAACCCTCCGAGCAGGCGCGGCCTGCGCCGGTGCTGAGCGGCTTCAAGCCGCCGGTCGTCGTCACCCATGCCAACACGCCTGATTTCACGATCGATGCTGTTTCCATGGTGCTGCGCGAGGCGGTGCTGGCGCTCAACAACCAGGTCGAGCCCAGGCTGCTGGTCGGATCGGAATCGATCCTGATCACCGACCGCGCCGATGCGCTGTCGGCGCGCGTCGAGGCGGTGCCGGTCAGCACATTCGATCCTTATGACCTCGCCAATGACCAGACGAAAGTTGCGGTCGAGCTGGTGCATGGAACCGCCGCCGGTTCGACCGTAACGCTGTCGGTTCCCTCGGCCCAGCTCAAGCGGCTGTCGGGTTACGAGGAAGCCCAGAAGATCGCCGAATGGCCGCTTGAGCTGGTGCCGCTGCCGGTCTCCGGCAACGACCAGTGGACGCTGACCCTGACGTAAAATCAATCCGGAAAAGGACCCCGGCATGTTCAACATCGATTCCGCGCCCTGCTTCTGGGAGACCGTCACCGTCCGGCTGCCCAATGCCGAACCGGAGAGCTTCCGGGCCAGGTTCCAGGTGATGCCGGTGTCCGCATTCAAGCAGATCGACCTTGGCGATCCCGACCAGGTCGCGGGCTTTCTTGAAACAACCGTCACTGATCTCGAAGACATCGAGGACGGTTCCGGCCCGCTCCCCTTTTCCGGGCCGCTGCTCGCCCGGCTGATCGACCGGCCGGATATCCGCGCGGGCCTGGTGCGCGCCTATGTCGAGGGGATCGGCAGGGCCGCCCAGGGAAACTGATCATGGCGGCGCGGGCCTGGGCAGAAGGCACACTCAATGACACGCCGCCAATTAATGAGGACGACGCGATCGCCGATGCCCGTGCGGCCGGTCTTGATGCCGCGGCTCAGGCCGCGATCGCCAGATGGGACCGACATCGCAGCAGTGGCTCATTTTCCGGGGTCTGGCCGCAAAACGCCGCTGCCGCCACCGCCTTCCTCACTGCGGCCAGCCAATGGCGCACCACACTCTCTGGCCGGAACGGCTACATCATCACCCGCTTTATTGGGGTCGATTATGCCGGTGCCGCCATCGCCTGGTCTGCGCGCGGCATCGTTCTGGACAATGAGACTTTCAACGGACTGACGGTGATGGAAATGGCGGCGCGCGACGCGCTCAATGGCGTCGGAGAGGTGGTAACACCATGACGCTGCGCTTGGCCCTGGTCATTGACGGCGATCCGGCCGGTGCCAAAAAGGCACTGAGCGAGACGGCAAGCGCAGTTGAGGATCTCGGCAACAAGGCAGAGACAGCAGGGAAAAAAGTCGAAGCCTCATTCAAGGGGTTTGAGTGGGAAAGCAGTGAAGCGACCCGCGCCCGGCTTGGCCTCAAACAGATCGCTGATGAAGGAGATCGCGCGACAACCGGCATAAAGGCTGCGGGCGACGCGGGCCTGACAGCGGCTCCGGATATTGCCAAGGCTGGCGACGCGGCGGGGACAGCGCGCGAAAAATTCGACGGGCTTGCAACCGTCGTGGCGGGGGCCGCCGGCGGATTGGCCGCAAGCGTCGCCATCACGGCCGTCAGTGAGGGCCTCAAGATCGCGGCTGGGGCTGCCGCGGATCTGTTTCGCGAGATCACCTCCAACCAGCCGATGATCGAACGGGCGCTGACATCCCACGCCGATCTGGTCGGTCGTATCAAAAGTGCCTGGGCGGAGGCCAGCGGCGCCGCGTCCAGCTACGGTGTCGATTCCATCGCGCAATTGCGGTTCGAGGGTCAGCAGAATGTCAGCCGCCTGGGCCGCTCGGCCGAAGCCGCGCAACGTGACCTCATTCGCGGCAGCGATGGATTGCGGCCCTCGGATGTGTTGGGCGCGCCATTTGCGCGCTTCGGCCCCTTTCAGGATCAGGTGAGCGAGTTTCGAAAGGAGCTCAAGGACGGCGCGGCCGATGTGATCGCGTTCCGGCGCGAGGTCGCCGAAATCGCCGAAATGCTGCCCACCGAATCGCCCTTCCGCGGGCTAGCCGAGCAGATCTTAGAAGACACGACGGCCGCCGCCGAACTGCAGGCCGAACTTGAACGCTCACGCGATCTGCTCGACGGGGTGAAAGGCAGTGCGGAGGCAGCAGCCACGGCGCTTGGCGGCAAGGCCGAGAAATATGGCGAGCTCACAGACGGGGCGGCAGCAGCCGGCGGCGCCGTCGCCGGTACCAATGCTGCAATCATCGCTACGGCTGGCGCGGCCACGCAGGCCATTGTCCCGCTGTCCGAGTACAGCCGGCTGCTTGGCTCGATCGGTGGCGCGGGGACGTCGCTTCCATTCAACGCGGTGCGCGCCGCAACAACGCCGCCATTTGCCGAGGGCAGCTATGCTGCGGGCGGCTACACCGGCGACATCGCGGCATCCGATATCGCCGGCTTCGTGCATGGCAGGGAATTTGTCTTTGACGCTCCCGCCACTGCCCGGATCGGCGTTTCCAACCTCGAAGCCATCCGCCGTGGCGTGGCGGGCTATGCAGCTGGCGGCTATGTCGGCGTTCCGCCGATCGCCGGCGGTTCCTACAGATCAAACAGCGATCAAACGGCAGGTGATCTCGCCCGGGAATTCCGGCTACTGCAGGGCTCGGTGCGCGAATTCGCTCAGGTGCTTTGGCAAACCGGCGACGCCGGCGCGGCGCTGGGATCGGTGATCCAGTCTGTGTCGCAACGCTTTCTCGACTTCTCGCTCAATGCCCTCGCCCGGCTACTGCTGGGCGGCGGCGGCGCAAGCGGCGGCTTCGGTCTGATTGGTAATCTGTTTGGGCTCGGCGGCGGCGCAGGCCTTTTCCCGCCGGCGCCGACCGCCATCGGTGTCGGGCTTTATCACAGCGGCGGACAGGTCGGCGCCAACGCGCTGGTCAGGCGCGCCGTGCCGGCGTCTGTCTTTGCCAGCGCGCCGCGCCTGCATGGTGGCGGCCAGGTTGGTGCAGCTGACAACCTATTCGGCCCAGGTGAGCGGCCCGTCATCGCCATGGACGGCGAGGAGATCGGCTGGCCCGATCAGCTCGCAGCCAAATATGGCGGCGGCTCTACCGTCAACAATTTCTACATCGAGACAGCTTCGCCGCGCGCGTTCGCCGAGTCCAAGGCGACGGTTGCCCGCGGCGCCGGTCGGTTCCTGGGTCGCGCCGGGAGGCACATGTGATGGCTGGCTTCATCAATGGCGCGGTGTTTCCCGTCCATATCAGCCGCGGTTCGCCCGGCGGACCTGACTGGCCGGCCGAGATCGTCGAGCTGGCCTCGGGTTTCGAGGAACGGAACACGCCCTGGGCGTCGCCCTTGCGCCGGTACGATGCGCGCTTCGGCGTGCGCACTCCGGCCGAGCTTTACGAGGTGCTGTCGCTCTACAAGGTCGCCTTCGGCCGCTTGCGGGGTTTCCGCTTTCTCGACTGGACCGACTACCGCTCCGGCGCGCCGCATCTCACCCCGACGGCACTCGACCAGGGGCTGGGAACGGGCGACGGCGTGACCACGCAATTCCAGCTATCGAAACGCTATGCCTTCGCCGGCGAGAGCTTCGACCGCAGGATCACACGGCCATTCGGAACGATCCTGATCGCCGTCGACGGCGTGCCCACCGCATCCGGCTGGAGCCTCGATGCGACCACCGGGCTGGTCAGTTTCGATGTGGCCCCGGCGGTGGATGCGGAACTCTCCTGGGGCGGGCAGTTCCATGTGCCGGTACGCTTTGACTGCAAGCTCGACCAGATCGCCATGCGGACCGCGGCCGTCGGCGACATTCCATCGATCTTTCTCAAGGAATTGCGCGAATGAAGACCGTACCACCCGGCTTGCAGGCTTTGCTCGACAGTGGCGTGACCACGCTCTGCACCTGCTGGCGCATCAAGCGGCTCGACGGTGCGGTGTTCGGCTTCACCAATCACGACCGCATGCTCAGATTTGCCGGGATAGACTACCAGCCCGAAACCGGCTTCACCCCGGCCGAGACCGCCGCGTCGCTGGGGCTTGCCGTCGACACGGCCGAGATCGAGGGCGCGCTGTCGGCCGATGTCATCACCGACGCCGACATCGCGCTCGGGCTATGGGACAATGCCCATGCCGAGATCTGGCGGGTCGATTGGACCGATACCGCCAACCGCGTGATCCTGCGCAAGGGCTCGCTGGGCGAGATCGGCCGCGGCACGCAAAGTTTCTTCGCCGAGATCCGCGGCCTGGCGCATCAGCTGGCGCAGCCCGGCGGACGCACTTTTCAGCGCAATTGCGACGCGGTGGTGGGTGACGCGCGCTGCGGCGTCAATCTCGACCAGCCAGCCTTCAAGGGCACGGGCGCGGTGACCGCTGTCACCGACGACCGGCTGATTTCGGTGTCCGGCCTCGGCGGATTTGCGGCCGGCTGGTTCGCGCAAGGCTTGCTGACCTGGACCGGGGGCAGCAATTCGGGCGCCAAGACCGAAGTCGCCGGTCACCGGCTCGGGGCATCGGGATCGGTGACGATCGAGCTCTGGCGGCGCGCCGAGCGCCCGATCGGGATTGGCGACACCTTCTCGGTGACGGCCGGCTGCGGCAAGACCTGGGAGATCTGCCGCAGCAAATTTTCCAACGGCGCCAACCATCGCGGCTTTCCGCACATTCCGGGCAATGACGCGGCCTACCAGACCGCCAAGACCGGCGGCGTCAATGATGGCGGGAGCTTCTTCAATGACTGAGCCGATGCGAGCGACGAACGGAGAACTCGAATGGCGCGCCGCCATCGTCACCGAGGCGCGGGCCTGGCTTGGCACTCCCTATCTGCATCAAGCCTCGGACAGGTTGGCGGGATGCGATTGCATCGGCCTGGTCCGCGGCGTCTGGCGCGCGCTCTGCGGTCCGGAGCCCGAAATGATACTCGCCTATTCGCCCGACTGGTCGGAAGCGCGCGGGCTCGAAAGCGTTCTCGACGCGGCTTCAAACCACCTTCAAACAGTCTCATATGGGAATGCGCAGCCCGGCGATGTGCTGGTGTTCCGCTGGCGCCCGCATCTGCCGGCCAAGCATTGCGGGATTCTCGTCACACCCACCCGCATTGTGCATGCCTACCAGGCGGCGGGCAAGGTGGCCGAGAGCGATGTCAGCCATTGGAGAAAACGCATCGCGGGCGTCTTCGCCGTTCCCCGGCCGGGAGGGGCGCGCTGATGGCGACGATCCTGCTCGGTCTCGCCGGCGCCTCGCTTGGCGGCAGCCTGTTCGGTCCCGGCCTTGGCGTCGTCGCCGGACGGGCGATCGGCGCGCTGGCCGGATCGCTGATCGACCAGGCCATTGTCAGTGCGCTGACGCCGCCGGTCGAGCGCACCGGGCCGAGGCTCACCACCACCGACATCCAGAGTGCGGCCGAGGGTGCGCCGATCGACCGGCTGCATGGCCGCGCGCGGCTGACCGGTCACATGATCTGGGCCACCCGCTTTGAGGAACAGGTGACCACCGAGACCACCGGTGGCAAGGGTTTTGGCGGGCCGAAGGTGACCACGACAACCTATGCCTATTATGGCAATTTCGCCGTGGCGCTCTGCGAGGGACCGGTCGCAGGCATCGGCCGAATCTGGGCCGACGGCAAGGAAATCGACCAGACCGAAATCGAGTTCCGCTTCCATTCCGGCAGCGAAACGCAAACGCCAGACCCGCTGATCGAGGCCAAAGAAGGTGCGGCGCCGCCCTATCGCGGCGTCGCCTATCTTGTCTTCGAGCGTCTGGCGCTCGCCAGTTACGGCAACCGGTTTCCGCAGATTTCGGTCGAGGTGTTCCGCCCGCCCGGCGATCTGGAGACAGCGCTTCCGGGCGTCGCCGTCATCGGCGGCAACGAGTTCGGCTTTGACACGCAACCGGTGAATGCCGCCGCCGGAAACGCCTTTGCCGGATCGAGCGAAGAGCGGCCGCTCAACCGGCATCAGACGTTAGCCCCGACCGATTGGGAGGCCTCGATCGACCGGCTGCAGATGCTGTGCCCCAATGCCAAAAGCGTCATGCTGGTGGCCCCCTGGTTCGGCGACGATCTTCGGTGCGGACATTGCACGATCCGGCCTAAGGTAGATGACGGCGCGAAACAGACCAGCCCGCATCTCTGGACCGTCAACGGCCTGAGTCGCGAGACGGCGCTGGTGATCAGCAAGGTCGACGGCAGGCCCGCCTATGGCGGCTCGCCCAACGATGCGAGCCTGATCCGGGCGATCCAGGACCTGAAAGCGCGCGGGCTGAAGGTGACGCTTCTGCCCTTCATCATGATGGACATCGCCGCGGGCAACGCGCTCGCCAATCCCTGGTCGGACAATGCGGCCACGATCGGCCAGCCGCTCTATCCCTGGCGCGGCCGCATCACCGGTTCACCTGCGGTGGGCTATGCGGGAAGCGTCGACAAGACCGCTGCGGCCGCGGCCCAGGTGGCGGCGTTTCTGGGAACCGCGCTCCCGGGTCATTTTTCCGGCTCAGGGACGGCGATCACCTATTCGGGACCTGTGGAATGGTCCTATCGCCGTTTCATCCTGCACCATGCGCGGTTGGCGCAACTGGCTGGCGGCGTCGACAGCTTCCTGATCGGCTCGGAGATGGTGGCGCTCACGCAACTGCGCTCGGGCGCCGCGACCTATCCCTTTGTCGACGGGCTGGTTGCGCTCTTGAGTGACTGCCGCTCCATTCTCGGCGCGGGGACGGACATCGGCTATTCGGCCGACTGGAGCGAGTATCATTCGCACCGCCCGGCTGACGGGTCGGGCGACGTCTATTTCAATCTCGATCCGGTGTGGGCGCATGCCGATTGCGATTTCATCGGCATCGACAATTACTTTCCACTCAGCGACTGGCGCGATGGCTCGGGCCATCTCGATCTCGCCCTTGATCCCGGCCCGGCCGGCCGCTCCTCGATCCACGATCAGGCCTATTTGCGCGCCAACATCGAGGGCGGGGAATATTTCGACTGGTACTATGCCAGCCAGGCCGCGCGCGACGCGCAAGACCGGTCGCCGATCACGGACGGCCTGGCGGCCAAGCACTGGGTGTTCCGCCAGAAGGACATTCGCAACTGGTGGCTCAACCCGCATTACAATCGCCCGGCCGGTGTCGAAGCCGGCGCGCCGACCGGCTGGACGGCGCAGTCCAAGCCGGTGCGCTTCATCGAATTCGGCTGCCCGGCGGTCGACAAGGGCGCCAACCAGCCCAATGTCTTTGTCGATCCGAAATCGAGCGAGAGCTTTTACCCGCATTACTCCAATGGCGCGCGCGACGACGCCATGCAGCGGGCCTGGCTGGAGGCGATGATCGGATACTGGTCGGGCGCGGCCAACCCGGTGTCAAACGTCTATGCCGGGCCGATGATCGATCTGGCGAACAGCAACGCCTGGTCCTGGGACGCCAGGCTGTGGCCGGATTTTCCGCTGACCGGCGATTGGGGCGATGCACCCAATTGGGAAACCGGCCATTGGCTGGTCGGCCGGGCCGGCACCGCGCCGGCGCTGGAGACCATCCGGGCGATCCTGAAGGATGCGGGTTTTATCGACTATCTGATCGAGGCCACGCCCGTGGGCGCCGATGGCGTGACGGCGGGGAGCCTGACCAGCCCGCGCGCCATGCTCGACGCGCTGCGCCCGGTGTTCCAGTTCGACGCGGTCGAATCCGACGGGCTGATCAAGTTTCTCTCCCGTCACGGCCACGCCCCGGCGCTGACGATCACCGAACAGGATCTGGTTGCCGATCCCGAGGATCCGGTCCGCTACCGGTTGACCCGCACCCAGGAGACCGAACTGCCGGCGGCGGTGAAGATCCGCTATGGCGATCCGGGCCGCGACGACCAACCGGCCGGCGCTGAGGCAAGGCGTGCGGCGGGCGGCGGGCGCAAGATCAGCGAATTCTCGCCGCCGGTGCTGCTGGCCGAAAACCTGGCGGCACTTGCCGCCGAACGCGAGCTGCATGCGGCCTGGACGGCGCGCGAACAGGCGAGTTTCGCGCTGCCGCCAAAATATCTGGCGCTCGACCCCGGCGACGTGATCGATTTCGTGCCTGCCGGCATGACGCTCAAAGCCAGCGACATCGGCGATGCCGGTGCGCGGCAGGTCGAGGCGTTCCGCGTCGACAGGCTGGCGCGCGGATCCGCACCGCTGCCCAGATCCGCAAGCCCGCCCAAGCCGGTGCCCACAACCCGGCCGGCATCGGTGGTGTTTGTCGATGGTCCGCTGTTGAGCGACGAGGATTCCGGCCATGCCGGCTATGCGGCCGGGATCATGCTGCCCTTTGGCGGTGGCATCGCGCTGTGGCGGTCGCCCGGCGACAGCGGCTTCACCCTCGACAGCCTGTTGAACGCGCCTGCCATTCTGGGCGAGACCACCGGCGATTTCCATTCCGGTCCCCTCTGGCGCTGGGACCGGGTCAACACACTTCACCTGCGGCTGGCGCGCGGTACGCTGTCGTCTGCCACCGAAGAGCTGGTGCTGAACGGCGCCAACGCGCTGCTGGTTAAAAACCAGGACGGCGAATGGGAGCTTTTGCAGTTTGCGACCGCCACCGCGACCGGCCCCTTTGAATGGGCGCTCAGCGGCTTGCTGCGCGGCCAGAAGGGCAGCGAGCATGCGATGCGCGATCCGGTGCCCGCCGGCGCGCGGGTGGTGGCGATCAATTCGGCGGTTCGCCAGACCGCGCTGCCCTCGGAGCTGATCGGCCTGCCGCTCAACTGGCGGAGCGGCCCGGCCAATCTCGACATCGCCGCGAACGGATTTACCGAGCAGCAGGTGACGCTGTCCGCCAAAGGGCTCAGACCGCTTGCGCCGGCGCATCTGCGCGCCGTCACCAATCCTGCGGGCGACACGGCGATCAGCTGGATCCGGCGGACCCGCATCAGCGGCGACAGCTGGGATCAGCCGGATGTGCCGCTCGGCGAAGAGGCCGAGGCCTACGAAGTCGACATTCTCGACGGGCTGGGCGCGCCGGTACGCAGCATCGCCAGCTCTTCGCCGTCCGCCGTCTACACCGCCGCCCAACGCGCCAGCGACGGGATCGCAGCACCTTTCGGCATCGCCGTCACTCAACTCTCGGCCAGCTATGGCCGGGGCATTGCAAAGAGGATCACCGTCCATGCCTGACCAGACCGCAAATCTCGCCCTGCCGCTGCTGGCCTCAAGCCAGGCGCAAAAGCACGTGACCCACAACGAGGCGCTCACTGACCTGGACGCCCTGGTGCAGATCTCGGTGCTTGGCCGGACTCTGACAGCACCTCCAGGCGGCGCGACAGAGGGCGACCGCTATATTCCGGCCGGTCCCGCGACCGGCGGCTGGGCCGGTCAGGAGAACAGGATCGCGGTGGCGCGCGACGGCGGCTGGGTGTTTTACACCCCGCGCGAAGGCTGGCTCGCCTGGGTGGCCGACGAGGACACGCTGATCGCCTGGGATGGCGGGGCCTGGACCGGCGCGGGCGGGGCGAACGCGGCGCTCAAGACGCTGGGGGTCAATGCAAGCGCGGACGGGACCAACCGGCTAGCGGTCACGGCGCCGTCGGTTCTGTTCAACAGCGAGACTGACGACATCAATGTCACGCTGAACAGGCAGACAGCGGGCGATGACGCGCGCTTCACGTTCCAGACGGGATTTTCCACTCGCGCGCTGTTCGGTCTGCTGGCAAACGATGATTTTACCCTCAAGGTCACTCCTGATGGGTCGGTCTTCCATGACGCAATGGTGGTCGACAAGGACACCGGAGGCGTGTCGTTTCCGAACATGTGCCGCTTCTCGGCCTACCTCAATTACGATCACTATGCGGCGACCAGCTATGTGACCACGGACCTCAACAACGAGGATCTGGACGTCGGAAACGTCTTCGCGTCGGGAACCTTCACCGCGCCTCGAACAGCCTCATATCTGCTGGGCTACACAATGGGCTGGACACAGAACGCAACCAACCTTCCTGCCAATTTTCACGGCAGGCTCCTCGTCAACGGGACGGACGAGCTCCTGCCGGCAGCCAATCAGGGAACAACGGCCGCCGCGAACTCCGGGAAGATCATCCTGGCCTGCACCGGCCTCGTCCCACTGACGGCGGGAGACACGGTGCAGCTTCAGCACAAGTTCTCCAGCAGTGACGGATACGCCTCGGCCGACATCACCCGCTTCTGGGGAGAAATGGTGACTTAGGCCGATCAGGCTATCCGAACTGAAGAAAGAGAAAAAGGAACACCAAAAACGCAATCCCGACGCCAGCACCCACATAGGTACGCCAAGTCACAGGAGGTCCACCATAGTCCTCTGATTTTTCATATCCGCTCATGACAGAGAAGATAACACGAAAGCGAAAGCTGCACCAATAATTGCATGATGGACGGATGGACCGGGGCTTTCGCTCCGGTCGGCGGGGCAAGTCGCCAAACCAGACCCGCCGGACAGCAAGATGAGTTAACCGTCGCCACCCGCCGCCTCTTTCGAGGCAGGTGGAGGGTGACCGACAGCTGGTTAATTCGACATGAAGGACATTCGATGCGGGAAATGTTCCGCTCTGCTTTTCAGGGCTGGACAGAACGCCACTTTGGGCGATATCGAAATCAAGTGCCGCCGCTGCGGCACCATCAACCATCTGAGGCCAGCCGAGCCCGCGACCGAACGCCAGGAGCGTCGATCAAGGAGCTCAGACGATGTCCGATCCGGTTAGACCCGTCTCGCCACCAGCCGCCTATATCGGTGGCAAGCGCATCCTCGCCAAAGCGATCATCGAGCGCATCAATACAACGCCTCACACTGGCTACGCAGAGCCGTTCGTCGGCATGGGTGGCGTCTTCCTGCGGCGAAACCAGAAACCCAGAACCGAGGTAATCAACGACTTCAATGGCGAGGTCGCCAACCTGTTCCGGATCCTGCAGCGGCATTACCCCCAATTCATGGAAACGCTCAAATTCCAGATCACCTCGCGGCGCGAGTTCCAGCGCCTGGTTGGCTGCGATCCATCGACCCTGACTGATCTCGAACGTGCCGCCCGCTTTCTCTATCTCCAGCGTCTAAGTTTTGGCGGGAAGGTCACCGGCCAAAACTTCGGCGTCGACAGGGACGGCGGCGGCCGCTTCAACATCACCCGCCTCAGGTCAATGTTGGAAGACATTCACGAGCGCATGGCCGGCGTCGTCATCGAGCAGCTCGACTGGCGAGATTTCCTCAAACGCTGGGACCGGCCGGGCATGCTGTTTTATCTCGACCCGCCCTATTACGGGAACGAAGACGATTATGGTGTTGGAATGTTCTCAAGGTCGGATTTCGAGGAAATTGCAGACGCTTTGAAAGCGCTTCAAGGTGGCTTCATACTCTCTTTGAACGACAGTCCAGAGGTGCGTGCGATCTTCACAGGCTTCAAGATCGAGGCGATCGACTGCACCTACTCGATTGCCGGTGGGGCCGGAAAGAAGGTGAAGGAGGTGATCATCTCGGGTTGATAAATTTCCCGGTCACGGTTGTTTAACCACGTCGCAGCTAGGAATATACTCCAGAATGAAAGGTGATTTGCTATGGCCGACTTGACCAAGATCGAATGGACTGACCGAACCTTCAACCCCTGGACGGGCTGCACCAAGATCAGTCCTGGTTGTGATAACTGCTACGCTGAGGGATGGTCCAAGCGGTCTGGCCACGTCAAATGGGGCAACAACCCACGCAAACGCACCACGGACGCCTACTGGAAAGCGCCGTTAGCCTGGCAGTCGCAGGCCCAGGCATTCATGCGGGAGCACGGCAGACGCCAGCGCGTATTCTGCGCGTCGCTTGCTGATGTATTTGACAACCAGGTTGACCCTCAATGGCGTGTCGATCTCTTCAGGCTTATTCGTGCGACACCTGATCTCGACTGGCAGCTACTCACCAAGAGACCGCAACAAATATCGAAGATGTTGCCTGAAGACTGGGGGAGTGAAGGCTATGCAAATGTCTGGCTCGGATTCACCGCTGAGGATCAGATGCGCTTTGATCAGCGGAAGGCTTTCATTCGCTCGATCCCGGCGAAGGTCTGGTTTGTAAGCTACGAGCCTGCCATCGGTTCGCTGCGCATTGCATCGAGTGACCCGAAGCCGAACTGGTTGATCATTGGCGGCGAAAGCGGCGGCGGCGCAAGACCCATGGAAGCCAAATGGGTTGATGATGTTTTGGCCGACTGCGAGGCTTTCGGCATCGCGCCATTCTTCAAGCAATGGGGTAACTACGCCAATAACCCGTTGACCGGCAGTCCCTCAATGTCCCGTTCGGAGCAAAAGCAGACTGATCCCTTCGGTAAAGGTGGCGGTCTTGTGGATGGTGCACTTGTGAGGGATTTCCCCCTGGGATTGCGCAAATCAGGTTGACAACCGCCATCATTGGGAGTGGCATCTGTCCATGACCGATGATTCTCTTTTCGGTGACTTGCCAGAGCAGGTTGCGCCCGTTTCGATCCTGCAGGCCGGCGTCGATCCGGTGTGGACGGAGCACAAGGCCAAGCTGATCGCGCGCTATCTGCGCTACTTCGTCTTCATCACCAAGCACGGGTGTTACATTGACGGGTTCGCTGGCCCCAAGAACAAGGGGCTGCCCGAGAGCTGGGCAGCAGAATTGGTCGTTAATTCTCAACCAAAATTTCTAAAGCAGTTCTTCCTTTGTGACGAAAACACAGACCAAGTGGCGTCACTTCGAGGACTCGTTTCGGCTCAACCCGCTTCACTGAAACGCCACTTCCAAGTGCTACACGGCGATTTTAATGTCTCGGTGGATGAGATATTTGCAAGCGGTGTGATCAGCGCAAAGACTGCCACATTTTGCCTCCTTGATCAGTTCAGTTGCGAGTGTCATTGGGAGACAGTCAAAAAGCTCGCCAACCATAAAGGCGCGAACGCCAATAAGATTGAGCAGTTCTATTTTCTCGCAACTGGTTGGCTTGGGCGAACACTCTCTGGGTTCAAGCCAGAGACACCGGTTCCTGATGAGTGGTGGGGTAGTCCTGACTGGCGTGACCTTAAGGGGCTAAGCGGTGATTTCATTGCCGTCAGGATGGCAGAGCGTTTTCGCGACGAACTCGGATATCGCTTCGTTCATCCCTGGCCAATCTATCAACATGATCGCGGAAAAGGTCGAGTTATGTTTCACATGATCCATGCAAGCGACCACCCTGAAGCCTCGAAGCTTATGCGGCGAGCTTATAAGCATGTGTTGGACGTACCTGAGAGTGAGGAGCAACTCAGTTTGGAGTTATCCAGCGACAAGACGACCTAACCTTCAACCCGAGCTTCTCGGGCTTGCTGATGGGTTGCCCCCAGGGATGGGCCGACCCCGAGCAGCCCGCAATGAGTGGTCAGCCTAGCTGCGGCACATGCGTGGCGAACTCTCAAGGTTGAGCATTTTTTAATGTTGATGGAAACCGGGAACGTTGAGCGAAGGTTCACAACCGCTTCGAATTCAGCTCTTAAATACGCCGAATTTGAAATCAACGTTAGATCTGGCAACGCGTTCCAGATGCCAGTGGTGCTCTTGCACCTCCAACAACATACGGGGCAAAGTGATCTGAAATTGTGGTTGAAATCTGCGCCCGATTTTAGCGGGAGATAGGTGAGCGTGTCCGCCCTAGCCGCCTCCGTCGAAAGTCAGCCCGGCAAGTTGGATTAAAATCCCGAGCGGCAGGAAGATCACAAGACTAAGGGCGTAGAGCATAAATGCGGCGGTATCCCCCGGTGTGCCCGTTGCGATTTGATCAAAAAAGACAATGCCCAATGCGCCGATGGAAACGGTAGCGATAACAAGACCCGCCAATCGCCATCCTCTGAGTCCAAGTGCCGCTATGCCGATGGCCGCGCCGCCAATGCAGGCGACAGTACCCACGGCCCTGACAACAAGCTCAATTCCGGGATGCGGTGGCAAGAGATTTGGTCCGAACCAAGCGACCACTCCGGCGACGCCGATAAGAGTTGCCTTTTTAGGGCTAAGTGGCATTACCCTGTTCCTTAGTTTTCGATCAGGGGGCCGAGGTCGATCTTGGTAGCAGCAAGTACTCGGCCGTCGGCATTCATTATGGCAAGGGGTAGCTTCACCGGAGCCAATTTGGCCACGTCTTTGAAGACAATCTCGGCTTCCCCGGCAAGTTGGAACGTCATCACGCGGCTGTTTGCGACGGACTGAACAAACTGAACGCCCAAATCACCGCTTTGCGAAAAAACGTCGACGCCGCTTTCCAGGACGGGTTTGGACCCAATTGCGTCTGAAAACCCACCAACCAGTGCATCCTCGGGAATGCCGAGGCCGGTAATGCCAATTAGGAAACGGATATCGTCACTCGAGGAAAACAACTGCATGACAAGCAGCCGATCACTCTGGAAATAGCGAAGGATCGCGCGAATTCGGCCTCTGATCCCGTCGCCGTCGCGTCCGACCTCGGCGCCGGTCTTTTCTGATCTTCCTTTTCGGAGATAGGCCTTTGCATCTTTGCGACCGTCTCGATTGGTAGTGATCGGCGCGTCCCGATCTACAGCGAAAGCCGCGCCATACTTAATGAAACAAGAAACCTCACCTTTACCGAGTGGTTCGTCGAAAGGGATAAGGGCATCCGGCTTTTCCCATATGAGCGACAGGCCGTCGTCATGGAGGTTCCGGATGTAGTGCCAGGCACGTTCTCCATCGCCGTCAGGCGACGGATCGGCGTCAGAGGCCCATTCGAAATATGTGGCGCTGCGCGGGACCGTGCCGCTTACGGCTTGGGGGAGTGACGAATCGAAGTCGGTGAGATTGCATTGGCCGAGAGCAGCGCCTGCAGTCAGTATAAGCGAAGTAAGTGAAAGCGAAAGTCGCTTCACGGCATGACTCCTCAAAACGAATGGATGAATACTATCAAATCCAGAGGATTTTGCAACTTTTCATAGAAAAACTACCCTTGCGCAAAGTCTTTAAAATATCGAATTACATCTCGGGTTTGTAGGTACTGCCCGAAGGCATCGGATCATCGCTGTCATCCGGGCTGCGCATATTGTGCGCAAAAACCGACCGCGCCATTTCATGCGCATCCGCAGCCGGGGTGCCTCTGGCGAATTCGGTTCGCATGCGCTCAAGGGTCAATCGCAGCTTGGCTTCGCGCTCGCCTGCCATCGGCAGTGTCTCCCATGCAATCTCGTGAGAAAGGTTGCATGGGAAACTAGGTGTGCCGCCCCAGATTGCAATCAGCAATCTTCGCGCGCGCGGGCTTCTCCACCGCTTTTCGGATCTTGCGATGTTGTCATGCAGGTCTCCAGCAAGGCAACTTCGATCAGATAGGCGAGGAAATCATCCCCCATCTGCCTGGCGTCCTCCATGGCATGGCGCAGATGCACCTCGATCGTTTGATAGCGTGCCTGCCGGTCATGCATGGGCGGCCACCTTTCTTGTCCCGGGGGCTTTGGACGCGGATGCGCTCCGAATGACCGACGGCAAATGGGCGTGGCGGTAGAGCGGAAGTCCTACATTGAGCTTTTGCCTCATCGCAGTGATCACGTTCTCGCTGACCTCAAACACACCGCAGCAGACCGGAAAGCGGCCGTAGCCATCGGCCCGGCCGATCTCATCGACCGACAAGCCGGTGCGCGTGTAGACACGCGAGACATGCGGCTCGTAATTCGTCACCATGGTGTGGATGCCATGGGCAAGCGCGCACTCGCCGAGCGCCAGCAGCATCAGGCTGAAGGCGCGGACCGGTTGGATGTCCGGGTGATCTTCGCCAAGATTGGCCTTGTCGATGCAAAGCCGCGTGCCTTCCCATATGCCCGGCGCCGCCAGGCAGGCATCGCCGGGAAAGGTCGCCCGGAAGGTGTCGTAGAGCAGGGTCGGGCCGGTGGTGGGCAACAGGCGCAGAGAGCCGTAAAGCCGGGTGCGCTCCGAATTGCACCAGACCAGATAGGCCGGGCCGAGCGTATCGTAGCGGTCTATCTCCCGGCCATTCTGGTGCGGAATGGTCCATTTCGCTTCATCCACGAACACCTTTTTGCGCAACCGGTACATGTCATCGAGCAGGGATCGGTGCGCATCATATTGATGGGCCTGAATCGTCAAAAACATATCGAGCCTCCCAGCAGGTTTGTTTGCCCTGCCAAGGTCGGTTGTTTTGGCGCGCGAAGGTATTCCCGCGAGCTGGTCCCCCAATATTGGGGGATCAGGGACTGATGATCCTGGACCGGATCGCCTCGGCGATCGCCTGGGGGATATTGACGCTGCCGAGCTTGTGGCGCGCGGATTTGAGATAGCCTTGAACCGTATGGCCGGAAAGACCCAGGATGAGAGCGATGTCCTTGTGATCCTTGCCCCGGGCAGCCAGAGTGAGGCACTCGATTTCGCGCGGGCTCAGATGCAGCGCCTGATCGTTGCTGCCATGGATTTCCTTCATCGCCATATCGTGAATGAGGAACGCGGCTTCCGCCCATGCAGCCTTGTGGCGATTGACCAGATCGCTCCAGGCTTCGCCTGTTTCAAAGGAATTGATGCTCAGCAGGGCGCGGCGGAAATTCTTGTCGATTATCGGGATCGAGTAGCCGCTTGGACCCAGGCCATGGGCCATCGCGTCTTCGAAAAGGGGCAGAACGGCGGCGCTCATCTCTAGCTCCGACCAATCGAACGGCAGCTGCCGCTGCACGCCTTCCTTGAGCACCGGATCAATGTCGACATAGTTTCGCTGGAGATATCGGGAAACCCATTCGGCCGAATAGGTCGTTCTCACATAAGCTGAATCGAGCGCGGAGATGGTGGTTTGCGCCAGATGGTAGGTTACATGTGCAACCTGGTACTCAGCCTGAAAGGCAAAAACCGCCTCCTCCACCGTCCGGCAGGACCGGACAGAATCGAATGCTGTGTCCGGCGTTGATTGCCGTTTTGCCATGAGCCCCAAGAAACCCCATTGTATTAGGGGTTCAGTATGAGCGAAATGGTCGTGTTCTGGCAAGGAATTCAGCCAGAGGTGGTGGACTCCGGTTTCAGCCCTGCAGTATCAAGCCGGACATTGCAGCCACTTCCCGGGATCCTGCTCAAAGATCAATCCAACTCAAACTCGAAACTGTAGGAAAATGAAACGCGGTCAGGACCTTTGAGGTCGTTGGCGACCTTGATGCTGATCAAGTCACCCTCTTCAACGGCGATGTGGATCTTTTTCCGGTCGAATGAGCCTCTTGTTTGGGTTTTGATGAGCAGGCCAGTGCCACTTGTATTGTCAACCCAGCCCGAAGAATGCACTTCGATTGTGAAAGAGCCGCCAGTAATGTCTTTGTCGGTATGAAGGTTCAGCCTCAGATTGCTGATCATGCCTGCCGGGAACGGGGTGCGCGCGGAGAGCTGCATGAACTGATCGATGGTTGGGTGAATTGAATAGAAAACTCCGGTTCCCGGCACGCCATACATCGGCGTTTCCGTACCCATCTGGTATCCGCCAGTGATGATTTGTTTCGCGCCCATTTGATATCCTTTTGTCTCGAACGAGTTTTCCGAACCACCGTGGCCAGCAGAACTAGCCTAACTGCAGATTGCGGATTTCCTAATCGGAATCGCGTACAAGAGTTAGCATGTTGAATTTACGTCTATCCGTCTCTTTCATTTTGACTTGCTTCCTGATGGAGACCGGACCTGCTGCGGCAATGGAGCTGTGTTCCGGACCGAATCGGGTGACCTGCGTTGTTGATGGCGACACGGTCTGGATCGAGGGCGAAAAAATTCGCCTGGAGGGCATCGACGCGCCCGAACCCCGCGGCCGTTGCTATGAGGAACTCATCGCCGCCGCCAAGGCCACCGAGCGGCTGCGCATCTTGCTGACCGAGAACCAATTCACGATCAAACGCAGCGGCCAGGACCGCTATGGCCGCACACTCGCGAAGATCATGATTGGCGATCGCTCCGCCGGCGAGATCATGATGTCGGAAGGACTGGTCCGCAAATGGCGCGGCAAACGCGAGACCTGGTGCAAATAGCCATCAGCGCGATGGGGCGGATCTTGAGACGCAACCGCAATGCGCTTGCGTGTTCTGCGAATGTTCCTATTCTTGCGGGCCATGCCAGAGGAATACCGCAAATATCACCGTCACCCGGCCCAGCCGATTCGCACGCTGCAGCACGCTGCCGATGACGGGCAGATCATCGCGGTGCGCTGCAATTCGTGCCGGCGGCTGATCAACTATCTGGCGACGGACCTTGTCGAGGTGCTCAATCCGTCACGGCCGGTGGATGCGCCACCCTTCGCCTGCTCCCGTTGCGGCACAGCCAGCTACATGGATGTCCGGGTGAAGACGCCGTCTGCGGGTGACTATGGGCACCTGATCATTCGACGTCTGTTGGGCGTGCGAAGCGTCTCGGAATGGGGAAACCGGCCATTGGGCAAAGAGACAAGGCGGGACAGGACTATCAAGAAACGCTGACGCCTCGGGATGCGTTGATCATCCCCAATTGGCCGCTCGCTTCAAACCCGCTTTGAAAAGCCTTCAAAGCGGGTTTCAGAAAATCACTTTGTGGCAAAACCGGCTGACAAAAAAGGCAAAACCGCGCGACCGGCTACACTGGCAAATGACAGGCCAACCAAAACCCAGCGAACTTCTGGTCAATTATATCTGGAAAAAATTGGTAGCGGGAGAGGGACTTGAACCCCCGACACGCGGATTATGATTCCGCTGCTCTAACCAGCTGAGCTACCCCGCCGCCAGCCGCCGATTGTTATCGGGCCGGACGGGCGGCATATAGGATGCGGGTTGCTTCGGTGTCAAGCGTGGTTTGGGCTTTTCTTGTCCCTTCGCCAACTTCCCTCAGACCAGCGCCTTGCGTGGCGCGCTTCGCCCAAGCTGTCACGCACTAGCAGCGCCTGGATGCGGCCGGTTCGGTCCGGTTCAGATCCGGCGCGCTGTGCAAGCCAGGGACCTCGCCTTGCGGCGATGGTGGCCGGCGGGGCCGGACCGGCAGGCAAAACCAGAGGACGCCATGCCGCACCCTGCACACCTCCCTCGCCCCGGCCCTGCCTTGCCTAAACCAGCCATCGGGTCTAATCCCGTCGGTCAAAGACCATGACAAGAACGACACAGGATCTGCACCTGCCATGACAACTCCCCCCTCCCCGAAAATCGTCGTCGTCGGATGCGGCTATTGGGGATCAAATCACGCCCGCACCTTTTCCGAGCTCGGCGCGCTCTATGCGGTGTCCGACCGTCATCCCGATCGCGCCGAAGCACTGGCCGCGATGCATGGCGTCAAGGCCATGGCGTTTGAGGACGTTCTGCGTGATCCTGCTGTCGACGGCGTGGTTCTCGCCTTGCCGCCGCAATATCATGCCGACCAGGCAATTGCCGCGCTTGAGGCCGGCAAGCATGTGCTGGTGGAAAAGCCCATCGCCCTTTCGGTTGCCGATGCGCGGCGGGTGGTCGAGGCCGCACAGAAAACCGGCCTCGTCGCCATGACCGGTCATGTGCTGCGCTTTCACCCGGCCTTCGAAGCGCTCGAGGCAATGGTCGCCGCAGGTGATCTCGGCTCGATCCGCTACATTCATTCGCACCGCGTCGGGCTGGGCAAGTTCCACGCCGAAAACGATGCCCTATGGGACATCGCTCCGCATGACCTGTCGCTCATCCTGGCGCTCACCGGCGAAAAGCCGGTCAGCGTGCGCGGCGTCGGCTCGGCCATGCTCAATCGGTTGTCGGATTTCGCCCATCTGCACCTGCAATTCAGCTCCGGCGTGCGCAGCCACGTCTTCGCCTCCCGGCTCAATCCCTATCGCGAGCGCCGGCTCACCGTCATCGGCTCGAAGGCCATGGCGGTGTTTGACGATGTCGCGGACTGGAACCAGAAGCTTGCCGTCTACCATCACAAGCTCTGGGAGGACGACAATGGCTGGCAGTCCGAAATGGTCGATCCCAGCTATGTCGATCTTCCCGACGGCCTGCCGCTGACGCGCGAATGCAGCCACTTCCTCGACTGCATTCGCACCGGTACGTCTCCGCGCACGCCGGTCTCCGATGGCCTGGCGGTGATCGAGATCCTGTCGGAAGGCACCGTACGTCACGACTAGGCCTCACCCCGCTCGGACCGACCTCCCGGGCACCGGATCGGATCGACCGACAGAAACTGGCGTCGCCCCGTCAGGCCGGGATACGGCGCCGCCATTCAGGCAAAACCGCTCATTGCAGCATAGGATGCCCCGGAAAGGCCGGGCTGCTCAGGCCGCTGGCTGCAACAGCTCAGACAGCATCGCCTCGGCAGCGGCGGATCGCTCGGAACGGTCAATAAAGCCGCCGCCAAACACCCGCGCCTCGTCGCCCGGGGCGGAATAGAGCACGCAGGCCTGCCCGGGCGCCACACCCGCTTCGCCATCGACCAGCTCGACCGAGATCTCGCCATCTCCTCCAACACGCAGGATGGCAGGCTTTGGCGGCTTGGTCGAACGCACCTTGGCAAAGCACTCGAGCCCATCGGGGCCGATATCGGCAAGCGCCGTGTCACCGAGCCAGTTCATGTCCCGCAGGATCACCCGCCGCGTATCAAGCGCTTCGCGCGGACCGACGATGACGCGCCGTGAGCGCGCATCCAAGTGCACCACATAAAGCGGGTCGCCGGTGGCCACGCCAAGGCCCTTGCGCTGGCCGATGGTGTAATGGACGATGCCCGGATGCTCGCCCAGCACGGTGCCGTCAATATGGACGATGTCCCCGGCCAGCGCCGCATTCGGCTTCAGCTTGGTGATCACATTGGCATACTTGCCCTGCGGCACGAAGCAGATGTCCTGGCTGTCGGCCTTGGCGGCGACGACAAGCCCCATTTCCTCGGCCAGTTCACGCGTCCGGCTCTTGGGCAGTTCGCCGAGCGGAAACCGGACATAGTCAAGCTGCTCCTGGGTTGTCGCAAACAGGAAATAGCTCTGGTCCCGGTCGGAATCGATCGGCCGGTACAGCGCCCGCCGTCCGGGATCACCAGGCGCCGGGTTGGCGCGGGAGCGGATATAGTGCCCGGTCGCCATGGCGTCGGCGCCCAGATCCCGCGCGGTTGCCAGCAGATCGGCGAACTTGACGGTCTGATTGCAGGCCACGCAGGGGATCGGCGTTTCACCGGCCACGTAGCTTTCCATGAACGGGTTGATCACCGCGTCGCGAAACCGCTTCTCGTAATCGAGAACATAATGCGGAATCCCCAGCGTTTCGCACACGCGGCGAGCATCGTCGATGTCCTGCCCGGCGCAGCAAGAGCCGGCCCGGTGCACCGCGGCACCGTGATCATAGAGCTGCAGCGTCACGCCCAGCACATCATAGCCCTCGCGCGCGAGAAGACCCGCAACGACCGAGCTGTCAACGCCGCCGGACATGGCGACCACCACCCGCGTATCGCGCGGGTCCTTGTCAAAATCGAGACTGTTCACTGTATTCCCCGGCATTCAACAGCGTTCAAGGCGCTGATCAAGCGGTTGCAAAAATGTCCATCCGGACCGCGTCTTTATAGGGTCTGCGGCGCTGCGCAACAAGATGCCTGAGGGCAACAGGCCCAATTCGCCGCATCCCGCCCCACCTGTGCCAAAAATTACCAAATCCTTTCCGGGCCCTTAGCCAATTTTTAAACCCCCGCCTGTAGTCTCTGCTCGATAGGTCTTGAGTATGTAAGAGAGTCCAATGACCGAAATGGTACGACCCCGCGTCAAATATGTCATCGGCCCCGATGGGAGCCCGTTGACAATTGCCGATCTGCCCCCCGCCAACACCCGTCGCTGGGTGATCAGGCGCAAAGCTGAAGTGGTGGCCGCAGTTCGCGGCGGCCTTCTCAGCCTTGAGGAGGCGTGCGAGCGCTACACGCTGACAGTTGAGGAATTCCTCTCCTGGCAGTCCTCCATCAGCGATCATGGACTTGCAGGCCTGCGCACAACGCGCATCCAGCAATACCGGCATTGACCCTGAAGGCATGAGCCGAAAACGGTTCGTGCCAGGCATCCCGAGACATCAGCTTTGGAATGGCACCAGCCGGACGGTTATCCGCCCGGTTCTATGCTGTTGCGTTGCCGTGCCGCGCCAGCATGCTGGTCGCAGGCACCATTGGCGCCTAGCGGACGCTCTCCCGTGAGATTGCACTAGTCACGGTCTGGATACATGGCCAGACCGCCCGGCCAGCCCGTGCGCCAGCGCGGCGATCAACGCCGAGCCGGCATAGAACCAGAGCCCGGGCTGTGAAAATGCCTGCGCGATGCCGCCGGTCTTGGCCGCCACGATCACCAGGGCAACCAGAACCACATCCATCAGCGACCAGCGGCTCAAATGCGGAAGCAGCCGCATCGCAAGCCCTGATCCGCGCGCCAGCCCAAGCGCTTCAGCCGAAATCGCCACCAGCTTGACCACCGGAAACAACACCGAGACCAGTCCCACCACAACGGCAAGCGCAGGATCGCCACCGCTCCACAATGTGGCGATAACCGCCAGCAGCGACGGCGACGTGTCAAAAAAATACAGCGTTTCAAACCGCATCAGCGGCAGCACGATTCCCAGTCCGAAAAACAGCGGGCCCAGAACCAGCGCCGTGGCAAGCACCAAACGCATCTCAATACTCCTACCTCTACAGCCGTCTGTCCGCTCCCGCGCCCGACATGAAGCCCGGGCGAAGCCGTGTCGTTTCGATCCGGCATCAACGAATCCGTTTCCGTCAATCCCGGCTATCCGCTAGATTCGAAGAACCGCACGGATGTCCATATCCGAGTGCGGCCGGGATTGGCAAACAGGAGCGGACATGCAGATTACCGAGCAAGATGGGGCGACCGGTGGTCGCTATGTTGCAAGTCTTGACGGCATCGAGGCGGAAATGACGTATTCACGCGCGTCGCCTCAGCTCGTCATCATCGACCATACCGGCGTCCCAGACGCTCTGCGCGGCAAGGGGGTCGGCCAGGCGCTGGCACTGCATGCCGTCGAGACCGCCCGTGCCGGCGGATGGAAAATCATTCCGCTCTGCCCGTTTTTCAAGGCCCAGGCGCAGCGCCATGCAGATTGGGGCGATGTCGTGACCTGAAGTCCCCTGTCATTGAAACAGGACCTGTAGTGCAGACGGAGAATTGGCTCAATTTCTTGGAACTATTGAGGAAAAACAAACACCGAAGGCGCGGGCAACCACCCACGCCTGGCCCGGAGGCCATTTCAATGCGTCACCAGCCTGGCGTCAGCTCAGACTGCGCGGCTTGAGCGATGTCCGGCGTCCCGCACTTCCAGTGCGGCTGCCTTTTCATACTCGGCTTGCGCTTCTTCGAGCGCCAGTTCTGCCGCATCAAGCTGCACCTTCAACTCCTTGATCGAAGTTTGCAGATTGTCCGACCGCTGGCGCGCCGCCTTGGCGAAGGTAGGATAGGCAAAATGGGAAGGGTCGGTGTTTCCGGCCTTTTTCTCTTCGGCAGTGATCTGATATTCCAGCTCCGCTGCCATCTTTTCCATTTCGGCCATCATCAGCTGGATCTGCCCAAGCTGACGGGTTTTCTCGTTGACCTGAAACTGTTTCAGGCGAACATGGCTCTCACGCGACTTCATACGCAATACTCCCGTGATGCGAGATCCCGGTTAATGAAACTCGTTACACTGGCAAACCTGCCAGTCCCGTTTTGCGAATAATGACCACGACGTTAACTTTTAGCACATCGCGGTAACCATTCGTTTACGGGCATCGTTAATACTACGCCTCATGGTTTAAGGCGGGGTAAACGGAAAACATGATTTTTTCTGCCCGTCTTTCCGGAGTCCTTTGAATCACTTGGCGACAGTTCTTGATGTGAGACTTCAAGAGAGTCAGGAGATTTTTTGGGAATAATTTCAAGAGTATGCCAGTGATAATTAACATTCCGATAGCGGTTGCCTAACCTGATCAGAATTTGTTAACCATTCCGTGGCAGCCTCCAAATCAGGCAACGACTGGATCCGTATCGCGTAAGTGGATCTTAAAACCTTGCGGCGGCGGAAAAGGGGATAAATATGCGGGTACTACTGATCGAGGACGACAGCGCGACAGCTCAGAGCATCGAATTGATGCTGAAGTCTGAAAGCTTCAACGTGTACACCACGGACCTGGGTGAAGAGGGCGTCGATCTCGGCAAACTTTACGACTACGACATCATTCTGCTGGACCTCAACCTGCCGGACATGTCCGGTTACGAGGTCCTTCGCACTCTCAGGCTTTCCAAGGTCAAGACACCGATCCTGATCCTGTCCGGCATGGCCGGAATCGAGGACAAGGTTCGCGGTCTCGGATTTGGCGCTGACGACTACATGACCAAGCCGTTCCACAAGGACGAATTGGTGGCGCGCATTCACGCGATCGTGCGGCGCTCCAAGGGCCATGCCCAGTCGGTCATCACCACCGGCGACCTTGTCGTCAACCTCGATGCCAAGACCGTCGAAGTCGGCTCGCAGCGGGTTCACCTGACGGGCAAGGAATACCAGATGCTGGAGCTGCTTTCGCTCCGCAAGGGGACCACCCTGACCAAGGAAATGTTCCTCAACCATCTCTACGGCGGCATGGACGAACCGGAACTGAAGATCATCGACGTCTTCATCTGCAAGCTCCGCAAGAAGCTCGCCACCTCGGCCGGCGGAAAGAACTACATCGAGACAGTCTGGGGCCGTGGCTATGTGCTGCGCGAGCCGGATGAAAGCGAGATCCTCGAAAGCGCATGATTTGACTGTCCGTTTGCGGATAGCTTGATCGCCCATACAAAGAACCCGCCAGGCCGGCGGGTTTTTTGCTGTTCAAATGGCCGATGGCAATTTCCTGAAGCCGTTCACTACAGTGCCTGCCATATATCCGAGCCGGCAGACACTTCTTGCGAGCCCACGCAGGATAGCAAAGACCGCCGGGATCAGGCTGCCGCAGCCGCGTAGGGCGCGAAGGCTTCGGTCAGGCTGCGACGATCAAACGGCTTGAGCAGGAAATCATCCGCCCCTGCCCGCTTGCCGGTCATCATCTGTTTGAATTCTTTTTCGATCATCAGGTAGTAGATACGCACATCCTTGCCGCCTTCCATCTGGCGGACGGATGAAATCAGGTCCAGAGCCCCGGTCATTCCCGCATCGACACACAGGACGTCAGGCAGCTCGGCATCGCACATGATCATCGCTTCGCCGGCATTGGAGGCCTCGATCACGAGGTAATCCAGCCCGGTCATGATGCGCTTGGCAACCTTGCAGATTACAGCGGAATCATCGGCGATCATAAAGCGGCGCATGGCGCTTCTCCTTTGGCTTCTTCCTGGCGCACCCTGATGCGGATGCGCCGTCGATATGCAGGAAGGCTAGCTCAAGGGAGCGAATATTTCGTAATCAGACAGGCTTAACGGAGCGTTGCTGCCGCTCGCCCTTGCGTATCACGCCGCAGGCTTGGGCTCTGCAGTGAACACCACTTCTTCGGCATTGGCGGAGCAGGTCAGCACGAGCCCGGCTTCATCGGCCAGAAGCACCGTGTAATAGGGCTGGATCGAGTGTGCATCGATCGCCTCGTCCACATCGCCGGAATAGATCTCGAGGAACTTCGGCGGCACCCGCACCATGCGCCCCTTGCTGACAAGCCGGAAACGTGGCTCGGTTTCAGGCGTTTCGATTGTCACGTCGATCTCGCCGCCGCGCGGAATCGCACCATAGGCCACGAGGAACAGGTTGAGCAGCAGCTTCACCCGGTTCTTGGGGATGATGGCGCGCGGCCCATTCCATGTCACTTCGGTCTTCTTGTCCGCCGAGACATAGTCGAGAACGGCCTTTTCGGCCTCTCCGGTATCAATCGACGCACCGACCGAGCCCGAGGCGCCGAAGGCGAGCCTGGCGAACTTGAGACGTACCGAGGCGTTGAGCGCGCTGGTCCGGATCAGGTCCATGGCATCGGCATCCGCGCCTCCTTCGTCCAGAAGCTCCAGGCCATTGTTGATCGCGCCCACGGGCGAAATGATGTCGTGGCAAACACGGCTGCACAGCAGTGCGGCCAAGTCCGGACCCGCCAGGGTCAAGTTATGGTTCTTCGACATCAAAAATCTCCTTTTTGTGCCCCACGCGTCGAATCGGCTGGGCAGCAAAATCGCACCAGGTGCCCTTAATCGCAAGCGCTGCCGGCCAGAAGCCGCTCCATGGACCAATCGCCGACAGTCGCCAGAAAGATATCGCCCTAAAGACACCACATTTGGTAAACCGCTTATTAAGATCGAAGCGCCACAATGTGATCAATCTTTCCTGCGGTATCTACCGTCCCATCAACGGAGTGGATCCAATGATCACGTCCCGCTTTTGCCTTCGTGCATTTGCCACTTTCTGCCTCTCTGTGCTGTTCATGACAGCCACGTCCGCGGGCGCGAATGCACAGGCCTCGAGTTCATCGCATTATGACATGCAGGAGATCATCGACGCCGGCCACGGCTTTTTCGGCTCGACCTCCGGTGGTCTCGCCAAGCTTGTCGAGAAGGCTTTCCAGTCCTACGGCCTGCCCAACGGATATGTGCTGGGCCAGGAAGCCTCCGGCGCCCTGATCGGCGGCCTGACTTACGGCGAGGGTGAACTGTTCACCAAGAATGCCGGCCAGCACGAAGTCTTCTGGCAGGGACCATCCCTTGGCTGGGACTACGGCGGCAACGGCAACAGGACCATGATGCTGGTCTACAACCTGCCCAGCGTCGAGGGTGTCTACGGCCGCTTTGGCGGCGTATCCGGCTCTGCCTTCGCCGTCGCCGGTCTCGGCATGACCGTCCTCAAGCGCCAGGGCGTCGTGGTGGTCCCGATCCGTACCGGCGTCGGCGCACGTCTCGGCATCAATGTCGGCTATCTCAAGATGACACCGGCCCCGACCTGGAACCCCTTCTAGGCCGACCGGCACATCCCGGCACTTGAAAGCGGGCCGCAAGGGCCGCTTTTTTATTGCACTCTTGCTGATAAATCTACTTGCGGCACCCCGCATTTACCGCTTCAAGCTTGCCGATCCGGCCCGGTCATGCTTAATGCTTCCCAAGTTTCAGCTGGGCACATCATGAGCCCCGCACGTAACAATGTGGATGCGTAGTGATCGAGTTTGTCCTGCTATTTGCGCTGGGTTTTCTGGCCGCCGCCCTGGTTGCGCTGATCGTGGCGCCGATCATTCAACGCCGCGTGGTGAGTCTGACCGAACGCAGAATCCGCGCCAGCGTGCCGCTTTCCGCCGCTGAAATCCGTGCCGAGAAGGATCTTGCCAGGGCTTCCTTCGCGGCGGAAAACGCGCGTTTGTCGGTCGACCTGAAACACAACCGCGAGCAGCTCACCGAAAGCGTGGCCCGCGGCACGCGGCTCAGCAACGAGCTCGTTGCCATTCGTGCCGAAAAGATCAACACCGAGAAGCTGCTGGAAGAGCGCGAAGCCGATATCCGCGACCTCCATTCGCAGGTCAATGACCGAGACGCCAAGATAACCACCCTGACCGGCAATTTCAGCGATGCGGCCCGGCTGGCCGAGGCCCGCAAACACGAGATCTCGGTTCGCGACGACCAGATCAACCGTCTCGGCACCGAGATCGAGGAACTGCGCATTGATCTGGTCACGCTCGACACCGAAGCGGAGAACTTCAAGTCCCAGATCCGCGAGCTGCGCACGGAACGCAATGCCTTGCGCGATACGCTGAAAGACACCGAGACCGCCAATCGCGACCTGGAGAACAGGCTCAAGAGCGCTGAAGAGCGGCTGGCTCAGACCGAGGAAAAACTTTCAAAATCCATCATCGCCCTCACCGACCGCGAAAACGCGCTGGATCGGCGGGTGGCCGAAGTGGACCGCTTCAAGAAGAAAAACCGCGAGCTCTCCGACGAACTCCGCGCCGCCAGGGCCGCCGCCAAGGATGCCGCCAGCCTTGCCCGCAAGGCTGCGGTCAACGGCCGTGATACCGCGTCACAACAGCCGGTGGCGGAGCCCGTGCCCGACGATGCACCATCCGAGGCCCAGGCCGACCTGCCCGCCGAGACTGCGGCTGAGGCAACTGCAGAGGCGGATGAGAACAGCAAGCCCGTTGCCAGGGCCCGCCCCGAGCAGCCTCCTGTCACCGCAAGCGCACCGGAGCCACGCGCGGTGCCCGAAGCAATGGAGGAGCTGGAAGATCTGTCGGAAGACGAAAAGATCGACCGCCTTCGCGCCCGTCAGGCGGCCCTTATCGAAAGACTGCTGAAGGCCGACAAGAGCGGCAACGACGCTGCCCTGCGCCGGGAAATCGCCGTGGTTGCGGCCATGATGGTGGAGCTGACTGCCAGCCGTGACGGCAGTTCCTCCCCGGTGTTCAGGATTCTCAAGGGCCGCGAGGCCCTGGCGCAACCCGGCAGCACCGAGCCAAGCCTGGCCGCCCGCGCCCGCGACATGCTTGCCAATCACTGATATTTGACGCTCAGGCTGATAGACCGGCAGCCGCTCTCAAACCGCCCGCCCCATGCGTGTCGCCGCATGCCACAACGCAATCCCGCTTGCGGTTGCAACATTCAGGCTGTCCATGCCCGGAGCCTGTTCGATCTTGAGTGTCTTGATCCGCTCAATGATCTCTGCTGGAAGCCCCTCGCCTTCGGTGCCCGCAAGCAGCGCCAGGCGCTTGCCCGGAACATAGCTGCTCAGCGGCTCCGTTCCGCGCGGAGACAGGCCGGCAACCTCGAAACCATGCTCCGACAAGGTGGTCACCAGCTCGCCGATCCCGCCTGCCCGGCAGAATGGAACCCTCAGCGCCGCACCGACGGAGACGCGGATCGCCTTGCGGTAGAGCGGATCGCAACAGGTCCCGTCGAGCACGATGCCGTCAGCGCCAAACACCCCGGCATTGCGGAAGATTCCGCCAATATTGTCGTGGTTGGAAATACCGCAGGCCGCCACAAGCAACGCCTGCTCCGGCATTTCGCACAGGAAATCGGCAAACGAGGTGGCCGGCACGTGCCGACCGACCGCCAGGATGCCCCGATGCATGGCAAAGCCCACCGCGGCGTCGAGGACCTCACGTCCGGCAACATAGATCGGACAGCCGGGATCGATCCGGTCAAGCAGATCGCCCAGGCCATCGATCCGGTTTTCAAGCATCAGCGCCTTTTCGATCACGAAACGCCGGGAGTTGATTTCTGCATCGAGCAGCGCCTGCAGCACGACCTTGCCCTCGGCGATGAACAGGTCACCACGCCCGGCGAGGTCCCTGTCGCGCATTGCGGTGAATTCGGCGATGCGCGGGTCCGAAGGATCGTCGATCCTGATCAGCCGCGGCTGCCCGCTCCGCTCCATGATCAGCGATTGATCACGACAATGTCGCTGACGATGCGGCCGACCGAGATGTCGTGAACGATCAGCCGCATGGAGCCATCCGACGCACGCCCGAAAAAACCGATCCGGTTGCCATCGAGCGTCACGTTTTCGACCGTGAACCCGGACGGCAGCGCGGCGACGCCTTCGATCGGCGCGTCGGAGGGCACGCTGGCAGAGGAGGCTGCCACCTGCGCACCGCTGTCGTCCGCGCGCGTGAATTTATAGACAAGCGCGCCCAGCACGGTCATAAGACCGATGAACATGATGCCGATCGACACGGCCAGCAACCGTACCATCTTGCGCCGGACTTTTTCCATTTCAGGATCAAGCGGCTTTTCATCGAGATCGTCATCGTTGATTTTCGACATTTATATTCCTTGCCGGGCGGACCCTGATAGTGAAGAACGCGACACCGTTTAACGAAGCCGAGACCGATAGGGAAGCCCAAGAGGGTCTGGAAGACCAGTCCGGGCCGCAAACTCTTGTCGCCGGCGAGGACGCCGACGGCCGCCTCGACACCTGGCTGGCGGCGGAACTGGAGCCCGACCTGTCGCGCAGCCGCATCAAGGCGCTGATCGAGGCCGGTGCCGTCACCGTCAACGGCAAGGCAGCCAAACAGGCCAAGCACAAGATCCATCCCGGCGACCGGGTGGAACTGCAAATGCCGGAACCGGAGGATCCCGAACCAGTCGGTGAAGATATCCCGCTCGAGATTCTCTATGAGGATGATGACTTGATTGTCATCAACAAGCAGGCAGGCCTGGTGGTTCATCCCGGTGCGGGAAACTGGACCGGCACGCTGGTCAACGCCCTGATCCACCATTGCGGCGACAGCCTGTCGGGCATCGGCGGCGTGCGTCGCCCCGGCATCGTGCACCGGCTCGACCGCGACACCACCGGCGTGATGGTGGTGGCCAAGAACGATCTCGCCCACCGCCATCTGGCCGAGCAGTTCGCCGACCATGGGCTCACCGGTCCGCTCGAGCGCGCCTACCAGGCCATCGTCTGGGGCAAGCCCCAGGGCCTCAAGGGAACCATCGACGCCAGTCTGGGCCGCGCCCGTGACCGCGTCCGCCGTGCAGTCCGCACCGACAATGGCGACGATGTGCGCCATGCGGTGACCCATTACCTTGTCTGCGAGCGCTATGACGAAAAGCCCGACGGCACCTGCGCCGCAAGCCTGGTGGAATGCCGGCTCGAGACCGGCCGCACCCACCAGATCCGCGTTCACATGGCCCATATCGGCCATCCGCTGATCGGCGACCTCGATTATGGGGGCGCCTACCGAACCAAGGCCAACCGTCTGCCCGAAGAAATTCGAACTGTGGTCAATGATTTCCCGAGACAGGCGCTGCATGCCTTCCTGCTGGTCTTCGAACACCCCACAAGTGGCGAAACCATGCGATTCGAGGCGGCTCTGCCTGCAGACATGGAAGCCATGCGCGCGGCACTGGCAACCTTGTGAAGCCGGATCGGCCGCCCAATTCACGCGACCGTGATGGCAGCCACATCTTGATCCCGGCTTTCGCCACAATTAAGTGCCAATTAGGACAACTCGGATGCGATGTTCGGTCCGAGCCTGCTGGCTTGCCGAAAGGAAGCCGATTTTCGGGATAAGGGGGTGCTATCATGGCCCAAGTGAAATTGCCGTCGATTTCTGCCGGCGAGAACGGTCTCAACCGTTACCTCGCTGAAATTCGCAAGTTCCCAATGCTGGAACCGCAGGAAGAATACATGCTCGCCAAGCGTTTCCTCGAGCACGAGGACACCAAGGCGGCGCACAAGCTCGTCACCAGCCATCTGCGCCTGGTTGCCAAGATCGCCATGGGCTATCGCGGTTACGGCCTGCCGATCGGCGAAGTCATTTCGGAAGGCAATGTCGGCCTGATGCAGGCGGTCAAGAAATTCGACCCCGAACGCGGCTTCCGGCTCGCCACCTACGCCATGTGGTGGATCAAGGCCTCGATCCAGGAATACATCCTGCGCTCCTGGAGCCTGGTCAAGATGGGCACCACCGCCAACCAGAAGCGACTGTTCTTCAACCTGCGCAAAGTCAAGAGCCGGATCCAGGCCGTCGAGGACGGCGATCTGCGCCCCGACCAGGTGGCCGAGATTGCGACCAAGCTGAACGTCTCCGAGGAGGAGGTCATCTCGATGAACCGCCGCCTTTCCGGCGACGCCTCGCTCAACGCGCCGATCCGCGCCAGCGAGGGCGAATCCGGCCAGTGGCAGGATTGGCTGGTTGACGAATCCGAAACCCAGGAAGACATGCTGGTCGAGCAGGATCAGCTGGAGACACGCCGCGCCATGCTCAAGGGCGCGCTTGATGTACTCAACGACCGCGAAAAGCGCATCTTCCAGGCCCGCCGCCTGCGCGACGACCCGATCACGCTGGAGGATCTCTCCACCGAGTTCGACATCTCCCGCGAGCGCGTCCGCCAGATCGAGGTCCGCGCCTTCGAAAAGGTTCAGGACGCCGTCCAGAAAGCCGCCGCCGCCCGCGACAAGGCACTGGTGACCGTCGAGGAATAAGTGCCAGCGCCTGACGATAATTGAGAACCCTGAAAGCGGAGACGCTTTCGGGGTTGTTTGCGTACGGGATTGCCGGGCTGCCTTTATCTATCCCCTCGCGGGGAAGTTTGCAGCAACGGGCCTGAGCCCTAGCCTCCGGCCCGGGCCCAGGCGTCGAGCGCCTGGTTGAACACCTCGGTGCCGCTGGCGCCTTTTTCCAGCGTGATCAGCGCCTGACGGCCGTTGGAATAGACCAGCGGGATATCGATCCAGTTGCGCTGCCGCATCAAGTCGGTATTGGCCTCGCGGGCCTCGTCCAGATCGTTGAGCGCCACCATGTAGAAATCCTGGGTGATCTTGGCCGGCACGGCAATCAGCGGCGAGCCTTGGTCGGCCTCGGTCTGCTTGAAGGCAATGCGCTGCAACTGGTCGATAGAGCCGCCGTCGAAATCCGGCGGCAGGGCGAAGACGATCTCGACGATGTGGCTGGCCGGCAGCGACGGATCGGTGTTGCGCTTGATCGTGACAAGTGCCGACAGGCCGGTATCGGGATTGTTGATCTCGCCGCGGATGACCTGCTCGTCCGGCCCGTCGCCCGACTGCTCGCTGACCAGCGTCCAGACCACTGTGCCCGGCTTGACCTCCAGCGATTGCTGACCCAGGCGCTCCTCGTAGAGGATCATCTTCTGCGCCACGCCAAGCGGCTGCGCAGCCGGCGCCGTGGCATCCTCGGCCGGAACCGCCTCGTCGGCAGTGGCTGCTTCCGCCGCACCTTCGTCCGCCGGAGCGGCATCGGTGAGTTCCGCCACCGAGCGGCCTTCGACGGTGTCATCAACCTCAGGTCCCGGCGCCGGACCTGGATCGGTCTCGGTTCCATCCGGATTCAGCCTTTGCGTAAACTTGCCGCCGTCATCCGATGTCTCAGGATCGGCCAGTGCGGTTTCGACCGGCGCGGATTCAGCAGCATCCGGGGCGGTTTCGGGAGCAGTCTCTGGGGCAGTGTCCGTGGCGGTATCCACCGCCGGCTCCGTATCTTCGCTCGCGATGGGCGTGTCCACCGGCGAGGCGGAGAACATGGCGGTCAGCGTGTCCTTGTAGCTCCAGCCCAAAATCGCCACCAGCCCGCCAAAGCCGAGAATGATCAGCAGGGCCAGCAGCCCGCCTTTGCCGCCCTTCGACGGTGTCGCGCGGCGCATCGGCCTGGCTGCCGCCGGCTCGCGCGGCGCCGTGTCGAGGCCGAAAATCTCGTCATGTGCTTCACCGACAGGGTCGGCAGACCGGGATCCGGCCGCGGGCCCGTCCAGCACGTCATCGAAGCTCGCGGCGGTGTGAACCGGCCCGGCCGGCTTTTCCGAAGTGTATGGCTCCGGCTCTTCGTAGCGCGCCGGCTCTACATAGGGCTCGGGTTCATCAAACCTCACCGGCTCCGCGTGGGGCACGGGTTCAGCATGGGGTTCCGGATCCAGATAGGGCTCGGGCTCCACGTAGGGCTCGGGCTCGACATGAGGATCGGATGCAATCTCATTCTCCGGTTCGGGTGCCGCTGGAGCGACCGGCTCCGGTTCCGAGTAGGCAGCCGGCTCGACCGGGTCCGCCGGGACCGGCGACGGGGCGGCAACAGGCCACAGCTCGGGTGCCGGGGCGGGCACTTCCTCTGGCTCAGGGTCGGGCTGTGGCTGCGGGGTCGGCTCAGGTTGCGGTTCCGCGGCCGGCTCTGGTTCTGGTTCCGGCTCGGCAAGAACCGGGCTCTTCTCCACCATCGATTCGAGCTCCGCCATCAGCGCGTCGGTCTCGTCCTCGTCGGCCGGCAGGGCCTCGGCGTGTTCAAGCTCGACCTCGTCAATGGCGGCGCCGAGCTTGTTGAGCTGGCGTTCGATCACCTCGTCCGACGGCGGCGGATTGATCGCTTCGAGCTGTCGGCGGATGGCGGCGCGCGCCTTGTCATAGACCTTGCTCCGGTTTTCCGGAGTATTGTCGGGAAGGTTGTCGACCGCCTTCCGAATGACTGCTACAAAATCCGCCATGACTTACCCTGGTTTGGTCCCGTAAAGCGTTTCAAATCACGCGTTGGCGCTAACCTAGTCTTCAAACGGGTCAGTCACAAGTATGGTGTCATCCCGCTCAGGACTTGTGGACAACAGTGCAACCGGTGCGCCGATCAGTTCTTCGATCCGCCGCACATACTTGATTGCCTGTGCCGGCAGGTCAGCCCAACTCCGCGCGCCCACGGTTGTTCCCTTCCAGCCTTCAATGGTTTCGTAGATCGGGGTTACGCGGGCCTGCGCGCCCTGGCTGGCCGGCAGGTGATCGATCCGCTGTCCGTCGAGATCATAGCCGACGCAGATCTTGAGTTCTTCCAGCCCGTCGAGCACGTCGAGCTTGGTCAGCGCAATGCCGGTGATGCCGTTGACCGCCACCGCCTGGCGCACCAGCGCCGCGTCGAACCAGCCGCAGCGGCGCTTGCGGCCTGTCACGGTGCCGAATTCATGTCCGCGCTCGCCCAGGAACTGGCCGGTCTCGTCGTTGAGCTCGGTCGGGAACGGCCCCTCGCCCACCCGCGTGGTGTAGGCCTTGGTGATGCCGAGCACATAGCTCAGCGCGCCCGGGCCCATGCCGGAGCCCGCGGCGGCCTGGCCGGCAATGGTGTTGGACGAGGTGACAAACGGATAGGTGCCGTGGTCGACATCGAGCAGCGTGCCCTGCGCGCCCTCGAACAGGATCCGCGCGCCGGCGCGGCGCTTCTTGTCCAGAAGCAGCCACACGGTTTCGCGGAACGGCAGGATGCGCTCGGCCACCGAGGTGAGTTCGTCGAGAATGGTCTCGACCGAGAATTCCGGCTGGCCAAGCCCGCGGCGCAGCGCATTGTGATGCGTCAGCAGGCGGTCGACCTTGGCCGGCAGCGTGTCGAGATTGGCAAGATCCATCACCCGGATCGCCCGGCGTCCGACCTTGTCTTCATAGGCCGGGCCGATGCCGCGCCGCGTGGTGCCGATCTTGGTGCCGGAATTCGACGCCGCGTCTTCGCGCAGCGCATCGAGCTCGCGGTGCAGCGACAGGATCAGCGTCGCATTGTCGGCGATCCTGAGATTGTCGCCATTGACGACAACGCCCTGCTTGGCCAGCCGGTCGATCTCGCTGACCAGCGCATGCGGATCGATGACCACGCCATTGCCGATGACGGCGAGCTTGCCCGGGCGCACGACGCCCGAGGGCAGCAGCGACAGCTTGTAGCTGACACCGTCGATAACCAGCGTGTGGCCGGCATTGTGACCGCCCTGGAAGCGCACAACCACATCGGCCCGCTCGGAAAGCCAGTCGACAATCTTGCCCTTACCCTCGTCACCCCATTGCGATCCGACGACTACTACGTTGGCCATGACAATCCCTTGCAAAGCGGCCTCTTGAACGAGGCCCGAAAACAAAAACCCGCGCATGCATACAGACTTGGGCCATCAAAATCGACCCTTAGACGTGAGCGATCCGGTGTTTTTACGTGACAATTTCACACGCGGCCGGCAATCGCCATATGCCCGGTCCGGACCCGGACAGAGTTTTTAAGAAAAACACTGCGCCGTTCATCCTGTTCTGACCAGCAAACATGCCATAGCTTGCGTAAATTGCGTATAGCTGGACAAAATCTCTGTGCTAGGTAGGACCATCGCCCGAGGCCGCCGTCAGGCCGACCCCATGCCTGAAGCCCGAAAGTTCCGTCTTGATCCTGCGCGCTTATCTGTTTCTGATCATCACATCGCTGTCCTGGGGCGGCAATGCCGTTGCCGGCAAGCTGGCGGTCGGCCACATTTCGCCGATGCTGCTGACCTCGGTCCGCTGGGGCCTGGCCTTCGCCATCCTGCTCACCTTCGCCCTACCGCAGGTTCGCCGCGACGTGAAAGTGATCCGCGCCAACCTGCCCCTGCTGATGGGATATGGCGCGGTCGGCTTCACCGCCTTCAACATCCTGCTCTATTCGGCGCTCGAACACACCACCGCCATCAATGTCGCCATCGAACAGGCCGGCATGCCGATGGTGATCTTTCTCGCCAATTTCATCCTGTTTCGCATCAAGGTCACCCCGGCGCAGATCACAGGTTTCGTGCTCACACTCGCCGGCGTGGCGATCACCGCCTCCAGCGGCAGCCTGGCCCGGCTGATCGGGCTCGAGCTCAACCAGGGCGACGCGCTGATGCTGCTCGCCGTCGTCTGCTATGGCGGCTACACGGTGGCGCTGCGCTACAAGCCTGAGCTGCATTGGCAATCGATGATCACCGTGATGGCCGGCTCCGCCTTCCTCGCCTCGCTGCCCTTCTCGGCCTTCGAGGTCGCGCAGGAATCCGTGATCTGGCCCGACACCACCGGTTGGCTGATCGCAGCCTTCACCGCCGTGTTCCCCTCGCTCGTCGCCCAGGTACTGTTCATCAAGGGCAACGAGATCATCGGCTCCAACCGCGCCGGCATCTTCATCAACCTGGTCCCGATCTTCGGCACCCTGCTCTCGGTGATGTTCCTCGGCGAGATGCTGCATCTGTATCACGTGGTGGCGCTGGGCCTGGTGCTGGGCGGAATCTGGCTGTCGGAGCGGGGGAAGCGGCATTAGGCCGCGAGCCCAACGTGAACAGTCATTTCATGCAACTTTAGGGCAAAACTCGACACGCTTTTTATGATACCGCCTATACCATCGTATTTGATTGAATCGGAGCGAGTTTCCGTCTTTCAAAATGTCCATTTTTTACTGAAAATAGCGCTAAATTGATACGAACTCACAATAAAACAGCTTTCTTTCAGAAGTCTCGTGCAGAACTATATTAACATCAAAATAACCCACTTTATGATATGATTTACAAAGAAATTATGATATTATACATAAGAAAACGTTCTTTTGAATTTGTATGGAGGCTACACATGACAAAATTGAGAGCCATGCTGGCATCATCTGCTTTGATCATCGCTTCCACATCACTTGTTTTCTCTCAAGAAATGAAACTAGAGTTACCTGATGTAGGCGAATTAGAGGTCGACTCGTTTAATCAGCGCAGTGAAACTGCTAATAAAAAAATCGAATCGTACTCGTCTCTAGATTATCTATCGATCGGAAATTTTGATTCGATCATTGTCGAGTATTCCAGCTCAATGAAAAATCCGTTTGCTGACGGACAAAATATTGCCGCGGCGGCTACACTTGGGATAACTGCCACGAAAATCACCCCAGAAACGTATGAATTACAAATCTCTTCTCAACCAATACTCGCATCAGAGTTTGATACTGATAATTCTGCATTAATAAAAAGGCGCGCTGAAATTCTGGCGAATATTTTGGATTCGGACGAGTCAGTGGTAGATTGGTTTCCAAATTACAACGTAACAAAGCAGGCTATTTCAGATCCTTTCTACGAAAAACAGTGGCATTACTTCCCTAACGGAAGCTTCGAGGACGGAAAATTTCCAGGGGGTACTGACATATCAGAACTCTGGAGTTTTAGCCCGGGCAGTTCCGATGTCGTAGTTGCAGTGCTCGATACAGGCTTTCTTTTTGATCACGAGGACGCTGCCAATGTAATTGATGGTTTTGATTTCGTCTCCGACCTCGACGCGTCAAATGATGGTGACGGATGGGACAGCAATGCTCAAGATCCAGGCGATGCATGCGGACCACTTAACACAAATTCTTGGCACGGATCGCATGTTGCAGGTACTATTGGAGCACTGGGTCATAATGGTTTGGGTGGGGTTGGTATCAACAAAAATGTGAGTATTATTCCGGTTCGGGTGTTGGGCAAATGCGGCGGTAATTTCAACGATATTTTGACCGCCGTTCTTTGGGCCGCAGATCTTTTGGATTCCCAAAGCCTCATTGAACTCGGCCTGCCGCGTGTATCTAAGAAAGCCAATATCATAAACATGAGTCTTGGCGGCTTGGGGCGCTGTCAGAGAGGAGCCGCAAACATATTTCAACGAGTAGCAGAGAGCGGTACTTTGGTTGTAGTTGCAGCGGGAAATGACGCTAGAAATGCAAGCGACTTTGTGCCAGCATCATGCCCCGGCGTAATGACTGTTGCAGCAAGTGATATGAGCGGATCACTCGTAGGCAGGTATTCCAATTTTGGACCTCTCGTCTCAATAATGGCACCAGGTGGAGATATTAAATCTGATCTTGACGGAAATGGCTTTCCAGACGGTGTTTTTAGCATGATCAAAGACGACTATGCATTTTTCAACGGAACATCAATGGCCGCCCCTCACGTAGCCGGTCTCGCAGCTCATATCTACGCACTGAACCCAGATTTAAGTCCAAGCCAAGTTGCAAATCTGATGATTAAATTTGGATTGCAAAGAAACTCGGAGCAGTGCCCAAGGAATTGCGGACCTCTTCTAAACGCACGATTTCTGTTACCTAATTGAATTCTGCCAAACATTGTCCCTAGATCAGTTTTCGTTTAACCTTGGGGTTAACACCATCATTTTGCCGACATACGCTGTGTAATTCGTACTTTGCATGACCTATCAATACCAGTACGGTCTTCGATTCTTCTGACCGCCGCCACGTGCTTTCGGTTCATAATTTACATAACACTCCATTCAAAATTGCAAGAAATGTAAAATACATGATAAAGTAGTGGGGGAACGCTGAACTCTATGGATCATAGCACTAACCCAGATTGATATAAACTTCTGTCGGCTATATGAATAGCATTCAACCGTCTAAAACTTGGATATGCAACAATTATAATTCTGAGAAATTGGTATCCACCCCATATATTAGTTCAATATGAGCGCAGCCGACATTCGAATACTGAAACCGGTAAACGTTAATTCGCACTGCCGATACTACCAGCGCCCCCCGAAACCCTCAGGCTCCGGGAGGCGGCGCATTCAGGCACCAGTGCCCGCCGTCCTAGTCCACGTTAAAAACCAGCGGCTTGGCCTGCTTGATCGCTTCGTGGGCGGTGAGCTTGTCGAGCACGTCCTGGCCGACCACGTCGTCGACATAGAGCAGCGCGATGGCGTCGCCGCTTTGCTTGTCGCGGCCGAGCTGGAAGTTGGCGATGTTGACGCCGGCGTCGCCGAGCGTCGAGCCCATGAAGCCGATCATGCCGGGCACGTCGGTGTTGGCGATGTAGATCATGTGCTGGCCGACATCGGCATCCATGTTGATGCCCTTGATCTGGATGAAACGCGGCTTGCCGTCGGAGAACACGGTGCCCGCGACCGAGCGGGTCTGCCGTTCGGTGGTGACGGTGAGCTTGATGTAGCCGTCATAGACGCCTGACTTGTCGCGCTTGACTTCCGACAGCACGACACCTTTTTCCTTGATCATGATCGGGGCCGAAACCATGTTGACGTCGGCGACCTGGTTGCGGATCAGCCCGGCCAGCAGCGCAGACGTCAGCGCCTTGGTGTTCATGCCGGCGGTGATGCCGTCATAGAGGATCTCGATGTCCTTGATCGGGCTTTCGGTGACCTGGCCGGCAAAGGAGCCGAGCACATCGGCCAGACGAATGAAGGGCTTGAGGATCGGCGCTTCTTCCGCGGTGATCGAGGGCATGTTGATGGCGTTGGAGACCGCGCCCTTGACCAAATAATCCGACATCTGCTCGGCCACCTGCAGCGCCACGTTTTCCTGCGCTTCCGTGGTCGAGGCGCCAAGATGCGGGGTGCAGACGACGTTGGGCAGGCCGAACAGCGGGCTTTCGGTGGCGGGCTCGACCTCGAACACGTCAAAACCGGCGCCGGCCACATGGCCCGACTTGATCGCTTCGGCAAGGGCCGCCTCGTCGACCAGGCCGCCACGGGCGCAGTTGATAATGCGCACGCCCTTCTTGGTCTTGGCCAGCGCCTCGGCACCCAGGATGCCGCGGGTCTTGTCGGTCATCGGCACGTGCAGGGTGATGAAATCGGCGCGCGCCAAGAGCTCGTCGAGCTCGACCTTGGTCACGCCCATTTCCTCGGCCCGCTCCTTCGACAGGAACGGATCATAGGCGACCACATGCATGCCGAGCCCGATCGCCTTCTTGCAGACGATGCCGCCGATATTGCCCGCACCGATGACGCCGAGCGTCTTGCCGGTGATCTCGACACCCATGAATTTCGACTTTTCCCACTTGCCTTCCTGCGTCGAGGCGTCGGCGGCGGGCAGCTGCCGGGCGACGGCGAACATCAGCGCGATGGCGTGTTCGGCGGTGGTGATCGAATTGCCGAAGGGCGTGTTCATGACGATGATGCCGCGGCGTGAGGCCGCCGGGATGTCGACATTGTCGACGCCGATGCCGGCGCGGCCGATGACCTTGAGATTGGTTGCGGCCGCGATCAGCTTTTCCGTCGCCTTGGTGGCCGAGCGGATCGCCAGGCCGTCATATTGGCCGATGATTTCGAGCAGCTTTTCCTTGTCCTTGCCGAGCTTCGGCATGAAATCGACATCGACGCCGCGATCGCGGAAAATCTGGACGGCGGTTTCCGACAGGGCGTCGGATACGAGTACGCGAGGTGCCATGATGGCCTCCATTGCTTAGATCAAATATGGGAAGTGAGCAGGCGGGCTGCACCGGACTGGTCCCGGTGCAGCCATCAGGCAAGTCTCAGGCCGCCTGGCTGAGCGCGGCCTTTTCCTGGGCAAAGGCCCAGGAGAGCCACGGCGTCAGGGCCTCGAGATCGGAGGTCTCGACCGTTGCGCCACACCAGATCCGAAGACCGGCGGGGGCATCGCGATAGGCGCCGATATCGAGCGCCACGCCTTCCTTGTCGAGCCGCGAGACCAGCGCCTTGGCGAATGCCGCCTGCGCGTCTGGCGCCAGAGCCGAGACTTGCGGATCGGTGATCACCAGGCAGACCGAAGTGTTCGACCGGGTCTCGACCAGCTTGGCGAGATTGCCGATCCAGTCGTTTTCGGCCACGAAGCGATGCAGAACATCGGCATTGGCATCGGCGCGGGCCATCAGGCCCTTGAGACCGCCGACGCTCTTGGCCCAGGTGAGCGCATCGAGGTAGTCCTCGACGCAAAGCATCGAGGGCGTGTTGATGGTCTCGCCCTTGAAGATGCCCTCGATCAGCTTGCCGCCCTTGGTCATGCGGAAGATCTTTGGCAGCGGCCAGGAAGGCACGTAGCTCTCGAGCCGCTCGACAGCGCGCGGGCTGAGGATCAGCACGCCGTGGCCGCCCTCACCGCCCAGCACCTTCTGCCAGGAGAAGGTGGTGACATCGAGCTTGGCGAAATCGAGATCCTGCGCAAACGCCGCGGAGGTCGCATCGCAGATGGTCAGGCCGGCGCGGTCGGCCGGGATGAAATCGGCGTTTGGAACCCGCACGCCCGAAGTGGTGCCGTTCCAGGTGAAGACCACATCGCGGTCAAAATCGATGGTCGAAAGATCCGGCAGCTCGCCATAGGGCGCGGTGATCTTGCGCACGTCATCGAGCTTGAGCTGCTTGACCACGTCGGTAACCCAGCCTTCGCCAAAGCTTTCCCAGGCCACCATGTCGGTGCCGCGGGCGCCGAGCATCGACCACATCGCCATTTCGACGGCGCCGGTGTCCGACGCCGGAACGATGCCGATGCGATAGTCGTCGGGCACGCCGAGGACTTCGCGGGTCAGCTCGATGGCCTGGCTGAGTTTGGATTTGCCGATCTTGGCCCGGTGCGAACGGCCAAGGGCCGCGTCAGCGAGTGCTTCAGGCGTCCAACCGGGACGCTTGGCGCAGGGACCAGAAGAAAAACGGGGATTGTCCGGACGCAGGTCCGGCTTCGTGTCAGTCGTCATAATGCTATCCTTCCAGATAGTGGCCCCTCGTTGGGGAGGGGTGGCCCACTGGCGGGATTAGACCCCGGGCTTTTCGAAGTCAAGCCGCATTATGTGCTGCACAAAAGGAAAAGGGCGGAGATGATCCGCCCTTTTGCAAACCTTCGATACGCCGCGCCTACCAGAGGTTATAGCGCAGGCCGACCCGGATCTCGTGCTTTTCGAAACCATTGTCCCGCACCTGAAACCCGGTTGCTCCCGCGGCCACATTGGTGGTGTCAAAGCTCGCCTGGTCACCCGACTTGATCTTCGAATACTTGTAACCGAGGTCCAGTTTCAGATCCTTTGTCAGGTCGTAGGACACGCCGCCCATCAGGGCGTAGGTAAACCGCCAGCTCTCGGTTCCCGACCGGTCCCTGTCCGTCGCAGCGGTCGCGCCGCAGAGATTTCCGGCAACCGATATGCAGGTCTGGTCGTTGCGGTAGCCTTTCCAACCCACTCGGGTGACGCCCGCACCGGCGCCGACATACGGTGTAAATCCGACGAAGGTACCAAGATCAACATAGGCATTGGCCATGAAGCCATACTGCTCGTAGGTCTGGCCATCGGCGCTGGCACACTGGCCGGTCGCCAGCCCGGCGCAGGCAGCTGCCGAGCTCGTGGTGCCGGCAAAACGGCCCCTGGCGTAATCGAAGCTCAGGTCACCCCGAAGATAGTCAGTGAAATTGTAGCCCACGCCCAGGGATCCGGACCAGTTGCCGTTCAGCGTCGAACTGCCGAAAGGGGTGGAGGTATAGGTTGCCGGCGGACCGGCGCTGAAGACCGAATAACTGGTGGCAGCACCGCTGGTCTTGGTCGAATAGCCAAGATCGCCACGCAGATACCATCCCGACCCAATCTCGACAGGCTGGGTAACCGGCAGCTCCTTGGCGTAGATGATTTCATCAAGATCCGCCGCCTGGGCAGGCGCGGCAATTCCCATCAATGCAGCAATGCTGGACGCCACTGCAATTCGCATAGACATGACCGAGTTCCCTTCGATAAATCCGATCTGCCTTCGCCCGATGACGCAGCAGAACGTGTGAAGGCCACTATGACCGGCGCTGGTTAAGTCACGGTTAATCATGTTTATTAACCGTGTTTTTTGTCATTTCCCTGGGGATGCGTGGTCAGCTTGATCAGCGCGCATGGAAAAACCGCCCGGCTGTTCAGCCGGGCGGTCAAGGTCTTGGTCAATGCTGTGAGAGGGGAAGGTCTATTTGTAGACCACCGGCATGATCGGAGCCGGCTCGATATAGACTTCCTCTTCGGCACAACCGCCGAAGCCGTAGCGGAGACCACCGCGAACTTCGTGCGAGCTGATCGCCTTGTGCTGGCCCTGGTAGCCGTTGCTGGTCAGGCTCTTGAACATATTGCCACCGGAAATATGGCGGTAGCGGTAGCCAACATCGGCCTTGACCGCGCAGGTAACATCAATCGAGGCACCGGCCATCAGGGCGTAGGTGAAGCGCCATCCGGCTGCCCCGCCGTGGTTAAACGACGGATCGCACAGCGCGGAGTTGGCTGTCGCGCATGAGGTATTGTTCAGATCATCCCACTTGACGCGGGTGCCACCGAGACCACCACCGGCGTAGAAGGTGAAACGGCCCTTCTTGTAGAGATCGACATAGGCGTTTGCCAGCAGGCTCAGACCCGAGACCGATGTGATGTCGGTAGAGGTACAGGCGGTCGCCACGCCACAGCTGCCGATGGTCGAGCCCCGGAAATCCGCCTTGCTGAAATAGTCCAGCGTCACGTCTGTCCGGAGCTTGGCGTTGATCTGGTAACCGACACCACCGCCGATGCTGTAGGAGTTGCGCAGTGACGCTGTTGCAAAGGGTGCATAGGTGCCCAGTCCACCCTGAAAGAATTCAGCACCCTTGAGCTTGTTCCAAGAATAGCCCACGTCACCGCGGAGATACCAGCCGCCCGCAGCCGAGACTGTTTGAACGGGAGCTTCGTAAACCGGCGCTTCCACATAGGGCGCAGGCATCACATCAGCCGCACTCGCTGTACCGACACCGGCAAGCAGCATGGCCGTACCGGCCAGGAATATCTTTCTCATGACAGACTCCATCGTCGAGACGTGCGCTGTCGCCGGCTATGGTGACAACACGGTTATTGGTTCGGGATGGATAATGAAGCACAAAAGTTAAAGCGTACTTAACCACGTCTCTTTACCAAGAATCGCTAAAATTCATAGCAAATCCGGCACTCCATACTGTCGAACAGAGAAGTCAGCTCGTTTCGGCACGCGATCGGCCAAGTAAAGGCGAACACAATCCAGAATATATTTCGGAGACCCCGGACGCGAGGATGGATATCGACAATATTAATTGAAGCCTGCAGCTGCCCCGCCAAGGAGCAACAGGCAAACCGCGTATGTGCGGCAAAGCCACCCTGCCCGTTTCAGGCCGGGCAGTATTTACCGCCCGGCCTCACTCGGCCGGCATCAGGCAGCGTTGCGCACACCTGAAATCACGTTGATCAGCTGGTCGACAACAGATTCGATCTGATCCCGGTCGTCCCCCTCGGCCATCACACGGATCAGGGGCTCGGTTCCCGACGGACGAATGACCAGACGCGCCGAGCTCCCCAGCGTCGATTCCGCATCTGCAATCGCTGTCTTTACCAGCGCATCGTTCAATGGATTGCCACCCGAATGTCGGACATTCTTGAGGATTTGCGGCACTGGCTCGAACCGCCGGCAAACTTCAGATACCGGCCGTCCCATCCGTTGCACGCAAGCCATGACCTGCAGCGCCGCAACAAGACCGTCACCGGTGGTGGCAAAATCCGACAGCACAATGTGACCGGATTGCTCGCCACCGACATTGAAGTCATGCTTGCGCATGTGTTCGACCACGTAGCGGTCGCCGACCTTGGTGCGCTCGAGCGTCATGCCATTGCCTTCGAGGAAGCGCTCGAGCCCCAGATTGGACATGACCGTCGCCACGATGCCATTGCCACGCAGCAGACCGTCAGCGGCCCAGGACTCGGCGATCAGCGCCATCAGCTGGTCGCCATCGATGACGGCACCGGTTTCATCGACGATCAGCACCCGGTCGGCATCGCCATCCAGCGCAATGCCGATATCGGCGCGCACTTCATGCACCTTGCGCGCCAGTGCGACAGGGTGGGTCGACCCGCAATTGAGATTGATGTTGGTTCCGTTCGGTTCCTCGCCGATGGCGATCACATCAGCGCCGAGCTCCCACAGCGCGGCCGGGGCCACCTTGTAGCCCGCACCGTTGGCGCAATCGATGACGACGCGCATGCCCGCAAGCGTGATATCCCTCGGCAGCGTCCGCTTGGCAAATTCGATGTAGCGGTCATGCACGCCATCCACGCGCTTGGCCCGTCCGATCGAATCCGGGCGCGCCAGCTGCAGATGGATGTCCTCGTCCATCAATTCCTCGATGCGGTGCTCGAGCTCGTCGGAAAGCTTGAAGCCGTCAGGACCGAACAGCTTGATGCCGTTATCCTGATAGGGATTGTGAGACGCCGAAATCATCACGCCGATGTCCGCACGCAGCGACCGGGTCAGCATTGCCACCGCCGGGGTAGGGATCGGGCCAAGCAGAAAGACGTCAAGGCCTGCGGCGGTAAAGCCTGCCACCAGCGCGTTTTCGATCATATAACCCGAGAGCCGCGTATCCTTGCCGATCACAACCCGGTGGCGGTGATCGCCGCGGCGGAACAGGTTCCCCACTGCGATACCGACGCGCATCGCCAGATCCGGCGTCATCGGCGCCTTGTTGGCCTGCCCACGAATGCCATCCGTGCCAAAATATCGCCTGCTCATAGAAGCCCCCAGAAATTCAGATCTTTATCTTTCAATCCGATTGATCCAACACATCAGGACCAGAATACAATCAGATTTTGTTACAAATCGTTGCAATACACACAAAACAGCCGCCAGTCGGCGGCTGTCTGCAATATCTTGATCAGTATGGTTTACAGCGCCGCTGTCTTATTGCGGCTGCGGTTCAAGCCCGGCATCGGGTTCGTCGCCCTCGTCCTTCTTGCCGGAACCACCCTTCTTGGCGCCTGCGGTCGGAACAGCTGTGCCACGACTTGGAGGCGTGTCGTCACCGATGTCCCGTGCAGGCTTCTCGCCGCGGATCAACGCCTGGATTTCATCACCAGTGAGCGTTTCGTACTCCAGCAGCCCTTCCGCAATCGCGATGAAGCCCTTCTTGTGCTTGGTCAAGATCTCGCGGGCCTCGTCATAGGCCTGGTCGATCAGCCGACGGATCTCGCTGTCGATCTTCTGTGAGGTCGCTTCAGACACGTTCTTCTGCTGCGCTACCGAATGGCCGAGGAACACTTCCTGCTGGTTCTCGCCATAGGCAACCTGGCCCAACTCGTCGGAAAAGCCCCATTCGGTCACCATTGCGCGCGCCAGCTTGGTGGCCTGAACGATATCTGATGACGCACCCGAGGTGATGTTTTCCTTGCCGAAGGTGAGTTCTTCGGCAACGCGCCCGCCCATCATGATGGCCAGCCGCGACACCATCCACTTGTAGCTCATCGAATAGCGATCGGCTTCCGGCAACTGCATGACCATGCCAAGCGCCCGGCCACGCGGGATGATGGTGGCCTTGTGCACCGGGTCAGCCGCGGCCACATTGAGCGCCACGATGGCATGACCGGCTTCGTGATAGGCGGTGAGCTTCTTTTCTTCCTGAGTCATGGCTGTCGAGCGGCGCTCGGCACCCATCATCACCTTGTCCTTGGCGTCCTCGAACTCGGCCATGGTGACAAGACGCTTGTTGCGCCGTGCCGCCAGCAGCGCACCTTCGTTGACGAGGTTCATCAAATCAGCACCGGAGAACCCGGGCGTGCCGCGGGCAAGAACCTTGAGGTCGACATTCGGCGCCATCGGCACGTTGCGCACATGCACCTTGAGGATCTTCTCGCGGCCATTGACGTCGGGCAGCGGCACCACGACCTGGCGGTCAAACCGGCCCGGACGCATCAGCGCAGGGTCGAGCACGTCGGGACGGTTGGTTGCGGCGATCAGGATGATGCCTTCATTGGCTTCGAACCCGTCCATCTCGACCAGCAACTGGTTGAGCGTCTGTTCGCGCTCGTCATTGCCGCCGCCGAGACCGGCGCCACGATGACGGCCAACCGCATCGATTTCGTCGATGAAGATGATGCAAGGGGCGTTTTTCTTCGCCTGCTCGAACATGTCGCGCACGCGACTGGCGCCAACGCCGACGAACATTTCAACAAAGTCGGAGCCGGAAATGGTGAAGAATGGCACATTGGCTTCGCCGGCAACGGCGCGGGCCGTCAGGGTCTTGCCGGTACCGGGAGGGCCCACAAGCAGCACGCCGCGCGGGATCTTGCCGCCCAGCCGCTGAAACTTCTGCGGATCGCGCAGAAATTCGACGATTTCTTCCAGATCCTGCTTGGCTTCATCGACACCGGCCACATCGGCAAAGGTGACCCGGCCATGGGCTTCGGTCAGAAGCTTGGCCTTCGACTTGCCAAATCCCATGGCGCCACGCGAGCCGCCCTGCATCTGGCGCATGAAGAAGATCCAGACGCCCAGGATGAGCAGGATCGGCAGCCAGGAAATCAGGTAGCCAACGAGCGTGTTGGAACTGTCCACTTCCGGCTTGGCGGTGATCGACACGTTGCGCTCGTTCAGCCGCTCGATCAGACCTGCATCACCAGGTGAGTAGGTCTGAAATCCGGTGGCTGAATCGGTGTAATTGCCGGTAATCCGCTCGCCAACGATGGTCACATCGCGCACGCGGCCCGCATCGATATCCTGGAGAAACTGGGAATAGGCGATGTCACGGCCAGCAGTCCGTTCCGTCGGACTTTGAAACATGTTGAACAGTGCGATCAACAGGAGCGCGATGATTGCCCAAAGGGCAAAATTGCGGAAGTTGGGATTCATACTCTTCCTCGGGGATCAGGGCCTGCAGCCACCGGCGCATAACCGTATTTCGAAAACTCAATCTCTAACATAGGAGCCCTGTGTGGCGTTGCCAAGGCTCAGGCCGGCGTTTGTCATTGCACTTTCATCGCAGTCAACGCCGGAATACCGTGAGATTCGCTCCATGGGCACTTTGGAAACGGCCTGCGTCCCGCCAGTCGCGCCAGGGCCTGGGCCACAGGCAATTGATCAACAGGCAAAATGCGGGAACTGCGGCCCAACAGGGGCCGGCAGGTGAACCCGCCGATTACGCCATCCTCACGGGTCCACCCGGACAGGTATTCTCCTCGATTGCGGGCAAACCAAGGCGTTACCCCAGCTTTTCCACCGCCAGAGACCAACAGCGTCGAGGTTCTTGAGTTATTCCGAACCCAAAAACGCCGGTCCCAGACACCGCATTCTCCCGGTTCCAGAACCAGCTTACCGACATCACGGCGCTCCCGCTCAACCATGAAACAGTTGCCCTTGCGGCGGATCACCGTCCGCCCCAGGCTGATGGCAGAGGCTTGATCGCTATTACAGGTCGAAGACAGAAAGTCCGAAAGCGTCGCTTTGCCGCGCCTGTCGAGCGGACGCGAAGCCCCGCCCTGCCAGTCGATCACTGCTTCCAACGCTGCAGCAACAACCTCGATCGCGGTCACCTTGTCGTGCTGCAGCCAGACCACTCCATCGGCATCCACATGACAATTGGCTTCGACAAGCTCAGCCGCAGCACTGGCGAGCCGAAACCTTTCCATCGCAATCTGTCCCGCCTCCGGCCCCACACCCGATGGAGCTTTCCCTTTCAACAGCGCGCGAACCCGTACCCGCTCAAACCGTTGGTCCGTATTTGATGGATCCTCAACCCAGTCAGCAACACCGCGACTGCGCAGAAGATCACGAACGGCCATACGGCTGAAACCCAAGAGTGGGCGCAGAACCCAAACATGCTCATCAAACAGCGTTGCAGCCGGAATGCCTGCGAGCCCAGGCGCTTCCGCGGAAGAACTGCGCTTCCGGCGCATCGAAACCGTTTCGTTCTGATCGTCCTGGGTATGAGCGGTCAGTACTGGTCCGAGCCCCAGCCGGGCCGCGGCGTCGCCCAGCAGTCTGTATCGAGCCGCACGCGCGGCTGCCTGCAGGCCTGTTGCCGGCTGGCCGCTGTGCCACTTGAGCGTCTCGTGCCGTATTCCAAGCCGCCTGCATTGCGCCTTGACCCAGCGCGCCTCGTCGGCAGATCCCGGACGCAGCCCGTGATCGACTGTAAGCGCAACCAGTTTGTGCGGCGGTACCACGGCGGCAAGCCCGTAGAGCAAGCCAAGTGAATCCGAGCCGCCGGAGACCGCGATACCGATTGGACGGCGGTCAGACAGATCTGAATAGAATTCAGTGAGACATTCGAGAAGGTGCTGCGGCTCTTGCGTCAAAGCGCCGGAAACATCGAGCTTCACGGGGCGCAGCAATCAATCAGCAGCTTGTGCGCTGCTGTTCTTCGCTGACCTTGGCGCGGACTGCAGCCGAGGCGCCGGGGTAACGGATCAGGACCTCGCGCAAGGTCGCGCAGGCTGTTTCACGGTTGTCGAGCTTGGCTAGCGACATGCCGAGTTTGAGCAACGTGTCAGCGCCCTTGTCGGCTTGGGGATATTGCTTGTGCGCATCGAGAAAGGTCTTGGCCGAATCCTGGTACCGGCCCTGCGAATATTGAGCTTCGCCGAGCCAGAACATCGCGTCCGATGCGCGCGGATCTTCCGGGTTGTTGGCGACGTAATCCTGAAACACCTGCTCGGCCAGGGCATAGTCGCCCGCCAGCATGTGGTTGTAACCGACCTGATACAGGTCGTCCGGCGAGGACAGCGCAGCAATGTCGCTGCTGCCATCCATCGGCTCGATGATGCCGCCGATGAGATCACCCTTGTCATCAAACCTGATCGTGCCGAGGTCGGTTGCGGGCGTCCCCGTCCCCTGCCCGGCCTGGTTGGTCGATGCCGTGGTTGATGGCTCGACACCCGGCTGGGTGACCAAGCCGGCATCGCCACGCTGGTTGCCGGTTTTCTCAAGCTCCTGGAAGCGGAACTCGTTGTCCTGCTGCATCTGGCGCATCTGCTCCTGCATCTGCAGCAGCTGGAAGCCGAGTTCCTCGATGCGGCCATTGAGCCCGCGGACCTGCTCCTCGAGTTGCCCGATGCGGAACACCGGATCTCCGGTCTGCGCCAGGATCACCGGAGCGCGGTCTGTCTGTGCGGTTTCAATGCTCGCAGGCGGCACCAGCGAACCCTGCGAAAAACCGGATAGCAACGGCGCCGCACCGGCAGGGATTGCAAGCATGCTGATCGCCGCCGCAGCGAATAGTCTGGAAATGGATTTCATCGGCCTGACCTCATTACACGGGCACCTGCCCTGACATCTGGAATAACGCATGGCGGGACATCAAATCAACGCACAAACCGGCCAAACTATGGTGAAACGGACCCGCCATAAAAAAGATGGCGGCCCGAAGACCGCCATCCGTCGTTTCAAAATCGCATTTGCTGTTAGCTGCCTGCGCCGCCCAGCACTGTGACCGCACGCCGGTTCTGCGACCAGCAGGAGATGTCGTCACAAACCGCGACCGGACGCTCCTTGCCGAAGGAAATGGTGCGGATACGGTTGGCCGCCACGCCGCGGGTGGCGAGATACTGCCGGGTTGCTGCCGCGCGGCGCGCACCCAGTGCGAGGTTGTATTCGCGTGTGCCGCGTTCGTCGGCATGGCCTTCAACGGTGATCTGATAGTTCGGATACTGGTTGAGCCACTGCGCCTGCCGGTCAAGCGTTGCGGCCGCATCGGCCCGTACAACCGACGAATCCGTGTCGAAGAAGATCCGGTCGCCGACATTGACGGTGAAATCTTGCTGGCTTCCAGGCGCGGCGTTGCCGGCGAGGCCCAGATCCGCGGCATTGTTAGGCAGGTTGTTCTTCTTCGAGGCGCAGCCTGTCAGCACGAGCGCTGTGAAAAGCGCGATCATTGCCGGGTTGCGGGCAAATTCTTGCATGCGGCGCATGGCCGGACTCCTTGGGATTGTTTGGTTGACCATTTGTAACCGGTCGCGGTTAATCGGCATTGAAGAAAGACGGTTAATTTTCTCGGTATTTTTGAATTCCTGGCCGCGTTTGGACGCAGAATGCGGCGCAAACACGGCAGAATTCTGCCTTTTTGACGTTGTGCCGCTATTCCAGCAGCGGCGACCATGCCGGGTCGGAGGCATAGGTCGGGGTTGTCACCAGCTGCTCGTTGTATCCTGTCAGATCGATCGAATAGATCTGCGGGCCACCTGAACCGGCCGGCTGACGGAAGAACATCAGCACCCGGCCATTGGGCGCCCAGGTCGGTCCCTCGTTGTGAAACCCGGTGGTGAGGATGCGCTCGCCCGACCCGTCGGTCTTCATCACCCCGATCGAGAACTTGCCGCCCGACTGCTTGGTAAACGCGATCAGGTCGCCGCGCGGAGACCAGACCGGGGTCGAGTAGGAACCGTCCCCGAATGAGACACGGCGTTGGTTCGAGCCATCCGCACCCATGATGTAAAGCTGCTGACGTCCACCCCGGTCGCTCTCAAAAACGATCTGGCTGCCGTCTGGCGAGTAGGAGGGCGACGTGTCGATGGCGGCGGTGTTGGTCAGCCGTGTCGTCTGACGTGAGCGCAGGTCCATGGTGTAGATGTTGGCGTTGCCATCCTGCTGAAGGCTCATGATCACCTTCTGCCCGTCCGGCGAGAACCGCGGCGAGAAGGTCATGCCGGGGAAATTGCCCACCAGTTCGCGCTGGCCGGTTTCAAGCTGCAGCAGGTAGACCCGCGGCTGGCCGCCCTCGAACGACATGTAGGTGATTTCCTGGCGGCTGGGCGAAAACCGTGGCGTCAGCACGATGTCGTTGGCATTGGTCAGCATCCGCAGATTGGCGCCGTCCTGGTCCATGATCGCGAGCTGCTTCTTGCGGTCGGTCTTGGGTCCGCTTTCGGACACGAACACGACTCGACTGTCGAAATAGCCCTTCTCGCCAGTCAGCCGCTCATAGATCGAATCGGCAATGATATGCGCCACACGGCGCCAGTTTTCTGGCCGGGTGAAGAACTGCTCGCCCGACAATTGCTGATTGGCAAACGTGTCCCAGAGCCGGAACTCGGCCCGCAGACGACCGTCGGCTTCGCGCGCCAGCCGACCTGTCACCAGCGCCTGGGCATTGATCACCCGCCAGTCCTGGAACCGCGGCGCGGCATCCGGATTTGAGATCTTCTCGATGAACGCGGCCTTGTCGATCGGCGCGAACAGGCCCGACCGCTTGAGATCGGCAGCAACCACCGCGGCGATCTGCGCGCCCAGCTCATCGTTGGAGATGAAATCGGTAATGGCGATCGGCAACGGCTCGACATTGGCGCGGTTGATGTCGATCTCGACAACGGCCCGTGCCGGGCTCGACACCAGCAGCATGACTGCGGCCATAATCGCCAGTGGCAGGAAAAGAGTGTGTTTGATCATTTTCATCATGCAGCCTTTCAGCGCTTAGAACATCTGGCTCGGATCGAAATTGACGATCACATCCGACCATGAATCATATTTCTCTTTCGGCAACTGGTAGGGCTGCGCCCTCAGGACAGCACGCCGGGCGCTGCCTGACAACGTACCGCGCGTTCCTGCCGAACCACCTGAAGCCGTCACATCCGGCTCGCCAATGATATTTCCGGCCGGATCGAGCCGCATCTTGACCGTCACCCGCACGTCTCCACCATCGGCGATGCCCGGAATGATGTTCCAGTATTTCTGGATCTGGCCGCGCAAGGCGTCCATCTCGCTCTGGCTGAGCGTGTTGCCGCGGGTGGTCCGGGCGCCACCCAGCGACGCGGTTTCCGTCGTCCGCCTGGCGCCGCCGCCTGCAGCATCCTGCTTGTTCAGCAGTGCAGCAACCTGGTCGGCGTTGAAATCGCTCTCCTTGGTGGAAGGCTTGTCCTGGGCTTCGGGCTTGGCCACGGTCTTTTGCGGTTCCGGCCGTGTCTGCGGCACCGGGCCGGCACTCGGCAGGGATGCAAACTGAGGTTCGGCGGGCGCAGCCTCGGTGATGGCTTCGGCCACCGGATCGGGCGTCGGCTCGGCCGGCAGCGCGGCAACTTCGACCGGGGCTGGCTTCGGCTCTGCCGGTTTCTCCGCGGCCGGCTTCGGCGCAGGTTCCGGCTCTGGCCTCGGCTCTGGGACCTTGACCGGTTCCGGCTTCGGTGTTTCCGGCACAGGTTCAGGCTTGGGCGCAGGTTTTTCTTCCGGCTTTGGCGGCGCCTCGGACACCACTTCCTTGGGACTGGGCGTCGCCGCCTGGCTGGTTGTCAGGTCGACCGAATTGTCACCCGCATTCTGCGCGTCCGGCACCGGCTCCGGGCGCGAGGTGGGCGTCGGCGCGGCTTTCTCGGAGATTGGCGCAGTTTTCTCGCCCTGCTGGATCTGGGTGATCTCCTCGACCGGCACGATGCTGACCGGGAAGGATTCCACATCCTCGACTTCAAGCGTACGCGGCGCAGTGAAGGACGACAGCGCGACCCCCAGCACCAGCGCGTGCAAAACCGTTGATGTCGCCAGACTTCCCTTCATCAGCGCGCCGTCAACTATCCTGTTCCTGAAGCGTCACCAGGCCGAGATTCTTGAACCCGGCCGCAGAAATACGCGCCATTACCTTCATGACGGTGCCGTAATCAGCATTGGTGTCACCACGCACATAGATCCGTTCATTGTAGCCGGTGGTCGAAATCGCCTCGAGCTTGGCCACCACTTCCTCAACCGCGATCTCCGTTTCCTGCAGAAACACCTGGCCGGTCGAATTTACCGAAACCGTAATCGGCTGGGTCTCGGAATTGAGCGCCTTGGCCTCGGTTTCCGGCAGATCGATCGGCACGCCAACCGTCAGCAGGGGGGCAGCGACCATGAAGATAATCAGCAGCACCAGCATCACGTCGACGAAGGGCGTGACGTTGATTTCGCTAAGCAGCTGCTTGCGGCCACCGCGCCGTCCCCGGCGCGAGCCGCCGCCTCGGCCACCCTGTACGGACATGCCCATACCGGCCCCCTATTCCGCGGCCTGACGAGCATTGGAGCGCTCGTCGATCTGGCGCGACAGGATGCCGGAAAACTCGTCGGCAAAGCCTTCCATCCGGGCCGACAGCTTGCCGGCGTCGGAGGAGAACTTGTTGTAGGCGATAACCGCGGGGATAGCGGCAAGCAGGCCAATTGCTGTGGCGAGCAGCGCTTCGGCAATACCCGGCGCCACCACGGCAAGATTGGTCGATTTCGACCCGGCGATCGCCTGGAACGAGGTCATGATGCCGACCACGGTCCCGAACAGACCGATAAACGGCGCCGCCGAGCCGATGGTCGCCAGCGAGCTCAACCGTGCTTCCAGCCCGTCGGCTTCGCGCGCCAGGCTCACATCCATGGCCTTGTCGATGCGCATCTGCAGACCGATCGGCGACTTGGCACCGCGCTCGAAGGATTTCTTCCATTCCCGCATCGCCGAGACAAAGATCGCGCTCATGCCGGATGTCTTCTTGTCCGAAAGGGTCCGGTACAATTCCTCAAGCGACTGTCCGGACCAGAACACCTGCTCGAACTGGTCGAGCTGGCGGCGGAACTTGCCGAACGAGATCCATTTGTCAGCTACGATGGCCCAGGTCCAGATCGATGCGCCGATCAGGCCAAGCATCACGATCTTGACGACAAAACCTGCCTCCATGAAGAGTGACCACAGTGTCACATCGCTGGTTGCTGCAAGTCCAACCTGTTCCATTCAATAAACCCTCGAATCCAAACGCCCGGCTTTATTACCGGGCGGCCAAGACGTCACTTTTGCCGGGAGACCAGAAGTGCGCGATTGCCGCCTTTTCACTTGCTATGTCTTCTCACGGTCAATTTTGGTCAAAGGATGGCGCAAACACCCGCACAATCCTAATGGTTTCGGTAATAATTCATTATGGTTAAGGCTTGGTTAGGATTCTGCTTCGCCCTTGTTGGCCACAACTGACAGGTGGCTCAATCAGGTAGCGTGAGAATGACCGGTCCCTGCCTGCCGACAACAACCGTGTGTTCGAACTGCACCGTCAGCGCCCGTGGTTCGGAATAAAGGGTCCAGTTCCCCTCCTCATCATCGTCAGCGAATGTTGCACCCAGCGACAGAAACGGCTCCACCGTGAAGACCTGCCCCTCCTGCATGATCCGTTTCTCACGCCGGTCCGGCCAGGTCGCAATCTCGCCGGGTTCCTCGTGCAGCGATTGACCGATGCCGTGACTGGCGAGATTGCGAATGAGCGTATAGCCGTTCTTCTTGGCAAACCTGCCAATAGTGTCGCCTATGGATGCATAACGCGCGCCACTCTTCACCTGGCCGATACCGGCCGACATTGCCCGTTTGCCATCGCGCAGCAGCCGCATTGTTTTCTGCGCCACCGGTGCAACACCGAAAGATGCACCGGTATCGCCGAAATACCCGTCCTTGAGTGCAGACACATCGATATTGACGAGATCGCCCGCAGCAATAACCCGATCGCCTGGCACGCCGTGCGCCACCTCTTCATTGATCGAAATGCAGGTTGCGCCGGGAAACTCGTAGCAGAATTCGGGCGCAGACTGTGCTCCGTGAGCATCAAGGTGCTGACGACCGATAAGATCAAGTTCGCGGGTCGTCATGCCGGGCTCCATGGCCCTGGCCATTACCTGGATTGCGTTGGCGCAAATTTTTCCAATGTGTCTGAGCTTTTCCAGTTCGTTTTCCGATGAGACCACCAAGGCGATAATCCTTTCAATAAATTTCAATCAGCTTTGTCGCCGGCGAGCCGAGCCAGCAAAGTGTCAGGTAGCCGTCGCGCCCGGCCCAGACCGTTGACCACAGCCACGGTCACCGCGGCAGCGGCCAGCACGTCGTCACCGCGGAGAATGCTTTGTTCCAGCATCATCCGGGCGCCGCGCACTTCGCCGGGCTTGGTGATGATGGTCAGCACATCGTCCATTCGCGCCGGAGACTTGAAATCGATCTCCATCCGCCGCACCACGAAGGCGACCGCATCTGCGGGATCGCTCTTGCCATGCAGTGCGCCTTGCGACACGCCCAGGAGCCGGATGTAATCCGTCCGGCCGCGCTCGAAAAAATGCAGGTAGCGCGCATGGTAGACAAAACCGGAGAAGTCCGTGTCCTCGTAGTACACCCGCTGGGTCAGCACATGCCCGCCGTCCTGTAGCTGCCCTGAAAGGGAATTCTCCATGCTTCTCCACCTGGCTGGAATTGCGCCACATTTATCCACAGCATCAACGTGGCGTTTGAGACAATCGTGTTTCTGTCATAAAACCGATCTATCAGGATTAAAACCATGCAGGCACAGGAGAATCACGGATGAAGATTGCAATCATGGGCGGCGACGGCTTCGTCGGCTGGCCAACATCACTGCATCTGTCCAATGCCGGGCATGAAATCCACATCATCGACAATCTGTCGCGGCGCTGGATCGACACCGAACTCGGGGTACAGTCGCTCACCCCGATGGATTCGATCCAGGAGCGCACCCGCATCTGGCATGCAGAAACCGGCCGCAAGATCCATTTCCATCTCATCGACATGGCGCGTGACTATGACGTGCTGAAGAACTGGCTGGCCGAAGAGCGCCCCGACGCGATCGTCCATTTCGCCGAGCAGCGCGCCGCGCCCTATTCGATGAAGACCGACCGGCACAAGAACTACACCGTCAACAACAACGTCAACGCCACCCACAATCTGCTCAACGCCATGGTGGAGCTGGGGCTCGACGCGCATCTGGTGCATCTGGGCACCATGGGCGTCTATGGCTATTCGACGGTCGGCGCCGCCATCCCCGAGGGTTATCTGCCGGTCGGCATCGAGACCATGGATGGAGAGACGGTGCAGCAGGATATTCTCTATCCGGCCAATCCCGGCTCGATCTACCACATGACCAAGTGCCTCGATCAGCTGATCTTCCAGTTCTACGCCAAGAACGACAATCTGCGCATCACCGACCTGCACCAGGGCATCGTCTGGGGTACTCACACCGACCAGACCCGCCGGCACGAGCAGCTGGTCAACCGTTTCGATTACGACGGCGACTACGGCACCGTGCTCAACCGCTTCCTGATCCAGGCCGCGATCGGCTATCCGCTGACCGTGCACGGCACCGGCGGCCAGACCCGCGCTTTCATCCACATCCAGGATTCGGTGCGCTGCATCGAGATCGCACTTGAGAACCCTCCGGCCCGCGGCGACAAGGTCGAGATCTTCAACCAGATGACCGAGACCCACCGGGTGCGCGATCTGGCCAAGATGATCTCCGGCATGACCGGCGCCGAGATCGCCTGGCTGCCCAACCCGCGCAAGGAAGCGGCCGAGAATGATCTTGTCGTCCGCAACGAGAAGTTTCTCGGCCTCGGCCTCGAGCCAACCACGCTGAAGGAAGGGCTGCTGGAAGAGGTTGTCGACGTGGCGAAGAAATACGCCTACCGCGTCGATCGTTCGCGCGTACCCGCAGTATCGGCCTGGACCAAGGACATCGCCACCTCGATCAACCGCGACCCGGAAGGCAAGGCGCTCAAATCCGTGTCATGAGCACAGCGAGCTCTCTGCCCTCGGGCCTCATTGCCAGCAAACCGGCAGCCAGCCATCGCGCCTATGTCACACTTGTCACCAATGCGGACTACGCCATGGGCGCGACGGCTTTGGCCCGGTCGATCCTGTTCAGTGGGACCAAAGCCGATATCGCGGTGCTGCACACCGGCGGGGTCGACGCTGCGGCGCTGGCACCGCTGTCGGATCTCGGCTGCCGGTTGATCGAGACCGAGCTGCTCGACACATCCGACGCCTTCAACGAGCGCCATGCGCGCGGCAAGCTGCACGCCAATGCGCCCTTTACCAAGGGCCGCAAGCCTGCCTTTCACTCGCCGCTCGACAATTTCTGCAAGCTCAGACTCTGGCAGCTGACGGACTACGAGTCTTGTGTTTTCATCGACGCGGATGCGCTGGTCCTGCGCAACATCGACAAGCTGTTCGACTATCCCGAATTCTCCGCAGCGCCCAATGTCTATGAGACGCTGAAGGATTTTCACCGGCTCAATTCCGGCGTCTTCACCGCCCGTCCCTCGGCGGAAACCTTTGCCGCCATGCTCAAGGTACTGGACCAGCCCGACGCCTTCTGGCGCAGGACGGACCAGACCTTTCTGGAAACCTTCTTCCCCGACTGGCACGGCCTGCCGGTCTTCATGAACATGCTGCAATATGTCTGGTTCAACCTGCCGGATCTGTGGGACTGGAAGCAGATCGGCGTGTTGCACTACCAGTATGAAAAGCCCTGGGAAGAAGGCCACCCGCGGGCTGCGGAGCTCAAACCGCTGATCAATCTGTGGCATGCCTATCTGGAAGGGACATCAATCCCGGACATTTCATCCCTGCCCAACCCGCCGGGATCGAACGCGAGATGAAAGCCCTGGTCACCGGCGGCACCGGCCTGGTCGGGCGCTATATCGTCGAGACGCTGATCGATGCAGGTTACGAGGTTGCAGTCGCCGGCCGGACACCACCAGCAGAGGGCCTGTTCTCCCAGCCTGTCGAATTCCGCCCCGCGCAGCTTGATCCCAACTGGAAACCGGGCGCGCTGTTTGCCGGCATCGACGTCTTCATTCATGCCGCCTTCGAGCACCTGCCCGGACGTTACCGTGGCGGCGAAGGCGATGATCCCGACGGCTTCCGGCGGTCCAATCTCGAAGGCACAGTCTCGCTTTTCAACGCGGCAAGAAGGGCCGGGACCCGTCACGTGGTCTTTCTGTCGAGCCGCGCGGTCTATGACGGTGTCCCACGCGGCACGCCCCTGACCGAAGATCTCACATTGCAACCAACCTCGCTCTACGGCGAGATCAAGCTTACCGGCGAACAGGCTCTGGCAGCGATGAACGCACCGGACTTCATCACATCAAGCCTGCGCTTGACCGGGGTCTATGGAGACCTCCGCCCGAACAAGTGGGACACGCTGTTTGCCGACTATCTGGCGGGCCGCCCGGTACCGGTGCGCGCAGGCTCCGAAGTCCATGGCCGCGATGTCGGCCAGGCCGTGCGGCTGATGCTGGAAACCGAGCCGGACCAGATCGGTGCTCAGGCATTCAATGTGTCTGATCTGGTTGCCGATACGCGCGACCTGCTCGAGGCGCTGCATCAGAACAATCCAGGCTCTCCGCCGCTCCCGCTTGTGGCAGACAAGCCTGGTGTGGCCGAAATGGATACGAGCAAGATCAGGCGGCTTGGCTGGATGCCGGGAGGCTGGCCATTGCTGAGAAAAACCACAGCAGCGCTCAGCCCAACTCAATGAGCACGATTTCCGGCCAGGCGCCGACCCGTACCGGAAGTATCGAGCAGCCCAGGCCTTTGGATACGATCATGTCGCGATTGTCCTCACGGTATTGGCCGAGCGAATAGCGCCGCGACCCTGCGGACGCCGCCGCCGGTCGCCAACCGAGTATGTTGACCTGGCCGCCATGCGTGTGGCCGCACAGCGTGAGGCTCACCCGGTCAGGCACGCGGGGGAAAATATCCGGTTCATGCGCCATGAGCAGAACAGGGGCGTCGTCAGATACCTGCGCCAGCGTCCCTGGGAGATCATCGATGCCGACCACAGACGATCGTCCATAGCCTGTTCCCGGCAGTAGCGCCAGTTGATCGCCAAGCCCCGCAATCCAGAAAGGGCGTCCATCCTTCTCCAACCGAACCGACTCGTTGACATAAGTCGCAATTCCCGCGTTTCGCAGCGCATTGGCCGCGATGTTTTCCGACCGCTGGTCTTTCTGGAAAGCAAGGTCTTCCCAATAATCGTGATTGCCGAGAATGGCATGGACACCGAGGGGTGCCTTTAATGATGCCAGCGCGCGAGACCAGTCCGCGGAATGGACATAATCACTTACAAGCCGCGTTCCCGCCGCATAGTCTCCCAGCAGGAGGATAATGTCAGCATCGAGCGAATTGGCCTTCGCACAAATCGACTTGATGCGTGACAGGTTCATCCATGGCTCGCAGGCGTGAAAGTCCGCAAGTGCGCAGACCCGAAGTTTCAGCCCGTCTGTCCAGCCGGGCGGCTTAAGCGCGTAGTGCGTCTCGCGAGGTCTGGCGAGCACTTCCACAAATGGATAGGCAGCAAGACCGGCCAGACCCGCTGCTCCGACGAGTATTGTCTTGAGAAAGGTCCGGCGCGTGAGCATTCAGTCTTCTTCAAACAGGCTGGCCTGCGTCGCCGCAAGATCCTTTGGCGGATTGAGACCCATGTGGTTCCAGGCGCGCGCGGTCAGCACCCGTCCGCGCGGCGTGCGCTGCAGGAAGCCCTGTTGAATGAGATAGGGTTCGATGATGTCCTCGATGGCGTCGCGCGGCTCCGAGAGGCCGGCTGCGATGGTCTCGATCCCCACCGGCCCGCCGCCGAAATTGCGCACGATCATGTCGAGGTAGCGCCGGTCAAGCTGATCCAGCCCGATGCTGTCAACCGAGAGACGCGTCAGCGCCTCATCGGCGATCTGCCGGGTTACGGCCTCGGCCTTGGCCACTTCCGCAAAATCCCGCACCCGGCGGAGCAGGCGCCCGGCGATGCGCGGCGTACCCCGGGCACGGCGGGCGATTTCAAGCGCGCCGTCATCGGTCATGCCGAGCCCCATGATCCGCGCCCCGCGGCGCACGATCAGTTCAAGCTCTTCGACGGTGTAGAACTGCAGCCGCACCGGAATGCCGAAGCGGTCCCTCAAGGGCGTTGTCAGCAGGCCAAGACGCGTTGTGGCCGCGACCAGCGTGAACCGCGACAGGTCGATCTTCACCGAGCGCGCCGCCGGTCCCTCGCCGATGATCAGGTCGAGCTGAAAATCCTCCATCGCCGGATAGAGAATTTCCTCCACCGCCGGATTGAGCCGGTGGATCTCGTCGATGAACAAGACATCACGGTCTTCGAGATTGGTCAAAAGAGCGGCAAGATCTCCCGCCTTGGCGATCACCGGGCCAGAAGTGGAGCGGAAATTGACGCCCAGTTCCTTGGCCATGATCTGCGCCAGCGTGGTCTTTCCGAGCCCCGGAGGGCCGACGAACAGCACATGATCGAGCGCCTCGGCCCGGCCCTTGGCGGCCTCGATAAACACCTTGAGATTGGCGCGCGCCTCCGCCTGGCCGGTAAATTCATCCAGCGTCTGCGGCCGCAATGTCGTATCGACGTCCTCGCCGCGCTTGTCAGGGGAAATCAGACGGTTCTCGTCACTCATAGGAGCAGCTCCATTGCAGGGATCTTTGCAGCTGCTTTTCGATCCAACGTCACCACGTGACCGCATCCTTCATCCAGGCACAGGTTAGCGATAAGAACATCCGCAAAATCACCGTTGCCATTTTCGACGCCACGGATGGATTTGATCACTGCTTCGAAACATTGAATTTCGACCCCGCGGAGTTGGCTGATCTTCTGCAATGCCGAGACGCTTTCCTGCTTGCTGTAGCCATACTGCCTGCGCAGGGCCCAATCCATTTCAACAAGGCTGATCAAACTCACAAAGCCGAGGTATTTCGAACCGAGGTCTTTTCCGAACGACAGGACCGCCTCGCGTTGCACCGGATCATCATCCACCAGCAGCCGGAGCAGGACATTGGTATCAATGCCAACTTTTTTCACGCCGCCTCGCCTTTTCGCGCATTGAGAGATCCTGAGGCACTCTCGCTTGTCGCCGAAGCTATCGTCTCGTCAATTTCCTCAAGAGTAGCCGGCCCGTTCGGCGGCGTGCCGAGAAATCCCGCAAGTTCGGAGAATTCCACATTTTTGGGCGTGAGAATGAGGCGACCGTCCTCGATTGTCAGAATGAGCTTGTCGTTGGGTTCCAGTCCCAACGCCTCTCGCACATCCTTTGGCAAGGTAACCTGACCTTTCGAGGACAAAATTGCATCTTTCCGCATATCGCACACCTTTCCGACAAAAAGACAATAATCGGAAAATTCAAAAAAAGAAAGAATTACCGCGCCAGTTCCTTCAACCCAAGCCGGATCAGCTTGGCCGAGTCCGGGTTGTCTCCGGCGGTCTTCAGCGCCGCGGCAACTGCATTGGCTGCCTGATCGCGCGAATAGCCGAGATTGGACAAGGCCGAGACGGCATCGGCAACCGGGGCGGAGGCAACGCCTTCGCCAAGTTCCTGTTTCAGCCCCATCGCCTCGCTGGCATCACCGCCCAGCGCCGGAACCTTGTTCTTGAGCTCGGCCACGATCCGCTGTGCCACTTTCGGCCCGATTCCCGGCGCTCGCGCCACGGTCGCCTTGTCCTGCAGCGCAATCGCATTGGCGAGTTCGGACGCGGTCAGTGTCGACAGTACCGCCAGCGCCACCTTGGCGCCCACACCCTGCACGCTTTGCAGAAGCCGAAACCACTCCCGTTCCAGCGCTGATTCAAATCCGAACAGCTTGAGCTGGTCCTCGCGCACATAGGTCTCGATGAACAGCACCGCCGCTTCGCCGGGCGATCCGAGACGCGACAGCGTTCGCATCGAACAGAATGCCACGTAGCAGACCCCGTGCACATCGATCAGGGCATAGTCCTCGCCGATTTCCTCGAGAGTGCCCTTGAGCTTGCCAATCATTGAACACTCCTCATTCCGCCGCCATCCGCCATTCCGGCGATGTTCTGTGATGCGCATGACAGATGGCGATCGCCAATGCATCGGCCGCGTGGTCGCTGTCAAAGGTGGCCTTCGGGATCAGCATCTTGACCATCATCACGATCTGCTTCTTGTCGCCATGCCCGACACCGATCACCGCCTTCTTGACCGCGTTCGGCGCATACTCCCCGACCCGCAACCCGGCCCGCGCCGGCGCCAGCATGGCAATGCCGCGGGCTTGACCCAGCTTCAGCGTTGCCGTGGCGTCCTTGTTGACGAAGGTGTTTTCCACTGCCGCCTCGAACGGCTGGAACTGGTGCAGAATGTTCTCCAGCCCGTCATAAAGCTGGTTCAGCCGCGAGGCGAGATCGAGCTTGTTGTCGGATTTCACCGTACCCGAAGCGACAAAACGCAACGAGTTGCCAAGACTGTCGATCACACCCCAGCCGGTGTTTCTCAGCCCGGGATCAATCCCGATGATACGAATCGCTTCCGCCATGCAAAAATCCTATCCCGATGCGTCGGACCATTCCATCAAAATGTGAACAAAACAAAAACAAACCACAGCCACAGCAAACTGTCTTTGGCATTCATCCGCTGGCTTCCTACATGGAGGCCAAACATGTTCCGACCCGAAAGAATATCCATGACAGCGTTTTCCATTCTCGATCTCTGCCCCATCGTCGAGGGCGGCACCACAAGCGACGCGCTTTCCTCGACCCGGCTGATGGCCAAGCAGGCCGAAGATGCCGGTTTCACCCGCTTCTGGCTGGCCGAACATCACGGCATGAAGGGCATTGCAAGTGCAGCCACCTCGCTGGTCATCGCCGAAGCCGGCCACGCAACCAGCACCATCCGCATCGGCTCGGGCGGCATCATGCTGCCCAACCATTCGCCGCTGGTGATTGCCGAACAGTTCGGCACGCTGGAAGCCCTGTTTCCGGGCCGCGTCGACCTCGGTCTCGGCCGGGCGCCCGGCACCGACATGAACACCGCCCGGGCGCTGCGCCGCAATCTCGAAGCCGGAGCCAACAGCTTCCCCGATGATATTGTCGAACTGCAGCATTGGCTCGGCGAACCCGACGATCGCATGCTGATCGCCGTTCCCGGTGCAGGCTCCCATGTGCCGCTGTGGATCCTGGGATCGAGCATCTACAGCGCCCATCTGGCCGCAGGACTGGGGCTGCCATACGCCTTTGCCTCGCATTTTGCGCCGGACATGCTGCTCGAGGCGCTCGACATCTACCGCAGCAAGTTCACACCCTCGGCCCAGCTTGACGCACCGTATGTCATGGCCGCGAACATGGGCGTGATGGCGGATACGGACGCAGAGGCGAACTACCTGTTCACCACCTTGCAGCAGACCTTCGTCAACATGCGCCGCAATGCGCGCGGCAAGATGCCAAGGCCGATCGACTCCATGGATGGCTACTGGAACGAAATGGAAAAGATCGCCGTCGAACACACCCTGCGCTATGCGGTTGTCGGCAGTCCCGACACCGCGAAGCAGACAATGCAGGATTTCATCAAGGCCACGCAAGCCGACGAGATCATGATCTCGATGCCGATCCATTCGATCGATGCCCGGCTGAAATCCGTTGAGCTGTTCGGCAAGCTGCGAACCGCACTGTAAGGCACGAAAAAGCCGCCGGTCAGAACAGAAGGCCGGCGGCTTGCAATTTTCGGCGACTGGAACGATCAGGCGGACAGCTTGGCCATGATCTCGTCGGAAACTTCGAAGTTGGCGTAGACGTTCTGCACGTCGTCGTCGTCATCCAGCGTCGCGATCAGCTTGAGCACGGAGACCGCCTTGTCCTCGTCCACCGGAGCCGTGGTCTGTGGCTTCCACACGGCCTTGACGGAATTGGCTTCACCCAGCGCCTCTTCGAGTGCGGTGGAGACTTCGCCGATATCCTCGAACGCGCAAATGATGGTGTGTTCTTCCTCGCCGCTGGTCACATCCTCTGCGCCGGCCATGATGGCGGCTTCCATGATCGCATCGGCATCACCGGCTTCCAGCGGATAGATGATTTCGCCAACGCGCGAGAACATGAAACCGACAGAACCGGTTTCGCCCAGCGCGCCACCGGATTTAGTAAACGCCGCGCGCACGCTCGAGGCGGTGCGGTTGCGGTTGTCGGTCAGCGCCTCGACGATGACGGCCACGCCGCCCGGGCCATAGCCCTCGTAACGTACTTCTTCGTAGGCTTCGCTGTCGCCGCCCGTCGCCTTGTTGATGGCGCGCTGGATGTTGTCCTTCGGCATCGACTGCGACTTGGCGTTCTGGATCGCCAGACGCAGGCGCGGGTTCATCGCGGGATCGGGTGCGCCCATCTTGGCAGCAACGGTGATTTCGCGCCCGAGCTTGGAGAACATCTTGGAACGGACGGCATCCTGCCGTCCCTTGCGGTGCATGATGTTTTTAAATTGTGAGTGGCCGGCCATAACGCCCCTGATCTTTGCTCTGGATTCTGGATTGCCGCGTTATAAGGTCCTAACCCCGTTTCGTCCAGAAGGTTCAGATCATGCAAAAAACCTCGGTGCCTACCTTGCCGCTGACCGGTGGCTGCCAGTGCGGCCGGATCCGCTATCGTGTGCATTCAAGGCCGCTGGTCTTCTACCTCTGCCACTGCAGCGAATGCCAGCGTCACACCTCTTCGGCGTTTGGGGAAAGCCTGCGCTTCAGGCGCGAGGATCTCGATGTCGACCCGGGGCTGGTCAGCATGAGCCGCATGAGCGAATCCGGCAAGCTGCGTCAGGGCTGGTTCTGCCCCGATTGCGGTGTCCGCATCTGGCATGGCACCGAGGGCTCGGCGGAGATCAACATCAAGGCCGGCACGCTCGATGACACCTCCTGGCTGGTCCCCGCCGGGCACATCTGGTGCAGCTCGAAACAACCATTCGTGCACATCGCTGACGACGAGCTGGCCTACGACGCCCAGCCGGCAGACAATTATGAAGCCCTGAAGCTGCGCTGGCAGGCCATGACTGGCTGAGCGGGGCTAAAAACCAGCCTTCCCGGATCAATGGCTCTTTACGTTGCGTCAGGGTGCTCTACACTTACTGGCGAGAGAGACTGTTTGCGGAGCCGCCAGCATGCACCGTTTGAGCACCTTCGTCCTTGGATTTTCACTGCTTGCCTTCGCACCGCTCGCGAAAGCCCAGGAAACCATACGGCCATTCAGTCAATGTCTTGCCGTGGCTCAAACGCTTCCCGGCGCCACCTACGCCAATCTCACCCCCGCCGAGCTTGATTTCCAGGTCGACCGCGTTGCCGCCGGGTCGGGCGAGGTCGAGATCATGTTTGCCGGTCATTCGACCTATGTCATCACCACGCCGGCGAGCATTTCCATCGCCACCGATTTCAACGGCTGGGCAGGCCGGGTTGGCGTTCCCGACATCGTCACCATGAACAAGGCTCATTCCTCCCATTTCACGCTGTCTCCCGACGAGCGCATCGGCGAGGTACTGCGGGGCTGGAATTTTGATGGAACGCCTGCCGACCACGACGTTGTGGTCAAGGATGTCTATGTCCGCAACGTCACCACAGACATCCGCAATTTCGGCGCCATGGAACCCGACGGCAATTCAATCTTCATTTTCGAGGTGGCGGATCTCTGCATTGGCCATCTCGGCCATTTGCACCACCCGCTGGAAGATCGCCATTTCGCCCAGATCGGCAGGCTCGACATCGTCATGGTCCCGGTTGATGGCGGCCTGACGCTCAGCCACGGGGCGATGACCGGGATTGCTCAGCGCCTGCAATCCTCGATTCTGCTGCCGATGCACCGTCGTGGTGCACCTCTGTCGAGCTTCATCGAGATGATGGGCGACAAGTTCGCAACCGATTTCGTCAATGACGACAGCTTCACCATCTCCGCCCGGACATTGCCGCGCCGTCCGACCATTCTGGTTCTGAAGGGAATTTGAGCATGCGCCGGAGATCCCTGCTGGCCGGCATGACCTCAATTGCCGCATGTTTGGCGATCCCCTCCCCGCTGCAGGCCAGCACCGATGCTCAGCGGGAGCGATTGTTCGAAGCCTTGAAGACAGCCAGGACCGAGCGCCAAGGGCGTCTCGCCGAAAACGCGATCTGGAACTGGTGGCTGGATCAGGCCCCGACGATCGAGGTTCGCGAGGCCATCGATTACGGCATGAAACGGCGCGAGGCCTATGATTTCGAGGCAGCCGAAGCAGCCTTCGACAAAGCCATCGAACATGCACCAGATTACGCCGAAGGCTGGAACCAGCGCGCCTTCGTCCGCTTCCTGCGCGACAATATCGACGGATCGCTGTCAGATCTTGAAAAGGCGGTCGAGCTCGATCCGGATCATTTCGCCGCCTGGTCGGGCATGTATCACGTGCTCATTCGCATGGGCCGCCCCGAAGTGGCAATTTCGGCCCTGAGTCGCGCCGTCACCATTCATCCCTGGCTCAAGGAGCGCGGCATGCTGCCGCCCGATCCCGATGCCAAACGGCCACTGATCAAGAGCAAGCAGCAGGACTTGTAAGGGGGGGCCTCAGCTCCAGAAATCGGGCATCGTCTCGGCCAGCCGCGGCCCGATGCGCAAGGGTGCGATTTTTTCTGCCAGTCCGGTGCGGTCTGAAATCTCGACTGCAACGCCACATATGGTGGCAGGCCCCGAGGCCACTTCAAAACGTCCCTTCGGGATCTTGGAGACGAATCGGCTGACCGGCTCCTCCTTGTCCATGCCGATGGAGGAATCGTAATCCCCGCACATACCGGCATCGGACAGATAGGCCGTACCGCCATTCAGGATCTGCGCATCCGCCGTCGGCACATGGGTATGGGTGCCGACAACGAAGCTTGCCCTTCCATCGACAAAATGCGCAAAACACAGCTTCTCGCTGGTGGCTTCGGCATGGAAGTCAAACACCACCGCATCCGCCTGCTCGCCGAGCGGACAGGCTTCGAGGATCGCTTCGCCGGCCGCAAACGGATCATCGAGATCGGGATGCATGAACACCCGACCCATGACGTTGGCAACAAGCACCCGGGCGCCGTTGCGGGCAATATAGAGATTGGAGCCGCGCCCCGGCGTTCCGGACGGATAGTTTGCAGGCCTGAGGAAACGGTCCTGCCGATCAGCATAGACCAGAGCCTCGCGCTGGTCCCAGACATGGTTGCCGGTGGTCACCACATCGGCGCCGGCATTGAGCGTTTCGAGAAAGATTTCCTCGGTGATGCCGAAACCACCGGCGGCGTTCTCACCATTGACAATGACGAAATCCAGCTTGAAATCGCGGATCAGGCCGGGAAGGCGGTTCCAGACCGCGGTGCGGCCGGATCGTCCGACCAGATCTCCAAGAAATAACAGGCGCATTGGCTCTCTATAAGGATTGCGAAAGCGAGCGCAAGCCTCGCTCTGTCAGGATCATGTCGAGAGGCACATCGTGATTTTCCGCCGGCAGCCTGTCGACCTCCTGAATTGCAAAGGCGGTCCCGATCAATACCGGCGTCCGCCCCTTGGCGCGAAGCTTGGCAATCGCCCGGTCGTAATGACCGGCTCCATATCCCAGCCGGTTGCCTTCGGCGTCAAACGACGACAGCGGCATCATCAGCACGTCGGGATCAAGCAGCTCGGCGTCTGCGCCCGGCCCCGATGTGCCGAACCCGGTGCTGACAATCTCGGCACCGCGGACAAAGTCACGGAAGACGATTGTCTCGCGATCAAGCACGACCGGCAGGCAAAGCCGTGCACCGCGCTCACGGAAGCGCGCAAGCATCGGCCGCAGGTCGGGTTCGGACCGGATCGGCAGATAGCCGGCAATCACCGTGCCGGGATCAAATTGCAGCTGTTCGGCAGCCTCGGCCATGGCGAGGCTCATCTCGATCCGGTCGCCTGCGGCGAGCGCATCCCGTCGCGCCAGAACCGCCGCGCGAATGCTTGCCTTGCTGTCCATTCTTCTCTCCGTGCCGGCCTTGCTTGAAACAAGGGGGTAAGCGGTCGACTGCCAAACATCAAGCAACCGGTAGCTCGGCCGGCAACTGATCTGCGCCGTGTCATTACGGTACAGCTGCGTGACACGGTCTGTTTACGACAATTCGGACAATCGTTTGCCGCCGACGGCCGCTTGCGCCTATCACCCCGGGCAGCATGCCCACCATGAGGGCACAGCGACACATTTTTACAGATCGATTTTACGGAAATCCATGACAGAGAATTCGGAGCGATTGACTCATCCGGAGAGAGCTAGCCTTCAATCGGTAGCAAGAGGTCAGCCTCCTGAAGCCCCGGCCCAGACGGGCAACACTCCCAGAAAATCAGGCAAGGATCATCTTGCATCGGCACGCAGGAAGCTGATGGCGAGCACCACGATAGAGGCCGTGGCCCGCGCCATGAAAATGGGCCTGATCGAATAGACCTTCTCCCGCAGACCGGGCCTTCGATGCTTAATGTTGGAAAGAGTGCGATCCACGGCAACCGATGGATGTATTGATCCTGGGAACCTACAACGTAGGTGGGCGCCATATGTCCGGACCCACGGGTCCGGTCAGGGACAGCTCCCTTTGGATCAATTAAGGCCCCAGGGTTCGAGATCCTGTCGAGAGGCGCAGATCGCATCCCTCATATAGGTCATCCCGGCTCCAACTCCAATGAGCAAATTGCAAGTCAGCGGATAATCCGGTTCAGGCGGCTCGGCCAGGCGGAATACCCCTCGCCCCAGCTATCCGGTGTCGTGTCAAAGGCCCCAAAAGGGCTTAGCAACAGCTAAGCAGCCTTCATCACGCCAGCAACAGGCTTCCGGTCCGGACTTCAGCTCCGTCCGGAGAGCTTGCCGGCGATCTGCTCGATCTTGTCGGTCACCTCCGACAGTGCCTCGGCCAGGTCATGATCGGTCTTGTCGACCTTGCTCAGCGCAGTGTCGCGGGTCTTTTTCAACGTCTCGACTTCGGCTTCCAGACCGCGCATGCGGCGCTGCAGCTCGTGCAGCTCGTCCATCACCATGATGCCGGCCATGACCGTGATCCTGAGGTCGCCAATCTCGCCGAACTGGCCCTTGAGATGGCCGACATAGCGGTCAAACCGCCCGGCAAGCTCGCTCAGATGCTCTTCCTGGCCCTCTTCGCAGGCCATCCGATAGGTCTTTGAGTCAATGGTAACCGTTACCTGGGCCATTCAACACGTCCTGTTTTGCACGACCCCGGATGATCGAAGGCAAATGCGATTGATACTGACAGTCTCAGCGGTCGAGAACCGCCCTTATGGTTTCCATGGCCGTCACCAGTCTGCGGGAGACCTCCCGGTTGGCTTCTTCCAGGCGGTTGGCCCGATCCTGCGACTGGTCGAGTTCGAGCGCTATGCGTGAGCGATCCTCGATCATCCGGTTCAGTTCAGCCGTAGCTTCGGTCGAACTGCGGCTCGTCTCGACCTGACGATCGACTTCGTTGTCGAGCTGGTTCAGAGCTTTTTTCAGCGCCTCAAGTGCGGATTGTGCTGTTTTTTCAACCGGCATCGTCAGCTTCCCTGGATCTGGACTACAAGCCGAATCGCTTGAATTCCGGATACTTGTGAGCGCGACTTTACGCATTAGCCGAACCGGGCGTCAACAAAACCGGATTTGCATCCCCAGACGTTTGCAGCCAAGCCATTTCCAAGGCATTTGTTGACTCCCGCCTAGCAACTGCTATGTGTGCGCGGCCTTCGATCCGGACTATATCCAGACCGGACCTGACATGAACGCGACCAGGCGGAACCATCATGATTTCACGCGAAAAACACGACCGGATGGCAAATGCAATCCGGTTTCTGTCCATTGATGCTGTAGAGAAAGCCAAATCCGGGCATCCCGGCTTGCCAATGGGCGCAGCCGATGTCGCCACGGTGCTGTTTTCGCGCTACCTGAGCTTCGACCCCAAGAAGCCTGATTGGCCCGACCGCGACCGCTTTGTGCTGTCCGCCGGTCACGGCTCGATGCTGATTTATTCGCTGCTTTATCTGCTCGGATATGACGACATCTCGCTCGACGACATCAAGAATTTCCGTCAGCTGGGCTCGCCCACTGCCGGTCACCCCGAATACGGCCACGCCGCAGGCATCGAGACCACCACCGGTCCGCTTGGCCAGGGCATCGGCAACGCGGTCGGCATGGCCATCGCCGAGCGCAAGCTCGCCGAGGAATTCGGCTCCGGCCTGGTCGAGCACTACACCTATGCGCTTGCAGGCGACGGCTGCCTGATGGAAGGCATCAGCCAGGAAGCGATTTCGCTGGCAGGCCATCTCAAGCTCAACAAGCTGATCGTGTTCTGGGACAACAATTCGATTTCCATCGATGGCCCGGTGTCGCTGACCGACTCGACCGATCAGCTGGCCCGCTTCGCAGCCTCCGGCTGGAACACGCTCGACATCGACGGCCACGACCCCGACGCCATCGCCCAGGCCATCGAAACGGCACAGAAATCCGACCGTCCGACCCTGATCGCCGCAAAGACCGTGATCGGTTTTGGCGCACCCAACAAGGCCGGAACCAGCGGCGCCCACGGCTCACCGCTCGGCGACAAGGAAATCACAGGCACCCGCAAGGCGCTCGGCTGGGACGAGGAACCCTTCGTCGTGCCGTCCGACATTCTCGACGCCTGGCGCCTCGCGGGTCTGCGCTCGGTCAAGGACCGCAAGGCCTGGGAATCCCGTCTGGCCGCGACCGACAACGAGATCCGCATGACCTTCGAGCGCCGGATGAGCGGCCAGCTGCCGGGTGAACTCGAGCCAGCCATCACCGCCTACAAGAAGAAGCTGGCCGATGACCAGCCGACTGTTGCCACTCGCAAGGCCTCGGAAATGGCACTTGAAGTCATCAACGGCGTCGTGCCGGAAACGCTTGGCGGATCAGCCGACCTGACCGGTTCGAACAACACCCGCACCAGCCATACCAAGGCGATCACGCCGGACGATTTCTCCGGCCGTTATATCCATTACGGCATCCGTGAGCACGGCATGGCGGCGATGATGAACGGCATCGCCCTGCATGGCGGTCTGATCCCCTATTCCGGCGGCTTCCTGATTTTCTCGGATTACTGCCGTCCTTCGATCCGTCTTGCAGCCCTGATGGGCATTCGCGTCATTCACGTCCTGACCCATGATTCGATTGGTCTGGGTGAAGACGGGCCGACCCACCAGCCGGTGGAACAGATGGCCGCACTGCGCGCCATTCCCAATCTTCTGATGTTCCGGCCGGCCGACACGGTCGAAACGGCGGAATGCTGGCAGATCGCGCTCGAACAGGGCAAGCGCCCGAGCGGCATCGCCCTGACACGCCAGAACCTGCCAACCGTGCGCACCGACTTCACCGAGGAAAATCTCTGCGCCTACGGCGCCTATGATCTGGTTTCGGCAAGCGATGCCGAGGTCACAATCTTTGCCTCTGGCTCGGAAATCGAGATTGCCCTTGAAGCGCGCGGGATGCTTGAGGCGAATGGTCACAGCACCCGTGTGGTCTCCGTGCCCAGCTTCGAGCTGTTCGAAGAACAAAGCGCAGAGTATAAAAAGGCCATCATCGGAGATTCCAGGGTCAAGATCGCCATCGAGGCGGGCATCCGCCAGGGATGGGATCGCTTCATCGGCGCTGACGGCCTGTTCATCGGCATGACCGGGTTTGGCGCGTCCGGACCTTACAAGGAACTCTACGAGCACTTCGGAATTACTGCCAAGGCTGCGGTCGAAGCGGCCGAAGCCAGCTTACATGACGAAGCCTGATCTCTGGCAGAGACAGGCGCAATCGGACCCAGGACGGAGGGAATAGCATGAAGACCAGGATTGCCATTAACGGATTTGGCCGCATCGGCCGCAATGTTGTGCGCGCCATTTACGAATCCGGTCGCACCGACATCGACATCGTTGCCATCAACGATCTCGGTCCGGTCGAGACCAACGCCCATCTGTTGCGTTGGGACTCGGTGCACGGCAAGTTCCCGAAGACCGTTGAAGTCGACGGCGACACGATCCGCATCGAAGGCGGCGATTCCTTCAAGGTATTCGCCGAACGCGACCCGAAGAACCTGCCCTGGGCCGATCTCGACATCGACATCGTGATGGAATGCACCGGCATCTTCACCGCGCGCGACAAGGCAGCCATTCACCTGGAAGCCGGCGCCAAGCGGGTTCTCGTGTCGGCACCATCGGCCGGTGCGGACAAGACCATCGTCTATGGCGTCAACACCGATGTGCTGACCAAGGATGACCTGGTGGTCTCCAACGCATCGTGCACCACCAACTGCCTGGCCCCCGTCGCCTATGTTCTCAACAATGCCATCGGCATTGAGAAGGGCATGATGACGACGATCCACTCCTACACCGGTGACCAGCCGACGCTCGACACCATGCACAAGGATCTCTACCGCGCCCGTGCAGCCGCCATGTCGATGATCCCGACCTCGACCGGTGCCGCCAAGGCTGTCGGCCTGGTCCTGCCCGAGCTCAACGGCAAGCTCGACGGCATGTCGATCCGTGTTCCGACCCCGAACGTCTCGGTCGTTGACCTGAAGTTCGTTGCCAAGCGCGAGACCTCGGCTGAAGAGATCAACAAGGCCATCCGCGATGCCGCAAACGGCCCGCTGAAGGGCGTCCTCGGCTTCACCGACGAGCCGAACGTGTCGATCGACTTCAACCACAACCCGCATTCCTCGGTCTTCCACATGGACCAGACCAAGGTCATGGAAGGCACCCTGTGCTCGATCCTGACCTGGTACGACAATGAATGGGGCTTCTCCAACCGCATGGGCGACACCGCCGTGGCGATGGCCAAGCTCATCTAGTCAACAACCGCCTGCTGGCTTGACCGCTGGCGTGTGAAAGACAGTGCAATTCAGTAACGCCACCGTTCGAAAGAGCGGTGGCGTTGCTGATTCCGGCGCCGACAATGCACGATGACTGCCTTTGTCTGCCGCGCCGCCCGTGACGGTCCAATTGTCACCTTGATTTGAGGAAAGTGTCGCTTTGCGGCCTCTCGATCATTGATCCGATTGCAGCCACCTCCCATACTTGCAGCCTGAGCATTTCGGCTGTTTTTCAGGACGATCCGGACAAGGGACGACGGTTGGACACATTCTACCTCGTGATATTGGCTTCAATGTCACTCATTCTCATTGCAGCCTTCTCCAGCCTGTTGGCGGAGCGCTTTGGCGCCCCCTTGCTGCTGCTCTTTCTGCTCATCGGGCTGGTTGCCGGTGTCGACGGCCTGGGCATCGATTTTTCCAACAATTCCGCCGCCTATATGCTGGGCTCGATCGCGCTCGCCATCATCCTGTTTGATTCCGGCTTCGGCACGTCGCTGCAGTCTTTCCGGCAGGCGGCTGTCCCGGCGCTGACGCTTGCCACGGTCGGCGTGCTGTTGACCGCGATCCTGTTTGGTGTCGCCGCCCGCTTTCTGCTCGGATTCACCTGGCTGGAGGGCTTTCTGCTGGGATCGATCGTTGCCTCCACCGATGCCGCAGCCGTGTTCTTCCTGTTGCGCACCGGCGGCATCAATATCCGCGACAAGGTCCGTTCGACGCTGGAAGTCGAATCCGGCACCAACGACCCGATGGCGATCTTTCTCACCGTTGCCCTGGTCGGCATCGTGGCCAGTGGCGAGGACCTGGACAGTGCCGGCCTCGAGCTCTTGCTGCTGTTCGTCAAGCAGATCGGTCTCGGCCTGCTGATGGGCCTCATCGGCGGCGTTCTCATTGTCCAGATCATGCGCCGGGTGCCCGTCGAGCGCGGGCTCGCCCCGATCTTCGTCCTCGCCCTGGCACTGCTGGTCTTCGCCTACACCTCGGCCATCGGCGGCAGCGGCTTTCTCGCGGTCTATGTCGCCGGCATCTATGCCGGCAACAAGAAGATCCAGGCCAAGACATCGATCAACCGCTTTCAGGAGGGCATGACCTGGCTGGCGCAGATCATCATGTTCCTCGTGCTGGGCCTGCTGGCAACGCCGTCGCAATTCCCGCAGATCGTGCTCCCCGCCGTCGGCCTCGCCATCTTTCTGGTTTTCATTGCCCGCCCGCTTGCGGTCTGGCTCTGCCTGCTGCCCTTCGACCTGACCCAGCGGGAAACCGGCTTTGTCGCCTGGGTCGGCTTGCGTGGTGCAGTCTCGATCCTGCTCGCCATCCTGCCCATTCTCGGCAATCTCGAAAACGGACAGCTCTATTTCAACACCACCTTCATCGTGGTCATGGTGTCGCTCGCTATCCAAGGCTGGACGGTCAAGCCGATGGCCAAGCGGCTTGGCCTGATCATCCCGCCGCAGATCGGCGCCATCGACAAGCTGGAACTCGACCTGCCCGGCACCGCCAACCATGAACTGCTGGCCTACCGTGTGGTCGCCGACAGTCCGGTTCTGCGTGGCGAGCGTATTCCGCGCTGGGCACGCCCCTCGCTGGTCATTCGCGACGGCAAGTCGATGCGCTATCAATATGCAGGACGGCTGCGCGAGAACGATCAGGTCTATCTGTTCATCGCGCCCGGATTTTCGCGTCTGCTCGACCGGCTGTTCGCCTCCAAGCTGGCCGTCGGCGAGAACGACAACGAGTTCTTCGGAACCTTCACCATCGACCCGTCCGGAAGCGGCGAGGAGCTCGACAATGCCTATGGACCCGGCCTGCTCAGCGAAGCGGAGAAATCGCTGACCATCGCCGAACTGATGGAACAGCGCCTGGGCGGCAAACCCGACTATGCTGACCGGGTCAAGATCGGACGGATAGTCCTGATCGTGCGTCAGACCGACGAACGCGGCCTCATCAAGATGGTCGGCATTTCGCTCGAGCCCGTCGCCCCGGCGACCAGGCTGCCGCTGTTCCTTAACTTCCGCGAGATCATTCAGATGATCCGCGATTTTGCCCGCGCGCGGCAAAAATGAGCGATGAAAGCGCCCGCCACCGGTTCCCCTCTCCGCGCTGCCTCGTTACAACAGCGCTACCATCACCGCGCCGGTGAAACCGCGCGACATCAACTTGACGAACGGAACATCCCATGACCTCTTTCAAGACACTTGATGATCTCACCGACCTTTCCGGCAAGCGTGTCCTGCTGCGCGTCGATCTGAACGTGCCCGTCAAGGATGGCAAGGTGACCGACACCACCCGCGTCGAGCGTGTAGCCCCCACGATCATGGAACTGTCGGGCAAGGGCGCGCGGGTCATTCTGCTGGCGCATTTCGGCCGTCCAAAAGGCCAGGCTGTCCCGTCAATGTCGCTCGATCCGATTGCCGGCATCGTCGAAAGCGTGCTCGATCACCGCGTTCATTTCGCCGCCGACTGCATTGGCGAAACCGCGCAGAAGGCGGTTGATGCGATGGTCAATGGCGACATTCTGCTTCTGGAAAACACCCGGTTTCATGCCGGCGAGGAAAACAACGATCCCGACTTCGCCAAGGCGCTGGCCAGTAACGGCGATATCTTCGTCAACGACGCGTTCTCGGCTGCGCACCGCGCCCACGCCTCCACCGAGGGGCTTGCGCATCTGCTGCCGGCCTATGCCGGACGCACCATGCAGGCAGAGCTGGTGGCGCTCGAAAAGGGCCTCGGCAATCCGGCCCGGCCGGTGGTCGCCATTGTCGGCGGAGCCAAGGTCTCGACCAAGATCGACCTGCTCAAGAACCTGGTCAAGAAGGTTGATGCGCTGGTGATCGGCGGCGGCATGGCCAACACCTTCCTCGCTGCCCGCGGCATCGATGTCGGCAAGTCCCTGTGCGAGCACGATCTGGCCGAAACCGCCAAGGCAATCGAAGCCGAGGCTCTTGCATCGGGGTGCACCATCGTCTTGCCGGTTGACGGTGTCGTGGCACGCGAATTCAAGGCCGGCGCCGACAACGAGACCGTTGCTGTTTCGGCCATCCCCGCCGATGCCATGATGCTCGATGTCGGACCTGAAACCATCGAAGACATCAACGCGTGGATCACCAAGGCTGATACCCTTGTCTGGAACGGTCCGCTCGGCGCCTTTGAAATCCCACCCTTTGACACGGCGACGGTCTCCGCCGCCCAGCACGCCGCCCGGCGCACGGACGAAGGCCTGCTGGTCTCTGTGGCCGGCGGCGGAGACACTGTCTCTGCGCTCAATCACGCAGACGTTGCCGAAGACTTCAGCTACGTGTCCACCGCCGGCGGCGCATTTCTGGAATGGATGGAAGGCAAGCCCCTGCCCGGCGTCGACGTTCTCAAGCACTAGAACCAAGGGCTACATTTGCCAGGCACCGCCCGCCGTTAAGCATGGCTGAAAAAACACCTGTATTTTCAATCGATTGAAAGATTTTCAATCGATTCAACCCACCTATTGCCTATTTTCTCCGCCTTGCCGCATCTGTTAAAGCAGCCGGCAAGATACAGAGAACGGGGATTATGGCATGATGAACGAAACCATGGCGCGACAGATGGCGGACAAGGACGGCTTTATCGCCGCGCTCGACCAGTCCGGCGGGTCCACGCCCAAGGCGCTGGCCCTTTATGGCGTTTCCGAAGATACCTATTCCGGCGAAGAGGAAATGTTCGCGGCGATCCACGCCATGCGCGCCCGCATCATCAAGTCGCCTGCCTTTACCGGCGACAAGGTGATCGGCGCAATCCTGTTCGAGCGCACCATGGACGGTGAAATCGACGGCGTGCCCACCGCCGACTATCTCTGGGACAAGCGCGGCATCGTCCCCTTCCTGAAAGTCGACAAGGGCTTGCAGGCGGAAGAAAACGGCGTGCAGCTGATGAAGCCGATGGGCGATCTCGATGCACTGCTCGAGCGCGCCGTCGCCAAGAACATCTTCGGCACCAAGATGCGCTCGGTCATCAATGCCGCCAGCAAGGACGGCATCGAAGCCATCGTCGCGCAGCAGTTCGAAATCGGCATGCAGATTCTCGGCCATGAGCTGATGCCGATTATCGAGCCGGAAGTGAACATCAAGATCGCCGACAAGGCCGAGGCGGAACAGCTGTTGCTGGACGCAATCAAGCGCCATCTCGACGCCCTTCCTGCCGGAAAACAGGTGATACTGAAACTGTCCCTGCCGACCGTAGCCAATCTCTACAAGCCGCTGGTGGACGACCCCCGTGTCATGCGTGTTGTTGCCCTGTCGGGCGGCTATTCGCGTGATGAGGCCAACCGGCTGCTCGGCGCGAATACCGGTGTGATCGCATCCTTCTCGCGCGCGCTGACCGAGGGTCTGTCGCACGGCCAGAGCGATGCGGATTTCGATGCGACGCTTGCCACGACAATCGACAGCATTTTCGAGGCCTCGCGCGCCGGCTGAGCACGATCAAGCTGTTGAAACTGCATCAACCCGCCGTGGCACCACGGCGGGTTTCGCTTTATCTTGGGCTGAGTGCACACGCCACTCACGACCCGGACACGTAGAGACGATAGCTGCCATGAACAACACACTTGCAGGCCTGATCAGCTGGATGCTGGTGCCGATCGCACTGTTCAAGGGATTGGGCGTGCGCAGGATCGTGCCGCGCCTGCCGCCGCCCCGGGGCCGGCCAAAGGGCCAGGTCGGCGAAGGCGAAGCCGAGGCCCGCCTGCTGGTCATCGGCGATTCGTCAGCCGCCGGTGTCGGTGCCGACAGGATTGAAGACACGCTCGGACCCCAGCTCGCCGCGCGCATCAACCAGGCCACCGGCAAACCGGTCGCCTGGCGCAATGCCGGCGCCAATTCGGCCATTGCCGCCCAGGTGCGCGATTTCGTGGTTCCGCATATCGAGGAGCGCGATTTCACCCATGTGATCATCACCGTGGGCACCAACGACGCCAAGAACTTCAAGACCCGCTCGGCTTTCAAGAAGGGGTTCGGCGGACTGCTCTATGCCGTCCACGCCCGCTGGCCCGATGCCGCGGTCTTCTGGTCGCCTGTCGTGGCCTTGCCGGATGTGCCCGCGCTGCCGACCTCACTGGGCTACATTCTCGGCCTGCGTGCCCAGATCATCAATACCATGGGCGTTCAGCTGTGCCGCGAGCGCTATGCCACGGCAATCGATCCATTGCCGGTTGAAGGGCCGGAGGGCTTTGCCATTGACGGATTTCATGCCAATGCGGCCGGCTACCACCACTGGGCCCAGCATGTCGCCCGGTTCATTCCGGACGCAGCACCAGCGCCATCATCATCGAGAAAATCAGAATAAGCGCGATTTTCCAGACATCGCCGCGTCGTTTCAGCCCGGGAAGACCGAATGGTTTGATCAGATGCAGGACCATGGCCACCAGAACCAGAACGAGCAGTATTTTTGTCGTCATCCATCACGCCTTTTTTGCCTTTGGCCACATACCTGTCACGATCCTCATCAATCAGCTAGGCTTAATGAGGCTCGGGCCGTGATTCCCGGCTGCCTCGGCCCTTGAAACTCCTTACACACCGGTTTCCCATGCGCAGCAACCTCCTCCCCGTCTTGTCATTGCTCTTGGGCACCGCATTCCTGCTCGCAGGCAATGGCCTTCACGGCCTATTGCTGCCGATGCGCGGATCGGCCGAAGGCTTTTCCCCCACCTCGCTCGGTCTTCTGGGAACGGCCTGGGCCTCGGGCTTCGTGCTCGGCTGTATCTTCTCGCAACGCCTGGTCAGGCGCATCGGACATGTCCGCGCCTTCTCGGCGTTTTCGGCCACCATCGCCATTATCGCGCTGTTGACCGGCCTGCTGGTCGACCCGATCAGCTGGATCCTGCTGCGCGTCGTCACCGGGTTTTCACTGGCCGCCGCTTTCATGATCATCGAGAGCTGGCTCAACGAGCGCGCCACCAACGAGACCCGCGGTCTCATCTTCTCGCTCTACATGACCGTCACCTATGTTGCCATCGTTGCCGGACAGATGAGCATCGCCGCCGGGGACGTCACCCAATCGACCTTCTTCATCATCGCCGGCATCCTCTATTGCCTGGCGCTGCTGCCGACGGCGGTGTCCACCGCTTCCAGCCCCGCGCCGCTGAAGGAGGTCAAGCTTGACCTCAAGATGATTTACCGCAACTCGCCGGTCTCCTTCGTGGCAATGTTGCTGGTCGGCATTGCCAATGGCGCATTCGGCACCCTCGCCCCGGTCTTCGGCGCCGATGTCGGCCTGACCACCTTCACCATTGCGACCATGATGTCGATCACCATCTTCTCGGGCGCCGTCATGCAATTGCCGGCCGGCCGCATGTCCGACCGTATGGACCGGCGTTATGTTCTCGCGGGGCTAGCCACCATTGCCGGCCTGTCCGGACTGGCCATCACCATCATCAAACCCTCAGGCATCACGGTTCTCTATGGCCTGATCTCCCTGTACGGTGCAATGTCCTACACCCTCTATTCGATCATTGTTGCCCACGCCAACGACTACGCCGACAGCGACCAGTTTGTTACCGTGTCCGGCGGCCTGCTGTTGCTCTACGGCATCGGCACCATCATCGGCCCGCTGGTGGGCGGCATCACCATGGGCTACAGCCCCTATCTCCTGTTCGCGGTCACCGCCATCGCTCACCTGGGCGTCGCGGGCTATGCGCTGATACGATCCCGCATGCGGGCCGCCATTCCCACCGAGGACCGCGAGAACTTCGCCTCCATCCCCTCGGCCCGAGCAGCAACGCCGGAATCGATCAATCTCGATCCACGCGCCACGCCGGAGAATTGACCGCTTTCGCGGTCAACGGTTCTCCTTTATGCGGACCAGGTATCCTGTCGGCATGCAACAACGCCCGCCTCCTGTTGGAAGCGGGCGTTTTCGTACAGATCAGGATTGCTCCTGCCTCGGCCAGTCAGCAACACAGGCCATTCAGCTCATGTCGAGCACAATCTTGCCGATATGGTCGCCATCCTCCATCCGGCGATGTGCGGCAGCGGCCTGCTCCAGCGGGAAGATTGAATCCATCACCGGCAGCACCTTGCGCTCACTCAGCAAGGGCCAGACATGCTGCCGCAACTCCTGGGCAATGCCGGCCTTGAAGGCAATGTCCCGCGCCCTGAGCGTCGATCCCGTATGGGTCAGCCGCTTCATCATCAAGAGCGAGAAATCAACCTCGGCCTTCTGGCCTCTCAGAAACGCGATCTGGACAATCCGACCCTCGACTGCCGCTGCCTTGTAGTTGCGGGTGATGTAGTCGCCCCCCACCATGTCGAGGATCAGGTTGGCACCCTTACCGTCGGTCGCCTCCTTGACCGCCTCGACAAAATCCGCGTCGCGATAGTTGATCGCCAGATCAGCCCCCAGATCGCGCATCGCCGCGCATTTCGCCTCCGAGCCCGCGGTCGCCAGCACCCGCGCGCCGAAAGCCTTGGCCAGCTGGATCGCGGTGGTCCCGATACCGGACGTTCCGCCATGCACCAGGAATGTCTCGCCAGCCTTGAGACCGCCGCGCTGAAACACGTTGTGCCAGACAGTGAAGAACGTCTCGGGGATTGCCGCGGCCTCGGTCATCGTCAGGGAAGCCGGCGCCGGCAGCGCATTGGTCTCGTCGACCGTGCAGTATTCCGCGTAGCCGCCTCCAGGCACCAGGGCACAGACCTGGTCGCCCGGCTTGAAACCCTGCACATCTGCACCGACCGCTTCGACTTCCCCCGCGATTTCCAGCCCCGGAATGTCGGATGCGCCTGGCGGGGGCGGATAGGCCCCTTGTCTCTGCAGGCAATCCGGGCGGTTGATGCCGGCAGCCGCCACCTTGACCAACAACTCGCTACGTTCCGCGACAGGCCTCTCCCGCGTTGCCAGGGTCAGAACCTCCGGGCCGCCTGGCTGGCGAATTTCGATAATGCGTATCAATGCAAATCTCCTCGTGACACTTTTCCACAACTTAGGCACAGGCTAGGATAACGGCAATGCCGGCTGGCAACTTGCGCCATTTCCATACAGGCTGAAGTGCGTGCATGGCCATGACACGATGCCGGCCGTGAACAGTAAAGCGAGGTCAGGACCATGTTTGCAGATGATGATCGTCCGAAACCAAAGAAACTCCACGAGATCGGATGCGACCTGACGTTCCTGTCTGCCGATGAGATCGAGGAAAGGATCACCTTGTTGCATGAGGAAATCCAGCGGCTGGAAGCAGACAAGGCATCCAAGACATCGAGTCGCAGCGCGGCTGAGAGCTTTTTCAGGCAGAAATAAAGCAAACGGAGCAGCACTTTAGCTGATTAGAACTTTATGTTAAGCTTCGGTTAAGCTTTACAAGTCATTACTAAGAGCATCCAGGCTTCCTGGATTTGACAGTCTGACCTTCGGTCAAACTGTTTGACGCCTCCCTGTTAAACTCTTGAGAGCCGCTTATGCGGCTCTTTTTTTGGCTTGCTCCCGACCGGACAAGACCCCTATGCTATGGCTTCTTCTAGCAAGTGTCCCTGATATATGGGGCGTCATCGACCTGACTGACCGAGGTAGCTCTGGATCCGCACCCCCGGTGCGGTGCGCATTTATAGCTGTTTCACCTGGTTTTTGGCGTTAACCCTTTCTTAAGAATAGACTTGCCGGAACAGGGGCTCCGGTTCATTCTGCAGCCGTTGGCAGAGACACGCGACGCCAGCAAATGCCGCCTACCCAGTATTTTGTAATCAGGAATATCCGGCCATGTCTGAAACAAGCCTCAACCCGATCAACCTCGCAGACCGCATGGCCAACTCGACCCAGTTCAAGGCGCTATATGCCGAAGGAATGGGGCTGGTTGAGGAAACCGCGAACTATCTTGATGGCCCGGGCCGGGCTGCCTCGAAAGACTTGCCGCGCCTTGCCGGTGTTCTCTACGCCGCGGAATCGATGCGCCTGACGACCCGGCTGATGCAGATGGCGTCCTGGTTGCTGCTGCAGCGCGCCGTCAACAATGGTGAAATGAACCGCGATCAGGTTCTCGCCGAGAAGAACAAGGTCCGCCTCGACAGCTTCAATTGTGATCGCAGCGCCCAGGGCTGGAGCGATCTGCCGGAAGAATTCAAGGATCTCGTCGAACGCTCGCTGCGCATTCAGAACCGCGTGGCGCTGCTTGATCGCGAGATCTACCGCCCCGAGGAAGCAGCAGCCCTGAAGCCGGACAACGAAAACTCGGTTCAGGCTCAGCAGCATCTGCTGCAGACAGTGTTCAGCAAGCGCTGACCACCCGTCGCGACATCACCAGATTTGAAAAGCCCGCGGAAACAGGTCCGCGGGCTTTTTGTATTGTGGAAGAGGCTGGCGGACAGTTTGCAGGCAACAAAAAACCCGCCGAAACCGGCGGGTTCTGAGTCTCGGCGAATGCCGTTGAACTTAAAGGCTGAGGCCTTCGAAGCGCTTCTTGAACTTCGAAAGACGGCCGCCACGGTCCAGCATCTGCTGGTTGCCGCCGGTCCAGGCCGGATGCGACTTCGGGTCGATTTCGAGGTTCATGGTGTCGCCTTCGGCACCCCAGGTGGACTGGGTCATGTATTCTGTGCCATCGGTCATGACGACCTTGATCATGTGGTAGTCGGGGTGGATGTTCGACTTCATCTTCTTTGTCCTGCCTTTGGGAGGCCCTGCGCTGCAAAGCATGCGGCATTTTGGCCAAACACATAAATGAAGCCGGTGTCCTTTGGAACAACGACTTCCCAATTCGATGGCGAGCCTATACATGAAGGCATGGGCGATAACAAGGGCCGCGGCAGTTTTTGCAGCATCCCAGCGACATTGCCCATGACATCGAATGCGCATACCAGGAGCAGACGTGGCTGAACCAACCGATACCCCCAAAAGGGCCCGCCCGTCGATGCGTCCACTGGCACGTCTTTATCCCTATATCCGGCGCTACCCGCACCTGGTGATCGGCGCGCTGGCCTTCCTCGCGCTCGCGGCCGTGACAACCCTTACCCTGCCCATGGCCGTGCGCCGGATGATCGACAACGGCTTCTCGGCTCAGGATGCCGGTTTCATCAACACCTATTTCTCCATGCTGGCAGCCATCGCCATCATGCTGGCGCTGGCGTCGGCCTGCCGCTACTATTTCGTCATCACGCTTGGGGAACGCGTGGTTTCCGATATCCGCCGCGACGTCTTTGACCATGTCACCGAATTGTCCGCCGCGTTTTATGATGCCAACCGCTCGGGCGAGATTGTCTCGCGCCTGACAGCCGACACGACGCAGATCAAGTCCACAGTCGGCGCAACCGCCTCGCTTGCCTTGCGCAATACGATTCTGTGCATCGGTGCCGGCGTGATGATGTTTATCACCTCCCCCAAGCTGTCGGCGCTGGTCCTTATCGCGATTCCAATCATCGTTTTCCCGATGGTCGGCTTTGGCCGCAAGGTCAGGGCGCGCTCCCGCAAGGCACAGGACAAGCTGGCCGAAGCCATGACCTTTGCCGGCGAATCCATCGGCGCAACCCGCACGGTTCAAGCTTTCAATTCCGAGGCCAAGGCACGCGGGCGTTTCAGCCACGCGGTGGAAGCAGCATTCACCGCCACCCGCCAATCCATTCTCGCCCGCTCGATCCTCACCGGCTTTGCCATCGCAATGGCTTTCGGCTCCGTGGTCGCCGTCCTCTGGTATGGCGCGCAATCGGTGCTGACCGGCGAACTGACCCCAGGCACGCTGGGCCAGTTTCTGCTCTATTCGGTCTTTGCCGCAGGCAGCCTCGGTGCGCTGTCCGAAGTCTGGGGCGAGCTGTCCCAGGCTGCCGGCGCCGCCGAACGCCTGAGCGAACTGCTCGACGAAATCCCTCAGATCCGGGCGCCAGAATCACCCAAGGCGCTACCATCACCGGCGATTGGCGATATACGCTTCGACAATGTCCATTTCGCCTATCCCGCCCGGCCCGATACTTCCGCTCTGACCGGCACCAGCTTTCATGTCCGCCCCGGTGAAACCGTGGCCGTCGTTGGAGCATCCGGCGCCGGCAAATCCACCCTGTTCTCGCTGATCCTGCGGTTTTACGACACCACCAGCGGCACGGTGTTCGTTGACAATATCGATGTCCGCGAGGCCGACCCCGCCGAGGTGCGCAGCCGCATTGCGCTGGTGCCACAGGATGTCACCATCTTTGCAGGCACCGTGGGCGACAACATCGCCTTCGGACGCTCCGGCGCCAGCCAGGCCGACATCGAGACCGCCGCGCAGGCCGCCCAGGCCCATGATTTCATCATGGCGCTGGATAATGGCTACGACACGCCGGTCGGCGAGCGTGGCATCACCCTGTCAGGCGGCCAGCGCCAGCGCGTGGCGATTGCCCGCGCAATTCTCCGCGACGCCCCGATCCTGCTGCTCGACGAAGCCACCTCGGCGCTTGATGCCGAGAACGAAACCCTGGTGCAGAAGGCGCTCGAAGGCCTGATGCTCGATCGCACCACCATCGTCATCGCCCACCGTCTGGCAACCGTGCTGCGCGCCGATCGCATTCTGGTGATGGACAAGGGACAGATTGTCGAGGAAGGCAGCCACACCGAGCTGGTCGCCCGCGGCGGGCTCTATGCACGGCTTGCGCGGCTGCAGTTCGAACACGGCGCCGAAGCGCTGGCCACGGCAACAGTTGGCGTCTGATCGAAAGCCGGCAAATAATTCACTTCCTGCCGGCAGCATTATTGTGAAACCCGTCAAATCAGGGTAATTATCTGGCGTTCGTCTGGAAGCCACGCGGGGGGCGGGACCTCTGTCCGCGGGTTATAACGGGAACATTCAGAAGGTGTATCCACAATGCGGAATGACGCGGAGTGGCGAACCCTGCTTCTGGCAGGCGTTTGCTATGCTGTGTGGTTGTTGCTGACGTTCGGGTGGGCTGATCTGCCGGACCTGTTGCGTGTCCTGCTACTGATCCCCACGATCACACTGCATTCCTCTCTTCAACATGAATTTTTGCACGGTCATCCATTCAGGAACCAGAATTTAAACGATCTCTTGATCTCACCGCCAATTGGAGTGCTGGTACCCTATCTGCGCTTCAAATCCTGCCATCTCACCCATCACATCAACGAAAACATCACCGATCCCTATGATGATCCGGAGAGCTACTATCTCGACCGGGACGTCTGGGCAGCCATCCCGGGCTGGCTGAAACAGCTGCTGGTTGCCAACAACACGCTCACGGGCCGCGTCACGCTCGGCCCGGCGCTGGCCACGATTGGTTTTGCCCGCAGCGAGCTGGCCCGCGGCAAACGCGGTGACCGGGCCATCCTTGCAACATGGCTGCGTCATGTTCTGGCAGTAGCACTGTTGTTCTGGCTGATTGACGCCTATGGCAGTCTGAACGCATGGGCCTATTTCATCGCCGCCTATTTTGGCATGGGACTGCTGATGGTGCGCTCCTTCATCGAGCACCAGGCGGTCGAAAAGGCCAACCAGCGCTCAGTGATCATCGAAACCAGAGGCCCGCTGAGCCTCTTGTTTCTCAACAACAACTTCCACTCGGTACATCACGCCTATCCGTCACTTGCCTGGTACCGCATTCCCGCATTCTTCCGGGAAAACCGGTCACGCTTTCTGCGCATGAATGGCGGTTACCGCTATGAAAGTTACTGGCAGGTGTTCAGGCGTTATGCCTTGCGGCCCAAGGAACCTGTTGCATGGCCGATAGAAAACGGTCGTAAACAACGCCCAGAAAACCTGTGACGGACCGCCAGCAGCCAAAAGGAGGCGACGCGACAGTCGCCGCCTCCCTTCCCATGTATGACTGGCCGGAGATCCGTGAGGCAACAGACAGTCTCTGGCTCGCCATGCGTCAGCAATTATCGCAACGTGGTATCGAAGCCCCTGAAGCTCTCGACCGGAGTTCTGATCCCGAAGCCCTATGGACTGCCCCCGATCTGCTCTTGTCCCAGACCTGTGGCTACCCCTATGCCAACATGCTGACAGGCAAGGTGGCACTCGTGGGCACGCCGGCGCATGCAATCACCGGCGCGGCGCCCGGCAGATATTTCAGCGTACTGGTGGCGCGCAAGAACCAGACACCACAGCATCTGCGTGATCTGAGCGGCAAACGCTTCGCCTGCAACATGCAGCACTCGCAATCTGGATTTGCTGCGCCGGCCCGATTGCTTGCTGCAGCAGGTCTGGCAACCGAGCCTGCACCGCTCGAAACCGGTGCCCACCGCGCTTCGGTTTGTGCCGTTGCGGCCGGCAAGGCAGATTGGGCCGCGATTGATGCCGTGACCTGGGAACTTGCCAAGCGTCACGAGCCGGCTTCACGAGACCTGAAGGTTTTTGCCAGGACACCGGAAACACCGGCCTTGCCATTGATCACCAGTCTTCGACATGCCGGCAAGGCGAATATCATCGCAGATGCATTCGAGGCCGCGATCGCAGCTCTGGATCAGCAGACCCGCGATGCCGTTTTGATAACCGGCTTGAGACGGTCCAGACCCGAAGACTACGCACCGCTGACGGCACCGCTTCCCGTCCTCGAAGTATTCCCGAACCTCGCCTGACGCCGCAGCCGTGATTCCGTCTGGTCAGCGTTCTGTCAGCTTGAGCTCGATGCGCCGGTTGGTTGCGCGGTCTTCGTCGGTGTCGCCTTCCGCAATCGGCTGAAACTCCCCGAAGCCCGCTGCCACCAGACGGTTGGCCGGCACACCTTCATCGACCAGGTATTTGACCACCGATGTGGCCCGCGCGCTCGAAAGCTCCCAGTTGTCGGCATAGCGGCCGTTGCCCGACAACGGCACATTGTCGGTATGGCCATCCACGCGCAGCACCCAGTTGATTTCATCGGGAATTTCACGCGCCAGCTCGATGATCGCGGCAGCGAGCTTGGACATCTGCTCCTTGCCCGCCGGATTGAGTTCATTGCCACCTGACGGGAACAGAACCTCCGACTGGAACACGAAGCGGTCGCCCACCACGCGGACGTCCTCGCGGCTCGCCAGAATCTCGCGCAAGCGGCCAAAGAAGTCCGAACGATACCGGTTCAACTCCTGCACCCGCTGCGCCAGCGCCACATTGAGCCGCCGTCCAAGATCGGCGATCTTGGCCTGGGTCTCGCGGTCCTTGCTCTCGGAAACATCGAGCGCATCCTCGAGCGCGGCAAGCTGGGTTCTCAGCGCGGAAATCTGCTGGTTCAGCAGATCGACCTGGTTGAGGGCCCGCTGCGAGACCTGTTTCTCCGCATCAAGCGTTTCCGTAAGCTGGCCGATCTTCGCTTCCGCAGCGCTGCTGGCTCCGGATCCGCTGGCGAGCAGTTCCTGCAATCGCGAACGGTCCGTTTCCGACTCGGCCAGCGAAGCCTGCAGGTTTGCCAGCGTGTCCTCGAGATCCTGGTTGCCCGAACGTTCCAGCGCCAGAAGCTGGGTCAGCTCGTTGATCTGGCTGTTGAGGCGGTTGAGCACCTGATCCCGACCCGAGATTTCGCGCGACAGAAAGAACTGCGCCAGCACGAACACCGTGAGCAGGAACATGATCGCCAGAAGCAGGGTCGACAGGGCATCGACAAATCCCGGCCAGTAATCGACCGTGCGCTCCCGCCGCCGGTTGCGTGCCAGCGCCATGGCCTACTTGCCCTCGATCTTGTCGGCAAGCTTGTCGAGCGTCTCGCGCAGCCGGCGCGATTCGACCTGCTGCGCCTCGATCCAGTCCCTGAGCATCTGCTGCTCGTTGCGCATGTTCTTGACCAGCCCCTGAATGCCTTCGGCCAGGCTGGCCATCGCCGCTGTCGTCCGCGGGGTCATGCCGGAATCTTGAGACAGGGTCTGCATCCGCTCGGCCAGCATCCGGATTTCTTCCGTCGTGCCGGTGCTCTCGGTCGGCACCACCACGCCCGAATCCAGATCCGTCATCGTCGACAGCCAGTTTTCAAGTTCGGTGTAGAACCGGTTCTGAGCCCGGCCCGCCTGCAGATCAAGGAACCCGAGAATGAGCGAACCGGCAAGACCGAACAGGGACGAGGAAAACGCTGTCCCCATACCATCGAGTGGTGCCGACAGCCCACTTTTCAGGGTCGACAGAACGTCTTCGGTGCCGCCGGTGCCCGGATCCAGTGACTGGATCACCTGGTTGATCGAGCCAATGGTGCCAAGCAGGCCCCAGAACGTACCGAGCAGGCCTAGAAACACCAGCAATCCGATGAGATAGCGCGAGGTGTCGCGGGATTCGTCAAGCCGTGTGCCGATCGAATCAAGGATGGACCGCAGTGAAGAGGTCGACAGCGCCATTTCCTGGCGGCGGCCGATCAGCGCCCGCATCGGCGCCAGCAGCACCGGGTCGCGCCCGACCTTCTCGGCATCGCCCGTCGCGCGCAGCGAATTGACCCAGCGCACTTCCGGCCGCAGCCTGAGCACATGGGTGAAGACCAGCAGCACGCCGACGGCCAGAACGCCGACAATGAGCCCGTTCAGGCCGGGATTGGCGAGAAATGCCGTCTGGATCTGCCGGTAAAGGATGGCCGCCACAAACCCGGAGAGGATGAGAAAGATCATCATGCTCCAGAAGAACACCAGCGGACTGGACAGCTTGTGCGGGTCCGCGCCGCTGCCGTCTTCGGAGATACCCCAACCAGACATCGTCAGTTTTGCCATGCGTTATCCGTCCCGGCCCTTGTCCCTGATCAAAATCAGGTTCCAAATCATATGATCAGGCGGAGACTAACCGATAATACGGCGGAAATGAAAGCATGCTTTCAAAACAACGCGGTGAGCTTGGCGTCAGGCTTTTGGAACCGGCCTTTGAACAAGCTCGAGAAGGCCCTTGAGGATGTACTCGTTGCCCGCCGCGACTGAGCGACTGCCGAACATGTCGGTGCCGCCCTTGGTGTCAGAGACAAATCCGCCGGCTTCGCGGATCAGCAGGATACCCGCGGCCATGTCCCATGGCTCGAGCGGTGTTTCCCAGAATCCATCGAGCCTGCCCGCAGCGACATACGCCAGATCAAGCGCGGCAGCGCCCATGCGGCGGATGCCGGCGCATTCGCCCATCACGTGGCGCAGTTCCACCAGGAACTTGCCGTGATGGCCGCGTCCGAGATGCGGAACGCCGGTGCCAATCACAGCATCCGACATCGCCTTGCGGCCGGCGACCCGGAGACGGCGGTCATTGAGGAACGCCCCGCCACCGCGCTCGGCGGTGTAGAGTTCATCGGTCGACGGATTGTAGATGACGCCGGCCACGATCTCGCCATTGCGCTCAAGCGCAATGGAAACCGCAAAATGCGGCATGCCGTGCAGGAAGTTGGTGGTGCCATCCAGCGGATCGACGATCCAACGGTGCGCACCGTCGGTGCCTTTTTCTTCCGTGCTTTCCTCACCCATGAATCCATAGGTCGGGCGCGCCCGCATCAACTCGGTCTTGATGATGGTTTCAGCCTTGCGGTCCGCCTGGCTGACATAGTCGCCCGGCCCCTTCAGCGAGACCTGAAGGTTCTGGACCTCACCGAAATCGCGCGCAAGCGACCGTCCGGCTTTCAGCGCCGACTGAACCATTACATTGAGAAGGGCTGAACGCGCCATCTGTCTTATTCCTTGGTGTCGGCGGCGCGGCGGCCATGGCCGTCCTGCGCCGATGTCTCAGGGCTCAAAACGAACTGCCGTCGCGGCGGGCTTAGTCAGCCCGGCGCAGATAGGTCAGTTCATTGGTGTCCACGATCACCCGTTCGCCTGCCGAGATGAACGGCGGCACAAGGATGCGGACACCATTTTCCAGCGTTGCGGGCTTGTAGGACGATGCCGCCGTCTGGCCCTTGACCACCGGATCGGCTTCCGCGATTTCCAGCGTGACATGGTCCGGCAGGGCAATGCCGATCGGCCGCTCTTCGTGCAGCTCGACCGTGACCATCATGCCATCCTGCAGGAAGGCGCGGCGGTCGCCGACAAAGTCTTTTTGCAGTTCAAGCTGCTCGTAGCTTTCCAGATCCATGAACACCAGGGCGTCACCCTGCTCGTAAAGGAACTGGAAGTCCTTCTGCTCGAGCCGGATGCGTTCAACCGTCTCCGAGGCCCGAAAACGCTCGTTGAGCTTGGTGCCGTCGATGAGATTTTTCATCTCGACCTGGTTGAAGGCGCCGCCCTTGCCGGGCTTCACAGCGTTGGTTTTCACCACTGCCCACAGGCCGCCATTGTGCTCGAGCACGTTGCCGGGGCGAATTTCGTTTCCGTTGATTTTCATGAGAGCGTTCCGCGTCAAGCTTTGTCCGGGCCCGGTATTCGGCCCCGCTTGGCGGCCTCAAGACCACAAATAGCGCAGCTTTTCAAGTCTGAGCCGTGGCCCGGCCGCCTCAATGCGCCAAATCATTGCTTTCCGAACTTGTTTGCAGCCTCGAGTGCCTGCTTTTGCTCGTCTTCCGTCAAACCCTGGTAGAAATCGTCGAGCGCCCGGTCGTCGTACCCGGCCCGTCGCGACAGGATGTACCACTTGCCTGCCTCGACCGGATCACCCTTGGTCCCGATCGCGTTGATATGCAGCACCGCCATCCGGTTCTGCGCCACCACATTGCCTCGCGTTGCGGCAACTTCCATCCAGCGGAACCCGGCCTCGTAGTCCTTCGGGCCGCCAACCCCGTCGATCAGCCAGATGGCGTAATCGAGCTGCGCCGTGTCGTAGCCGGCCCGCGCAGCCTTCTCCATCAGCTCCCGTGCCCTGGCCCGCTTGGCATCGGAGACCCCGTCGGTGTTGTGGTAGATCTGGGCCAGCGCATATTGCGCGTCCGCCACGCCTTGCTCGGCAGCCTTCTCGAAATAGGGCAGCGCTTCGAAGATCCCGGCATCACCAGGCTTTTGCGACACCAGGAACTGGGCATGATTGAACTGCGCAAACGCGTTGCCGGCGTCGGCAGCTTTCTTCATCAGCTCTCCGGCCTTGTCCTGGTCGGCCTCGACATATTTCCCTTCTAGCAGCATCAGCCCGTATTTGAACTGCGCCGACGCGTCGCCACCTTCGGCCGCCTGCTTGTACCAGAAGGCTGCACTGTCCATGTCGCGCGCGACGCCCAGCCCGCTGGCAAAAAGCTCCGCAACCAGCGTCTGGGCGGCCGGATCCCCCAATTGCGCGCGTGGTACGGCCAGTTCCATGGCTGTGAGATAGTAGCCGCGCTGAAACGCACCAAAGGCCCTCAAGGTGGCATCATCAGGCGGCACCGCGTCCTCGGCTTCGGCGGTCGTTTCCGTGTCGCTCTCACCGGTCTGGGCAAATGACGGTCCACCCGCCAGCGCAAGCGCCAGTGCGAGCGGCAACAATCGGGATGATCGGCAAAACATGGAAACCATCCTGCGGCAGGTCATAAGGTGTGGCTCGGATATCTTCCCATTATCGCCCCAACCGTGGCGCTTTTTCGTCAAGAACGGCATTGATTTCGGCAACGATCCGCGCGGCATCGGCGGGATCTGCGAAAACGGCTTTTGAAAACACGATGAACTCCGCCCGCGTTTGCGCCATCTCTTCCACAAATGCGGTGCTTGTTCCGCCCATCAACAGACAGGGTATCTCGATCATGTCGGCCCACCATTCCGCCAGCGCCACGTTCTTGGAGTGCGGCTCCGGCTTGATGTCACCGTCAATCGAGCCGAAAATCACGTAGTCCGGCTGGGCTTCACCAATCGACAGCGCCGCATGGCGTTCACGCGCATTGCCGCCGCCCACGATCAGACCGGGAGCATATTTGCCGATGGCTTCGGCCATGGCGGTGGGACCGATCTCGAGATGCAGACCGTCAGGCCGCACCCGACCGGCCACTCTGGAATCCCCCGCCACCAGTGCAGCAGCACCGGCACCCTGAACCACCGGGACCAGCGCCTCGCAGCGTTTCTGAAAGCTTTTCTCGTCCAGACCGTGTTGCGGAATGATGACGGACGCCACATCGCCGCCGCGAAGCGCATCCCCCACCACCGCAGCAAGGTGGCTCGCGTCTGAGATATCTGGCGTCACGAGGACAAGGCGGCAACGGTCGATCGGGTCAGTCATCAGAAGATTTCCTGTCAGGGCCAGCGCTGAAAGCCGATATGGCCAATTCGCTGCAAACGGGATAGACCGGCGCGGCACAAGGATCAACAGCCGCGATGATGACAGACCCTATCTTCTATGCCGCCGCCATCCCGGCGGTCATCATGGTCGGCCTCTCGAAGGGCGGCTTCGGTGGCGCCATGGCGCTGATGGGCGTGCCGTTGATGGCACTGGCCATATCACCGGTCCAGGCCGCGGCAATCCTGCTGCCGATTCTCATCGTCATGGACATTGTCAGCCTCTGGACCTGGCGCAGCCATTCAGACACCCGCACGCTGACCATCATGGTGCCTGGCGCGCTGATCGGCATCGCCATCGGCTGGGCAACGGCCGCATGGGTTACCGCCCCGATGATACGGCTCGTTGTCGGCGCCGTCGCGCTCTGGTTCGTGTGGCGCTACCTGATGCAGCGCCTCGCCGATGCCCGCAATGGCGGTGAACAGCAGCCGCACGGCCACAACGCCGCAAGGGGCATGTTCTGGGGCACTCTCGCCGGCTTCACCAGCTTTGTTTCCCATGCCGGTGGGCCGCCCTACCAGATCTATGCCTTGCCGCTGCGCCAGGATCCCAGGACCTACACCGGGACCAGCGTCCGTTTCTTCGCCATCATCAATGCGATCAAGCTGGCGCCCTATTTTGCGCTCGGGCAGTTTGACGCGACCAACCTGTCCACCTCGCTGGCACTGGCGCCGCTGGCGCCGGTGGCGACCTTGGCCGGTGCCTATATCGTAAGGCGCATGAAACCCGATATCTTCTACCCCTTCATGTACTTCATGGTGCTGCTGGCGGCCTTGAAGCTGATCTGGGACGGTGCCGTTCATCTATTGGCGTGATGACAAGTTCGCGTTCAGGTGGTTTGATGCGGGGCAATGTGTGAGACATCCTGCATGGGAATTCGATCTTGAGCGCCAACCCCTATGAAACCGACCTCGACCGTAACCCGGCCAACTACCAGCCGCTGACGCCCTTGGCACATCTCGAGCGAGCAGCCCTGATCCACCCCGATCACGTGGCCATCATCCACGGCGCCATGCGGATGAGCTATAGCCGGTTTCTCGAACGCTCCAAGCAACTCGCCAACGCCTTGTCGGGACTGGGGCTCGCGAAGGGTGACACCGTCTCGGTGATGCTGTCGAATACCCCGGCGATGCTCGAAGCTCACCACGGCGTGCCGATGATCGGCGCGGTACTGCATTCGATCAACACCAGGCTTGATGCCCCGGCCATTGCCTTCCAGCTCGATCACGCCGACTGCAAGCTGCTCATCGTCGACCGAGAGTTTTCCGCAGTCATCGCCGAAGCCCTGAGCCTCGCCAAGGTCACGCCGGTGGTGATCGATTATGACGACACCGAGTATCCCGACGACGCACCGTTCCCGAAGGGCGAGCGCATCGGTACGCGTGACTACGAGGAATTCGTCCAGTCCGCCTCCGCCGATTTCACCCGGAGCCTGCCGGACGATGAGTGGGAAGCGGTCTCTCTGAATTACACCTCCGGCACCACCGGAAATCCGAAGGGTGTGGTCTATCATCATCGCGGTGCGGCCATGATGGGCTATTCCAATGTGATCGCGTCGGGCATGGGCCGTCATCCGGTCTATCTGTGGACCCTGCCGATGTTTCACTGCAATGGCTGGTGTTTTCCCTGGACCCTCGGCGTGGTCGGCGGCACCCATGTCTGCCTGCGCTGGGTCCGCGCCAAGGCCATGTATGACGCCATCGCCGACCATGGCGTGACCCATTTGTGTGGCGCGCCGATTGTCATGTCGACGCTTCTCAACGCGCCCGAGGATGAAAAACGCACATTTTCCCAGACCGTGAGCTTCAACACCGCGGCCGCGCCTCCGCCAGAAGCCGTTCTCGCCGGCATGGCCGATGCGGGGTTCGAGGTTGTCCATCTCTATGGCCTGACCGAGACCTATGGCCCCGCCGTCGTCAATGAATGGAAACGGGAGTGGTTGGAGCTTGATCGCGGCGCCCAGACCACCAAGAAGGCCCGTCAGGGGGTGCGCTATCCGGCGCTGGAAAACCTGGCCGTGATGAACCCCGAAACGATGGAGAGGGTGCCGGCCGACGGCGAAACCATCGGCGAGGTCATGTTCCGCGGCAATATCGTCATGAAGGGCTACCTGAAGAACCCTGACGCCAGCCGCGAAGCCTTCCGCGGCGGCTGGTTCCATTCCGGCGACCTCGGCGTCATGCACCCCGACGGCTATCTGCAGCTCAAGGACCGCTCGAAGGACATCATCATTTCGGGTGGCGAAAACATCTCGTCGATCGAGGTCGAGGACGCCCTTTACAAGCATCCCGGCATTCTCGCCGCAGCCGTGGTGGCAAAGCCCGACGACAAATGGGGCGAAACCCCCTGCGCCTTCGTCGAACTCAGGCCCGGATACAGCCTGAGCGAAGACGAGGTGATCGAACATTGCCGCGGATTGCTGGCCCGCTTCAAGTGCCCGCGCACGGTGATTTTCCACGAGGTTCCCAAGACATCGACCGGCAAGATCCAGAAATTTCTGCTCCGCGACCAGGCAAAGGCACTCAAACCGTCCTGAACTGGCTTTGCACAAATGTGATGTTCTGCGCCTGATGAAGAGGCGCGCCTATTCTTCATCGCCAACTCGCAAAATGAGCTTGAACTCAAGAATAACATGGTGTGTGCAGCGCACACAAAAGACTTGCCGCTCTGGAATCTTTTATTTAGCTTGCCAGCATGACCATGGATGCTTTTCAAGCCATTGCCGATCCCAACAGGCGCCACCTTCTTGAAGAGTTGCGGCGTCAGCCACGCACGGTCAACGAATTGGCGGAAGGTCTGCCCATCAGCAGACCGGCGGTCTCGCAGCACCTCAAGGCGCTGCTGGAAAGCAAGCTCGTGAGCGTTGAAAGCCGGGGCACCCGGCGGATCTACACGGTCCGCACCGATGGGTTCATGCACCTCAACCTCTGGGTCGACCAGTTCTGGTCCTGATCAGGACGGCATTCCGGCGAAGGCGTCTGGCAACCCCGTAAAGACTGACCGGGCCCGACAATCGCTCCCCCCATCTTCCGGAACCGTATTGACATCAAGCCAAGGCTTGCCCGGAACGAAAAAGGCGCAGGAGAAACTCCCGCGCCTGTCATCCTCGTGTCATGCAAATCTGGTCAGTGTTGGGTCTCGGCTCTGAGGCGGTTGATCTCATCCTTGAGCCGGAGCTTGCGCCGTTTGATATCCACAATCATCTCGTCGTGAGCGGAGGGTTGGGATTGCACCGTGCGGAGTTCGGCCTCCAGTTCGCCATGCTTTTTCTCAAGTGTGGCAAGGTGAGCATCAATCGACATAAGCGACTCCTTTGTTGGAATGCGCCAGCGCCGGAACGCCGGTGCAAATCGTTAGTGGACGCTAATGAGTGTGCCACGGCTTTTCCGATTTGTCGAAGATCATTTCTTCAACAGGGATAACTTCCCGTTACACCTGTTTTTATGGTACGAGCCCGCCCAGACACCTAGTCGGGCCAGGCGCCGGCGGGATGCGTTTAACGGGGAAAACTGCATGTCCAATCAGGAACAGGCGGAGCTTCGCATGCTGGTGGCGCGTTTGCGCCATGAGCACGAGGACTTTGACGCCGCCATCAATGCCATGATTCAAGTTGGCTGTGACCAATTGCGCGTTCAGCGGATGAAGAAGAAAAAACTGGCGATCAAGGACAAGATCATCGAGATCGAAGACCAGATCATACCGGATATCATTGCCTGACCGGGGAGCGACCCATGAGCCAAGCCGAATCACCGAAGGTCGCCGTCATCATGGGCAGCCAGTCTGACTGGCCAACCATGAAGCATGCCAGCGAGACGCTGTCCGAGCTTGGGATCGCCCACAAGCCGCTCATCGTTTCGGCCCACCGCACGCCAGACCGCCTGGTTTCCTTTTCCAAGTCCGCCCGCGCCGAGGGCTACAAGGTGATCATTGCAGGAGCTGGCGGCGCAGCTCACCTGCCCGGCATGACCGCCGCCTTCACCCCCTTGCCGGTGTTTGGCGTGCCCATAGAATCCAAGGCGCTTTCGGGCCAGGACAGCCTGCTGTCGATCGTCCAGATGCCAGGCGGTATTCCGGTCGGAACCCTTGCAATCGGAAAACCCGGCGCCATCAACGCAGCCCTTCTCGCGGCCAGCGTCCTAGCGCTCACCGACGACGCGCTGGCCGCGCGCCTCGACGCTTGGCGTCAGGCGCGCACCGACGCGGTCGCCGAACAGCCGGTAGACCAGCCATGAACACCGAAGCGCTCGCACCCGGATCCTTCATCGGCATCATCGGCGGTGGCCAGTTGGGACGCATGCTCGCCATGGCGGCTGCTCGATTGGGTTACAGAACCATTGTTCTGGAACCCGACAGCAATGCACCGGCGGCCCAGGTCGCCAACACCCAGATCGTTGCCGACTATGATGACCCGGCAGCACTTCAGCAATTGGCCGATCTCTGCGACGTCGTCACCTACGAGTTCGAGAACGTTCCGGTGAAAGCCGTTCAATGGCTTGAATCCCGCGTTCCCGTCAGGCCCGGCTCGAAAGCGCTGGAAGTCGCCCAGGACCGGCTGATGGAAAAGGCCATGGCGCGCGAGCTCGGCGCAGAGACCGCGCTGTTTTCTGCCGTCGCCAACCGGCCCGACCTCGACGCGGCGATCGAGACCACCGGTCTGCCGGCTGTCCTGAAAACCACCCGCCTCGGCTATGACGGCAAGGGGCAGGCCAAGCTGGTACGACCCGAGGACGCCGACACGGCTTTTGCGGCCATGCAGGGCCAGATGGCGATCCTGGAATCCTTCGTCCATTTCGAGTGCGAGGTCTCCGTGATCGCCGCGCGCGGCCTGTCCGGTGAAGTGCGCGCCTTCGACGTTTCGGAAAACGTCCATCGCAATCACATCCTGCACACCTCCACCGTGCCCTCAGGCCTTGGGTCCGAGGCGCAGTCCGAGGCCCTGAAGATTGCGTCTGCCATCGCCGCACACCTGGACTATGTCGGCGTCTTCGCGGTTGAGTTCTTTGCCGTCCGCGACAATGGCAGGCACCGGCTGCTGGTCAACGAAATTGCTCCGCGGGTGCACAATTCCGGTCACTGGACCGAAGCCGCCTGCGCCATATCGCAGTTCGAGCAGCATATCCGCGCCATTGCCGGCCTGCCGCTCGGCAGCACTGAACGCCATTCCGACTGCGTGATGGAGAATCTTATTGGCTCCGAGGTCGACAAGGTTGCCGATCTCGCCGCGGAGCCGAATGCGGTTTTGCATCTCTACGGCAAGGCAGAAGCCCGGCCCGGACGCAAAATGGGTCATGTCACCCGGATCAGCGCCCGTTCCGAGCCTGTTTGAGCAGGAATGGGACGGGAAAAAGCGGTCCCGGAGTTGACAGCAAATGTCCGAGACGGTACATGCCGTGCCAACCGATGAGCGCGTCCCATGGCTGGCGCGCTTTTGATTGAATAGGCGGCTTCGTCGCCCGAAACTCGCGGATCAGAACAATGAAGATCAAGAATTCGCTTAAGGCGCTCAAAGCTCGTCACCGTGACAACCGTCTGGTTCGTCGCAAGGGTCGGGTCTACATCATCAACAAGCAGAACCCGCGCTTCAAGGCTCGCCAGGGCTGAAGCCGAAGGCCGTCAGGCTTTCACCGAAATTTGCATTTGATATTTGGCGCAGACGGACTAGTTTTCCGTCATGCGCCATTTTTCGTATGTCAAAATTCTTCCCGGTCTTGTTGCAGCTTTCATCTGTGGCAGCGCTGCTGATAGCTCGGCTCTGGCCCAGACCTCGCCTGCAAGTCCGGCTGTCTCCACTCAATCAGCCAACACGCTCGATTCCCTGTTTGCCGATCTCAAGCGCGAGCGCGATGATAGGCAGGCCAAGCGAATCAGCGACCGCATCTGGGCCAAGTGGCGTGATTCCGGCAGCGCCACCGCTAACCTCTTGATGCAGTGGGCCGACAAGGCCGTTTCCGAAAAGAACAATGGCCTGGCGCTCGACCTGCTTGATCAGGTTGTCGTGCTGATGCCCGATTACGCCGAAGGCTGGAACCGCAGGGCCACGCTGAACTACGCCATGGGCAGGCATGCCAAGTCCATGTCCGATATCAGCCGTGTCCTGGCGCTCGAACCGCGCCATTTCGGAGCGATCTCGGGCATGGCAGCAATCCTTGCCGCATCCGGCAATGACGAACTGGAATTGCGGGCATGGGAGCAGGTGCTCGAGATTTACCCGGCCAACAGGCAGGCACAGACGAGACTCGGCGAACTGGCCGACAAACTGGCCGGCAGCAGGATCTGAAACTTTCCCGTCCCGTCTCCGTATTGAAGATTGCAGGCTGGTCCTGCTTCCTACCAACCCGTTGGCAATGAGTCCTCATGCTCGCTCAAAGACCGGTCCGTACTGTCATGATTTATCTGATCATCATCCTTGTCCTGGTGCTTGGCGGACTGGCAATCTGGACCAGGTTGAAAACGCGCGAGATCGAAGCGCGCTATCCCCCAACCGGTGAGATGATTGATGTCGGCGGCTACAAGATCCACGCCGTTCACGTGCCGCGTCCCGCCGATGCCGACCTGCCGCCGCTGGTGTTCATCCACGGCGCCAGCGGCAATCTGCTTGATCAATCGGTCCCCTTCCGGCCCAAACTCCAAGGTCGCGCCGAGATGCTGTTCATCGACCGGCCCGGTCATGGCTGGTCGGAGCGTGGTGGTGCGGCCAATGCGACGCCTGACGGGCAGGCCAATGCCATTGCCGCCGCCATGAAGGCCAAGGGCATCGCCAGCGCCATTATCATCGGCCACTCCTTCGGCGGCGCGATTGCTGCAAGTTTCGCGCTCGCGCACCCCGAGATGACATCCGGTCTGGTTTTTCTCGCTCCCGCCACCCATTCCTGGCCCGGCGGAATTGCCTGGTACTACATCCTGACCCGGTTGCCCGTGATCGGCTCCCTGTTCGCCCACACGCTCGCCCTGCCCGCCGGCCTGACCCGGCTTGAAAGCGGGTCGGCCTGCGTCTTTGCGCCCAACCCGAAACCCGATGACTACATCACGTCGACTGCGCCTGCCCTGGTGCTCCGGCCCGGCGCTTTCCGAAACAACGCCATCGACGTGGCAAATCTCAAGCCTTACGTGACCCGCGTGGCGCCGCGCTATTCGGAGATCAGGACGCCGACCGTGATTGTCACAGGCGACAGCGATTCGGTGGTTCTCGCCCATATCCACTCGGAAGGACTTGCCCGCGACATCGATGATGCGGAACTGCTCTGGATCCGCAATCTCGGCCACAAGCCCGACCACGTGACAACCGATCTGGCTGTCCGCGCGATTGAGAAAGTGGCCGGCTATGATGTCGATCTGGAAACGGCTGCAGAGGTGGCCGAAGCCTCCCTGGCAGCCGACAATGCCGGCTGCCCGAGCTGAGTTTTTCCCTCGGTAAAATCAGATACCGGTCATTCCGTCGGAACCGATATAGGCAATCCGCAACATGTTGGTCGAGCCGGGCGTACCCAGCGGAACACCGGCTGAAATGATGATGCGGTCGCCCGGCTTGCCGAATTCCTCGCGGAAAGCAATCCGGCAGGCGCGGTCGACCATGTCGTCAAGATCGGTCGCGTCTTGGGTGACAACGCAATGCAGCCCCCAGACCACAGACAGCCGTCGCGCCGTCTGGATCACCGGCGACAGAGCAATCACCGGCACCTGCGGCCGCTCGCGCGCGGCCCTGAGGCCGGTATTGCCCGAAGAGGTGTAGCAGACGATCGCCGACAGGTTGAGCGTCTCGGCAATCTGGCGCGCCGCCAGCGAGATCGCGTCTGCGCCGGTGGCATCGGGTTGTGGACGCTGGGAATAGATGATGCCGGGATAATTCGGATCCCGCTCCACCTTGCGTGCAATCGACGCCATGGTCTCGACCGCTTCGACCGGATAATCACCGGCTGCGGATTCCGCTGACAACATCACGGCATCCGCACCTTCAAACACCGCCGTGGCAACGTCCGAGACTTCCGCACGGGTCGGAACTGGTGCGGAAATCATCGATTCCAGCATCTGTGTGGCAACAACGACCGGCTTTCCGGCCTTGCGGCAGGCGCGGGTCAACTGCTTCTGGATGCCGGGAACAGATTCGATCGGCATTTCCACGCCAAGGTCGCCGCGCGCCACCATCAGCGCATCGGACAACTCGATGATTTCGTCGATGCACTCGAGCGCCTGCGGCTTTTCGATCTTTGACATCAGGCCGACGCGGCCACGGGCAATCTTGCGCACTTCGGCAAGATCCTCGGGCCGCTGAATGAACGACAGCGCCACCCAGTCGACATCATTGACCGCCAGAACGGCATCAAGGTCGCTGCGGTCCTTCTCGGTCAGCGCGCTGACGCCGAGCGTGGTGTCAGGAAGGCTCACACCCTTGCGATCGGAAATCTTGGTCCCGCTGACGACGGTGCAGACGATCGAGGTCTTGTTCGACTTGACCGCAAGCAGGCTCAGCCGGCCGTCATCGATCAGCAACCGGTGGCCCGGCTGTACCGCCTCGAGAATTTCGGGATGCGGCAGGTAGACGCGCGTCGCGTCACCCGGCGTATCCTGATCATCAAGCGTGAAGGTCTGCCCGGCCTTGAGCGTCGCCGACCCGTCCGCAAATTTGCCGACCCGCAATTTCGGGCCCTGCAGATCGGCGAGAACGCCGATCGGCCTGCCGCATTTCTTTTCCACCGCCCGGATCCGGCCAACCAGCGTACGCATCAGCTCATGGCTCGAATGGCTCATGTTGATACGGAACAGATCGGCGCCCGCTTCATGCAGTTTCTGGATCATCGCCTCATCCGACGAAGCCGGTCCGAGTGTTGCGAGGATTTTTACATTGCGTAGCCGCTTCATCAATTCTGGCTTTCTGGCGTTTCCGGGGCATCCGATAGCTGGACCATCCAGCTGCCTTGTCTCCCGGTATCATATTCCTTGAACCCCACGCGTTGGAAACCACGGGCGAAACAGTCTTCCACCCCAACAACACGAAATTCATTGTCAGCGACACACATGTTGATGTCACCGGCCCAGCGGCCACCGCCGCCGGCATCTTCTGCGTAAAGATAGTAATATCGGGAGCCGAGCTGTCCTTCGATCAGCGTGGCGCAGGAATTCGCCGGAATCTGCCACCAGCCTTCTGTCACCCAGCCTTCCGCCGTCCGGTACCCGATGGCTCCGCCGACAAGTGACTGGGTCCCGTTGCAGACCCGGAAATCCGCTTTCGCATCCTGGGCCGAGACAAGCATCAACGCCCCGGCAGCCAAGGGGATGAGCATGACAGATCTGACGATGGCAAAACAGGCTTTTGGCAACTTGCGAAACAACAATTTCGGTCAGTCTCCGCTCTCGATTTGTGCTTTGCTTTTTGCGCCGCGGGGCCGTGAAAGTCAACGAAAGACACCCGACCAAACTCAAGCTATGACGTCACAACGCAATTGCCCAACATCACGTCGAACAAACAGGCTGATTCGGATGGTTGCTCATAAAGCGCGGCTATGCAATTGATCCGGGTTCCTAGACATTCTTCCAACTGGCACCTGTACCCGACATGTCCGGCTTCCAGCCCTTTGAAATCATCCCCGGCGATCCAACCCAGTCCCTGGTCATTCTTGGCGATCATGCCATGAACCGCCTTCCACCCGAATATGGTGATCTGGGACTGCCGGCGTCGGCCTTCACCCGCCACATCGCCTATGACATCGGCGTCGAGGATGTGACCCGCAAGCTCTCCGCGCGCCTGGGCGTCCCCGCGGTCATGGGGTGTTTCTCGCGTCTGCTGATCGACCCCAACCGAGGCGAAGATGATCCGACCCTGATCATGAAGCTTTCGGACGGAATGGTGATCCCCGCCAATCACCCGCTCTCGGACGAGGAACGCGAGCGTCGGCTCAATCACTACCACCGGCCCTATCACGATGCGGTCGCTTCGACCATTGCCGAGACCTGGCGCAAATCCGACAAGCCACCGTTGGTCATTTCACTGCACTCCTTCACCCACGCCTGGAAAGGCGTCGCCAGGCCCTGGCATGCCGGCGTCCTATGGGACACCGATCCGCGGGCGGTCCAGCCGCTTCTCAAGGCACTGAGCGCGGACCCGGCCCTCGTCGTCGGCGACAACGAACCCTATGACGGGGCGCTGAGGGGCGACACCATGCACCGGCATTGCTCGATGACCGGTCTTGCCCATGCCCTGCTCGAGATCCGCCAGGATCTGATCGCAGACGCCGCTGGCGTCGATGAATGGGTCGACCGGCTCGCACCGATCCTTGCCACCATGGCCGCTCAGCCGGAACTGCACGAAGTCGAGCTTCACGGCTCCCGTGTGATTTGATGACGGTGATAGCCAGGATTAATCCCTGCGTATCGTGCAAACACCCTTGACCCGAAGCCTGGCTTTGGGCACTTGGAGCCACACACATTTTACCCCCCAATGTCCTTGTAGGAGAGACCTCATGTCTGATTCCGGTGCAGTTGCCCGCGACCAGCTTCGTTCGATTGTCGAACGCATTGAACGGCTGGAAGAAGAAAAGAAGACCATCGCTGACGACATCAAGGATGTTTACGGCGAAGCAAAGTCCAACGGCTACGACGTGAAGGTGCTGCGCAAGATCATCGCCATCCGCAAGCAGGACCAGAACGACCGTCTCGAGCAGGAAGCCATTCTCGACACCTACCTGCATGCCCTGGGCATGGCGCCGGAACCCGAAGACGCCCCCTGAGCGTCTCAACCAAGCCGCCCGTCTCCGGGTGGGCTTTGCGCCTCTGGCGAGAATCAAAACGCCGCGCGTTCATCGGACGCGCGGCGTTTTTTTGACTCTCTGGAGGGCATTGCCAAGATCTGGTCAGTTCAGCGCTGTCAGCTTCAATCACCGAAACGCGCGACGTTGATGAAATTGACCGCCGAACCGGTGAACTGGTTGTGCGGCAGGTCGCCACCTGGCGCAAATGCGTTGGCATAGACCGTTTTCGGAGCTTCGCGCAGTTGCGAGCCGACGAACTTCCGCGCCCGCCCCGGATGCGTTGCCATCGTCTTCACCCGGTCCTGGGCCAGTGCCCATTTCGAGATGATCGTTTCTGTCAGCTTCGGCTCCGTGCGAGTTGAACTGGGCTGCGCCTGCTCTGCCGCAAGCGATTTCGTTGGCCGGTCCCCCTTGCGCGAAGCCGAGCCGCTTGTCGAAAAGGCTGGAACGCGGCCACCGCGCTGTGGCGGCGCCAGGGAGGCCAACTCCACCTCAGGCTGCGCAGGCAGTGCGGGCGCCTTGTCGCCAGCCCGATCACCCGGCCTGCGGATCGGCAACGGGACAAAGTCCTCGGCCGTAGGCAGGCTCACGGAACTGCCGGCCTGTACCGATGCCTGTGCGGCCACGCTGGGTGCGGCTTCTGCGGCCCGGTCTACCAGTGCGGCAGCGATCTGCAGATCTTGTTCAGGCTGGTCAGAAGCATCCACCTGCATCCGTGCCTTTATCAGGTTGGGAACCGGCAACGCAGCCACTTCCACGGCAGGAGCTTCCGTCTCGGCAGGTTGTCCGGCGGAGCGCTCGGCAAGCAATTGCGGGATTGGCGCACGAATGTTTTCCAGGCTGATTCCCGCAGATGCCGGCTCCACCACATCGGCATTCGCAGCCGCAACAAAAGCGTCGATTTCACTCTGCGCCGGCAGAACCGGCTCAGGCGGCGCAAGCGCTGCCACCACAACGGGCTGCTGCGGTTCGATCACAGGTCGAGCAACGGGAAGCGGCGGCTGTGCAGGCAAGGCAAAAGCGGGGGCGGCAGGCTCGGCCGGCGTATCGAGCACACCGGGCAAGGCCGCGATTTGGGTCTGCGGTGGTGCAGGCTTGGGCACCGGCGCCGCGGCGATTGCATCTGGCTCTTCATCCTCGTCGCCACCACCGAACAGCGCTGCCAGCAACCCGCCGGAACGTTTTGAGCCCGAACCGGAGTTGCTGCCGCCGCTGGAAACGATGGCGCCGCCACGCTTCTTGTATTCAGCCATAGCGGTCTTGTAGCCGGGCAAGGGCTTTCCGTCTGGTGGCAGGTGCAGCGTTTTGCCGTCGGGGAAAAGGCTGACCAGTTCCTGCCGGCTCATGCGCGGCCAGGCGCGCACACCGGCCACGTCGAGATGCACGAAGGGAGAACCGGATTTCGGATAATAGCCGACCCCGCCGCCCTGCATCTTCATGGCCACGGCGCGAAGCTTGCTCAGCTTCACGCCCGGAATGTAGAAATCCATCGCCTTGCCGAGCATGTGCTGGCTTTTCTTGGCCTGGCCACCGCGCGTCCGGCGCAGCATTTCGTTGGTCGCAGGCGATCTGTAGGCGGAAACGACATTGATGTAGTCACGCCCTCCGACCTGCTTGTAGACTTCCCACACCAGATCGAACAGCCTCGGGTCCATCTTGGTCGGCTCGTTGCGCCGCCAGTCGCGAAGGAAACGGTTGAGCTTGTTCAGGCCCGCCTGGTCGTAACGGCCGTTGCGCTTGAAGACGATCTCGGCCTTTTCCTTGGTGTGGATGTAGTAGAGCTTGAGTGACCGCGTCTCGGCAAGCGCATCCGGTGCTGTCGCCAGCCCGGCTGAGGCAGCCATGAGCATCAGCAGGAAAAGCCGGACCACGGCCGCACGTGACATGTGCCAAAAACGCACACCAGTGTTCCGGGTGACCTGTGCAAGTGCCAGTGCTGAAACTGTGTTCAATGTCGCCAATGCTGTCCCCGGACGCCGGAAAACCGTTGTTGAACACCATTTGGTGCTCAAATGCGGTGACACAATGGCAACCAGTGCCATGTATCGCTGCAGGGACACTTATAGTGAATCTTCCCTTAACAGGGAATGAAGCAGATCAGGCAGGCAACAATATTTTCTCTCAATGCGTGAATCGTGATGTCATGCTGCTTCACGATCCGGATCGTCGGGATTGATCGCATAGTCCTTCAACTTGCGGTAAAGCGTCGACCGGCCGATCCCGAGCCTGCGCGCCACTTCGCTCATCTGCCCGCGATAGAACGACAAGGCAAATCGGATAAGCTCTTCTTCCACTTCGGCCAGTCGCCGCACCTCGCCTTCCGCCGTGATCGCATTCACGGCAGGCAAGCCCCCGCTCTCGACCGGGTAACCAGGCTCCTCCACCGGAGAACTGGTAGCCGTGTGCGACGTTGCAGCCTCCGGGCCTGGGCTCAGGTCAAGCGCAGCATCCGACAGCTCGGAACCGGACATCTCTGTGTCCGTCTGCTGGGCCGCCTCAAGGCTGTAACCGGGTATCTGCGCCGCAATCTGGGGAAACAGATCGCTGGTCAGCATGTCACCATCACACAACACGATGGCCCGGTGGATTGCATTCTCCAGCTCCCGGATGTTGCCGGGCCAGTCATGAGCCGTCAGCAATGCCATCGCATCCGGTGCAATGCTGCGCACACGCTTTCCACCGATCACGCTGGCATAACGCTCGGTAAAATGGCGCACGAGTTGAGGAATATCCTCCTTGCGCTTGCGCAGCGCCGGGACATGAATCGGGAAGACATTGAGCCTGTAATAGAGATCTTCGCGGAATCGTCCGGCCTTGACCTCCTCGATCAAGTCCTTGTTGGTAGCGGAGATCAGCCGGATGTCCACCTTCCTAGGCATACGCGAGCCCACGGTTTCGATCTCGCCCAACTGGACCGCGCGCAATAGCTTGACCTGGACGTCCAGCGGCAATTCGCCAACCTCGTCAAGAAACAGCGTGCCACCATCGGCTTCGGTGAATTTGCCGGCATGGCGCTCGGTCGCCCCCGTGAAAGCTCCCTTTTCGTGGCCGAACAGAATGCTCTCGACCAGGTTTTCCGGGATTGCCCCGCAATTGACCGTGACGAAGGGCTTGTTGCGGCGTGCGCTTTCGGACTGGATTGCATGCGCCACCATCTCCTTGCCGACCCCGGACTCGCCTTCGAGAACCACCGGAATGGTCGAGGCGGCGGCACGTTTGCCGAGCGAAATAACCCGTTCCATCGCAGGGCTGGCGGCGACAATTCCGCTGAAGCCGGTGTGCCGGATCGCGGGGACTGGGGAAGAACTGAGGCGGGCGGCTTTCAGCGCATTGCCGAGCGCCAGGGTCAACCGTTCCGGTGACACCGGTTTGACGACAAAGTCGAAGGCTCCGGCGCGCATCGCCTGAACCACGGTCTCGATCCCGCCCTGTCCAGTCTGGACGATGACCGGAACGGTGCTGCCGGCCGCCGACAGCCGCTCCAGCACTTCCAGCCCACCCATTTCAGGCATCATCAGGTCAAGCACCACCGCCCTGATATCGTGATCCGGCTCGATCAGTCGGGCAAGGGCCGAGCGTCCTTCGGTCAGTATTTCGATTTCGTAACCGGCCTTTTCGGCCGCCGCTTTGAGCAGGCGGCGTTGAACAGGGTCGTCATCAACAATCAAAATTCGTTTGGACACGGATCTTGTTCCCTCATTTCCGGTAGCGCGGAGCAGACTTTTCGTCATTACCAGAGACTGCCAGCAAAGGCTGAAAATCGGATTGCGGGAAATGATTGCATTTTAATCGTCGCTGCCAGTAAAACCGGGCTGTCGCTTCGCCTGCCTTGTGAAGGCCGATCCCGTTTCTGAAAGTGAGTGCCCTGATGCCGAAATCAATTCTGGACCATCCAGCTGTGTGTGCACCCGCAACAGCCCGCGGAACCGACAATGAGCTCGGCACGCTGCCAGGCTGGAACCTTGATGACCTCTATCCCGGCCGCGACTCTGCCGAATTCAAGGCTGATCTCTCCGCCGCGCGCGCTAGCGCACAGGAATTCGAAACACGCTGGAAAGGGCGGCTTGCCGAGGCGGCAAAGAACAGCGGCGACGACGGACTTGGTGCCGCGGTAGAAGCCTATGAGAAGCTCGAGGAACTGCTCGGCCGCATCATTTCCTACGCAGGCCTGTCCTATTTCACGAACACGACCGATCCCGCCATTGCCAAGTTTTACGGCGACGTCCAGAGCGAGATGACCGACACCAGCGCGCATCTTCTGTTTTTCGCGCTCGAACTCAACCGCATCGACGACGCCCTGATCGAAGACAGCCTGAAACGCGACCCGCGTGCGGCCCGCTACACCCCCTGGATCCACGACCTCAGGCTCGACCGGCCGTTCCAGCTCGAAGACCGGATCGAACAGCTCTTCCACGAAAAATCGATGACCGGGCACGCCGCCTGGAACCGGCTCTTCGACGAAACCATGAGCAGCCTCGAGTTCGAGGTCGACGGCGAAATACTCTCGCTCGAAGTCACCCTGTCGATGCTGCAGGATGCAGACGGCGCAAAGCGCAAGAAGGCCGGCCAGGCGCTGGCTGCCACATTCAAGGACAATCTGCGCATTTTCACGCTGATCACCAATACGCTGGCCAAGGACAAGGAAATCTCCGACCGCTGGCGCGGGTTCGAGGATATCGCCGACAGTCGTCACCTTGCCAACCGGGTGGAGCGTCCCGTCGTCGACGCATTGGCCCAGGCCGTGCGCGAAGCCTGCCCGCGGCTTTCACATCGCTACTACGCAATGAAGGCCCGCTGGCTCGGCCTGGAAAAGCTCGAATTCTGGGACCGCAACGCCCCACTGCCCGAAACCCCGCGCGAGACCATCGCCTGGGACGAGGCCAAGAACACGGTGCTGTCGGCCTATCACGGCTTTGCCCCGGAAATGGCCGACATCGCCCGGCGTTTCTTCGACCGCAGCTGGATCGACGCACCGAGCCGCCCCGGCAAGATTTCCGGTGCCTTTGCCCATCCGACAGTCCCGTCGGCTCACCCCTATGTTCTGGTCAATTATCTCGGCAAGCCGCGCGATGTGATGACGCTGGCGCACGAGCTGGGTCACGGCGTGCACCAGGTGCTGGCCGGCGCGCAAGGGCCGCTGATGTCGTCAACGCCTTTGACCCTGGCCGAAACGGCTTCGGTGTTTGGCGAAATGCTGACCTTCCGTGCGCTTCTCGAGCGCACCACCGATCGCCGCGAACGCAAGGCGATGCTGGCCCAGAAGGTCGAGGACATGATCAACACGGTTGTGCGCCAGATCGCGTTCTACGAATTTGAACGCCGGGTCCACACCGCCCGCCGGGAGGGCGAACTGACATCCGAACAGCTCGGCAAACTCTGGCTTGACGTGCAATCGGAAAGCCTCGGACCGGCGGTCGAACTGTCAGAGGGCTATGAAACCTTCTGGGCTTATATCCCGCATTTCATCCATTCGCCGTTTTACGTCTACGCCTACGCCTTCGGTGATTGCCTGGTGAATTCGCTCTACTCGGTCTACGAGAAGGCTCCTGAAGGCTTCCGCGAGCGCTATTTCGACATGCTCAAGGCCGGCGGCAGCAAGCACCATTCGGAACTGCTTGCCCCCTTCGGCCTCGATGCCTCCGATCCCGGCTTCTGGAACCAGGGCCTGTCGATGATCGAAGGCCTGATCGACGAACTGGAGGCCATGGACGACTGAGCATCTGATTTCGCTTTATTGTAACAGTGAAGTATGGTTTAGCCGCCGCTATCGCCGCAGACGGCTGCAGCGCCTTTACGGAGCGAATGACATGACCCAGCAGGATTATCCAGTCTACGGCGACATCACCGGCCCGATCGTCATGATCGGCTTTGGATCCATCGGTCGCGGCACGCTGCCCTTGATCGAGCGGCACTTCAATTTCGACAAGAGCCGGATGGTCGTCATCGATCCGCGTGACGATGCCGCTGACATGGAAATCCTTGCCCAGCATGGCATCCGCCACATCAAGGCGCATGTCACCAAGGACAACTACAAGGACCTGCTCAAGCCGCTCCTGAGCGAAGGCGAAGGCCAGGGCTTCTGCGTCAACCTCTCGGTCGATACCGGCTCGGTCGACCTGATCAAGCTCTGCCGCAAGCTCGACGTGCTCTACATCGACACCGTGATCGAGCCCTGGCTCGGCTTCTATTTCGACAAGGACATGAAAAACTCCGAGCGCACCAATTATGCGCTGCGCGAGACCCTGCGCCACGAAAAGAAAAAGAACCCCGGCGGCACAACCGCGATCTCCACCTGCGGCGCCAATCCCGGCATGGTCTCTTGGTTCGTCAAGCAGGCACTGGTCAATCTCGCCAACGACCTCGACATCGAGTTCGAAGAGCCTGACCAGCACGATCGCGAGGCCTGGGCGAAGTTGATGAAGAAGGTTGGCGTCAAGGGCATTCATATCGCTGAGCGCGACACCCAGCTGACCAAGAATCCCAAGCCGCTCAACGTGTTCTGGAACACCTGGTCGGTCGAAGGCTTCATTTCCGAAGGCCTGCAGCCGGCTGAACTCGGCTGGGGCACCCACGAGAACTGGATGCCGAAGAACGCGAAAAAGCACAAGAAGGGCTGCAAGGCGGCGATCTATCTCGAGCAGCCCGGAGCCAACACACGCGTTCGCACCTGGTGCCCGACACCGGGCCCGCAATACGGCTTTCTCGTCACCCACAACGAGTCGATCTCGATTGCCGACTATTTCACCGTCAAGGACAAGAAGGGCGATGTCCGCTATCGCCCGACCTGCCATTACGCCTATCATCCGGCCAATGACGCGGTCTTGTCGCTGCACGAAATGTTCGGCAATGGCGGGAACGCGCAGCCGGTTCAGCATGTGCTCGACGAGCACGAGCTGGTCGAGGGTCTCGACGAGCTCGGCGTGCTGCTCTACGGCCACGACAAGAACGCCTACTGGTACGGCTCGCGCCTCTCGCTCGAGGAGACCCGCCGCCTCGCCCCCTATCAGAACGCCACCGGCATGCAGGTGACCTCGGCCGTGCTGGCAGGCATGGTCTGGGCGCTGGAAAACCCGAAGGCCGGCATCGTCGAGGCCGACGAGGTCGATTACAAGCGCTGCCTCGAGGTGCAGTCGCCCTATCTCGGACCAGTGGAAGGTCACTACACCGACTGGACCCCGCTGACCGGACGTCCGGGCCTGTTTCCCGAGGATATCGACGACAGCGATCCCTGGCAGTTCCGCAACGTGCTTGTGCGTTAGGTTTACCACACTTGCCGCAAACCCGACCGGCCCCGGCGCCGGCCGGGTTGCAGTTGCCTTGCTTTCGCCGCGCTGGCACTGCATTCTTTCACCATCAGAATCGTATCGACGTCGGCTCAAGGGGACCACCGCGCCATGAACCTACACCGCATTATCGCCGTTGGCGCACTCGCCGGCCTGCTGGCCGCCTGCCAGTCGGCATCCTATTCCCCGCGCCCGATGGCGGTGCCGCAGCCACAGGGCATTGAAGGCCAGTGGACTGATCCCAACGGCATCATCTCAAGCTTTTACAATGGTCGCTTCGAAACCCGCACAACTGACACCAACTCGTTGCTTGCCGAAGGCACCTATACCCAGGTCTCGTCTCAGGTCGTCGAAATCGAACTGACCTCGCTGCTGCGTCAAACCCAGTCGCGGGTCAATTGTGCGCTTGCCTCCCAGTCCCAGCTCAACTGCACCTCTTCGAGCGGGTCGCAGTTCACCCTGGTACGCCGCATCTAGTCAAGCACGGGCACGATCATGACCAGTCATTTCGATGAGCGCGAGACGCGGGATCCCGAGGCCCGCGAGAAGGAAACGTTCGACGCACTGCAGGCCTTGCTGAGCCGCAGCCTTGAACGACTTCCGGCACTTGCTTCCTGGCTTGGTCACCCCGATCCCGCCGCTCTGACGGACCGCACGGCCCTCGCTTCGTTGCCGGTCCTGCGAAAACCTGACCTGATGCAGATGCAGGAGGCCAACCCGCCGTTCGGTGGTCTTGCCGACCCGGATGCGCTTGCAGGCAACCGTGTCTTCATGTCCCCCGGCCCGGTCTGGGAACCGCAGGGTCTCGGCATCGATCCCTGGGCGTCGGCGCGCGCGCTCTTCGCCGCCGGGTTCCGTTCCGGTGACGTGGTCCACAACAGCCTTGCCTATCACATGACCCCGGGCGGTTTCATTCTCGACGAAGGCGCCCGCGCCCTGGGATGCCTGGTGTTTCCGGCAGGCGTCGGCAACACCGAGGCCCAGGTTGACGCCGCTGCAAAGCTCAAGCCGTCGGGCTTCACCGGAACACCGGATTATCTCAAGACCATTCTCGAAAAGGCCGATGAGCTGGGCCGGGATCTGTCTTCGATCAAGCGCGCCCTGGTATCGGGTGGCGCACTGTTTCCCTCCCTGCGCCAGTATTACACCGACCGCGGTGTTTCCGTGCTGCAGAGTTACGCAACGGCCGATCTTGGCGTGATTGCCTATGAAAGCGCGGATCCGCAGGGCGCCCCGCACCCCGGCATGATCGTCAACGAGGACATGATTGTCGAAATCGTCCGCCCCGGAACAAGCGACCCGGTGCCTGACGGTGAAGTCGGTGAACTGGTGGTCACCACGCTCAACCCAGGCTACCCGCTGGTTCGCTTCGGCACCGGGGATCTCTCTGCGATCCTGCCCGGTCTCTCTCCCTGCGGTCGCACTGGTCTGCGCATCAAGGGCTGGATGGGCCGCGCCGACCAGCGCACCAAGATCAAGGGCATGTTCGTCGACCCCAAGCAGGTGGCTGAAATTCTGAAAGCCCACCCCGAAATCGCCAGGGCCCGGCTCGTTGTCAGCCGCACCTCTGATGCCGATGTGATGACGTTGAAAGTGGAACCGGCTGCAGGAGCGGCTCTTGCGGTCGACGACGTCGAGGCAACGCTTGCGACGATCGCGAAATTGCGCGGCACCGTGGAGCTCACGCCGCCGGGCAGCCTGCCCAATGATGGCAAGGTGATCGCCGACGAACGCGACTACACCGCGTGATTCCTGTCTATAATCAGTGCGACACAAAACGTACACTTGAAGTTCCCCGCCGTTAGTGAAACCATTCACGCAAGCCTGCCCGGACGCGCTCAAAATTCGTCACGCGGCACGCTGTGAGCAGCGAAACAGGGAGCTATTCCATGAACATATTCATCAAGCGCGCGTTGTTGTCGGTGTCGGTCCTCGGCCTGACTTCCGGGGCGGCTCTTGCCGACTACACACTCAACATCCTGCACATCAATGATCTGCATTCGCGTATTGAATCCATCAACAAATACGACTCCACCTGCTCGGCGGAGGATGAGGCCGAAGACAAGTGTTTCGGCGGCATTGCACGGGTCAAGACCAAGATCGACGAACGCCGCGACGCTCTGACCGGCGAGAACGCCAACGTACTGGTGCTCGACGCAGGTGACCAGTTTCAAGGCTCCCTGTTTTACTCGACCTACAAGGGCGAAGCTGCAGCCGAATTCATGAATGGTATCGGCTTCGACGCCATGGCTGTGGGCAATCATGAATTCGATGACGGCCCCGAAGGCCTCCGCGACTTTATCGACATGGTCGAGTTTCCGGTGATTTCCGGCAACACGATCGCCGGCGCCAATTCCGTACTCGGCGACCGGATCAAGCCCTATGTCATCAAGGAAGTCGGCGGTGAGAAAATCGCCTTGCTGTCCGTGCTCGCCGCTGACACGGTTGAAACCTCCTCGCCGGGACCTTCAGTCCTCATTCTTGACGAGATCGAATACCTCAAGGGCGCGGTCAGCCAGATCGAGGAAAGCGAAGGCGTCAACAAGATCATTCTGGTCTCGCATGTCGGCCTGACGAAAGATGAAGCCATCGCGGCAGCAGTCGACGGCATCGACGTCATTGTTGGTGGCCACAGCCACACGCTTCTCTCCAACACCGACGACAAGGCAGCCAGCCCCTACCCGACCATGGTGGCAAATCCATCAGGCGTCGAAGTGCCGATTGTCCAGGCCTATGCCTATTCCAAATATGTCGGCGAAGTTCAGGTCACCTTTGACGATGACGGCCAGGTGATCAGCGCGGAAGGTGACCCACACCTGCTCGATGCGTCGGTGACCCCGGATGAAGCCTTTGCTGCACGAGTGACCGAACTCGGCGCACCGATCGAGGAACTGAAGACAAAGGTCGTGTCCGCTTCGACCGATACAATCGACGGTTCCAGGGATGTGTGCCGCGCTGGCGAGTGCTCGATGGGCAACCTGGTGGCCGATGCCATGCTCGACCGGACGGCCAGCCAGGGCGTATCCATTGTCATCCAGAACGGCGGCGGCCTGCGCTCCTCAATCGACGCCGGTGAAATCACCATGGGCGAAGTGCTAACCGTCCTGCCGTTCCAGAACACGCTTGCCACTTTCGAGCTGAAGGGCTCGGACGTGGTTGCAGCCCTTGAAAATGGTGCCAGCAAGATCGAGGAAGGCGCCGGACGCTTCGCACAGGTCGCAGGCCTTCGCTACACATTCGACAAGAATGCCGAACCCGGATCGCGCATTGTCTCGGTTGAGGTCAAGAACGGCGATGGCTTCGAGCCGATCGAACCGGAAGCCACTTACATGGTGGCAACCAACAATTACATGCGCGGCGGTGGTGACGGCTACTCGATCTTCAATACTGCCGGCATGAACGCCTATGACTACGGTCCCGGTCTTGAACAGGTTGTCGCCGACTACCTCGCCAAGAACAATCCCTACACGCCCTACACCGACGGACGCGTGATGGCCGCGGCGGAAGAGCCCATGGCTGAAACCGCACCGGCCACCGAAGAAGCAGAACCGGCAGCCGAGGAAACCGCACCTGCTGCCGAAGCTGCGCCCGCAGCAGAAGCCGCAGTCGAGGTTCCCGAGCCGCTGCCCGGTTTCAAGGATCTGACCACATCGGCACCGATGATCTCTGAAGAACCCGCCGCGAGCGGAGAGACGGAAATGAGCCAGGAAGCCCCGGCCGCTGATACTGAAGCCATGGCTGGCAAGCAGCATGTCGTGACCTCCGGTGACACGCTGTGGGATCTTGCCAGGACCTATCTCGGCGACGCGACGATGTGGAACAAGATTGCTGAAGCCAATCCTTCGGCAGACCCGAAGGATCTGGTCGTCGGGGAAACACTGACCATCCCGGCCAAGTGATCTTGAAATCGTCATGAACAGGGAAAGGGTCCGGGTCACCGGGCCCTTTTCTGTTTCCGTGGCTGGCAAAAGGCCGCATCCGGGGAAGATTGATTTGTCGATTGAGTTCTCTATGTTCCCGTTCAACGGTCGAGCAGCCGGCGGACAGGCAGCCTGCCCCGCTGGAGAAAGCCGCCGCCGACAGACAGAGCAGATGAACACCGGATTGGACCGCGCCCCGTGAACAGCCCCATGAACCTGACTGATGAAACCTGCCGCCCCGTGGGGGAACTGCCTCCCGAACATCCGCCGGTCAAGATCCAGAAGGTTGGCGTTCTGATCGTCAATCTCGGCACCCCCGACGGCACCGATTTCAAATCGATGCGGCGCTACCTGAAGGAATTCCTCACCGACAAACGGGTGATCGAGTGGTCACGCGTCTTCTGGTATCCGATCCTGTTCGGCATCGTTCTCAACACCCGTCCCGGCCGCGTCGGCAAGGCCTATGAGGAGATCTGGAACAAGGATCTCGATGAGAGCTATCTGAGAACCTACACCCGCAACCAGTCCGACAAGCTCGGCGCCATTCTCGCCGACCACCCTTCGGTCATGGTCGACTGGGCGATGCGCTACGGCCAGCCCTCCATTCCCGACAAGCTGCAGGCACTCAAAGACGCCGGCTGCGACCGCATCGTGCTGTTTCCGCTCTATCCGCAATATGCGGCTGCCACCACCGCTACCGTCAATGACAAGGCCTTCCAGGCGATGATGGACATGCGCTGGCAGCCAGCCTTGCGCACGGTGCCGCCCTACCACGACGATCCGGCCTATATCGAGGCCATCGCACAGTCGATCGAAACCCACCTCGCCAGCCTCGACTGGGAACCGGAATTCGTGCTGACCTCATTCCACGGCATCCCGCAATCCTATTTCCTCAAGGGCGATCCCTATCATTGCCAGTGCATGAAGACCGCTCGGCTGGTGCGCGAGCGGCTGGGCTGGCCAAAGGAAAAGCTGATGCCGACCTTCCAGTCGCGCTTTGGTCCGGAGGAGTGGCTCCAGCCCTACACCGACAAGACGGTCGAAAAGCTCGCCAAGGAAGGCGTCAAGCGCATCGCCGTGATCAATCCCGGCTTTGTTTCCGACTGTCTCGAGACGCTTGAGGAAATCGCCGGCGAAGCGGGCGAGATCTTCCACGAGCATGGCGGCGAGAAGTTTACCCACATTCCCTGCCTCAACGACAGCGAAGGCGGCATGAAGGTGCTCGAGACCATCGTCCGCCGGGAACTGCAGGGCTGGGTCTGAGGCAAGCCCTTTCAGAGCAGCCATTCTCCAAGCCGGGGCGAAGATAATCCGCCCCGGCGATTGCATGCCCACTCCAGACCAACTACCTGTTTAGGCAGGCGGTGAGACTCCGCATCTGGAAGACGGTTTGAGGAGGCCACTGGCCATGTTGGGACTGGACGTAACGGTCATTGTCATTGTCGTCATCGCGATCTTGCTGCTGTTTTCCGGCATCAAGACGGTGCCGCAGGGCTTCGCCTTCACGGTCGAACGCTTCGGCCGCTACACAAAGACACTGACACCGGGACTGAACATCATTGTCCCCTTCATCGACCGTATCGGCCGCAAGATAAACATCATGGAGCAGGTGCTCGACATTCCCACGCAGGAAGTCATCACCCGCGACAACGCCTCAGTCGCCGCCGACGCGGTCTCCTTTTACCAGGTTCTGAACGCCGCTGAAGCCGCCTACCAGGTCTCCAATCTCGAGCAGGCATTGCTCAACCTGACCATGACCAATATCCGCTCGGTGATGGGCTCGATGGATCTCGACGAGCTTTTGTCCAACCGCGACGCGATCAATGATCGCCTGCTCAAGGTTGTCGACCAGGCCGCAGCGCCCTGGGGCATCAAGATCACCCGTGTCGAGATCAAGGACATCGCACCTCCTACTGACCTTGTCGAAGCGATGGGCCGGCAGATGAAGGCCGAGCGTGAGAAGCGAGCCGACATCCTGGAAGCCGAAGGCTCGCGAAATTCGCAGATCTTGCGCGCCGAGGGCGCCAAGCAATCCGCCATTCTCGAAGCGGAAGGCCGCCGAGACGCTGCATTCCGTGACGCCGAGGCGCGCGAGCGTCTCGCCGAAGCCGAAGCAAAGGCCACCCAGATGATGTCGGTCGCCATCGCCGAGGGCGACACCTCGGCGATCAACTATTTCGTGGCGCAGAAATACACCGAAGCGCTCGGCCAGATCGCCTCGGCGCCGAACCAGAAGGTCATATTGATGCCTCTGGAAGCCTCCTCGCTCATCGGCTCGCTGGGTGGCATCGGCGCCATCGCACAGGAGGTCTTCGGCAAGGACGGCGGCAATGGCCCGGCCGTGCAGAAGCGGGTTCCCGGCCAGCCCCCGCGCACCAGCACGACACCGGGCTATACGCCCGATCCAAGGGGAGAGCAGGACACATGATCGCCGCGCTGATCACCGAACTCGGTCCCTGGAGCTGGTGGATCCTTGGGCTGGTGTTCTTGGGTCTCGAGATCGTGATCCCCGGCGTTTTCCTGCTTTGGATCGGGCTCGCCGCGATAGTCGTCGGCGCACTGTCGATTCCGCTCTGGGGCACCGCATTCTGGGGCTGGCAGGTTCAGCTTCTGATCTTCGCCGTGCTGGCCGTTGCCATGGCGGTGCTTGGCCGCCGGCTGACCGCATCCAGTGCTGAAAGCGATCAGCCAATGCTCAACAGGCGCGTCGAAGGGCTGGTGGGCAGGACGGCAACGCTGGAAGAGCCAATCGTCGACGGCAAGGGGCGCATCAGGCTCGATGACACCACCTGGATCGTCCAGGGCCCGGACCTGCCGGCAGGCGCAAAGGTTCGCATCACAACCGCCAAGGCCGGCGGCCTGACGGTCGAACGGGCCTGATTTCAGGCAACCCCGATCCTCAGCAGATCATGGAAGTGCACGATCCCGATCGGCGAGAGATTCTGATCGGTGACCATCAGCGCGCCGATGGAGTTCTTGTTCAGGATTGCCATCGCGGTACTGGCGAGGGCAGTCGGCGCAATCGTCTTGGGCTGGCTGGTCATGATCGCATCGATCGGCTGATCGACCAGATTGCGCCCCAGATTGCGGGCCACGTCGCCATCCGTGACAATGCCGATCAGCCGCCCGTCCGGCGAGGTCACGCCGACGCAGCCGAATTTGCGCAATGATAGCGTCATGATCGCTTCCGGCGCTGGCGTCCCTGATGGCACGAGCGGAACTGACTCGCCGGTGTGCATCACATCTGACACATGCGCCAAGGTGGCGCCGAGTTTGCCACCGGGATGGAAGGTGTGGAAATCGCCGGCGGTAAACCCCTTGGCCTCGAGCAGCGCCACCGCAAGCGCATCGCCCAGCGCCAGCTGCATCAGGGTCGAGGTTGTTGGCGCCAGCCCGTGCGGACAGGCTTCCTGCTCCCGCGGCAAAAGCAGGACAATGTCTGCCTCCCGCCCAAGTGCGGAATCGCCCCCCGCCGTGAAGGCGACAAGTGGAATGCCGAAGCGCCGGGAATAGGCGAGGATCCCCTTGAGTTCGGCGGTTTCACCCGACCAGGACAACACGATGATCGCGTCATCCTTGGCAATCATGCCGAGGTCGCCGTGATTGGCTTCCGCCGGATGGACGAAATGAGCCGGTGTACCGGTGGAGGCCAGCGTGGCCGCGATCTTGGCGCCGATATGCCCGCTCTTGCCGACACCCGTAACGATGACCCGCCCGGATATCGCTCCGATGGCCTCCACCGCCCGCGTGAATGGGTCCGCCAGCCCGTTTTCCAGGGCCGCCGAGAGCGCGTCCAGCCCGGCCTTTTCGGTCTGGATCGTTCGCCCCGCCGAACTCAGCATCTCGCTGCGTGGATAATCTGGCAAAATTTTCTTCATCAGGCGGCAATATAGCGTTGCTGCGCCCGTGTCCATCAACCACATCTCGGAAGTCCAAAGCGGCAGATCGAAACCTTGCGTTAACCACAAGTGTTTACGGTTTGACAAGATTTCGACGAGGCCGGAACCCAAGACGTATGCGCGATCCCTTTGAGACCATACAGACACGCATAGCCTTGCGTCGCGGCGGGTTTCGTCTCACCGCGTCGGCATTCTGCCTGCTCGCGCTGGTCCCTGCAGCGCAGGCACAATCGGCGTCTGATTCCAGCACCGCGGACGGGCTCTACCAGCTTCGCGGCACGTCCGAGGCACCTCTCTCCGACGACCAGGACGCTGCATCGACCCTCTACGGCGCGCTTCCGAGCCCTTCTTCCGGCGGGACAGTTTCGGCAAGCAGTACCGGCAATTTCAGCACTTTTGGAGCTGCCAGCGCGCCGGAGCTACAGCCTGCAGAAGATGTCACCGGAACCATCGCTTCGCCGTCCGATCTCAGCCAGGCCGACCAGGACTACGCAGCAAGCCTTGCGCGACAGAATGCCCGCGTCGGAACGATCGATGATCTGCCTCTCGATACCTCCACCGACGAGGCCGCGGTGCCAGGGTTTTCCTTCGGCACCCTGACGCTGCGCCCCACCCTTGATCAGAGAGTGGTGCATGAATCAGTGCGCTACGGCAGCGACCGGACCCGGCGCACCTACAGCCAGACCACCTTGTCCGGATCCCTGGAGTCCGACTGGTCCCGACACCAGTTTCGTGCCGATGGATCCGGCACCTTGCAGAAAAACATATCCGGCACCGGCACGGAAACCCCGAGCGCTGATTTCAATGCGGAGCTTAACCTCGACCTCATCAACGATGTCACCGCCTCCTTGGGCACCGGCTACAGTTACTCCCAGGAAAGCCGCACCGATCCGAATGCCATTTCCGGCGCCACCACTCAGGCTGGTATCCATGAGCTTCGCGCAAGTGCGGGGCTGCAGAAAAGCCTCGGCCTGTTGCGCGGATCTACCACCCTCGACATCACCCGCACCCTTTACAGCGACGCCACGCTCGCCGATGGCACCAGCGTGCTGCTCGACGATCGTGATACGGTGGGTGCGCAGCTCACCGCCCGGATCGGCTACGAAGTCTCACCGGCCCTGGTTCCATTTCTCGAAGCCTATGTTGGTCGCGAAAAATACGATCAACGGGTGGATTCCACCGGAGCCGAAAGGTCTTCGAAGACTTGGGGTGTCCGCGCTGGCGCCGAGGTCGACCTGGGGGAGAAGCTCTCGGGCGAGTTTGCGGCCGGCTATGTTCTGCGCGAACTTGATGACGCCGACCTGGCGGACATATCCGGCCTCACGGTCGACGGAGAGCTCAACTGGTCTCCATCGCGCGGAACCGATCTCAATCTCGGCGTTGCCACAACGCTCGAATCCGCGACCACGGCAGGCCAGTCGGGTGCGATTGTCTATGAACTCGATTCCAGCCTGTCGCAGCAGATCCGCAATGATCTGGTCGCCCGGCTCGGCGCGACGGCAAGCTACCGCGATTATGATGCAGGCAGCGGCCGCAACAATCAGCGCAGCTATGGCGTCTCGACCGGCCTGACCTGGAGCGTCAACCGATATCTCGATCTGGAAGCAGACGCGAGCTACGAGCAGACCAGGGAAACCGGTGGGACAGACGAGGAAACCATGCGCCTCGGATTGGGTCTCAAGCTACGCCGATAAGAGGACGGCACTACGCCCGCCCCCTCCATTGCTGCATGCTCTCGCTTGGCTTCAAGCTTGTGAAATCAGCTTTCTCAGCCCGTCGGCAACCAGCGGCTTGATGTCCGAACGATCAAGCGCGAAGGCGACATTGGCGAGAATGAACCCTTCCTTCGAACCACAATCATAGGTTTCCCCGGCAAAGGCATAGGCCGAGAACGGCTGTTCTTCCGCCAGTTTCAGCATTGCGTCGGTGACCTGGATTTCATTGCCGGCACCGCGCTCCTGCCGCGCCAGGATGTCAAAGATTTCCGGCTGCAGGATGTAACGGCCATTGATGTAGTAGTTTGACGGCGCAGTCCCCTTTTCCGGCTTCTCCACCATCTGGGTGATGCGAAAGCCGCCGTCCAGCTCCTCGCCCTTGCCGACAATACCGTATTTGTGCGCCAGCTCGGGATCGCATTCCGCCACCGCGACGATGTTGCCGCCGACTTTTTCGTAAAGTTCGACCATGCCCGCAAGACAGCCGACCTTGTCATGCATCACCATGTCGGGAAGCAGCAGGGCAAAGGGTTCGTCGCCGACGATATCGCGCGCGCACCATACCGCATGACCAAGTCCGAGCGGGGCCTGCTGGCGGGTGAAACTGGTGGCGCCGGCCTTCGGAAGCATGTCTTCCAGCGACTTCAGTTCGACCGTCTTGCCGCGTTCGCGCAGCGTCGCCTCGAGTTCAACCTGGATATCGAAATGATCTTCGATCACACCCTTGTTGCGGCCTGTGACGAACACAAAATGCTCGATGCCGGCTGCCATGGCTTCTTCGACGACATACTGAACCACCGGCTTGTCGACCACGGTCAGCATTTCCTTCGGAACAGCCTTGGTTGCGGGCAGAAACCGGGTTCCCAATCCTGCAACCGGCAGTACGGCTTTTCTGACTTTGCGTTTCGTCGTCATGTATTTTCCTCATTTTTCATAAATGATCGTCCCGGTGCATCCCGGCGCTTCCGGATCAGTAGGCACCATTGGTTAGAAACAGACTAACGCAGTTGCCAGTGTATCGTTCAATCTATGGGATGCAATATTGCGGCAAAAACCCGCTGATCCACAAGAACAGTCCTCCCGAACAGGGCGGCCCCTGAGCCTCGTTACCCGCGAGCGGCTCTCGGACCGATCTTCAAGGGGGGATGATTATGGTAAACGATTTGTTGACGGCTCCGGGATATGATTGCCGATCAGTCACCCGAAACAGCCCTAATCAACAGGATGCTTGGAACATGATCCGATCACCCAGCAAATTTGTCCGCGCCGCCGGCCTCTGCCTCTTTGCAACCGTGTTGTCTCCGCTTCAGGCCCAGGCCGATGCAGGCTTTCAAAAATGGGTCTCGGGCTTTTACAGCACTGCCGCGAAGTCCGGAATTTCCCGCTCCACCTATGAAAAGGCATTCAGTGGTGTCACTGCGCCGGATCCCGTGGTGCTGGAAAAGGCGCGCTATCAGCCCGAATTCACCACCAAGGTCTGGGATTATCTCGACTCGCGGGTCAACCCCTTCACCATCGCCAAGGGGCGTGAGATGCAGGCCCGGCACAAGAGAACCCTCGACGCGATCGAGCGTCACTTCGGCGTTGACGCCACGGTTCTCCTGGCGATCTGGTCGATGGAATCCAACTACGGTGAGATCCTCACCAAGACCGATCGACTGCACTATGTTCCCCAGGCGCTCGCCACCCTCGCCTATGCCGACCGCAAACGGGCAAAATTTGCCCGCCAGCAGCTCGTGGCTGCGCTTAAAATCCTTCAGTCGGGCGACATTTCCACGCGGGAGATGTCGGGATCATGGGCCGGCGCCATGGGACACACGCAGTTCATTCCCACGAGCTATCTCGCCTATGCGATCGATGCCGATGGCAACGGCCACCGCGACATCTGGAATTCCATTCCCGATGCGCTGGCAACTGCTGCAAATCTTTTGAAGAAAAACGGCTGGAGAACCGGCGAAACCTGGGGCTACGAATCCGTGGCACCCAGAGGTGGCGCCAAGTACAACGGCCAGACCAAGACGCTGTCGGAATGGGCAGCACTCGGCTTCACCCGCCCTGGTGGCAAGGGTTTCCCGGTCGGCAGTCGTCGTGCCGAGCTCAAGATGCCGGGCGGCGCAAATGGACCGGCCTTCCTGATGACCAAGAATTTCTTCGTCATCAAGCGCTACAACAATTCGGACTCCTATGCCCTTGGAGTCGGCGTTCTCGCCGATGAGATCGCCGGGTATGGCGGCGTTGATCAGCGCTGGCCGCGCCCGGCCGGCACCCTCGACGTCAAGGAGAAGTTCGAGCTGCAGACCCGGCTCAAGCAACTTGGCTATTACGATGGCGAGATTGACGGCAATTTCGGATCGGGCTCGAGAGCAGCCATCGCAGCCTTTCAATCGCGCACCGGCTTGACCGGCGAGGCAGTTCCATCGCAGAAGATACTGGATGCGATCCGCCGATACTGACAGCCAAGCCCCCCATCAACTCTCCCGGACGAATAGCCGGACGGGAGGTTGCACCCGTGCGGTCGAAATGCGCCAGCTGCTGCGGTTCGCGGCACTTGCCGTCCTGCTGACAATGAGTGGCTTGGCTGTTTTGCACCAGGTCCAGCCTGCTCAGGCGCAGGAACGCGTGGAACGGAAGTCGTTTCTGCAATTGTTGTTTGGCAGCGGACAAAGCAGCAAGAAAGAGCAAGCCCCTGCCGCCGCTCGCACCAGCCGGGTGAACAGGGCTCCTTCGTCCAGAACCATTGCGCCTCCACCAGAACCGGTTGTCGAAAAGCTGGAAAATGCCCGTAAAATTTTGGTTGTTGGCGATTTCCTTGCAAACGGAACGGCAGACGGCCTCGCGGAAGCATTTGCCCAAGCCCCGGGCGTTGTGGTCATTGAGCGGACAAACGGCTCATCCGGCCTGGTGCGCGATGATTACTATAACTGGCCGGAACAGGCGCGCAGCATTTTTGAAGAAGTCCAACCCTCCATTGTTGTCATCCAGCTCGGCTCCAACGACCGTCAGCAGCTTCTGGTCGACGGCAAGCGCGAACCTGTCCGCTCACTGAGCTGGGTCGCAGAATATGAACGCCGGACACGCTCGCTGATCGATGCGCTGGGGGGTGGAAAGACTCCGCTGCTGTGGATCGGGCTTCCAGCCTTCAAGTCGCCATCCATGACCACGGACATGGTCGCCCTGAACAGCGTGATCCGCAAGCAGGTCGAAATGGCCGGCGCCGAATTCATTGATATCTGGGATGGTTTTGTCGATGAGGAAGGCAAATTCATCTACACCGGGTCCGACATCAATGGACAGCAGGTCAGGCTCCGTGGATCAGACGGCATCAACGTGACCAAGGCCGGTCGCCGCAAGATCGCGTTCTATGCCGAAAAGTCGATCAGGAGGCTGCTGGGTGACGCAGCGGCAGAAGGCGTCTCGACGCTCGATCCAGCCAGTTTCCCGGAGATATTCATGCCGCCCGCGCCGGGCGAAAACGCCGCGGCGATTCAGCGGACACTGCCAGTCGCCATGACCGATCCCGCTCTCGACGGCGGAACGGCATTGCTGGGCGAGATGCCGGCAACCGCAGGGCTGGTCCGTTCCCCGCGCGACCAGCTGGTGCTCGACGGCCTGTTGCCGGAGCCTCCCAAGGGACGCGTGGACAATTTCACCTGGCCACGGGCCGAACCCTGATCCACGTTTGGTGTCGTGCTCAGATCCATTCACCTGAGCACGACCTGTTCATGACCGAAATTATCTCGGCAGATCTGTGGCGCCCATCAGGCTCAGATCGATCTCGCGTGCGGCCTGACGGCCTTCCCGGATCGCCCAGACAACCAGGCTCTGTCCCCGGCGCACGTCGCCGGCTGCCCAGAGCTTGTCCACCGAGGTGCGGTAGTCCTTCTCATTGGCAGCAACATTGGTCGAGCCGCGACGGTCGGTATCGATCTTCAGCCTGTCGCCAAGATCGCTCATCACGCCGGTTTCAAGCACACCGGTAAAGCCGATCGCGACAAACACAAGATCGGCCTTGATGACGAACTCGGTGCCGGCCATGGGCTTGCGCTTCTCATCGACATGGCAGCATTTGACGCCAGTCAGGATGCCGTTTTCGCCGACCAGTTCCAGAGTGCCGACCTGGAACTCGCGAACAGCGCCTTCCGCCTGCGAGGACGAGGTGCGCATTTTCGTCGCCCAGTAAGGCCACACGGCGAGCTTGTCTTCCTTCTCAGGCGGCTGCGGCCGGATGTCGAGCTGGGTAACCTTGACCGCGCCCTGGCGGAAGGCTGTGCCGACACAGTCGGATGCGGTATCGCCGCCGCCGATGACCACCACATGCTTGCCACCGGCAAGCACCGGATCCGAAGGCCAGCCGACATTGTCGATGCTCTCGCGCGCAACGCGCTTGTTCTGTTGAACCAGATACGGCATGGCGTCATGAACGCCGACCAGATCAGCACCCGGAATGCCCACATCACGCGGTTTCTCGGATCCACCGGTGTAAAGCACCGCATCATAGGCTTCGAACAACTCATCCATGCTCTTGTCGACGCCGACATTGACGTTGCAGAAGAAGGTGACGCCTTCACCTTCCATCTGCTCGATGCGACGGTCGATAAAGTGCTTTTCCATCTTGAAGTCCGGAATGCCGTAACGCAGCAAACCGCCCGGCCGGCTTTCCCGCTCGTAGACATGAACCTCGTGCCCGGCGCGGCCGAGCTGCTGGGCGGCGGCCATTCCGGCAGGTCCCGAACCGATGATGGCGACCGTCTTGCCGGACTTGCTGGTCACCGGCTGAGGCACGATGAAGCCCATTTCATAGGCCTTGTCGGCAATCGCCTGTTCCACCGTCTTGATGGTGACCGGTGCGTCCTCGAGATTAAGCGTGCAGGCTTCCTCGCAGGGCGCGGGGCAGATGCGGCCGGTGAATTCGGGGAAGTTGTTGGTCGAATGCAGGTTGCGGATCGCCTCTTCCCAGTTGTTGTTGTAGACCAGATCGTTCCAGTCGGGGATCTGGTTGTGAACCGGACACCCGGTGGGACCATGGCAATAGGGAATGCCGCAATCCATGCAGCGCGCCGCCTGCTTCTGCACTTCCTGGTCGCTCATCCGGATGGTGAATTCGCGGAAGTGGCGAATACGGTCAGACGCCGGCTGATACTTCGCCGTCTGCCGGTCGATTTCGAGAAAACCCGTTACCTTACCCATGCTCTATCCCTTCAACGGATCACAACCGCAGTGCCCGACGCCGATACCATCAGCATCGAACCACTGGATCCGGTTGAAATATTTTCATAATCAAGATCGACACCGATCACGGCACTCGCACCCAATTTATGTGCCTCGTCCTGCATCTCGCTGAGCGCGATCTCGCGCGCCTCGCGCAGTGCCTTCTCATAGGCACCAGAGCGGCCGCCGACGATGTCGCGAATGCCGGCAAAGATATCGCGGAAGATATTGGTTCCGAGAATGGCTTCGCCGGTAACGATCCCGCGGTACTCCAGTACTTCCCGACCTTCGATGGTGTGAGTGGTGGATGTGATCATCGATCTCACTCCGCCGCCACGCCCATGCGCATCCGCTCCATTTCCTCAAGCGCACGCCGGTATTCGACCGGCATCACCTTGCGGAACTTGGGTCGGTAGTCGGCCCAGTTGTCGAGGATCTCCTTGGCCCGCGTCGACCCGGTATAGTGCATGTGGTTGGAGATCAGCTGGAACAGCCGCTCCTCGTCATGCCGGGTCATGTCGCCGCTGACGTCCACCCGGCCCTTGTGGGCCAGATCGCCACCATGATGGTGCAGTTTCTCGAGGATATCGTCTTCCTCGGGCACCGGCTCCAGCTCGACCATCGCCATGTTGCAACGGCTGGCGAAATCGCCGGCTTCGTCCAGCACATAGGCAACCCCGCCCGACATGCCGGCTGCGAAGTTGCGCCCGGTTTCACCGATCACCACGACGAGACCACCGGTCATGTATTCGCAGCCGTGATCGCCGACGCCTTCGACAACCGCGATGGCGCCCGAGTTGCGTACGGCAAAGCGTTCGCCGGCCACACCGCGGAAGTAGCATTCACCTTCGATCGCACCATAGAGCACGGTGTTGCCGACGATGATTGAATCTTCCGCTGTGATTGGCGAGCTTTCCGGCGGGCGCACGATGATACAGCCACCCGATAGCCCCTTGCCGACATAGTCGTTGGCGTCGCCGGCCAAGTCGAAGGTGACACCATGGGCGAGGAACGCGCCGAACGACTGTCCGGCGGTACCTGTCAGTTTCACCGTGATCGTGTCTTCCGGCAATCCCTTGTGACCGAACCGCTTGGCGACCTCGCCCGACAGCATCGCACCGGCCGAGCGGTCGACATTCTTGATGTTGACGTCGAACTCGACCTTCTCCCGGTTTTCCAGTGCAGGCATCGCCTTCTCGATCAGCTGCCTGTCGAGAATATCGGCAATCGGATGGCTCTGGCGTTCGGTCCAGTAGATCTTTTCCTTCGGCGCATCGGGCTTGTAGAAGATCCGGCTGAAATCCAGCCCCTTGGCCTTCCAGTGCTCGATCATGCCATCCTTGGCCAACAGTTCCGACTGGCCGATGATCTCATCGAGATTGCGGTAGCCCATGGCGGCAAGCCATTCGCGCACTTCCTCAGCGATGAAGAAGAAGTAGTTGACGACGTGTTCCGGGGTGCCTTTGAAGCGCTTGCGCAGAACCGGGTCCTGCGTGGCGACGCCCACTGGGCAGGTGTTGAGATGGCACTTGCGCATCATGATGCAGCCTGCCGCAATCAACGGTGCAGTCGAGAAGCCGAACTCGTCGGCGCCAAGCAGCGCGCCCACGATCACGTCACGGCCAGTCTTCAGGCCACCATCGACCTGCAGCGCGATACGCGAGCGAAGACCGTTGAGCACCAGCGTCTGATGGGTTTCGGCAAGACCGATTTCCCATGGACCGCCGGCATGCTTGAGCGATGTCAGCGGCGACGCGCCGGTACCGCCGTCATAACCGGAAACGGTGATGTGGTCGGCACGTGCCTTGGCGACGCCGGCAGCAACTGTACCCACGCCCACTTCCGAGACCAGCTTGACCGAGATATCGGCCTCCGGGTTGACGTTCTTCAGGTCGAAGATCAGCTGCGCCAGATCCTCGATCGAGTAGATGTCATGGTGCGGCGGTGGCGAGATCAGGCCGACACCAGGCGTTGAATGCCTGGTCTTGGCAATCGTCGCGTCGACCTTGTGGCCCGGCAGCTGACCGCCCTCGCCCGGCTTTGCGCCCTGCGCGACCTTGATCTGGATCATGTCCGCGTTGACCAGATATTCGGTGGTCACGCCAAACCGGCCCGACGCCACCTGCTTGATCGCCGAGCGCTCGGGATTGCGGCCACCACCATAAAGCGGCAGGTAGCGATCCGGCTCCTCGCCGCCCTCGCCGGTGTTGGACTTGCCACCGATCTGGTTCATGGCAATCGCCAGCGTCGTGTGCGCTTCACGGCTGATCGAACCGAACGACATGGCGCCGGTGGAAAACCGCTTCACGATATCCGCTGCCGGCTCGACCTCATCCAGCGGGACCGGCTTGCGGCCGGCAGCTTCGGCGGTGCGGATCTCGAACAGGCCACGAATGGCGTTCATCCGCAGGGTCGATTCATTGACCATGTCGGCGAACTCGCGATAGCGGTCCTGGGCATTGCCGCGCACGGCATGCTGCAGGGTTGCCACCGCATCCGGGGTCCAGGCGTGTTCCTCGCCACGCATCCGGTAGGCATACTCGCCGCCCACTTCCAGCGAGGTGGCGAGCACCGGATCGGCGGAGAACGCCAGACGGTGACGCTCGGCCGTTTCGGATGCGACTTCGGCAAGTCCCACGCCTTCGATGGTCGTGGCCGTGCCCGTGAAATAGGTTTTGACGAACTCGCTCGACAGTCCGATCGCATCGAAGATCTGCGCGCCGCAATAGGACTGATAGGTCGAAATCCCCATCTTCGACATCACCTTGAGGATGCCCTTGCCGATCGCCTTGATGTAGCGCGAGACAACCTCGTACTGGTCGACTTCCGGCGGGAACTCGCCGCGCGTATGCATGTCGAGCAGCGTGTCGAACGCGAGATAGGGGTTGATCGCTTCCGCACCATAGCCGGCCAAGCAGGCAAAGTGATGGATCTCACGCGGCTCGCCTGATTCCACCACCAGCCCGACGGAAGTCCGCAGACCCTTGCGGATCAGGTGATGATGCACAGCCGCCGTCGCCAGCAATGCCGGGATCGCGATCCGGTCCGGACCGATCTGACGGTCAGACAGGATGATGATGTTGTAGCCGCCGGTCACAGCCTCTTCGGCCCGGTCGCAAAGCCGGTCGAGTGCCGCCTTCATCCCATCCGAGCCCTTGTCGCTCGAATAGGTGAAGTCGAGCGTCTTGGTATCGAAGCGATCCTCGGTATGGCCGATCGAGCGGATCTTCTCGAGATCGCCATTGGTAAGGATCGGCTGACGCACTTCGAGCCGCTTCTTCTTCGCCGCACCCTTGTGATCAAGAATGTTCGGGCGTGGCCCGATGAACGAGACCAGGCTCATCACCAGCTCTTCGCGGATCGGGTCGATCGGCGGGTTGGTCACCTGGGCAAAGTTCTGCTTGAAATAGGTGTAGAGCAGCTTCGACTTCTGCGACATGGCGGAAATCGGCGTGTCCGTGCCCATCGAGCCAATGGCTTCCTGCCCGGTGGTCGCCATCGGCGCCATCAGGATCTTGGTGTCTTCCTGGCTGTAACCGAACGCCTGCTGGCGATCGAGCAGCGAGACATCCTTGCGAAGTGCGCGCGGTTCAACCGGCTTCAGGTCTTCGAGGATCAGCTGGGTGCGCTCAAGCCATTCCCTATAGGGATGCTTTGCGGCCAGGCCCGACTTGACCTCGGCATCGGAGATGATCCGGCCTTCTTCCATGTCGATCAGCAGCATCTTGCCCGGCTGCAGCCGCCACTTCTTGACGATCGAGCTTTCCTCCACCGGCAAAACGCCTGCTTCAGAAGCCATGATCACCCGATCGTCATCGGTGACGATGTAGCGCGCCGGGCGCAGCCCGTTGCGGTCCAGCGTAGCACCAATCTGGACGCCGTCGGTAAAGGCCACCGCAGCCGGTCCGTCCCAGGGCTCCATCAGGGCGGCATGATACTCGTAGAAAGCCTTGCGGTCTTCGGTCATCAGCGCGTTGCCGGCCCAGGCTTCCGGGATCAGCATCATCACCGCATGGGCCATCGAATAGCCACCGCGGATCAGGAATTCGAGCGCATTGTCAAAACACGCCGTATCGGATTGGCCTTCATAGGAAATCGGCCACAGCTTGGAGATATCATCGCCGAACAAAGGCGAAGACACCGACGCCTGACGCGCCGCCATCCAGTTGACGTTGCCTCGCAAGGTGTTGATTTCGCCGTTATGCGCCACCATCCGGTAGGGGTGGGCAAGCTTCCATGAGGGGAAAGTGTTGGTCGAGAACCGCTGGTGCACCAGCGCGACAGCGGATTCAAACCGCGGGTCGCTGAGATCCTTGTAGTAGGCGCCGACCTGGTAGGCCAGAAACATGCCCTTGTAGACCACGGTCTGCGTGGACAGCGAGACAAAATAGAAGCCGTCATCGCCATCGTCGATCTCGTTGTAGACCCGGTTCGAGATCACCTTGCGCAGCACGAACAGCTGACGCTTGAAATCGGACTGGTCTTCGACGCCCTCGCCACGGCCGATGAACACCTGGACATGGCGCGGCTCGGTTGCGGCAATCTCGGGCGCCTTTGACAGCGACGAATTGTCGACCGGCACATCGCGGAAGCCGAGCAGGGTCTGGCCTTCGTCAGCAACGACCTCGGCAATGATGCCCTTGAGGTGGTCGCAAAGGGCCTCGTCCTGCGGCATGAAGATGAAACCCACGGCGTAATCGCCGGCGGCAGGCAGCGTCACGCCCTGTTCGGCCATCTCTTCGCGGAAGAAGCGATCGGGGATCTGCACCAGCAGGCCGGCGCCATCGCCCATCAGCGGGTCTGCGCCAACCGCACCGCGGTGAGTGAGGTTTTCGAGCATGAACAGGCCGTCGCGCACGATCTGGTGCGATTTCTGACCCTTCATGTGCGCAACAAAGCCGACACCGCAGGCATCATGCTCGTTGCGAGGATCGTAAAGACCCTGTTTGTGCGGCAATCCAAAGGTCTGCGCGGTGATCGACTTGCGGTCGGCATGAGCCTCGCAAGCGGTAACGTCCGTCAGAGATGGTGTAAGGTCTGCCATCTTCATTCCTCCTTCATGGCCGCCGTAGCGGTTGATCCCGGCCCATCGTTCGCCCCCGCCGGGTGCGGCGACGCTTTACGTTCCGGATACAATTGTCGTCTGGCCATGCGCGCCTATCAGCTTCACCCGGTGTGTGCGGGCGCGCGGCGTGGTTTTGTATCATGAAGGGGCAGCACGGTCACCATGAACCGCCGCATCGCATTATTGGCAGATGCTGGTGTCAGCCCCTTGTATCCGTTCAGGCCTTTGCCAGTCGACCCTGTCAGACACAAATAGGACAGCAAGGCTGTCCTATTTCGATTGTTCTATGACAGAATGCAGGGCATTGCGCAAGATGCCGAACCCAAAAAACCGCACCCATGCGACCTTAAATAATCAATGAGGACACTTCAGCGCAATTTTATTACTCTGCCGCACATCATTCCGGTGTTTTGCTGTCGGCAGCACGGAATCACCGCGGCACGCGTGCGTTCTCACGCTTGCCTGCCACTCCGGCTTCACTTGCGAAACACACCCAGGCATCCCCTTTGAAACCCTCCCAATTCATGCGATAGCCGAAACACCTTCATTCGCTATCGGAGACCCTTAGGCATGATCTTCACTTCGGACAACTGGGCTGGCGCTCACCCGGCAATCGCTGCCTCGCTGACTGCACATTCGACCGGCTTTGCCCCGGCCTATGGCGCCAGCGATCTCGATCGCAAGGTGGAGCAGAGGTTCAACGAAGTGTTCGAACAGGAGGTCGCGGTATTCTTTGTCGGCACCGGGACCGCCGCCAACTCGCTGGCCCTGTCTGCGGTCAACCGGCCGGGTGGCGTCACATTCTGCCACAGCGAAGCCCATGTGATTGCCGATGAATGCGGCGCGCCTGAATTCTTCAGCCATGGTTCGAGACTGGCCCCGGTAGAGGGACAGGACGGGAAAATGGACCCTGCCAGTCTGGAAGCACAAATCGCGCGCTTCCCTGCAGGCTTCGTCCACGCCGGTCAGCCCATGGCCATCACATTGACCCAGGCAACCGAATCCGGAACCGTTTATACCGCTGACGAAATACGTGTGATTTCGTCCATCGCCAAGGCTCATGGTTTGCCGCTGCACATGGATGGCGCCCGCTTCGCCAACGCGCTTGTCGCCCTTGATCTTACCCCGGCGCAGATGACGGCCGAGCTTGGCATCGACATGGTCTCCTTTGGTGGCACCAAGAACGGATGCTGGTGCGCCGAGGCCCTGGTCTTTCTCAGGCCGGAAATGGCCGATCAGACCCCCTTCCTCAGAAAACGTGCGGCGCACCTGTTTTCCAAGAGCCGCTTTATCGCCGCCCAGTTCGACGCCTATTTTGAGGACGGCCGCTGGCTTGACATCGCACGGCACGCGAACGCCATGTCGGCCCGCCTGCAAACGGGCATCAACAGTTCGTCCAATGCGCGCCTGGCCTGGCAAAGCCCGGCAAACGAGACTTTCCCCATTGTTTCGAAAGCGCTTTCGAAGCAGCTCACCGACAAGGGCGCAATGTTCTACGAGTGGACAGCGCCGCGCTCGACAGCCCACTTGGTCGGCCCCGACGAGACCATGCTCAGACTGGTAACCAGCTTTGCCACCACCCCGGACCACGTCGATCAGTTCATTGGCATGCTTGGTTGACTGCGCCGGAATGCGCTTTGCCTACCCCAACACAATAAACCTGCATCACGCCCGCCTCACGCTCAAGTGATGCCGGATAACGCGCGCTTGATTTCCAAGTGATGATTGAAGTTGTCATGGTTGTTCTACCGGACAGAAATAGTTCGGAACAAGGTCTTAGAACATCCAAGGAGAACATCATGTCACAGAAAACAATTGTTGGCGCGTCAGCTCTTGCGGGCGCAGTAGCCATGGCTATTTCCGGCGCCACATTCCTCGGCTCGACACAGGGCGCAGCCGCAGCCACCGAAAAATGCTATGGTGTTGCCATGGCAGGCAAGAATGATTGCGCCGCAGGGCCCGGCACCACCTGCGCTGGCACATCTACAGTCGACTACCAGGGCAATGCCTGGAAAACCGTTGATGCTGGAACCTGCGCCACGATGAGCCTTGAAGGTGGCCGCATGGGTTCGCTCGAGCCGCTGGATCGCGATCTGCCGGCCTGATCCGAAGAAACACCGACAAACGGGACCCTCAAGATGACGCAGTCCGCCCCCACATCGCCGATCGTCACGACGTCCCGTTTCCCTGACGGCCCGCTCCCGCCCCGTGCGGGAGCGGGTCTCAAGACCGAGCATATCGACTCCATTCTGGCCGACGACTACCGGATCGGTTTTCTCGAGGTCCATGCCGAAAACTACATGGGCGACGGAGGACCCGCGCATCGCGGGCTCGAAGCCATTCGCGCTGAATTCCCCCTGTCCGTTCATGGCGTGGGCCTTTCGATCGGATCCGAAAGCGGCATCAATCCCGAGCATCTCGAGCGTCTGGCCAGGGTTGTCGAGCGCTATGAACCGGCGATGGTGTCCGAGCACCTCGCCTGGTCGAGCCATGACGCAGGCTATTTCAACGATCTTCTGCCAGTGCCCTACAATGCCCGGACGCTTGACCGCGTGGTGGCCCATATCGGTCAGATCCAGGACCGGCTGAAGCGGCCGATCCTGCTGGAAAACCCCTCCACCTACGTGGCCTTTGAACAGACAACCATGAGGGAGACCGATTTCATCCGCGAAATCGCCCAGAAATCCGGGTGCGGCCTGTTGCTCGACATCAACAATGTCTTTGTCTCCGCCACCAATCATGGCTGGAAGCCGATGCATTACCTGCGCGATTTCCCGCTCGAACTGGTCGAGGAAATTCATCTCGCCGGCCATGCAGAGGACACCGATGACGAAGGCGACCTTCTGTTGATCGATGCCCACGACCGCCCGGTTTCCGACGAAGTGTGGAAACTTTACGAGATCGTCATCAGCCAGGCCGGCGCGCTGCCGACATTGGTCGAATGGGACAATGATGTGCCCGAATGGCCGGTGCTGCGCCGCGAGGCACGCCTGGCCGACGCCATTCTGGCCCGGCTCGGACCTGCTTCTCTGCTCGGATCCCGTCATGCCGCGGAGTGATGCAGTGACCGCAGGCGAGCAGCACGATTTCGGTGCAGCCCTGCTGGATCCTGACCTGCCGCTGCCCGAAGGCATCGTCGGCCCGCACGGCAAGAAGGCCGAAAAGCGCTTCGCAGTCTACCGCAACAATGTCACCGTCAGCCTCATCAACGCGCTGGCGGATATCTTCCCGGCCGTGCAACGGCTCGTCGGCGAGGATTTTTTCCGGGATATGGCGAGGCTCTACATCGCCAAGGAGCCACCGTGCTCCGCAGTCATCTTCGAGTATGGCGGCGGATTTGCAGCATTCCTCGAAAACTTCGAGCCACTCTCACGCTATCCCTACCTGGCAGATGTAGCGCGGCTAGAAAAAGCCTGGCTTGCGGCTTTTCATGCAGCCGATGAAGCCCCCTTGCAGCCTGACGTCCTTGCGGCGTTCCCGCCTGAACAGCTCGCTGAAATCCGCTTCACCACCCACCCGGCAACACACATCATTCGTAGTTCATTTGCCGCCGTATCGATCTTCTCGGCCAATCGCGAACAGCGACCGCTTGACGGTATCAAGCCGGCCACACCCGAAGACGGCCTCGTCACCCGGCCCTTCGACACTGTCGAGGTGCGGCAACTCCCGCCCGGCGCTGTAAAGTTCCTCGGCGCATTGATCGCCGGGGACCCCCTTGGCGAAGCCGCCGGACGGACCATGACCGATCATCCCGACTTCGATCTGCCGGCCGCAATTTCAGCCATGCTTGAGGCTGGCGTGTTTTCCGCCTGTTCAGCCAGCCAGCCAAACTCGGAGCACACCCCATGAGATCCGCGATCGATTTTCTGACCAGCCTCCATGGCCGTGTTTTCGGCTTTCTCGAACGAATCGGCGACGCCTGGTTGCTCGGACTGATCGCCCGGTTCGCATTTGCCGGCGTGCTGTGGGTCTACTTCCTCAATTCGGCCAGGACCAAGGTCGGCGATGGTTTTCTCGGGTTTTTCTCGATCTCGCCCGGCGCCTATTACCAGATTGCGCTTCCGGCGGTGGAAGCAGCCGGCGGAGACATCGATGCCGTGGCTTTCCTGCCCTGGGGCCTCATTGTGGCGATGGGCACCTACGCCGAGTTCCTTCTGCCGCTGCTGATTGTTATCGGCTTGTTTTCCCGGCTGGCAGCTCTCGGAATGATAGGATTCATCGCGGTGCAAACCTTTGTCGACATCACCGTTCACCAGATCGGGGCCGAAGCCATCGGCGGCTGGTTCGACAGGTTTCCCGACAGCGTCATCGCCGATCAACGCCTGCTGTGGATCGTGCCGCTGACCGTAATCATCCTAAAGGGCCCGGGATTGCTCTCCATTGATGCCCTGCTGAGCCGCTTTAGACCAGTCACATAGCGGGCCTGAACCGGCGAACAATCCCTATCAATACGAAAATGGCGCCCAGTTGCCTGGGCGCCATAAAGCCTGTTCCACTTCGGGGAGGGCAGGATCAGGCCTGCGTGGCTTCGATCTGCTTCGTATTGGCGCCGGCATCATTGGTGATGGCGATGCGGCGCGGCTTCATTGCCTCGGGGATCTCGCGAACCAGGTCGATATGCAGCAAGCCGTTGCGCAGCGATGCGCCGGTCACTTCGACATGGTCTGCAAGCTGGAAGCGGCGCTCGAAGGCGCGCTTGGCAATGCCGCGATACAGATACTGCGTGGTTTCGGCTTCGGTGTCTTCAGCCTTCTCGCCCTTCACGGTCAACACGTGTTCCCGCGCTTCAATCGAGATCTCGGCTTCGTCGAAACCTGCAACCGCCATGGTGATGCGGTAGGTGCTTTCGCCGGTCCGTTCGATATTGTAGGGCGGATAGGACTGCGACTGATCGGTTGGAGCCATGCCATCGAGCATGGTCAGCAACTTGTCGAAACCGACAGTGGAACGGTAGAGGGGTGAAAAATCAACGTGACGCATAGGTGTCCTCCTTCAGAGCGACTTGAGTTTGCGTTGTGGCGATTGGGCTGCCCCACATCCGGGCGGCATCCCTGCCAGCAGACCCGGTTTCCGGCGCCTGCAGCGATAATGTGGGAACTGTCTCAGGCCTGTTCAAGTCCTTTTTGGCGCCCGAAAGGCCGGTTTCGCCTGCCTGAACAGCAGATGAATTGCCCGTTCGGCGCGGGTTCAGCTGCGTCTCCCTATGCTCCTGGTCATCAGACACCAACAGTCTGAATCTGCCGGGGGCATCCCGTCCCTTCTGCTCCAGGCGCCTGACCGGGGCCGCTCGCAATGTGGCTCCGGTCTTTTTCCTTTTGACCAAACCCGGCCGAAGCACTAATCCCGGGTACCATGAGCGATGATCTCCCCCTGCTGATCGAAACGGATGGCAATCCGGTCCCGAACAACCATGTCACCGGCTGGTTCAAGAGCGTTGGCGGCAAGCGTTTGCGCTACGCGATTTTCAAATCTCATGTTCCGGTCGCACGCGGCACCGTGGTGCTGCTGCAGGGCCGCAATGAATGCATCGAGAAATACTACGAGACCATCCGTCACTTTACCGACCGAGGTCTATGGGTTGCGACCTTCGACTGGCGCGGCCAGGGACTTTCCGATCGCCTGACGAAAAATCGGTTGCGCGGGCACGTTCGGCGCTTTCGTGACCTCGAGGCCGACCTGTCCGCCTTCCTTGAAACCATCGTGCTCCCCGAGGCAAGGCTGCCGTTCTGCCTCGTGGCCCATTCGATGGGAGCGCTGGTCGCTCTGTCGATGGCGCCAAAGCTCACCAACCGCATCGAGCGGATGGTGCTGGTGGCCCCCTTTGTCGAGCTCTCCGACCAGCCCTTGCCGACCTGGGTCATCCGCCTTGCGACGAGGATCCTGCGGCTGACAGGCCTTGGATGGGTCGGCTCCGGCAGCGACAGCTTCCCCAAGCCCTTTGCCGGCAATCCGCTGACGACGGATCTTGAGCGCTACGCCCGCAATCAGGCCCTCTACGCATCACATCCCGAACTCAGGCTGGGCCCGCCCAGCGCCAGCTGGATAAACGAGATGCTGATCGCGATAGACCGCGTCAACGAGTTTGAACATCTCGACCAGATCAAGGTACCGACATTGATGATCGCAGCCGGCAACGACAGGATCGTTGCTGCACAGGCGATCGAGAGACTTGGAAACCGCTTCCGCGCCGGTCGCGCCATCACGATCGACGGCGCACGGCATGAATTGCTGCAGGAGGCCGACCGCTACCGCGTTCCGACGCTGGCGGCGATTGATGCCTTCATTCCGCCGGATCAGGCATCGGAACCGGCCCCAGCCGTCAGCTCCGGTTAAGCAGCTTCAGCACTTCGTCGTGCAGCGCGGCAGATCCGCTGGCCACGATGGTACCGCCCATTTCCGCGCTATCCCCAGTCCAGGTCGTCATCACGCCACCCGCCTGCTCGACCAGCGGGATCAGTCCGCCAACATCATAGGGCTTCAGGTCAGCCTCCACGACCAGGTCGATGTGCCCGGAAGCCACCATCGCATAGGCGTAGCAATCACAGCCGTAGCGAGCCAGTTGCACCTCATCTTCGACCCGTTGGTAGGCAGGTGCCAGGGCCTCGGAGAAGATCTTGGGGGAAGTCGTCATCATGATCGCCTGGTCCAGCGAAACATCTTTTCGGGTGCTGATTCCGGAGTTGACGCCATGGCGCCTGACCATCGCCTCCCCCGGCCTCGCCAGGAACCGTTCTTCGGTAAAGGGCTGGTCCATCATCCCCATCACCGCCTTGCCCTTGTGATAGAGCCCGACAAGCGTCCCCCACACCGGCAGGCCGGAAATGAACGCCCGGGTGCCGTCGATCGGGTCGATGACCCAGACATAATCCCGGTCGAGACCGACATCGCCATGCTCTTCGCCCAGAATGCCATGCTCGGGATAGCGCTCTGTAATGAGCTTGCGGATTGCCTTCTCGGCAGCACGGTCAGCCTCCGTCACCGGATCGAAACCGCTCTCCTGCTTGTTGTCGATGGCAACCGGCATGCGAAAACGCGGAAGCGTTTCAGCAGCAGCCGCATCGGCGATGGCGTCGAAAAAGGCAATATCGGGGAGCATGGGAAATTCCGTGGGCAACAAGGATGGCGGGATGGTCGATTGCAGATATCACGGAGTCCTGACCCGGCTGCAGCTGAATTGCAATAGCAAGGTGGGCAACAGACATCTTCGCATGCGCACAAAGTTCAACGCCTCGTTACTTGACTTTTGTGCGATGCAGCATTAGTGTTTGTTTACAGTCTCCGGACTGTGAATGCCCTCCTTGGGCGTTTCCTCCCTAGATTTCACCGCGCCACGAGCGCGGTTTTTTTTGCCGCCCCTCCCCGCCCCATTTTCATGGGACACGGCCGGGATGCACCCCAGAAACCGCAGGAAACCTTACTCTGCGGCCAAGCGGTCATCGGACATCCCATCGCGAACATAGGCCATCATCTCGCCGGCAAATTCGGCCAGATCTGCCTTGAGAAGCTCGAAGCCCGGCGTTTTCGCAAGGCTTGCCTCATCCACATAGAGGCCGCGGTTGATCTCGATCTGCAAGGCATGCAGGCCGCGGCCCGGGCGGCCGTAATGCTCGGTAATGAACCCACCGGCATAGGGCTTGTTGCGCACCACGTGGTAGCCGAGCCCGGACAGGAAAGACACCGCGGCCCGGGAGAGGTCATGCGCGGCACTCGCACCGTAGCGGTCGCCGATGATGATGTCCGGCCTGCGGCTGCCGCCAGCCACCCGCACATTGGCCGGCATCGAGTGGCAGTCGATCAGAATCGCCTTGCCGAACTGGACATGGGTTTGCGCGATCAGCCGGCGCAGATTGGCGTGGTAGGGACGGTAGACCTGCTCGATCCGCGAAAGCCCTTCTTCGACGCTCAGTCGGCCGCGGTAGATATCCATGTTCTCCGCCACCAGCCTCGGGATCGTTCCCAGCCCTCCGGCCACACGCATCGAACCTATGTTGGCAAAGGGCGGCAATGGACCGTCAAACATCCGCGGATCAAGTTCATAGGGTTCGCGGTTCACGTCGAGCCATGCGCGTGGGAACTGCGCTGCAAGCAGAGGCGCGCCCATTTGCACCACATCGGCGAACAATTCGTCGACATAGTGGTCTTCCGAACGACGAATCGCCACCCGGTCGAGCCGCGACATATTCAGGAACAATTCGGGGTAAATCCGGCCGGAATGCGGTGAATTGAACACAAAGGGCTCTGTTTGCTGCAAAGGGCGACGGATCTCGAATGGAGCAACCGCCTCGGCGCCGGCATCTGCTGTGCCTATCGTGCCGGGCCTTTCGGCTTCGCGCATATTTATCCCTCTACCCATGCAACTGCTTGAATCACCTTGCCAGTTGCCCCAACACCTGTCCAGTCCGGGACAAAAGCCGTCGCAAAATCGTCAATATTCACCTGATGTTTACTGGCGCAATCCATAGATAGGGCAGATACAGCTCGACGAGCACGCTGACAGGTCTGGAAAACGAATGAACCCGAAAATCCTCCTCGCTGAAGACGACAATGACATGCGCCGGTTTCTGGTCAAGGCGCTGGAAAAGGCCGGCTACGAGGTCCGCTCCTTCGACAATGGCGCCAGCGCCTATGATCGCCTGCGTGAGGAACCCTTCTCGCTGCTGCTGACAGACATCGTCATGCCGGAAATGGACGGCATCGAGTTGGCTCGCAGAGCAACCGAGCTCGATCCCGACCTCAAGGTCATGTTCATCACCGGTTTTGCAGCCGTGGCGCTGAACCCGGATTCGAAGGCGCCCAAGGATGCCAAGGTGCTGTCCAAGCCCTTCCATCTCCGCGACCTCGTCGACGAGGTCAACAAGATGATTCTCGCCGCCTGACGCTCCCTGCCCTCCGGGCAACCGCCGCCAGCCAACATACTTCCTGAACCCGGACAGAGCTGTCCGGGTTTTGTCGTTGCGCGCGGCATTATTCGCTTCTGCAGCCAAGCTGGGCACCCCATATGCAAGGGGCATGAAAAAACCCGATGTTTGCGTATTGACGGCACGGGGGGTTCTGTGGTGTATGCGGCCCATCGGATGGGCGTATAGCTCAGCGGGAGAGCACTACATTGACATTGTAGGGGTCACAGGTTCAATCCCTGTTACGCCCACCATCCTTTCAAGCACTCAGACCGGGTTTGCATGGTGGACGACAGGTTCACTGAACCTTGGCTCAGTTCGCTTACTATTCCCAAAACTACGGCAAGCTCCTGAATTCACGAGATTAACGTCTTTCCGAGAGGTCGTAGCGCCCTGCGGTCTGACACGTCCAGGAACTTCCGTCGTCCGGTCGGCCGTACCACGTCACAGCTTCTCCCGCTGTTGGTGTGCGCATCATTGTTTTTCTTGATGCACATTTGCTTTTGAAGCCCAATCCACCCATTGCCTTTCAAGCCATGAGTGACCACTCCTGGCCCGGTTCTGACGATTTCGCGGAAGTGCGTGAGCCATCAAACGAACGGGGGTGCTTTTCTGATCCTTCGAACCGGCTCCGATCAAGTATCAGGGCGCGGCGCATGAATCCCGCACGATCAGATCTCCATGGATCAAGGTCTCGCTGGCCTTGCCGGTTCGTGTCGAGAGCGAATCGAGAAGCTGTGACATGGCCAATTCGCCGATCTGTCCGCGCGGCTGCCGGATTGTCGTCAACGATGGCGAGATATTCCTGGAGAACGGGATGTCGTCAAACCCGACAACTGAAAAATCTCTTGGCACCTGATATCCGCGCGTCTGCAGCGAGCCGATCACGCCGATCGCACTGCTATCATTGTAACAGAAAAAGGCGGTCGGCAGACTGTCGCGTATGAACAGACGCTCGACCGCAGCACGACCGCCTTCGCTGGTTCCATCCCCCTGCACGTTCCATACCGAACCGGCATCAGAAGCCTCACCCAATGCCATACAGTATCCACGATACCTGAGGTCAGACACGGCATCGCCATGCGGGCCGGAAACGTAGACGATTCGCTTGTGGCCGAGCGACATCAGATATTCCGTCGCCACCTTCGAGCCATTGATGTCATCCACACCGACATAGGCAACATTTTCGTCTCTGACTGGCCGGGATACCGCCACCATTGGCGGCAGCGCGGCATTCGGATTTTTGGGCCAGCCGGCTACCGGCACATGCCCCGACATGAGGACGAGACCGTCCGCCATCCCAGTCGACAGGAAACGGAGATATTTCTCTTCCATGGCGACATCACCTTCGGTGTTGCCGATGAGCAGGCCATAACCGCGAGCATTCGCGACCTTTTCGAGCCCGGTGAGTATTCCGGGAAAATTTGGGTCGGAAATGGATTGGGCGAGCACCATGACCATCTGGGATCTCTGCATCCGGAGATTCTGCGCCATGGCATTGGCGATGTATCCCGTATGCGCGATGGCGGCTGTCACCCTTTTTCGCGTGCTTTCCGCGACTTTTTCCGGGTTCCTGATCGCGCGGCTCACGGTAGCAATAGAAACCCCCGCGAGTTTTGCAACATCCTCGATCGTCGCTGGCTTAGTAGGTTGTTTTTCCAAATTCTTCCTACGCTTTCCAATAGCGGACGGCCGAGAAACAATATCGAGAATCATGATTGCGGCTATGCAACATAACCAACCTTGGCATTCATGAAAAGGTTTTCAGAATTTGATGAAAAGGTTTACACAACCTATGAAAAGGTTTACATGACTGACATCGATTGAGGAGTCGATGAGTATCAAGGGGGGAGCGGGAGCATGCAAGAGGCGAACTATGTCCAGGCGTCGGTGCTTTCAGCGGAAAGTGTCAGCAAGTCGTTCGGCGCTGTTCCAGTCCTGTTCAGCGTAAGCTTCGACATCCGGGCCGGTGAGGTCCATGCGCTGATCGGCGAAAACGGCGCTGGCAAATCCACCCTGATGAAAATCCTCTCCGGGTTCCACGACACGACTTCCGGCGCAATCCGGCTTGACGGTGAGGAAATCGCTTTGCCTCGCAACGGCCAGGCCGAGGCGCTGGGGATTGTTCTTATCCACCAGGAACTCAATCTCGCCGAACAGATGACGGTGACGGAAAACATCTTTCTTGGCCGCGAGCTGTCGCGGAACGGCCTCCTCAATCGCGCAGAAATGGCACGCCGGGTCAGCGTAATGCTCGCGGAGGTGGGGCTCGATGTTTCCCCAAGAGCCCGGATTTCGGATCTTTCCATCGCCCAGAAGCAAATGGTGGAGATCGTCAAGGCAATGAGCCGCGATGCCCGCGTGCTGATCATGGATGAACCCACGGCGGTCCTGACCGAAGCAGAGACCAAGCTATTCTTCAAGCAGGTGCGCAAGCTCAAGGCCCGCGGAACGTCGATTGTCTTCGTTTCTCACAAGCTGCACGAGGTCAAGGAGATTGCCGACCGGATCACCATTCTGCGCGATGGCCAGTGGATCACCACCAAGCCAAGCGACGAATTCACGCTCGACAGCATGGCGCAGATGATGGTCGGACGCGAGTTGTCGGACTTTTATCCGCCGATGAATGAAGCCGACGTCGATGCGGAAGTGGTTCTGGCAATCCGCGGCATGACGACGAAAAACCTCCGCAATGTGTCCTTCGAGCTGCGCAAGGGTGAAGTCCTGGGCTTTTTCGGTCTTATCGGATCGGGACGAACGGAACTTTTCGAAGCCATTTCCTGCCTTGAGGAAAAAACGGGAGGAACCGTCGTCGTTTCCGGAGAGGAAGTCTCGTTCTCTTCTGTCGCCGAAGTGCGCGACGCCAGAATTGTCTACCTCACCAAGGACCGCAAGGAGAAAGGTCTCCTCATGGAACAGGGTATGCGGCCAAACATAACGCTTCTCGCCCTGCCCAAGTTCATTCGCCATTTCATGCTGGACAGCACCGCCGAGCAAAAAGCACTGGAGCGCGGAATTCGCCGCTTCGACATCCGTGCTCGCGACCCGAACGCCCGCGCCCGTGAGCTGTCGGGGGGCAACCAGCAGAAACTGCTGCTCGCCAAGATCATGGAAGCGGATCCGCGTGTTGTTGTCATCGACGAGCCAACCCGCGGCATCGACGTCGGCACCAAGCAGCAAATCTACCACTTCATCGCTGCGCTTGCCGCGGAAGGTATCTCCGTGGTGGTGATTTCCTCCGAGATGCCGGAGATCATCGGGATCTGTCACCGAGTTCTGGTCATGCGTTCCGGCCGGATAACCGGCGAGCTGACCGGCGGCGCAATCAACGAAAATGAAATCGTGCGCTATGCCGCCGGATTGAAGGAGGAGACGTCTCGTGGCTGATACAATTGTGACCCAGTCTGCAGGAGGCCGGTCGACGTCGATTGATATCAAGACGCTGGGTCCGGCGATCGCCTTGATTCTGCTGTGCATCATCGGCTTCCTGCTAAACCCGGCCTTCCTGAGCGAAGGCAACATTACCAACCTGCTCACCCGCTCCGCTTTCATCGGCATCATTGCCGTCGGAGCGACATTCGTGATCACCGCCGGCGGGATCGACCTTTCGGTCGGCTCGATGGCTGCGGTGATAGCCGGCGTGATGATCATCGTCATGAACAGTGCCATCGACACCTTCGGCACCGGCGTCGCCACAGTGCTCATCGGCTGCAGCTGCAGCATCATTCTCGGGCTCGGGGCCGGATGGACCAATGGGATGCTGACCACCAAGGGTAAGATCGAAGCCTTCATCGTCACGCTCGGGACGATGGGAATTTTCCGGTCGCTGGTCACCTATTTCGCCGACGGCGGAACCCTGTCCCTGGACTACGGCATTCGCGGCACGTACCGGCCGGTCTATTATGACAGTTTCATCGGTCTGCCGATCCCGGTCTGGGTGTTCATCGCGGTCGCTATCGCCGGCTGGATCCTGCTCAACTGGACGGCATTCGGGCGCTATTGCACAGCAATTGGGTCGAATGAAGCGGTCGCGAGATACTCTGCCATCAAGGTCGACCGGATCAAGACGTGGACCTATGTGCTGCAAGGCCTTTGCGTGGCGCTGGCAACGATCATCTACGTGCCGCGTCTCGGATCGGCCTCCTCGTCCACAGGTGTCCTTTGGGAACTGGAGGCGATAGCGGCGGTGATCATCGGCGGAACCGTGCTCAAGGGCGGCTACGGTCGCATCGGCGGCACGATCCTGGGCGCCCTCATCCTGACGACGATCGGAAACATCCTAAATTTCACCGATGTGATCTCGAATTATCTCAATGGCACCATGCAGGGGCTCATCATTATCGTTGCGGTCTGGCTTCAGCGCGGCGACTGGGGGCGAAAAGGCCCGTCAAACCCCTGATCTGAGAATTCGCACGTCAGGAGCCAAAAGGCCGGCGTTGTGGAGAACCGGGTTTCCCGGAACGGGGAAGCTCGCCCTGGAGAAGACAATGGAGGAAAAAATGAAACTCAAGATATCTTTGATGGCCCTGGCCCTTGGTGGGGCCCTGGGCCTGGCCGGTGCGGCAAGCGCCCAGGACAAGATAAAGATCGGCGTATCCTATCCGACACCAACCCACGCCTGGGCATCGGGAATGAACTGGCACGCTGAAAAAGCGGAGGAAAGGCTCGAGGCGCTCTATCCCGACGTCGATCTTATCCTGATCAACTCGCCGGATCCGGGCGCCCAGGCAAGTGCCCTGGAGGACCTTGTTTCGGTTCACCAGATCGATGCACTCGTCGTGCTTCCCTTTGAATCCGAGCCTCTGACCGACCCGGTTCTCAACGTCAAGAAATCGGGAGCGCTGATTACCGTGGTGGACCGCGGACTGAGCCAGCCGGGCATCGAAGACATCTATGTTGCGGGCAACAATCCGGAGCTCGGCCGCGTGTCTGCGGTCTACATGAAATCGCGACTGAAGGAGGGCGACAACATCGTCGTTCTTCGCGGCATTCCGACCCTGATCGACAATGAGCGTTTTGATGCGTTCATGGAGGAAATCGAAGGCTCCGGCATCAACGTGCTCGATCACAAGCACGCCAACTGGAACCGGGATGACGGCTTCGAGGTCATGCAGGACTTCCTGAGCCGGTTTCCGGATATCGACGCAGTCTGGGCGCAGGACGACGACATCGCCATCGGCGTGGTCGCCGCTCTCAAGCAGGCCGGTCGTGATGGCGATGGCATGTTTGTCGTCGGTGGCGCCGGGATGAAGGAGACAATCAAGGGCATCATGGACGGCAACGAACTGGTGCCGGTCGACGTGCTCTATCCGCCGGCAATGATCGCCACCGCGATGGATGTCACAGTCGCGGCGTTCAAGTCCAACGGACCGGTCGCGGGCCGCTATATCCTGGGTGCGACCCTGATTACTCCGGAGAATGCCGAGTCGTTCTACTTCCCCGACTCGCCGTTCTGATCAACGGATACGAATTCTGCGCAGGGGATGGTTTCACCACCTTCCCCTGCAACTTAGCTGGAGGAGGAAGATTTCAATGAGAACCATCAAGGGCCCGGCGCTGTTTCTGGCGCAATTTGCCGGTGACGCGGCGCCGTTCGATTCGTGGGACGGGATCACCAAGTGGGCGGCCGACTGCGGCTACAAGGGCGTGCAGGTACCAAGCTGGGACGGGCGGCTGATCGATCTCGAGAGGGCAGCCGCGTCGAAGGATTACTGCGACGAGT
>Ga0208180_1000019_pt1:0-30000 | contig 279228 bp, 261 predicted proteins | sample MalvireepMed_s16_FD_184241 | JGI IMG/M metagenome (GOLD analysis project Ga0208180, IMG submission 184241) | Marine viral communities from the Global Malaspina Expedition - Malaspina viral metaG DeepMed_s16 (SPAdes) (version 2) | ecosystem: Environmental > Aquatic > Marine > Oceanic...
CTTTGATACACAATTGGCCGCAACAGTCCTAGGCTACGGCGATCAAATAGGTTATGGCAATTTGGTTAAACAATGTCTCGGTGTTGAGCTTGATAAAGGTCAGGCAAGAACAGACTGGCGCCAACGACCTCTATCAGAAGCACAGGTCGACTATGCCGCTGATGATGTCAGATATCTTCGACAACTCTATCTTCAACTTGTAGATGAACTTAACCGAACAGGTCGGGTGGAGTGGCTGAGTGATGACTTTGCGGCATTAACTGCAAAAGAAACTTATCAAGAAGATCCACAACAAAGTTGGCTGAGAGTGAAAGGCGCAGGACGCTTAAAAAGTCAGCAATTAGTGATCTTGCAAGAACTCGGTGCCTGGCGTGAGAAACGAGCCATTGAGGTTGATTTGCCACGTCGCTGGATATTGAAAGACGATGTTATGCTGGATTTAGCACGCTTTTCTCCAACAACTGTTGATGCTATGAAAAAAATTCGTGGTTTAGAACCACGTGATATTGATCGTTACGGCAAGATATTAATTAACGTCATTACAGCGGCAAAAGAAATACCGAAAGAACAATGGCCTGTATTGAAACGGCCTACCGCTTTAAGTAACCAACAAGAGGCCTTGATTGATGCCCTGATGGCATTATTGAGAAAAAGTTGTGACGAACAGTCCATTACACCTTCTGCAGTTGCTACACGTAAAGATATTGAATCATTGGTTAGAGGCCAGGACTGTGCTTTATTACACGGCTGGCGCTACAAAATTATTGGGCAGACTTTGCAAGCATTTATGCAAGGAAAAATCAGTATCCAGGCCCAACCTACTCATTTAGAAATAAAGGAAAGTTAAGCTATGTCAGTGCTCATATGTGGCTCCTTCGCTTTTGATAATATTATGGTTTTCCCTGATAAATTTAAAAACCATATCCTGCCGGATAAGGTGCATATGCTAAATGTTGCCTTTCTGGTGCCAGAGTTACGTCGCGAATTTGGTGGCTGCGCTGGCAATATCGCCTACAACCTGAAGCTTCTTGGTGATAATCCTGTACCGATGGGAACAGTCGGCACCGACTTCACACCCTATGCCGAATGGATGGATGCTAAAAATATAAATCGTGAGCATGTGCATGTCAAACAAGGGCATTACACGGCTCAGGCCTTTATCACCACCGATAAGGATGATAATCAGATTACGGCTTTCCACCCCGGAGCCATGAACCTGGCACATGAAACACTTATCAGTGAAGCCAAAGATATTAAACTGGCTATCATTGCTCCAGATGGTCGTGATGGCATGATTCAACATGCTGAACAATTAAAATCAGCCGGTATTCCTTTTATTTTCGACCCAGGTCAGGGCTTACCGATGTTTAATGGTGATGAATTGATGGCCTTTGCTGAACAAGCCAGTTATATCGCCTTAAATGATTATGAAGCACAATTATTCATGGACCGTACCGGACTCCCTGAAGAAGAAATCGCTCGTCATGTTGAGGCATTGATTATTACTCGTGGCGCCGAAGGCTCTTACATCTATACTGAAGGTAAGCGCATTGATATTGCGTGTCAGAAAGCGGCTCAGGTTGTTGACCCAACAGGTTGTGGTGATGCTTATCGTGCTGGCTTGTTACACGGTATTTTGCATGGTAAAGATTGGCAAGAAACCGGCAGAATTGCTTCTACCCTTGGGGCTTTAAAAATTGCCCATCACGGTACACAAAATCACTCGATTGATGCCGCTTCTATCCTGTAGAGAAAGATAAATATTGGTTATCGTCGGATTAGACAAAATACGCAATAAGCTGAAGCATCAGCAAAGCGTATAATCCGGCGATAACATCATCTAACATCACACCAAAACCGCCATGCAGTCTTTTATCAGCCAGACTGACTGGCCAGGGTTTCAAAATATCGAATACCCGGAATAGAACGAATCCCAACAAAATCCATAACCAGCCACTCGGGGCTGCAATCATAGTGATGAGAAACCCAACAATTTCATCCCAGACAATAGCGGAAGGATCATCCTGTTGTAACCAGTCGACTGTTTTCTGACAAAACCAGATGCCTAGGAAAAAAAATACAACCGTCAGCAAGAGATAACTCGCCATAGGTAAGGACTGCATCAAATAGAAAACAGGGATAGCCGCCAAAGTGCCAAATGTCCCGGGCGCCTTAGGTGCAAGACCTGAACCAAACCCATAAGCTAAAAATGCCGTTGGTCTTTCTAATAATTGTTTAAAGGTCACTTTAGGCAAAATGGTCATATCCTTTGCTAGTGATATCTAATATGGAGGGTTTTCCATCTTCATCGAGCAGAACAATGGTCTGTTCATCGATAATTTCGCCAATTTGTTGAATATCCAGATTTAATGCTTCAACGGCAGCCACCTGATCTGCCGCCACAGTAAAGCAGAGTTCATAATCATCACCTGAACTCAGTGCTAATTTTAGCGCTTGTTGTCTATCGATTTTTTGTAGGCTGGAAGATAAGGGAATAGCATCGAGATTAATTCTGGCTCCCTTACCACTCGTCTCCAGAATATGACCAAGATCAGCTAATAAACCGTCAGAAATATCAATTGCTGCGTGAGTAAAAGGTAAGATTTTTTGTGAAATCGCCAGTCTTGGGCTTGGTTGCTCAAGCCGTTTATTGAGGAATAGCCAATCTTGTTCTGTCAGTTCTGAGGGTTGCCATGATGATAGACGTTTTTGTAAAGCTGCCCCGGCATCACCCAGTGTTCCGCTGACATAAATCTTATCGGATAACTTTGCTTGACTGCGTCGTAGCTGCGTGCCTTTTTTCACCAGCCCATGAACCTGAATACTGATGGTCAGAGGCCCTTTCGTGGTATCACCGCCCACAAGTTGAATATTATGCTGGCTAGCTAATGCAGCCATGCCTTCAGCAAAAGCCGATAACCAGTTTTCATCCAGTTCAGGTAATGTTAACGCGAGTGTAAACCAGGCTGGTGTTGCTCCCATCGCTGCCAAATCACTTAAGCCCACAGCAAGTGATTTATGACCCAGTGTAAACGGATCTACATCGGCAAAAAAATGAACGCCTGAAACTAAGGTATCAATGGAAATAGCAATATCACTGTCTTCAGGACAGGACAAGACAGCACAATCATCTCCAATATCAACAATGACATCCTGGCGTTTTTGCGTTGCATCAGCAAAATACTGTTTTATCAGAGAGAACTCGTTTAAAGCCACACAGAAACCTTATAGTAATCAAGGCCTGAATCCTGCAGGATTCAGGCCTTGAGCTTAATTATTTCTTTTGACGTGCAGCTTTTGCTGCCTGATGTTCATGCGTGCGCAGACGCGCGCCCATTTTATCTAATACACCGTTGACGTATTTATGGCCTTGTTCACCACCAAATGATTTGGCTAATTCAACAGCTTCATTGAGCACAACGCGGTAAGGTATCTCCGGCAAATGCATAAATTCAAACACGGCTAAACGTAAAACCGACACTTCAACAGGGTCAATTTTGTCCAGGTCACGATCAATCACTTTGGTGAGCTCAGCGTCAATTTCGCCCTGATACTTGAGCGTACCATCGATTAACGTCACAAAATATTTCTTATCAATCTTGTCAGCATATTCGGCGGTAACAAACTCAAGTGTATCTTTTTGTGGTGCTTCACCATTGACTTGAGCCTGATAGAGCGCTTGTACAGCCGCTCGGCGTGCTTTTGTTCTGGGTAATCCCGTGGCCATTTATTTGCCAGCCTCAATTTGTTTTAAACCATTAACCATTTCAATCACTCCAGTGGCTGCCTTAGCAACGCTGAAAAGGTGAGTGTCAACCCCCATCTCCTCGCCTTTCGCAAATACGTCAGCGGAATAGCTCGTGACATCACTCATTATTTTTAATCCAGAAATTAATCAATATGAAATATATTGTACTCATTTTCACAGAGCAGTGGCGAACCAATACCTACAGCCAACGTCTCCGCTTTTTATCCGACTTTTTTTTAGGGAAAGGTAAACTAGCCGCATCAGCTTCAACCGTTATCCACTCATATGGCTCTTGGTCAATCCGGACTGCTGTTAGTGTTTCTCCCCACACAGCGCCACTGTCTAATGAAAACACATTGCCATAACGCCCCACCCCCAGGGTAGACCAATGCCCAAAAACAATACGGTCATTGGCTGTCAGCCGATTGGGCATTTCAAACCAGGGACGTTGATGCAACGGTTTATCTTCCGGTGCCCCTTTAAACTTTAAGGCGATTCGGCCATCTTCATGGCAATAACGCAGCCGGGTAAAACAATTGGTAATGAAGCGTAATCTGTCCCAACCTCTGAGCTCCGGTGTCCAGCGTTTAGGTTTATTACCATACATATGCTGAAAAAAATCGCGCCAGTTATCACTCTTTAAAACGGTTTCAACTTCTGCCGCTCGCGCCAGTGATTCCTTTACAGACCATTCAGCCGGAATACCCGCATGTACCATACTAAAATCAATAGTGGGATCGTGATAAAACAAGGGCTGTTGTCTTAACCAACCGATAAGCTCATCTCTGTCAGGTGCTGAGAGGATTTGCTCAATCGTGTCCAGATGGTGTTGATACTCAACCACACCGGCCGCATTAGCCAGTAAATGCAGGTCGTGATTTCCTAACACAGCGACACAACTATTGCCAAGCTGTTTTGCCAATCTCAATACTTCAGCGGATTTAGGCCCTCGGTTGACAAGATCACCAGCCAACCATATCTGATCATCAGCTGGATCGAACTGAATTCGATCCAGCATTTTGACTAACTCATCGTAACAGCCCTGAACATCACCAATCGCATATACAGCCATATAGACGAGAACTGAAACCTAACGACGACGATAAAGCGGTTCAGGACGCAACACTGTGGCCTGATAACTTTCACTAAAGTCATCAAAAGCGGTCAATGCCTTATCGATGCGATTTGGATTCGCCAGTTCAAAACTATTAATCCCGCACTGTGACATATAAAACAGCTGATCATGTAATACATCACCTTGTGCACGGATTTCAGCTTTAAAGCCATAACGCTCACGTAATAAACGAGCGAAGGAATAACAGCGTCCGTCTGTAAACGCAGGAAAAACCAACACAATTAACGAAAAATGAATCAAATCCGGAACGACTTCTTCCAAAGGATCATCACCACTTAAACGTAAACCCAGTTCACCTTCATGCTTGACCAGTGTTTCATGTTGTTCCTGCCAACGAGCTAAGGAGACGGTAATATTGCCAGCAACCAGATCTGCATCATCATCCAGATGTGTCCAATTATCTTCGACGATTTCACGATCTTTAATTATCTGCATATACACGCTCCTTGAATGGATCAATACCTAAACGACGGACAGTGGCCAGGAATGACTCATCCTCATGACGTAAGTCGACATAAGCATCCAGTAAATGACCCACAGTATCAACGACTTCTTCTTTAGGAATAGCCTTACCTAAACGTTCACCTAATGATGCATCAGCTTCTGAGCTGCCACCAAGCGTGAATTGATACCACTCTTCACCTTTCTTATCGACACCCAGGATACCGATATGACCAACACTTTGATGAGCACATCCATTCATGCAGCCTGAGAACTTGATCTTGATATCACCCAAATCATACAGATAATCCAGATCTCCAAACCGTTCCGCGATCTGTTTCGATAGAGGAATTGATTTAGCATTCGCCAGACCGCAATAGTCCAGGCCTGGGCAGCAAATAATGTCAGTGAGCGTATTAATATTTGGTGTTGCCAGGTTATCTGCTTCGAGTCTTAACCATAACGCATACAAATCTGCTTGTTTTACATCAGCAAAAACCAGATTTTGGGTATGAGTTGAGCGAACTTCACCCAAACTGAACTCATCAGCCAGATCGGCAATCACTTCAAGCTGGTCAGATGTGACATCACCAGGCGCAATACCGGGCGCTTTCAGTGAGACATAAACGGCACGATAACCGGGTTGTTTGTGAGCAAACGTATTTTGTTTAGCCCAGCGTGCAAACGCCTTATCTTCAGCCAGTGCTTTTTCATAGCTTTCATCTGCTGCTGCGTCAGCTTCATATTCAGGTTCAGTGAAATAAGACTTAACACGGTCAATTTCTTTCTGATTCAACTCAAGCTGGTCACGAATTTGCACCCACTCAGCTTCAACCAATTCACGAATATGATTAATACCATGTTCACGAACAGTAATCTTGATACGGGCTTTGTATTTATTATCACGACGGCCCAGTCGGTTATAAACACGCAAGATAGCTTCCAGATAAGACAGCAGATCCTTTTTCTCAAGGAACGGTCTGATTTGCTGACCAATGATTGGAGTACGTCCCAAACCACCGCCAACTAACACTTCAAAACCAATTTCACCTTCATGATTTTTGACTAAATGTAAGCCGATATCATGTAGTTTTGTCGCAGCACGATCTTCTTCAGAACCGATGACCGCAATTTTGAATTTACGCGGTAAATAGGCAAACTCTGGATGAAAGGTTGACCATTGACGAATAATTTCTGCCCATGGACGTGGATCTTCAATCTCATTGGCATTGATACCCGCAAACTGATCAGACGTTGTATTACGAATACAGTTACCACTACTTTGAATAGCATGCATCTGTACAGTAGCCAGTTCAGCAAGGATATCTGGCACATCTTCTAACTTCGGCCAGTTCATTTGGAAATTCTGACGCGTAGTGAAGTGAACAAACCCTTTATCGTAACGGCGTGAGACTTCCGCGATTTTACGAACTTGTTTGGATGACATCAGTCCATAAGGAATAGCAACACGCAACATAGGTGCATGTATCTGAATATATAAACCATTCATCAGTCGTAAAGGACGGAACTGCTCTTCGGTCAGCTCACCCGCCAAGAAACGACGTGTTTGATCACGGAACTGTGCGACCCGCTGCTCAACCATCGTTTGATCATACTTATCGTATTGATACATTTAAGCTCTCTAAACTCTTAATACCGGACTCGCTATTATAACGCTGGCGATATATAACAGGAAATTATAAATACCAATATCTATATTAGTTAATTGACTAATACCCCGTCATCTCTAAGGTTTAATCCGACCATAAAATATCGTTTTATCGCTAGTGATTGCTGTCAGTTTTAATTGTGCGCGTCACTTAACGGGCGAATCTCAGTTTTAATCACTCCTGAGTCAATCTGTTTTGCTGTTCTCACTGCTTTCTCTAATTCACTGTAAAACTGGTTATACTGAACACATTTTTTGATCAGGAAATCTTGCATGTCTAAAGCAAGTCGACAAAAACAACGTTTATGGCTAGTGATCGCTTTTGGCTTTCTGATTTGGGGAGCCAGTCATTATCAGCCACACAATAAAAATGTTAACAGTCCTGAAGCCACATCGATTTCGTCACTTTACCAACAGCAAAAAAGTGATGTTCTGGTTGAAGTCAGTGGCGTCGTTAGTCGTATTCTCCCAGACGATACTAAAGGCAGTCGTCATCAGCGTTTTATTATCACCCTGCCGGATAAGCTGACGGTCCTGATTGCTCATAATATTGATCTGGCACCACGTATTGACGCTCTGAAAGTCGGCGATGAAGTACATGTTTTTGGTGAATATGAGTGGAATGACAAAGGCGGTGTCATTCATTGGACTCATCATGATCCTGACAATAAACATCCTCATGGCTGGATACGCTACAAGGGTCAGTTATATCAATAATGTCAGCTAATGAATCTCGCTGTTACAGCTTTCCACCGATCGCCAAGCCTTCAGCAGAAATTCTCATTCTAGGTTCTATGCCAGGATTAGAATCACTTCGGCAACAGCAATATTATGCTCATCCACGCAATGCTTTCTGGTCAATTATGCAAAGTCTGTTTGCTATTGAAAAAAGCCGGCCATATCAGCAACGTTGTGAACTGCTGACGCAACAACGCGTAGCAGTGTGGGATGTGTTAAAGGCCTGCGACAGATCAGGCAGTCTGGATAGCAATATTGCGCCTGACTCTATTGAAGCCAACGACTTTAATGCCTTTTTTCAGGCTCATCCCAATATTCAGGCTGTGTTTTTTAATGGTGCTAAAGCAGAACAAATTTATATGAAATACGTTCAGGCGAGCTTAGAAAAACCATGGCAGAACATCACGACATCTCGGCTGCCATCCACCAGTCCTGCTAATGCGGCTCTGTCTTTAGAGAAAAAACAAATCATCTGGCGTGAACAACTAAGCAGCATCAAGCAACTTATCCAATAAATAAAGGGGCGTATTTAACGCCCCTTTATTTTGAGACTCTTTAAGCCTTTAGTGCAGCCGCTACTCTGGCAGCATAGTCCGCATCAGCCTTTTCAAACTGAGCTAACATACGTTGTTGAACAGAGGCATCACACTGCCCAAGTCCACCAGCAATATTATTTGCTAATTGCTGTTTTTGATCGTCACTCATAATACGGAACAAATTGCCCGCTTGTGTGTAATGATCCTCTTCATCAGTATCAAAGCGATCCAACCAGGCTCCCGCTTCAACAGGCATCGGAGGTTCTGCCACAGCTTGATCCGGTGCCGGACCATCATCACGATCATTCGGATAAAAGTTTGCACCACTTGTCTGATGATGATGTCCACCCGCCGGGCACAAGCCCGCCATAGCCCCATCACGCTGATAATGATTGACCGGACATTTTGCCGCATTAACAGGTAACTGATTGTAGTTCACCCCCACTCGATAACGATGAGCATCCTGATACGCTAACAGCCTTCCTTGCAACATTTTGTCAGGTGATGAACCAATACCCGGCACAAAGTTACTTGGTGCAAAAGCCGCTTGCTCGGTTTCAGCAAAATAATTATCTACGTTACGGTTTAACTCTAACTGACCTACCTCAATCAGTGGAAATTCATCATGCGGCCATACTTTGGTTAAATCAAACGGATTAACCTCCGCATCACGCGCTTGCTGTTCCGTCATGATCTGCACTTTTGCGGTCCAGCTTGGGAAATCACCACGGTCAATGGCTTCCACCAAATCCTGTTGCGCCCCATGAGGGTCCGCTACTGTCGCTTCTTCTGCTCGCAGCGTTTTAATACCCTGATTAGTTTTAAAGTGCCACTTAAACCAAAACCGTTCGCCCTTTTCATTCCAGAAGCTATAAGTATGAGAGCTATAGCCATTCATATTTCTGTATGAAGCTGGAATCCCCCGATCGGACATCAAAATAGTCACCTGATGTAAGGCCTGAGGATAATTAGCCCAGAACTCATAAGCCATGCGAGGATCTGGCAAGTTGGTACGCGGATTCTTTTTCTGTGAGTGAATAAAGTCCGGAAACTTACTTGGATCACGCAAGAAAAACACTGGAGTATTATTCCCCACCATATCGTAGTTACCTTGCTTGGTATAAAACTTTATGGCAAAGCCACGTGGGTCACGGGCGAAATCATGTGAATCCTGACCACCACCTACTGTCGAGAAACGAATAAACACATCCGTTCTTTTACCTTCATTTTGCAAGAAATCAGCAATGGAGAATTCTTTTAAACTTTTGGTGAGGGTAAAGGTTCCGTAAGCCCCGGTACCACGTGCATGGACCACGCGTTCAGGAATTCTCTCACGGTTGAAGTGAGCCAATTTTTCGAAGGTGTAGTGGTTGTCATAAGTCAAAGGTCCTCTTGGTCCGACACTGATACTGTTATTATCATCAGAGACAGGGGCTCCTGCTGATGTCGTCAAAACTTTTTTAGTCATCATTTATTCCTTGCTGCTGCTAATTATGTTGAGCAAATTCATTGCACACAACAAAGTCTATCCAGCTTAAAACGATTTGTATAATTGTTTATTATGTTTTAATTAATCGATAAAAACGATTTACATATTTTAACGGACATAAAAAAAGCCAGTCAGCGAAACACTGACTGGCTTTTCTGTAATGACATCGTTTTTTATTTGAGAAGTTGACTCAAATCTTTGGCATCCCAGTGAGGGAAATGTTTACGAATCAGTGCATTCAACTCTAATTCAAAAGCAGAAAACTCACCTGCAGCCAAGACTTCATGACTACCTGAAACGGCATCCGTAATCATACCGGCACCAATGGTCACATTCGTCAGACGATCAATAATGATGAAGGCACCAGTAGTACGATTGCGTTTATATGAATCAAACACAACCGGTTTATTCAGTGAAAATTCACACAAACCAATTTCATTGAGTTTGAGTTCGCTGACTTTATTATGCTCCAGCGTATTCACATCAATTTGATAGTCAATCCCAGTTAAGGAACCACCCGCATCACTGACACCGACTTTAATGCTGTACTGCTTGTTTGACACTAACGGTTGCTCGGTCATCCACACAACCATCGCTTTAAACTGGCTTGATACATGCGGTTGATGATGATTGCTATGAACAAGCATATCGCCGCGGCTGACATCAATTTCATTTTCTAATGTGACAGTAATGGCTTCACCCGGCACAGCATGATCCAAGTCACCATCGTAAGTGACAAGCGCTTTTACTTTACTTTCTTTACCTGACGGCAACACTGTCACTTCATCACCCGGCTTCAAAATACCCGATGCCAGAGTGCCACAATAACCACGGAAGTTCAGGTTTGGACGATTCACAAACTGCACAGGGAAACGCATATCATCGAAGTTGGGATCTTTATCAACATTGACGGTTTCCAGAATTTCCATCAAGGTTTGTCCTTGATACCAGTCCATCTTTTCACTGCGGTTAACGACATTATCACCCACCAGCGCAGACATCGGCACAAAGTGAATATCTTCCAGTTCTAACTCACGTGAGAACTCAGTGTAGTCGTGACGGATGTTATCAAACACTTCCTGACTATAATCCATCAAATCCATTTTATTGATGGCCACAACCACGTGTTTAATGCCTAGCAATGAGGCAATAAAACTATGTCTGCGCGTCTGTGTTTGAACCCCATAACGTGCATCAATCAGGATAACCGCCAACTGACAGCTGGATGCCCCTGTTGCCATATTACGCGTGTACTGCTCATGCCCCGGTGTGTCGGCGATGATAAATTTACGTTTGGTGGTAGAAAAATAACGGTAAGCAACGTCAATGGTAATGCCTTGCTCACGCTCGGCCTGTAAACCATCTACCAATAAAGCTAAATCCACCTGTTCACCCGTAGTGCCTGACTTGGCACTATCACGTGTGACGGCTTCCAGTTGATCTTCATAGATCATTTTCGAGTCATGTAAAAGACGGCCAATCAGCGTACTTTTACCATCATCCACATTACCGCATGTTAAGAAACGTAACATTTCTTTGTTTTCATGCTGCTTAAGATACGCTTCAATATCTGTGGCAATCAGGCTATCTGATTGATATGAACTTGATTCAGTAGTCATCTAGAAATAACCCTCTTGTTTTTTCTTCTCCATAGAACCCGCTTGGTCATGGTCAATCGCACGACCCTGACGCTCAGATGTCGTGGTCAGCAACATTTCCTGAATAATTTCAGGCAAGGTGTCTGCTGATGATTTCACTGCGCCCGTTAACGGATAACAACCTAAAGTACGGAAACGTACTTTCTCCATGCGTGGCTCCTGCCCTTCAGGAATACGCATACGATCATCATCGACCATGATGGTCAGACCGTTGTAGTCAACAACCGGACGTTCAGCAGCATAATAAAGCGGCACAATGGGAATTTGTTCCAGATAAATGTATTGCCAGATATCCAGCTCAGTCCAGTTTGACAGAGGGAAAACACGAATGCTTTCACCTTTATTGACTTTACTGTTATAGATATTCCAGAGTTCCGGTCGTTGCGCTTTTGGGTCCCAACGATGGTTCTTATCACGGAATGAATAAACACGCTCTTTAGCACGTGACTTTTCTTCATCACGACGCGCCCCACCGAATGCAGCATCAAAACCGTATTTATCCAGCGCTTGTTTTAAGGCATCAGTTTTCATAATGTCGGTATAACGAGGATGATCGAATGGATTAATACCCGCTGCACGCCCTTCTTCATTGGTGTGAACCAACAGTTCCAAACCCAGTTCTTTTGCCCGGTCATCACGGAACTTGATCATTTCCTTAAATTTCCATGTGGTATCAATATGCATCAATGGAAATGGGGGTTTACCCGGCGCGAAAGCTTTCATCGCTAAGTGCAACATGACGGCTGAGTCTTTACCAATTGAATACAGCATTACTGGATTCTCAAACTCAGCAGCCACCTCACGCATAATATGGATGCTTTCTGCTTCCAACTGCTTTAAGTGTGTTAATTGTTTTTCAGTCATTATCTTTCTCGTTAGTTAGATTTGACATGCAAGCCGCATTCTTTATTTTCTGGATCTTCCCACCACCAGCGTCCGGCACGAATATCTTCGCCCATGGTGATAGCTCGCGTACAAGGCGCACAGCCAATACTGGCGTAACCTTCATCGTGTAATTTGTTATAAGGCACATCATTAGCTCTTAAATAAGCCCAAACATTGCCATTTGACCAGTCTGTTAAAGGACTGAATTTCTGTAAGCCATGATCGTCATCCCACTCAGACACAGGTAACTCAGCACGAGTGACCGACTGCGAACGGCGCATGCCAGTAATCCAGGCTTTTTTGCCAGATAAAGCACGATTCAACGGCACTACTTTTCTGATACCACAGCATTGTTTTCTTAATTCAACACTGTCGTAAAATGCATTCGGCCCGTTATTAGTGACAAATAATTCAACATCGGCGGTGTTGGGGAAAAACACGTCGACTTTTTTATCGTAGTGTTTATTCAACGTTTGCATCAGCTCATACGTCTCTTTTGGCAAACGCCCAGTATCAAGAGTGAAAATGTCGATGCCCGGTGCATGTTTGCAGATTAAATCCATCAGCACCATATCTTCCGCACCAAAGCTGGTTGCCAGCGTGGCAGGGAGATAATTCTGTTCAATATCTTTTAACACTGCGATCACAGCATCAATTTTGGCGGCTAGAGCCGGTTTTATTTCACTCATTGTTTTCTTCTCACACGAATTGTTGTGGTTAATCCCTCTGTTGAGGTGATCTCACACTGCTGCCCATCCTGGGTTAAGCTGTTGAATACTTCATCCACGGCATCACCAGTATTCACCAGTAGATCTATTGACTGTTCTAATGCCAGTTTCTGCACGGCTTCTCTGGCTTTGATATAGTGCATCGGGCAGCCAAACAGGGTTAAATCGACTTGCTTTATATCAGACATTTTATCCCCACCAGTACAAGTATGACGGCCAGTAATGGACGCATAATGTGATCCGAAATACGAACCCCCAGATGCGTACCAATAAAAATGCCTGGTAATGATCCGGCTAATAAATACATTAACAAGGACCAGTCTACCGTACCCACGGCTGAATGCCCGAGACCTGCCACAAATGTCAGCGGCACTGCATGAGCAATATCCGTCGCAACAATTTCCACCCCTTTCAGGCGTGGATACAAAAACAACAAAATCACTGCACCAAGCGCCCCGGCACCCACCGATGAGAGCGTGACCATTACACCAAGCAGTGCCCCAGTTATGACCGTAATCATGGCCTTATTTAATTCATTTTCGCGAATATCATAAAGCGCACTCACCACAGGATGACTTTCCTGTGAACGCAATAATCTGCCTAAAGGCGCTTTGAGTAATAATGCGCTAGAGGTCAAAATCAACGCTACCCCGAGCGCTTTTGTAATAATTTCATTGTGGTTGCCATCATGCATTCCTGTTGCATTCATAAACCACAACGTTGCCAATGTTGCTGGAATACTGCCCGCAGCCAGACGCCATACGATATGCCATTTGACTACGCCATGACGCCAGTAAGACCAGATACCACCTGCTTTGGTGATCGCTGCGAATAACAAATCCGTACCAACAGCAATAGCTGGTTGCACATGAAAAATAAAAATGAGTATGGGTGTCATTAAAGACCCGCCTCCCACACCGGTCATGCCGACCATAATGCCGACAAATAGTCCAGCAAGAAGAAAGCCCCATTCCATTTGTTTTACGCCTTATGTATTACGAAAATGCTGACAAGTTTACCAAAGCGTAATATTCTATCAATGAATATTATTGACTATCTTTATAACTAAATCATATATAGATGAAGCTTCAGCAATTAAAATATGTCCGTGAAATAGCCAGAAGGGATTTGAGTATCTCTGCTGCTGCAAATGCATTACACGCCTCACAACCCGGTGTCAGTAATCAGGTACAGTTATTGGAGGATGAGCTTGGATTACAGATATTCGAACGTCATGGCAAACGACTAACAGGCATTACTCCAATTGGTCAGTCGGTCATCGAGATGGCTGAAAGAGTCTTGCAGGATGTCGACAATATTCGTCAGTTGGTGGCGGATAGTAAAACCGAGCACTCTGGGACTTTATCGATTGGCACAACACACACCCAAGCCCGTTATGCCTTACCTAGTGCCATTAAAAAATTCTCAGAACACTACCCGAATATTCATTTAAATATGGTGCAAGGCACGCCGACCGAAGTCGGCGAAATGGCAGCGACAGGCAAAATCGATTTGGCCATTGCAACAGAGGGGCTTGCTCAATTCGAATCATTGGCTATTCTGCCTTGTTATGAATGGAATCGTTGTGTTGTTGTTCCGCCTGAACACCCGTTATTGTCGGTGAAAAAGTTACGCCTGGAAGATATCGCGCAATATGAAATTCTGACCTATGTGATGGGCTTTACAGGCCGCGCCAAACAAGATCAGGCCTTTATTGAAAAAGGCTTGCATCCTAACGTTATTTTCACAGCGACTGATGCCGACGTCATCAAAACCTATGTTGAGTTAGAAATGGGGATTGGGATTATCGCCAGCATGGCATTTGATCCTGACAAAGATGCGCCTCTGCAGGCACTGGATGCCAGGCATTTATTTCCACCCAGTGTTACCCACATGGGTATTCGTAAAGGCAGTTATCTTCGAAGTTATATGTATGCCTTTATCGAGTTTTTTGCGGCTCATCTTGATAAAAAGACTGTTGAAAAAGCCATCAGTCTTTAAATCTGGCAAGATAATCTGTTTAGTTCACTTTCACTGGGATCATCAATGAACACAACACCTTCCCATACCAAAATAAGACAGCTAATAAAGCAGCTTGAAAACATTATCCCTGAGGAACATCACTATTTACTGTCTGAACTTAATACTGAAGTTGAGCAATTAGTGACTGTTTTACCGGATACATTATTATCCGGGGAATACCTCGCTAAACCTGAATTCGATGGTTCATCGGGGTGTTATCGTCGCGGTCAGGAATCAGTATTTTATTGCCCCCGTTGCTATGAAAGACAACAAGATTTAATCGCCACGCAACGTATCAATAGCCGTCTACGTGTATGCCCTCAGTGCAGAGCCAGTATCAAACCCGCCAAATAAATACCGTAACAAGCTTTTCGCTAGAAAAAAGAGTGTAATTACAATAGAATAATCACCATTCACAGGATGTGACTGCATAAATATAAGGAATGATGCCTCGGGGTGGCGAAAGCCTGAGATGCTCGTTTAAAGAGCGGACCCGATGAACCTGATCCAGTTAATACTGGCGTAGGGACAGGCTGAAATAGATCTTCATCTACACCGCATTGGTGTCTCTCGATTTATTCCCCTGTCCTTTTTGATTCAAAAAAGGATAACCATGAAAGTAAAAACACTTGCCATAGCTGTTTCAACGGCTATGTCATCGCCAGTGGCCTTGGCGGAAGTCACACCTGCTGACTTACCATCGATGATCGTCAGTGCTGATTTTCGTCCTAACGATGCGCACGACACACCGGTTAGTTTAACGACGATCGATCAAGACACCATCGAATCTCGTGGCGCTCAGCACATTGAGGAAGTTCTTAACCTTGCTCCTAATGTCAATGTCTCAAGCGGTGCGTCACGAGGCCAGTATTTTCAGATTCGCGGTATTGGTGAACGAAGTGAGTTCCAAGCTCCCCTCAATCCTTCGGTAGGTTTGTATGTCGATGGCATCGACTTTAGCCGAAGTGGTGGTGCAGCAACTCTATTTGATATTGAGTCAGTCGAGATTTTGCGTGGTCCTCAAGGCACACGTTATGGTGCAAACGGAATGGCGGGCACCATCAACTTGAAAAGTACTGAACCGACAAATGATCTTGCTATGAAGTTTGAATCAACTTTAGCCACTTATAATACTCATGCTGAAGGTATCGCTGTTGGTGGTCCATTAATTGATAATACTTTGCTTGGTCGTTTTTCTGTTCACAGCTATAAGTCTGATGGCTACATGGATAACGACTTTTTAGGTAGAGATAATACTCAAAACCATGATGAAATCACTGCCAGAGGCCACCTAAAATGGCTTGCCACTGATGACCTGACTATCGATCTTAACGTATTGCATCTCAATATTGACAATGGTTACGATGCATTCACACTTGATAACAGTCGCAACACTTTTTCAGACCAGCCAGGTAAGGATGCTCAAAATACCAATGCCTTTGCTTTAAAAGCAGATTACCGTGCTAATGACAAAGTTCAATTACAATCCAGCATCAGTTATTCAAAATCCAATCTTGAATACAGTTACGATGATGACTGGTCTTATAAATCACAATTTCCAGTTGATGCCACCTGTGTAGACTCCGATGACTCTAACGATGCGTTCACCTGTCCTTATAGTGGTTTCGATCAATATAAGCGTAAACGTGAAAACACCGCTTTAGAATTCCGTGCATTATCAAATGAGAATGGACGTGTTTTTGCTAATACGACGGATTGGACAGTTGGACTATATATTTCAGAACAACGTCAGAACTTGGATCGTACTTATTATTCAAACGCTATTAATAGTGATGCTGTAACAGGATTTGTCACAAAAAATGCCTATAAAACACTAAACACCGCTGTATATGGTCAATTGGATACTGCTCTGACAGAAGATCTCAAACTAATTAGCGGGTTACGCGCTGAGTATTGGGATGCAGACTATAAAGATTCTGCAGGACTTAAAGATGATCCAAACGACTGGATGTTTGGTGGAAAGCTAGGTCTTGAATATCATCTTAATGAGGATCACATGGCCTTCACGACTTTATCTCGAGGCTACAAAGCTGGAGGTATAAACGTCGAACCTAGAATCAGCGATGATCTACGTTCTTTTGATACTGAGTCGTTATGGAACCTTGAAGCTGGTTTAAAATCTTTTTGGCTTGATGGAGACCTTATCACTTCTATTACAGCCTTCTATACACGCAGAAGCGATGCCCAAATAAAAAGCTCGATTCGAGTACCAAAGACATCTGGCAGTGGTACCGACTTTGTTGATTATTTTGTGAATGCTGACAGAGTTAGAAACATTGGTCTCGAAGCAGAGTTAGACTGGTCCATTAACGAAAAATATCGTGTGATTGCTTCTCTAGGGCTATTGGATGCAAAACTTGAAGATTATGAAAATCCCAGGTTATTAGAAGAAGGCACTAAACTAAGCGGTCGCAGAATTGCCCATGCACCTGCCTACCAATTTAATCTGGGTGGTGAGTATTACTTTGCTCCAGGCTGGACTTTTAAAGCGAGCATGGAAGGTAAAGATGAGTTTTACTACTCAAACAGCCACAATGCAAAATCACACTCTTATGTTCTATACAATGCCAGTGTCGAATACAAAAAGGATCAATGGAAAGTCACCTTATGGGGACGTAACTTATTCGATAAAGACTACTACACTCGTGGCTTTTACTTTGGTATCGACCCATCAAAATCTTATGCTGAAGAAACCTACACTCAATACGGTGATCCAAGAGTTGTTGGTCTAACGCTTAGCTACGACTACTAATCAGACTAGAGGGCTTATCTAAGCCCTCTTTTTATTTTTTTAAGGAATCATAATGCGCGTTTCTGTTGATATCAGTCTCTACCCACTCACCGAACAATTTGTTGAACCTATTCTGGCATTCATTAAAAAGCTGGAAGACAATCCAAAGCTGAATATTTCACGCAATAATCTGAGCACACAAATTTTTGGTGAATACCGTGATGTCATGGATGCTATGGATACCGAGATTGAAGCCGTTTTTGAGCAACTACCACACAGTGTATTTGTCCTGAAAATGATCGGTAACGATCGTTACCACCTTGAAGATTAGGCGAAAAGACTCATGATAGATGCCATGATAAATGGCCTGCTGGCGTTATCCGGCTGGGAAGTATTTGCTGCCTTGCTGGGCATGGCTTATGTCATTCTGGCGGCTCGGGAATCGCAATGGTGTTGGCCCATGGCGTTTATCAGTACGCTGATCTATACCGTGTTATTTTGGGAAGGTCAGTTGCCTATGCAAGCTTTGCTCAATTTTTATTATATGGGCATGGCGGTATATGGCTTCGTTTTGTGGCGGCGACATCAGCAAAATAATGATGAGCTGGTAATTCACAACTGGTCATTTAATGCCAACTTACTATTTGTTGTATCAGGCACCATCATCAGCTTGCTGCTGGCTTATTATCTGGACAAGAATGAAGCCTCACAACGCCCCTACCTTGATGCCAGCATTACTGTCTTTTCTGTAATGAATACTTGGTTGATGGCCAGAAAAGTGCTGCAAAACTGGTTTTATTGGATCATTATTGATGCGGCTTCCGTCGCGCTATATTTCCAAACGGGTTACTATGCCACCGTGGTGTTATTCTCAATCTACACCGTGCTGGCAATGATAGGTTTTGCCAACTGGATCAAGCTATACCATAAACAGCCGATACCCCGGACTCACTAAATGCAAGCTGTTATTTTTGATATGGATGGGCTGCTGATTGACTCAGAGCCTTTCTGGAAACAAGCTGAAAAACGTGTATTTTCTGCACTTGGTATTGAAATCACCGATGCGCTATCGGCTAAAACTATGGGCATGACTACCCGCGAAGCAACCGAATTCTGGCTGCATCATGCAGGCCTGTCACTCAGTCAGGACGCCATGGAAAAAGTCGAAAATGATGTCATCGATGAAGTTGCCTTATTAACCGCCACGCAAGGCCAGCCACTGCCGGGTGTTCATGATCTGTTGGAACAACTCAAACAACATAAGCTGAAAATTGGTCTAGCGACTAATGCTCCGGCCCGTCTTGTCCCTGTGGTACTGGAAAGACTAGATATCACAGCATTATTTGATAGTTATGTCGCCGATGATCACGTGGAACAAGGCAAACCCCATCCTGCTATCTATCAACTGGCTCTGGAACGCATTAACGCCCAAGCCAACCACACCATAGCTTTTGAAGATTCTGTCACCGGTATGACGGCCGCTATTGGTGCCGGTATCCGCACTGTTGTTGTTCCGTCAAAAGCCAATTATCACTTACCACACTATGATGTTGCCGCCTTAAAACTGGAGAGTCTAAACGGGCTTGCCATTCAAGAGCTGCGTGATTTATTTAAATAAGATGGGCTGCTCAAGCCAGTTTCGCAAATCGGTTTCACCAAGAATATTCATCAAAAACAAAAGTAAACGGTAACTTAAGCGACAGTTCGTAAGATCAGGGATGGGCTGATATTGTGAATAGGCTTCGACAAAATGTTTCGCTTGCTGAGGGCTCAGCAGATATTCCAGTATTACCCACTCAACTTCACGGGGTGCTCTGACAAAGGCATCCAAATCCACCACGGCTAATTGATGATTTTGACACTGGCGCAGTTGGTCCCAGCGAAAATCCGGCATGATCGGCACAAACTGTTGAGCTGATAGTCTTCGACATTGTTCATAGCTGAGTTTTAGCGTATTAGCAGGGATCGAGATATCACTGCGGCCAGATAAAAACTGAATCGTCTGCTCCAGTCGCACAGGCCAATCATTCGCATTGAATACGGGGTTATCGAGACGCCCCCATTGAGATGATATTTGTTGATGCAGTTTGCCCCAGTGATGAGCAAGCTGTGTCACCACAGTGTTATCGACTTTTTCTGTCGTCAGATCTATGCCTTCCAGGTAACGCACCAATACATACTGCCCTGCCTGTTCTGCCAACACATCGGGTACGCTAAAACCGCCCTCTCGTTGTAGAAATTGACTGATGACTTGGGTACGAGCTAAAGACTTTGGAAAGTCGAGTTGAAACAGATGATTCATCCCCAACCAAAACTTTGAGTCTTGCACTCGCGATTGGTGACAGACTTTTAAGATCATCATGCCATCAGCGGTATCGCACTGCCAAAGCTGGTGCGTGCTATCAGGAAATTGTGCGTCCAAGGCTAATGCCGGTGCACGTAACACCGGCAATGTCGCCTGCTGCTCAACAGTTAATTCAGGATACGAATACATCTAACGATGCTGTATTACCAAGGTAATTTTTCACCATTGGTATGCCAGAAGGTACCACTGGTTTCGAGTGTTAACTCTTCCATACGTTGGATGAGACCTGCTGCTGATTCATCTGGATCAATCAATCCACCATGTCCGGTCATATCCGTTCTTACCCAACCTGGATGCAGGATGGCGACAGCAATGCCTTTAGGTTTGAGATCAATTGATAATGATTTCCCGGCGGCATTCACCGCTGATTTCGACATTCGATACGCATAACTACCACCCGAGTCATTATCATCAATCGAGCCCATGCGACTGGTAATAATACCAACTTTACTGCCCTGTCCCAGATGATTTAATAAAGCCTGAGTGGTCAGTAATGGTCCAAGGCTATTAACGCGATACATTCTGACAAAATCATCGATCGCATTATCATCAATTTGCCCAAGGCCAATGCCACCGGCAATACCCGCATTATTGATTAGCCAGTCAATTTTTCTGTTCCCTAGTGAATCAGCCAGTTTTGCTAAGCTTTTAGGCTCACTGACTTCCACATCTTCAATAATTTCGACATTCAGGGACGTTAATTCAGATGAGGCTTTACGGCAGGTTGCAATAACATGCATGCCTTTTGCGGCAAGCTGACGGCAGAGTTCTAAACCAATTCCCCGGTTACTTCCAGTCACTAATGCTGTTTGTGTCATTTTTCCTCCTCACTTTTGAGTTGCTTCATATTTTCTTTTGAAGGCGACCTTACCACGCCTGACTCTGTCACAATGGCATCGATTAATTCTGCCGGTGTGACATCAAACGCCGGATTCGATACATGAACCTCTGAAGGTGCAATCGGACGTCCATCTATTTCTGAGACTTCTAAACCCGTGCGTTGTTCAATCGGAATCTGACTCCCATTATCAATTGACCAATCAATCGTTGTGGTGGGAGCCACCACCATCAGTTTCACCCCATGATATTTCGCTAATACGGCTAATGAGTAGGTACCAATTTTATTGGCTGTATCACCATTTGAGGCAATTCTGTCAGCGCCAACAATGACCCAGTCTAATTGACCACTAGCCATCAACGCACCTGCGGCGACATCGGCTTGTAAGGTCATAGGAATCCCTTCCTGCATAAGCTCCCATGCTGTCAGTCTGCTACCTTGCAACCATGGACGGGTTTCATCCACGTAAACATGCTCAATTTTTCCATCGATAAAACCTTGCCGAATAACGCCCAGGGCCGTGCCAAAACCAGCAGTGGCAAGCGCACCAGCATTACAATGTGTCAGCACAATACTGTCATTATCCAGCAAGTCAGCACCATATTGCCCCATGGTTCTATTGGCTTTGACATCTTCTTGATGTATCTGCTGAGCAAATGTTAACAAGGCGGGTTCTGGTGACTCATATTTAGACAGTGATGCAGAGGCCGTCTTCATACGATCAATCGCCCAAGACAGATTCACTGCGGTAGGACGTGATGCAGCCAATCTTTTGAGTGGTGGATTGATTGCCTCCTGCCAGTTTTCTCCAGCACTAAACCAAGCTTCTCTTGCTGCCAACACCACACCGTAAGCAGCTGTCACACCAATAGCTGGGGCACCACGGACCACCATCGTTTTAATGGCTTCAGCGACGGCGTCGGAATCATGAAATTCCAACCAATTTTCTTTATGTGGTAAAACACGTTGGTCCAATAAATGAAGTCGTTCATCACGCCATAAAATTGGCTCAATAGTCTGCAATAGTTTGGTCAAAACAAGCTCCTGTGATGCTTGATGAATTTTAGTTGTGATTGGTTTGTCATGATAATTGATTAGAATAGGTTTTCATTCAGCTCAACGGTATAATCAAACCCTATGGAAAATGTCGATCTGATAATTAACGCACGCTGGTTAGTCCCCGTCACTGAAGACCAGACCGTGTTAGAAAACCACGCCATCATTATCAAGGATGCACGTATTTTAGCGCTTCTGCCACAGCAACAGGCAAAACAGCTTTACTCAGCCAATGCGACTCATGATTTGAGTGAGCACTGTTTAATCCCTGGTTTAATCAATAACCATGCCCATACCCCCATGTCGCTGTTTAGGGGACTGGCTGATGACTTACCTTTAATGACTTGGCTGAATGATCATATCTGGCCCGCAGAAAAAGCCTTTGTTAGCGATCCGTTTGTGGAAGCGGGCAGTGCACTGGCCATTACAGAGATGATTCGGGGTGGCACTACCTATTTCAACGATATGTATTTTTTTCCGGAAGCCACGGCAAGAGTTGTTGATATATCAGGTATTCGAGCCAGTCTAGGTATTGTTGTTATTGAGTTTCCGACAAACTGGGCCAGCTCAGTAGAAGAATATTTACATAAAGGCCATCAATTACACGATCACTATCGTCATCACCCACGGATTAATACGATTTATTCACCGCATGCCCCATACACTGTCGCAGACAAAACACTGGAGCAAATCATTACCAATGCTGAAGAAATGGATATGCCGATCAGTATGCATATTCACGAAACAGCAGATGAAATATCACAGAGCGTTGCAGAGTTTGGGGTTAGGCCGCTTGAGCGTTTGAAACAAATCGGCCTGCTCTCGCCCCGACTACTCGCTGTGCATATGACACAACTTAATGACCAAGAAATCACATGGTGCGCCGAAGCGGGTGTTCACATCGCTCATTGTCCTGAGTCTAACTTAAAACTGGCCAGTGGCTTTTGCCCTGTTGCTGAACTGCAAAAAAATAATGTGAATGTCACGATTGGCACCGATGGCGCTGCCTCAAATAATGATCTGGATATGTTTGCAGAAATGCGTCAAACAGCTTTACTTGCAAAAGCAGTAGCCAAAGATGCTGCCGCGGTGCCTGCTCATAATGCGCTAGAAATGGCGACTATCAACGCAGCAAGATCATTAGGACTAGACCAGGAAATAGGATCACTCGAAGTAGGAAAACAAGCTGATATCGTGGCGGTGAAGTTATCGGATATCGAAACACAGCCTGTTTTTGATGTCGTATCTCAGTTGGTTTACGCCGCCAGTCGGGATAAAGTCACCGATGTTTGGGTCGCAGGTAAACAGCTACTCAATTCCCGTCAACTAACGACATTAAACGAATCAAAAATTATCCAAGATGCTCAGCAATGGGCAATAAAAATAGGATCACTCGGTCAATGAGCCAAAAACAAGCAAACGTCGACTTAAATGAAGTAGCAAAATTTGATGCCTTAGCATCCAGTTGGTGGGATCTGGAAGGTCAATCGAAACCGTTACATGATCTTAATCCAATTCGTTTGGCTTATATCGCAGAGCGAACATCATTAAAAGATGCCAACGTGATTGATGTTGGTTGTGGTGGTGGCATTCTTTCAGAAGCGCTGGCAAAAAGTGGGGCCCATGTCACCGGTATTGATATGGGAGAGATGCCACTTAATATTGCCAAGCTTCATGCGTTGGAAGAAGGTTTGACAATCAATTATCAACATATCACCGCAGAAGAAATGGCAGCGCAAAATAAAGAACAATATGATGCCGTTACCTGCCTCGAAATGTTAGAACATGTGCCGGATCCAGCATCTATCATCAGTGCCTGTGCAGGTTTAGTTAAACCGGGTGGTGATGTGTTCTTTTCCACATTAAACCGTCATCCCAAAGCCTATCTTCTGGCTGTGCTTGGCGCTGAATATATTATGAAAATGCTACCAAAAGGCACCCATGACTATAAACGCTTTATTCGTCCAGCTGAGTTATCTGCCTGGTGTCGCCAAGCAGGACTGAAAGTCAAAGATGTGACAGGAATGAATTACAATCCTTTGACGCGTCAATTTAGTCTTGGAAACGACGTCAAGGTCAACTACCTCATCCACTGCAAAAAAATCTGATATGGCAAAATACGATGCTGTTTTTTTTGATCTGGATGGCACCCTTGTTGATACCGCACCAGACTTAGCTTACGCACTTAATCAGGTTTTGCTTGACTACGATAAATCACCGCTAGCTCTTGAAACAATTCGCCCTGTGGCCAGCGATGGTAGTCCGGGATTAATCAAACTCGCTTTTGGGATCTCAGCTGAAGATCCTGAATATACGTCGATACAAACACGATTTATTGAACTCTATCGTCACCACATCAACCGGGAATCCAGACTCTTTGACGGCATGGAAAATGTTCTACAAACAATAGAAAAAACAGGCTTGAAATGGGGAGTGATTACTAACAAACCTGCATTTCTGACCGATCCTTTAATGCAGGCATTAAAGCTGAGTCAGCGAGCGAGTTGTATCGTGAGTGGAGATACCACGGCCAATAGCAAACCTCATCCAGATCCGATGTTATTTGCATGTAACGCCTCTGCCGTAAAGCCAGAAAACTGCTTATATATCGGCGATGCCCAACGCGATATCGAGGCTGGGAATATTGTGAATATGGATACGCTCATCGCTCATTACGGTTATTTAAAAAGTACTGACCAACCTGAAACGTGGCAGGCTAAAGCCACGATTTATAAGCCTGAAGAAATCCTCAACTGGATTTAACTATTGCGTTATGACAACGAATAAAAATCTGGCTGCTGCTTATGATTTCTGCTTAAAACTTGCAAAGTCGCACTACGAAAACTTTCCTGTCGCCTCAGTTTTACTTCCTAAAAGGTTAAGAAAACCGATTGCTGTTATCTATGCCTTTGCTCGCACTGCCGATGATTATGCTGATGAAGGTCAGCTCACCGAAACAGAACGAATAACCAAGCTACAAAACTATCGTTCGCATCTCACTGAGATAAGTGATGGTTCATACACAGGTGATGATCCGATCTTTATTGCTCTTGATGATGTGATCACACACTTTCAGTTACCCATCTATTTATTTGATGATTTGTTATCGGCTTTTATGCAGGACGTTGTCAAAAACCGCTATCAGACAATGGAAGAAGTTCTGCATTACTGTCAACGTTCTGCTAATCCTGTAGGTCGTTTATTACTACACTTAAATGGTGAGCCAACACAACAACAGTTAGTAGAGTCTGACGCCATCTGCACATCGTTACAATTGATTAACTTTTATCAGGATATCCTGCAAGACAAACAGGAAAACAACCGCATTTATATCCCCCAACACATGCTTACAGAGGCTGGACTGAATGAGGATGACATTACCCTGGCAAATAGCCGGAAATTAGCACCTCTGCTTCGTCATTTATTCCAACAAACGATGGCTCTGATGAATGAAGGCCTGGAACTCGGTAATGGTATTAAGGGACGCTTAGGCTGGGAAATCAGAGCGATGATATTGGGTGGACTGGAAACATTAAACAAATTATCGGCACAAGATGATGAGAACATATTGAGCCGACCAAGATTAACGCGCAGAACACAGTTAAAAATTTTATTGTTCAGTCTGTCAAAAACGCACTTAAAACGCCGCTAAAATCAGGTTTAAAGATTCTCATAGCGGTTTGCATCGAATACCCCCGCATCAATCGGATTGTGTTCACGTTGCCACTGAGTGAAATCATGAAAAATTTGCCAGAACTGCGGATGTGTTCTACGGACACCCCACTTCAGTACTAGGGCATCAAATTCTTCTTCAGATGTCGCTTTCATCAAGGCTTTCTCGAATGGTTCCAGTTCCTCAGCATTAATATCAAAGATAAAGTTAGGATAACTTCCGGCAATTCCCGGATAAACCGTTAAACTGTCTTTTTCAGGTTTATAGCGAAGTGACTCACCAAACAGAAAGGCCACATTACTGTGATAACGATTGCGTATTAGGGAATAAACTGTTCTTTCATCACCATGCTTCACCCGTATAAATGTTAACTCAGGCAGGAACTGTAGCCCTGACTTTTCCTTAAATCTAGCTTCCGTTATACGACTTAACCGTGAATCAGCTTGTTGTATCCAGTCAGTCTGTGACTTCCTGAAACATTGCTGATTTTGACAACGATTAATCGCATCGTTTGCAGCAGCGTTAACCTGACTAAATTGCTTTAATAATCGATTGGCCAGCTCATTTTTGGTATCCTCAGACAAGAATTTTTCAGCAGTTCTACTATCAACATCAAGCGGTGCATAGGTGAAGTAAGTTTTGACTACGCCCATACCTTGGTACCAATCCTCCAACACTGACTTTCGTTTGTCTTTAGGCAATAATCGAAGAAAATTATGCTCGGCACCATTACGGATTAAATCAAAATATAACCGCGTTTGAAGTTGATGAGCTACATTGCCAAATAAATCAAAATTAACCACTAACTCATAATAGGTTCGCTCAAATAATGGAAAATCCATCCACCAAATCGTTTGAGGAACCTGTCCCACCATACCTTTAACAACACTGGCATTATCGAAGTGCCTGAACACGGTCAGAAACGCATTAGTATTACTGCCATCGCCGTCCCAGATAGCATTAGTCGAAGTCCAGTTTATCGGTGCATCTCGATAATGTTGATCTCTTAAAGATAAATAAGCATTGCGTTTATCTTTATATTTATCCCAATTATCTTTTGCCTCTGTCAGGTTGTCGTCCTGTCCAGGCAAACCTAGAAGTGGCTCTACTTTTTTCCTATAGCTAGGATCAGTGATGAAAAGATCATTGGCTGGATCCTGATACATCACCCAAAACTGATCACGGATCACATCTGTTGCGATTTGACCGCGACAAACAGGGCCTCTAATAAACGTTCGTGTGAAATATTCGGCATGTTCCAGCAAGAACCGATATCTGGCTTCAGCCGGTATCGCAGAATACGTTAAAAAGGGATTAGCTCTATCTTCATAATCATAACCAGGCATAGTATTTACTTGCCATGTCTCTGAGAAGAAGAGTTGCTCTATATGTTTTTTTAGCTTCTCATCAAACAAAAATGTTATGTGACGTTTATGAACAGTAATCCCTTTTACTAATCTTAATCTGTAATAAATTGGCTGTCCTGGATCAGAGTTTGGAAGACGGGTTTTTACAATTGAAATTGGCTTACCTGTCGGTGTATAGGATCTAACAAGTTCAAAGAAATGGGTATTTTGACCTTGGTTCTCAAAGTACAGATGAGCTAGAAAAAGATGCTCAAAAAGCCACCTGGAAACTAACCTACGCGGATTAGATGTTTGATTAAGGTATGTTTCCCATTTTTTTATTGCTGATAATTCTTTTTGGCTTAGCTTAACCTCATTTATATTGACTTTAGCGCCCTGATATAACCAACCACTGATTGTCGAGAATTCCTCATCTGTAAGTCCGGAGACGGCAAATGGCATCCCTGTTAGAGGATGTTTCTCTTCATATTCAGCAATCGTATCGAGGGTTGGACATTGGTTATCTCGGCGAATACTAATATCAAGATCATCCGGTAACTTACTGTTGTCTTTAAATTGATGAGTTTTTCCCAGAGCTAACATTCTATATAACAAGCTAGCTTGTGCATCATGCCCGGTAATAATCGAGTGAAACCCAGCTTCTTGCCATTCTTCTTGCGAATGGGCATCTATAAATAAGCGTGTCGGTGTAATAGGCTCCTTCCTTGTCCCATCATAAGCATTTAATTTGGTGGCACCACGCAGGAATCCCTCTGAAGATTCCATTTTTAACTGGCATGGCGCATCAAAGCAGCCGTGACAAGCAACACATTTTTCTTCAATAATCGGTTTTATCTCAGAAGCATAATCAACATCTATTGTACGTGGAAGAGGTAGATTATTATTGAGCACAAGCTCTTGAGTGTCATCTAAACAGGCCGTCACTAAGCAGGCGATAAAAAGGTAAATAAGTGTTTTGTACATTAATCGCCTTGCGAAATTCTAATATTTTAAAGCTCATATTTTACTTCAAATTAGTGACAGGCTGGTTAACCTAAGTGAAGAATTCAGGCTATCGACAATACCCAAGTAACAACTATTATCACTAACTTTCTATATACCCCCGTTGATAAACATCCAGCAGAAATTCTCAAGCGAACCAACATTTGTAATGATCAAAGAACTTTGTCTATTGATGAGCGCTTTCTTTGTATTAACTTCATTAACATTTACCAGGATATGCTGTATGCCGTCCATGCAGAGCGATTGGCAGTGACTTCGTTCAAAGTAGGTCATATATCTAGATTACAGACAATAAAAAAGGTCACCATTATTTAGGATGACCTTTTCTAATATCCAAAAGCCTGTCGGTGATCTACTTTATTGCTTATATCCCTGTAAGCGACCCTTCGGCGTCGCTTCACTTATTCAAAAGGCTTATCGCCAAGGATGGACTCTATGCAAAGCAATCTCTGGCACATTGCTTATCGCTGCTTTTTGTTAGTGACAAGCAAGTGATGTATACCAACCATACAGTTACGATTACTCGTCACAGGGTGTGTTGCCCAGCACAGGCAGGTTAATATAAAACAGTGAGACATAAAAAAGCCCATCCGCTTGGATGGACTTCTTTCGTAGATAAAGCCTGGCAGTGACCTACTTTATCGCCTACATCCTTGTAGGCGACCCTTCGGGTTCGCTTCGCTCATTCAAAAACGCTCCCGACGTTTTTGTCACGGCGTTCAAGTAGGTCATGATCTAAACTTCAGATAATAAAAAAGGCCAACCTCTCTCGAGATTGGCCTTTTCTATTATATTAAAGCCTGGCAGTGACCTACTTTCACATGGGAACTCCCACACTATCATCGGCGCTAAGTCGTTTCACTTCTGAGTTCGGGATGGGATCAGGTGGTGCCAACTCGCTATGGCCGCCAGGCATAACTGGCATAGTCAGTTCAATACTGACTCTCGGAAATCGGTAACAAGATATTGCGTAAAGAATTCGCAATTCCCCAAGTTCCCTTGGGGTTATATGGTCAAGCCTCACGGGCAATTAGTACTGGTTAGCTCCATACATTACTGCACTTCCACACCCAGCCTATCAACGTGGTAGTCTTCCACGGCCCTTCAGGGGATTAAATCCCAGTGAGAACTTATCTTGAGGGGGGCTTCCCGCTTAGATGCTTTCAGCGGTTATCCCGTCCGTACATAGCTACCGGGCAATGCTGTTGGCACAACAACCCGAACACCAGGGGTACGTCCACTCCGGTCCTCTCGTACTAGGAGCAGCTCCTCTCAATTCTCAAACGCCCACGGCAGATAGGGACCGAACTGTCTCACGACGTTCTAAACCCAGCTCGCGTACCACTTTAAATGGCGAACAGCCATACCCTTGGGACCGGCTACAGCCCCAGGATGTGATGAGCCGACATCGAGGTGCCAAACACCGCCGTCGATGTGAACTCTTGGGCGGTATCAGCCTGTTATCCCCGGAGTACCTTTTATCCGTTGAGCGATGGCCCTTCCATTCAGAACCACCGGATCACTATGACCTACTTTCGTACCTGCTCGACGTGTCTGTCTCGCAGTCAAGCACACTTTTGCCATTGCACTAACCGCATGATGTCCGACCATGCTTAGTGTACCTTCGTGCTCCTCCGTTACAATTTGGGAGGAGACCGCCCCAGTCAAACTACCCACCATACACTGTCCCTCGCCCAGATAATGGGCGTAGGTTAGAACTCCAAACATACCAGGGTGGTATTTCAAGGACGACTCCACGATAACTAGCGTCATCGCTTCTACGTCTCCCACCTATCCTACACAAGTAGGTTCAAAGTTCAGTGCAAAGCTGTAGTAAAGGTTCACGGGGTCTTTCCGTCTAGCCGCGGGTATACGGCATCTTAACCGCAATTTCAATT